>Ga0308171_1001928_pt1 | contig 24552 bp, 21 predicted proteins | sample PhyGR1_FD_202135 | JGI IMG/M metagenome (GOLD analysis project Ga0308171, IMG submission 202135) | Phyllosphere microbial communities from UC Gill Tract Community Farm, Albany, California, United States - DLSLSG.R1 | ecosystem: Host-associated > Plants > Phyllosphere > Unclassified | place: USA...
CGCCCACGGCGCTCGCCGCGGCGGCGAGCACGCGTCCGCCGTTCTCATCGAGCGTCCGGTTCATGGGGGCGGCGGAGTGGTACGCGACGACCACCTCGGCGCCCGCTTCGGCGGCGGCGAGGGCGAGCTCCATGCCGAGCACTCCCGCGCCGAGCACGACGATGCGCTGACCCGCCGAGACCGCCGCGCGCACGTGCTCGGCATCGGCGAGGTCGCGCAATGCCACGACGCCGCGGGGGAGCGGCGCGGTTCCCTGATCGAGGGCGGTGGGCTCCGCCGGCCGCGCGGAGCGGTGCCGCTGCGCCCGCTCGAGACCGGCGAGCGTCGGCACGTTCGCCCGCGCACCGGTGGCGAGCACGAGTCGGTCGTAGGGAATCCGGATGCCATCGTGCAGGCGCACCACGCGCAGGTCGCGGTCGACGCCGACCACCGTCGTCCCGAGCGCGAATCGCGCGCCCGCGTCTTCGGCGACGCGGCGGTCGCTCATGTCGAGCCCGTCGCGATCGGTGCGGCCGACGGCGTACTCGGCGAGCAGCACGCGGTTATACACGTCGTGCGGTTCGGCGCCGACGACGGTGAGCTCGATTCGCCCCTCGCGCACCGCGGGCAGGAGCCCCTCGACCAGCCGCGCCCCGACGGGGCCGTAGCCCACCAGCACCACACGCTCAGACATGGGTCTCCTTCTCGGTACGCGACGACGCAGTGCTCGACGACGGTCCGCTCAGCGACGCCGCGCTCGCCAACGACGCGCCCGGCGCCGCACCTCCCGCAAGACCGACGAGCACAGGCGCCACGCCCGGGTGCTCCGCCACGACGACCGGCGCGGCCGCAACATGATGAGTCGCCGGGGTCGTGGTATCCGGAATCGCCTCCACCCGAACACGCGTGCGCTTGAACTCGGGCATGGCCGAGGTCGGGTCGACGATCGCCTCGGTCAGGCGGTTGGCGCATCCCTCGCCCGCGTAGTGGAACGGCAGGAACACGGTGTCGTGGCGGATGTCCGTGGTCACGCTCGCCCTCGCGCGCACCGTGCCGCGCGCGTTCGAGACGGCGACGAGAACTCCGTCGCGGATGCCGAGCCGAGACGCCGTCGCCGGATGGATCTCGAGCCGCGCCTCGGGGCGGGCATTGTGGAGCTCGGTCACGCGGCGGGTCTGGGTTCCCGACTGGTACTGCTGCAGGTAGCGGCCGGTCGTGAGGGTGAGGTCGGCGCCGCGGTCGGTGGGGGTCGGGGGATTCGCCTCGACGGGGACGAGCCGCGCGCGGCCGTCGGCGTGGGCGAAACGCTCCGTGAACGGACGCGGTGTGCCCGACGAGCGGTAGGGCCAGTACGCCTCGACGCCGGTGTCGAGCAGCGCGTGCGAGAGGCCGGAGTAGTCGGCGATGCCGCCCTCAGATGCGCGGGCGAGCTCGTCGAAGACCTCGGCCGGATCGGTCGACCACGTGGATGCCGCGCCCAGACGCCGCGCGATCTCGGCCATGATCCACAGCTCGCTGCGGGCGCCCTCGGGGCCGGGCAGTGCGCGGCGGCGGCGGATCACGCGGCCCTCGAGCGAGGTCATCGTGCCCTCCTCTTCGGCCCACTGCAGCACCGGCAGCACGATGTCGGCGAGCTCCGCGGTCTCGGAGAGGAAGAAGTCGCAGACGATCAGGGCGTCGAGGGCGTTGAGCCGCGCGCGGACGGCCTCGACGTCGGGCGCCGAGACGACGACGTTCGAGCCCGCGACCAACAGCGTCTTGACCGGTCCGCCGAGTTCGCCGAGCAGGGCGGTGGCCGGGATGCCGGCATCCGGGATCTCGTCGGGATCGACGCCCCAGACCCCGGCGACGTGCCGGCGGGCCTCGGGGTCGCGGATGGAGCGGTATCCGGGGAGCTGGTCGGCCTTCTGGCCGTGCTCGCGTCCGCCCTGTCCGTTGCCCTGGCCGGTGAGCGTCCCGTAGCCCGAGCCCTCGCGGCCGACGAGGCCGAGCACGAGGGCGAGGTTGATCGCGGCGGTCGCGGTGGCGGTGCCGTCGACGTGCTGTTCGACGCCGCGTCCGGTGAGGATGAACGCGCGCCCCGCGGCGAGGCGACGCGCGGTGGCTCGGAGGTCGGCGGCGGGAACTCCGGTGGCGGATGCCGTGCGCTCGGGCCACCATTGCGCGACGCTGCGGCGCAGGGCGTCGAACCCGCTCGTGCGCTCGTCTATATATCCGCGGTCGGCGAGACCCTCGGCGATCGCGATGTGCGTGAGGCCGAGCAGGAGCGGGAGGTCGGTTCCGGGAGCCGCCTGTAGGTGCGTGCCGGCGCCGTCTTCGGTGAGGCGCGCGGTGGCCGAGCGGCGCGGGTCGACGACGATGAGCCCGCCCGCCGCTCGTGCCCCGGCGAGGTGGCTGAGGAAGGGCGGCATGGTCGCGGCGACGTTCGAGCCGAGCAGCAGGATCGTCGCGGCGTCGTCGAGGTCGGTGACCGGGAACGGCAGCCCCCGGTCCATTCCGAAAGCGCGGTTGGATGCCGCTGCCGCCGACGACATGCAAAACCGGCCGTTGTAGTCGATGCGCGAAGTGCCGAGCGCGACGCGGGCGAACTTGCCGAGTTGGTAGGCCTTCTCGTTGGTGAGCCCGCCGCCGCCGAAGATGGCGTTCGCGTCAGGGCCGTGGGTGGCCTTCGTCTCGCGGAAGGCCCGGGCCACGGCATCCAGTGCCTCATCCCAGGAGGCCTCGGCGAGGGTGCCGTCGGGTCGGCGGAGCAGCGGCATCCGGAGTCTCTGGGGAGACGCGAGGAGCTCCGCCGACGTCCAGCCTTTCGCGCAGAGTCCTCCCCGGTTGGTGGGGAAGTCGCGGCCAGTGACCGTCGTCTCACTTTGGTGGGTGACGGTCATGGCGCACTGCAGCGCGCAGTAGGGGCAGTGGGTGTCGGCGGAGCTCATAGCGTCAGATTCGGGTGCCGGTCTTCTTGGACATCCGCAGGTACACGCCCGCGGTGAGGGCGAGGAAGATCACGTACGCCGCGACGAAGCTGCCGAGGGCGGGGACGTACGAGCCGAACGTGGTCTTCGAGAAGCCGAGCACCTGCGGAATGAAGAAGCCGCCGTACGCGCCGATCGCCGAGATGAGGCCGAGGGCCGCGGCCGCCTTGCGCTGCGCGCCGATGCCGCCGTTGGAACGGAGGGCGAAGATCGTCGGGATCATCCGATAGGTCGAGCCGTTGCCGATCCCCGCCGCCGCGAACAGCACCAGGAAGCAGAGCAGGAAGACCGCGAAGTTCTGCATCGGCAGGGTGAGGATCACGCTCAGGATGCCGAGGCCCATCACCGTGAAGGCGCCGATCGTGATGACGGTGCCGCCGAAGCGGTCGGCGAGCTTGCCGCCGTAGGGCCGGGCGAGCGAGCCGACGAGGGCGCCGAGGAAGGCGAGGGTGACGGTCGCTGTGCCGATCGCGATTCCCTTGAAGTCGGGGAAGGTGTCGGCGAGCAGCTTCGGGAAGACGCCCGCGAAGCCGATGAACGAGCCGAAGGTTCCGATGTAGAGGACGGCGAGGATCCACAGGTGCGGCTCTTTCAGGGCGGCGAGGGATGCCGCGATGTCGGCCTTGGCTGCCGAGAGGTTGTCCATGCGGAAATAGGCGCCGACCATCGCGACGAGGATCAGCGGCACCCAGATGAGACCCGCGAGGGGCAGGTTCAGGGTCGCGGCAGCGCCGACCGTGATGACGATGGGGACGACGAACTGGGCGACCGAGGCGCCGAGGTTGCCGCCGGCGGCGTTGAGTCCGAGTGCCCAGCCCTTCTGTGCGGCGGGGTAGAAGAAGGTGATGTTCGACATCGAGCTGGCGAAGTTGCCGCCGCCGAAGCCGGCGAGAGCCGCGATCAGCAGGAGGACGCCGAAGGGGGTCGCGGGGTTGCTGACCGCGATCGCGAGTCCGATGCTCGGGATGAGCAGGAGGCCGGCCGAGACGATCGTCCAGTTGCGACCGCCGAAGCGCGGAACCATGAACGTGTAGGGGATGCGCAGCGTCGCACCGACCAGGCTCGGCATGGAGATGAGCCAGAAGATCTCACCGGTCGACAGCTGGAAGCCCGCCGCCGGCAGCGAGACGACGACGACCGACCACAGCTGCCAGACCACGAAGCCGAGGAACTCGGCGAAGATCGACCACCGCAGGTTGCGGGCGGCGATGGCCTTGCCCTCGGTGTCCCACTGCGTGGTGTCTTCGGGGTTCCAGTTGTCGATCCAGCGGCCGGGGCGGTGCACGAGCTGTGCGGCGGCTTCCGTGCTCGCGGCTTCTGTGCTCGCGGCTTCGGCTCGGGTGGTGGGCTGCGCCGGCGTGGCTTCGGGGCGCGGGTCGGTGACGGTCACGGGGTCCTCCGGTGGGCGATGTGGGGAGGTGCAGCGCCCCGCATGGGCTGGGCGTGCCGCCAGCGTAGGGAGGAGGGATTACCCGGGACCGCGTCGGGAGGGGCGGGGAGGTAACGGTTGACTCACCCGCGGCGGGGGTGGGGGAGAGGGGGAGTTTACGTGGGCGTTACATGGGTCAGTAGAACAACGGTGTGGATGTTGACGGCGCGACCGCATGTTGAAGTCGACGTCACGCAAGGCGCACGAGCCCCGCCCAACAGGGTCGGACGTGCCGGGGTGGCGCGGCGCCGGGCGGGGTTGGCGAGGATCGCCCGGATCTGCGCGGTCTCCTCCGGAGTGATGATCGGTTCCCAATCACCTGGGCCGAGGATCTCCCTCCCACCGGCGGGCCCCGCTCGGGTATCGGGGGCGTAGGCGCGTTGCCCGGAGATGCGGGCAGAGGACAGCACGCTGCGCACCGTGTACGGATGCCACAGCCCGGACGTCCCGGAACCTGCCCGCAGGGGCGGGATGCGCAGCGGTTCAGCCAAGCGGTGATGGAGCGAAGAGATTCGCCGGCGAGGAACCGGTCGGCCATCTGCCGGATCACCGCCGCCTGCTCCGGGATCAGGGCGCCGCCGGGTTCGTACCCGTAGCGGGCGGGGCCGTGGCAGGCGCCTTGCTCCGCGAGGCGCTTGTTGGCGCGTTTGACGCGGTCGGACTTATGCCCGGACTCGTACGCGGCGATCGCGACGAGCTGGCGGGCCATGAGCCGGCCCTCGGTGGCGTTCAGGTCGAACCCGCCACCACGGACGGCCTCGATCCGCACCGGGTGCTGCTCAACCAGGTCGATCAGGTCCTCGAGCTCGCGCGGCTGCCGGTAGAGGCGATCGACGTGCCAGACGATGATCGGTGTCAACCCGGCCCGCACCTGCGCGACGAGCGCGTCGTACCCGTTCCGCCGGCCACCATCGAACGCGGAGACGTCGTTGTCGATGAACACCGGCGGATCGGTGAAACCCAGTTTCGTTGCGTGGGCGAGGCAGTCTTCTTACTGACGTTGGATGCCGGCTTGCAGGCCGGTGCGATCCTGCGAGATCCGCAGATACACCGCCGCTTGCCCCATCACCTCTCCTCAGTTGGGCGTTCTTGATTCAGACTAGAAGCAACCGAGAGCCCAGGTCGCACTCGTGGCGTGAGGGAAGCTTTCAGCTGTCGCTGCACCAGCCCCTGCCATCCCGCATCTCACGACGCCGCGGGTCAGCTACAGCAGTTGGCTCTAGGAGTACTGTTCCACGGTCTAGTTCTTGTTGCTCTCGTCGCGTAGCTTCCTGCCGACGTGACCCACGATGATGCGTTTCCGCTCCGTATCGAAGTGCATATAAACGCGCAGTATCGCCGTCACTGCGCCGATACCCCGCGCAATGTGCGGTTGCAACATGAAGCTCTGGCCTTCAAATTGACGCTCGTAGTCACTCGCGTACTTTGTGCTCGCGATTTGCCCGATTCCATCTCGATACGCGGAGCAACGCTTCTTGAAGGCCATATGTGGCCCCTCTGACAGTTCACCTGCAGCCCAGTCCTGGGCGATATCATCGATGAGGCGGAGATCATCCAATACTCGGCCGGGGTCTCCGTATCTGCTCTCCTGAGCACTAGTTAGGGCCTCGTCGAGAAATACCGTCCGCTTCGCCTCCTGTTTCGCGCGCTCGACTGCCTCTCGCACCGTAGAAGGTGGGCTAACTGGCTTAGCGGCAGGCGAATCGTCATCCCGGGACTTCTGGAAGCTCCTGCTGAGTTCAACAAGGTTTGTGCGCGCATCGTCACGTTCCTTGCGGACCCGTTCTATCTCGTGCTGTAGCTCGACTACGTCGAGGTCGAGACTCGCATACCGTCGATCGAGCTCGTCATACTCTGCAGCGAACTCAGCGAACTCCGCGGCGCTCACCGAACCCTTACTGTGGGCAGCCTCGTTCACCTTGGCCAGCGCGGCAGCTCTGGTCTCGATACTCTTCGCGAGGGCGTCCGTTCGGGCCTCGAGAACGAGAGTGCGCCGTAGATCTGGTTCGTCGATTGTTAGGCCGGCCAGGCGTCCGAGCACCAGAAAGAGCTCTTGCTGGAGGCCAATAGGTCCCAGGAAATCCAGACCACCGCCTACGAATAGGCGGTGATGGAACGGGTCGTCGGAAAGTCCAAACTGAGGCCAGTAGATTCGCACTGCCCCGCGATAGCAACTGAGGGACTTGCCGATCGCCTCTGTAACGAGCCACGAAGCTGCGTCATCAACTACCGCAACGTGGGCCAGCCCGAGAAGCTTGTCGGATGTGTCCTCCGGATCGATGAACGTCGCGCCGCCTTCGTCACGGGAGATGGCGACTATGGGTAGCTGGCGCCCTTTGTCCTCCAGGAACGCGAGGTAATGTCCTACGGAATCAGCAGTCACGTCCAGGGGGTGCCCAAGCACTCGTCCGTCTAGTTCGATGTTGAGTTCGTCGACGAGTCGCCTCACCACCCCTGGCCTACCGGCGACCACGCGAGGGTTTGTGAGCAAGCCTTCAGTTCTCGAGTACAGGTGAACTCGGACCCTGAACCACGCGCGATCTCGCTCCACGCCGATGTCTGCGTAGGTTCTCCAGCGCCAGCCTGGGTCCGTCGTGTCTGGCTGGTCCACCCACATGCCGAACAGGCCTCCGGCCTGCCCTGTGAGCATGGACCAGTAGACGCTGGCGTCTCGACCGGTGGCTTCCCCCTTTGCCAAAGGCCGTACCGTGACGCCAAAGCGTCGATGTGCCCAGCGGGCCAGGGCATCGACCGCGACGTTCAGTTCCTGACCGCTCTGCTGACGAGGCAGTGGGAGGTGTGTGGCGTAGTAGGTCTGCATGGTGCCTCCAGGATTCAAGCCTCTTGGAGGTCCATAGTGGCCTCGCTGAAGCCTCTAGGCGAGTGTGCCTGCTCAGCGGCGTTGCGAAGATCCCTCTCCACGGCCCCGGGAGCGCGTTGACCACGAGCCGTCTGAGTCGATGCTGTCGGTCGGGATCGAGCCGTCATGGCATCGCTCGGAGCTCAGCCTCGAGTGTGGTCAGATCCGTCCTCGCAGTGGCAATGAACTTCAGCCCACAGTCGAAGCAGTAGTGGAAGCTGTCGCGTTCGATCTTGATCACTAGGATCCGGTCGCCCTTGAGGATGACATGGCGCTTGTTTCCCTTGCAGTAGTGCTTGCGTCCGGCCACGCTGGCGGCAAGGGATCTCAGTAGCGAGCGCTGTTTACCCACGGCGCAGCTCCTCTTTCACATCGTCGACAATCCTCGGCAGCTCGTTGATGAGATAGTCCAGGTCCGTGGCGGAGTACTCACTGCGGGTGGTCGCGCCGCTGGGGACCGTCTTCTTAATCCGAAGGTCGATGGCGGACTTCACGACCTTGAAGTTCTCACGGGTCTTGTCGAAGTCCCGGCCCGCGTGCTTGAGGCTGTGCTTGGCTAGGAACTTGCCGACGGCGGTCTTCACGAGCTCGTCGAGTAGTGCCCGCTTGGCCTTGCGGGAAGCCTGCTTGGTCGGAGTGATCCGCTGCAACCGGTCAAACTGCTCTCCTGTGCTGATACCGGCGTTCTTCAGGACCGCGAGTGCCGCTGCGACCTTCGGGTCAGCGGTGAGAAGGGTAAGGCTCTCCAGCAGAACATCGTCCTGCGCGGTGATTACTGGCAAGCTGCCGCCCCCGCCGTCGCCTCCTGTGCCGGGTTCGCGGGTGGGCGTGGGTTCCACCAGGTCTTCATCGATCAGGTTGGCGAAGAAGGCCTGGTCGGCCTCCGCGAACTGCTGGAAGTCTGTCCAGACGCCGGTGATGTTGCCGCCGACGTGGAAGACCACAACGCCGTCGTTGACCGGGTCGAAGGGGTCTACGCCGGGGATGGTGCGCATGATGCGGCCGACGAACTGCATGAACGGGCCAAGGTTGCTGAAGATGCTGAACACTGCTGCGACGCTGAGGTACGGGTGATCGAAGCCCTCGCCCAGCTTCCGCACTTGCACGATGACGTCGAGCTCGTGGGTGTCGAGCTTCTCGTGGATGCGCTCGTTCGCCTTCTCCGCAAGCTGGCTATGGACGAAGTCGGCACGCAGTCCCAGTTCGCGGTACTTCGCGACGACCTGCTTGCAGTGCTCCATGTTGAGAGCTGAGGCAATGATCTTCAGACGAGGCTGGCCGGTGGATTCCCGCATCTGCTGAAGCTTGCGGATGGATGCTTCGGCGATCGTGGTGAGGGTGGCCTCCGAGCTGACGATGCTGCGCCGGAAACCCGCATCCTCTTCGCCGAGGCGGCGCACTTCATCGAGAGAGACCTCAACTTCGGCATCTCCCTCGTGGCGTACGTAGTGCAGCGTGGTGGGGTTCAGGCGGTATCCGTTGATGCGCTTGACATAGCCCTTCTCGACGGCCTTGGAGATCGGGTAGCTGTAGATGACCTCGCCGGTCATCACTTTTCCGTCTGCTCGGGCCGGGGTAGCGCTCACGTTCAGGATTCGCGCGTCGGGGAACTTGCGTCGCAGCGCGTCCCAGCTCTCGGCGACGTTGTGGTGGCCCTCGTCGAAGAGGATCAAGTCGAAGAAGTCGCTGGATAGTTTCCCGAGCCACTTGTTGTTGTCGCGTTGCAGCTGCTGGATGTTCGTCACGACGATGTCGGCTTCCTCGAGGTCGCCGACGTTGCTGGAGGTTCCGCGGATCTCTGCGGGCTCCGGGAACGGATCGCCGTCGAGGACCTTCCGCTTGGTGTAGAAGTACTTCGGGTTGCTGGGGGTGAGGTCGCCCAGCAGCTGGTCCGCGATTTTCAGGTTCGGCGCGACGAGCAGGGTGCGCTTCGACTTCGCGGCGAAGGGCGCGAGGGCGAGGAGCCCGGACTTGCCGCATCCGACCGGCAGGACGACCGACACTTCGCGGGCGTCGGGAGCCCCAAAGTCGTGGTTCTCGATCGCCTCGTAGGCGAGGATCTGCGGCTCCCGCAGCTCCAGGTTGTCGGCAACCCTGGGTTGCACGACGACGTACTGGTCGGTCTTCACTTGCTGCTCCAGACATGGTGATGGGTTGGTGCGTATGCTGGGAGCGGGTCCGCCGGCCAAGGCGGCCCCGCTTGTGTTCACGCGAAGTCTCAGCCACTCAGCTCTTCTTCTTGTGAACCACCGTCGTTCTCGGGTTGCGTTTCGCGTAGCTGAGCTTCACGAAGCGTCCCGGGACGGCGCTGCGCGCGCGGCCGCGTGATCCGGCCCTTCTTCCCTTGCTCATGTTCCTCACCTCCTTTCTCGACGTTGTGAGGGGGGTCATCAGCTGGCCTCGGTGAGCCAGTCCGCGATGCCGATCCGGATCGCGGGTGGCAGTGTGCGGACGGTGAAGTCGGTGATGGACCACGCGACCTGACTGCGGCTTACCGATCGCAAGCCCTCGATCGCGGCCATCGACATCTCTTCCGACTTGACGTCCTGTAGGACCGAGACCAGCACGTCTCGCACGTGCCAGCGGTTGTGGTCGGGGCCGAGGACGGCGAGGGCGGCGACCGTCATGCGCAAGATGCTGGAGTCTCCGGCGACGTCAACGACGCGGCGCATGAAGTTCGCGAGCACGTCGCAGTATTCGAACGAGAAGCCGGTGCGCTTGACGTAATCGGTGAATCGCTCGAACAGGCGACGGAACGCTCCACGGTCCTGGTTCCAGAGGAACTCGATGGACGGTGACGTGGACCACGGCAGGACGCGGCTGAGCGCCTTCATGTCATCGTCATCGGACTCATCGAGAACGGTGGCCCACTCGAGCATCTCGATCAGGTCCGCAGGCGTTGTCGAAGGACTGAGCATCCGGTCCCGGAGTCGTTCTGCAGTCTGCTCGCGGGACTCCCAGGTCTCGTGCTCCTGGTGTGCGCCGAGTGAGCGCTCGAGCGCCTCAAGGAACTCCGCCACTGAGGCGTATCGGCCAGCGGGGCTGTTTGCGGTGGCGCGCTCGACCACCGGTCGTAGAGGGCCCGCCGCCATCTCCGTGTTCACCGGGTACTCCTGCGTCACGAGCTCTTGCAGAATCTTGCCGAGGCTGTAGACGTCCGAACGGTGGTCAGCACTGCGCGCTCGGGCCCATTGCTCCGGCGCTGCGTACACCCAGGACCCCATGCCTGCACGAAGCGTGGATGTGAGTGGGTCCGTGCCCCGCTCGGCCTCGACTGCGAGACCGAAGTCTGACACCGCCCATTCGCCGCTCTCGAGTCGCAGCACGTTCGCGGGCTTCAGGTCGCGGTGGTAGACCCCGTTGCCGTGGATGTACGTGAGTCCAGCGCAGATCTGACGCATGATGTCCACGATCAGTGGCGGGTTGCCGTCGACCTTCTCGATGAAGTCGGCCAGACTGCCCTGCGCCAAGGGCATCGCGTACCAGACGTCCTGTTCGTCGGTCTCGCCTTGCGCGATCACGGAGATCACGTTGGGGTGAGCGAGGCCTTCCAGCAGCCGAAGCTCTCGCTTGAAGCGGCTGATCGCCTCCGGATCCACGGTTGCCGTGTCCCGCAGGACCTTCACAGCGACAAGGTCCCCTGTCTTGCGGTCGGTCGCACGGAAGACGTCAGCGAACCCGCCGCTTCCGATTGCCGGAAGCTCAAGGATGAACCGACCGCCCAAGGTCCGGACGGCGAGGTCGGACTTCGGACGACCGGCCTTCCTCTGACGCAGGCCCGAGCCGTTCCAGGCCTTGACGACATCCAGATCCCAGATCGGCCCCTGGGCGATCTCCCCGACGGCATCCGGGAAGTCAGGCCGCTGTCGCAGCGCAGCGATCCGCTGAGGCGTCACTCCCAGCTCGTCTGCCACCTCGCTCAGCCCGCCGAGCCTCATGATCGGTTCGGGTGGCCCGTGAAATAGTTGTCCATGAATCAAGTATAACACAGTATTGGTTGCTCATAAATCAACCATTAGAGTTGAAAGTCGCGAGTCTGCAGCCCAGGAGGCCTGGGCGTGGCGGTGTCTCTCCGCCATGTCGCTCAGTCGGCTCGAATTGCTCTACCAGGCTCGGGCCTCATAGAGCGAGGCGAACACAGGGCCCACGAGACGCAACTGTTGTTGTCGACGCAGGGCGCGCATCGACCGCTGTCAGTCCGGCCCGGACGTGGCGAAGATCCAGGAGGAAGGCCGGTTGGTCATCGTGGAGCGGTGATCCGGTAGCTGGGCTCAAGGACCAACTGCGCACCGGTCTGGACGATGAAGGCGGCGATATCGCGCGGGCTGACCCCTGCGTTGGTGCGCAGTTCGAGGATGTGACGCCAGCCCAGGTGACCGAACGCCTCCAGCCCGGTCGTGATGGCGCGTCTAGTTTCGGCGGGGATGGTGTGTGCTTCGAGGTCGCGTCCGGTGCGCGCGCCGTCGACGGTGACCCACCCCCAGCCGTTCCGGTGCGCATAAGCTCGTGCGGCGGCGGCCTTGGCGCGGTTGAGGGCGACGGGCATGCTCGTCAGAGGTTTGACCTCGATGAGCATGCACCGACCCGTGTGGGTCGCGGTGAGGATATCCGGGTAGTAGAGACGCTGCCGACCTTCCCATGTGTACGGGATGGTGAGCGGCTGCTCCTGGTACCAGGCGATCTCGGTGCTGTTCTCCAGGGCGGTGAACGCGGCGAGCTCGAGACCGGATTCGTAGAGCACCTCACGATCGAGCTTGGAGGAGTGAAAGCTGCTCGCCGGTTCACCGGGGCCGTCGAGCCGCAGCGCATGGAGCGTCCCCCGCTCGGGTGGAGACCCCAGGTCCGCAGGCCAGGCCGCGTGCTCGATCCAGCGATCGACTACGTCATCGGCACGGCGGGCCGCAGTGGTGGCGCGCTGGGCGGCGGCAGTGGTTCGGCGTTGCTCCTTCTCAAGCTCCCGTCGGCGTTCCTCGGCGGCGCGCGCAAGGGCGGCAACCCGGCGCGCGGCCGAGGACCCGACGCCGGCCGCACACAGCAGAAAGGGGATGGCGACGCGAGCTGGGGCTACGAACTCAGAGGCGACGATCGTGGCGATGCGCTCGGCGAACGCTTCGTCGAGCGCGTCCGGGTTGTCAGGCAGATGAAGAAGCGCAGCGAGTATCGCCCCCGGGGTGCCGGGCTTACGGGCCTGGCGCACGAGGAGGGTGAGCGCTCTGGCCTCGATCTGGCGGATACGTTCGCGGCTGAGACCGAATTCTCCGGCGATTTCAGCGAGCGTGTGGGGTGCGTCCTCGAAGCCGACGCGCATGCGCAGGATCTGCTGCTCACGTGGTCGCCGCTCAAGCCAGGAGATGGCTTCGGAGGTGAGGGCAGCGGCATCCCCAGACTCGAGCTGCGCGTCGGAGTCCAGGTCGTGACGGGTGGGCCCCGGCAGCGGCGTGACCTCCTCCCGGGGGCGCTTGCGGGATCCTCTCGGTGTCGCGGGGGCGATCGCGAGGGGCTCGTCGGGATGCTCGTGGAGATAGCGGTTCAGCACTGCCGGGGCGTGCTGGCGACTGGACGGCTGCTGTTCCGTTGGCAGGAGACGGTTGCAGGCAGAGGTGATGCCGCCCGCCGGCCTCCCGTGCGTTCGGGCGATCTCGTCGACGGTTAGGCCGGAGCGGATCTCTTCGACCAACTGCTCGTACTCGGCGGCGCTCCATCTCTCGCCGAGGTGCGAGAGGGGCACAACGGTGTGCTGCTCCTCGGCGGTCGTCTCGGTCGGGAGATCCATAGGGCAAGTGTCTCGCGGTCCACTGACATTCCCGTCGAATCCCGCGCGTTGTACGCCTCCAGGCCGGGCCGGTGATCGTCCAGGAGCCGTGACGCTTCTCCGGCTCTTCGACTTAGGACGGCGGGGCACGGAGGGCGACCCGGGAGCGTAAATTGCGCTTGAAACGAGCCGCGAACGGTGGGGCCGGGTGCTTGACGAGGCAGTGAGCGCATGACCGTGTAGGCAAGATGTCCTAGGTCAGGCCGGTGATCCCGAACAGAAAACAAAGGGGGAATTGCAGCGAATGCCACATGGGATATCTGACCCTGGTAACCAGGGCTGTCAAGGCTTGGGCGGACTTGGGTCGTCCGCGAGATCAGCTTGCAGCGTCCCTCTGGCGGAGGTCGACGCGGCGTTCGTCGTACTGAACCGTAGACTTCGCCGAAGGGGGCGGCACGAAAGGGGCAGGCGTGGGCGCTATTGACGACTTCGTACGCGAGTATGAGCGGCAGTTCGACTTCTGGGATGCGTCGGCGCGCATGGCTCGTGGCCTGTTGGAATCCGCGCTCGCGAGCTCGGGATTGCGCGCCATAGTTACGAGTCGGGCCAAGTCTGTTGACCGTCTGGCCGACAAGCTGCACGCGCGTAGTCGTAAGAAGCCGTACACATCCGTTGCTCAGATCCGAAGAGACATTGCTGATCTTGCTGGCGTTCGGGTGGCGCTCTACTTCCCCGGCCAGATGGACGAGGCGGAACGAGTTATCAGAGCAACACTCGATGTGCAGCAGGTCAAGCGCTTTCCGTCCGATGGTGCGTCAGTCGGCTCGGGGGTGGGCACGCCTGAGACCGTCACGGCCACAGGTGAGCAGCCACGCTCGTCCGGTACGTCGGTTCATCGGCAGCGGTTCTCCGGCTACGGTGCCCGACATTTCCGTGCCCTCATTCCCGACTCGCGTCTAGGCCCAGGAGAAGATCGCTACGCGTCAGCTCTCGTCGAGGTCCAGGTGGCTTCAGTGCTCATGCATGCCTGGTCCGAGGTCGAGCATGACCTCGTGTACAAGCCGCTGGAGGGCGAGCTGTCATCATCGGAGCACGCGCTTCTTGACCAGCTCAATGGACTCGTGCTTGCTGGTGAGATCGCCCTCGAGCAGCTTCAGAAGGCCGGCGACGCGCGGGTAACGGTCGCTGAGACACCGTTCCGGAACCATTACGAACTGGCTGAGTTCCTCCGCTCCCGGCTGTCGGCTCGAGACGTGGACCTTACCGACGCGACTCTAGGACAGGTTGACGTGCTCTTCGATTACCTCGCTGAACAGCACTCAGCAATCGCCTCCTCGGTCGAGCCTTATCTCGATTTGCTTGAGCGCGACTTTGAGCGCCGACCGGTGGCCGCGCAGCTGGCAGATCTCATGCTGTCCGGCAACGAGTCGCGCTACAACGCGTATCTGAGAGCAATGTCAACTTCGCGTCATCCGTCGAATCGTCGACGCACCACGGTCGCAAGTTTGAAAGCTGACGCCCCGCAGGCGCTAGCTCTGGGCGAGTTCGTGGCCGCTTGGGTGCTGCTAGAGACCTTGCTCAAGGATCTTGCGCAATCAGAAGAGGCGAGCTTGCCACCGCTGCCAGTGCTGTTTCGGCAGCTTGTTGCGCGAGAACTGATCACGCCTGAGCAGTACACAGAGTTGAACATGATGCGCGAACTGCGGAATCGAGTCATTCACGGGAGGGGGGCCGACGCACCTTCGGAGCGATTGAGCGAAGCGGCAGCGTGGCTGCGCGACTTGACGCGGACCATCGAACGCAATGCTGACGGGGGCTAGATTGGGGCTGCGCTGTCGCTGGCTCCGTGAAAGCTCCGCGGATGGACGGTGCCATCTGAGATCTTGATGTCAGTGGTGACGCTTCTTGATTTGCTAACTGCGGCACGAGTCGATTTCCCGGATTGGCAGGACTCAGTGGCGGGCTGAGGTGAGATCCGGATCAGACTGAGCGATGAGCGGATCGTGTGGGGTGTCGTCCTCCCAGTAGCGATACCGCTCGCCGAGAAACTCCAAGAGTGCGTCCGAAGGTATTGGGCCCACATTGATAGTTAGGCCAAGGGTTGCCACGCCAGCTGCGGCGGCTGACGCGAGGTGGAGTCGGAGTGTGTCTTCATCGAAAATCTCCGGTGAAAGCAATGGATCGGTGGCGAGTGCGGGCGCGTATGCCAGGGAGATGAACGCTTCTCGTTGGGCGTCCGTCATCTGCCGAGTCAGAGCCATTCCTCGCGATGCCGCGCGATGGTTGATGACGACGTTTGCTATGGCGATCAGCAAATGCCAGTCGAGCCATCCTTCCGACTGGAGGCGTCTTGCGGTGCGGGTGAACTCCGCGTCGGCGAGCAAGGACGCGAGTGTTGGCCCGATCACTGCCGGGAGCGTCTTGTAGCGGTAGGCGATGTTCTCAAGGATCTTTTCGTTGTTCTTCTCGTAAGTTGAAGCGAGATTCTTCGGCCATTGCGTTTCGGGGCTGGGATTGACGAGTTCGAGTGGGGTGCTCCAGCCAATGGGAAGCTCGGGGCGTTCGGACATGACTTGGATCTGTTCGGCGGTGAGGAAGTCGGCTAGTTCGTCATAGGGGCGGACGATTGCGGACTTATGCATAAGGCCGCTAGCGAAAACGGTCCCCATGAGGGATGAGAAGTCTTGTTGCGAGAGCAGGGATTGGCTGACGAGGAAGTGCATGACGGCGCCGACGGTCTCGAGGTGTATTGCTTGGGGGTCGCAATCAGCAGCGGGGGTGAGGTGCAGCTTCCATGCTCCATCTGATGTTTGTTCGATGGTGCCGGCACCGCCCTGACCGTTGATCGCGTCGGCGTTGATTTCGATGTTCAGAGTCCCGCGAAAGAGATGCGGATCGTGCCGAGCAAAGTCCGCGAGGACGACTTGAGCTGCGGCGATGAAACGTTCAGTGGCTAGGACCGCCTCACGAGCGTTCGGGCATCGAACCGCCCAGGTCAATCCGAGCGCGTTCCAGTGATACTTGCGCCCCGAACCAACATCGCTGAAGAGCCGGCCCATCCCGGATCTGTCGGTGATCTCAGCGATTTCCTTCTCCGTAGACGTGGGGAGTTCGCTGACAGCGTCGAGCATGCCTGTGATCACTGGCATCAGCCCAGAGGGCTCGAGGATTGACTCGAGCAGCGGCACGAGGGTTGGGCGAACCGTATGGGCAGCGCGGAGGATATGACACTGGTCTTGGAGCATGTTCATCAGCGCTGGATGACTGCTGAGGCTCATTGGGTCTTCGAGGTAAGCGTGTTGGGCGAGCACACCCAGATAGAACGTGTGTGTGGCTGTCAGAGACTGGCCAGCGTGGTGGTCGCAGGTGGCCGCGATGAGTAGCCCGTCTGCCGTGTACCGGGTCAGCGAAGCGTCGGTCGCGCCACGGGCTGCGACAGCGGCGGCGAGCGCGTGTTGCTTGGCGGCGTGCGGGAGGTTCAGTTGGTAGTAGATCTTCGCTGCGAGCAGCAGCATGTTGATTCCGCCCTCAATGGTGTCGCCGTGCCACCAGTTGATCTTTGCTGCATGAATCTCGTGGAGCGCGTCGAGGAGCTGTCCCTCAGCGTGGAACTGGAAGGCGCGGTCAAGAGCCCGGTCGCCACGCGCTCCTTCGCCCTCTATTCGTTCTATAGCGGCGTCGAGACCGTCACGCACGTGCTCGTAATGTGGGTGCTTCGCCAGCTTTGTTGTGTACAGGCCGAAGATCTCCGCGGTGTCCTTGACCGGAAACAGCGGCGTGTCTTCGAGGATGTCGACGAGAGCGCGCAGCGCGGTCATGCCTTTGTCAATGTCGATCAGTTCGACGCTGGACATGTCTGCCGATCGGATTCGGTCAAGAAGCGCAGCCTTGGTTCCGGAGAACGGAATCACCTCACCACCCTCATGACGCAGGTCAGTTGGATACTTCTGGTGCAGCGCTAGGTATGCCTCCTGCGATAATAGGAGCGCCCGCATGTTCGGGTAGGGGTCGGCAGCGAGCTGATCGTCGATGCTCTTGACAAGGGTCTGGTGCCAGGCCTCTAGCTCGGAGCGTAAGATGTCCGTGATACCTCGGAGCATGGCTCCGTAGCCGAGATCCAGCAGCATTGTCGCGTCGCGAAGAATTCCGGGATCATCGAGTGTCTCGGGGACAAGCGAGAAGAATGCTCGTACGTGTCTGTCTGCCGGGCGCAGCATCTTGGTGCCCCGCATCGTGGCCCACGCGATCTCGAACTGCGCGCGGATAGCTACTTCGTCACTGTCGGCATGCTCAAGAAGTGTTTCTGCGAAAGCGAGCCACTCGGGCAGATCAGGCACGAGCGCCGGGTCTGTGCTTGCATGTCGGAGTCCGTCACGCAGATCGATGAGGTCTCCGAGGCTGGATGCGGGGAGCGTCCGGGCCAGCCACCGGGCGAAATCCTTCTCGTACCATTCGGGTCGCGGGGTAGAGGATGCTGGCCGTTCCGGGGCAAGCTCCGCTGGCAGGTGGAGATAATCGACGGCGAGGTGGTACAGGTCGTGCTCGGCGAGCTCTTTAGAGATCGCGAGGGCGTCCCAGATATCTAGCGCGATATCGTGATCAGCGCGTGCTTGCTCCTGAAGTTCGTGGCGCTTCCCGACGGCGACCGGTGCCAGAGTGAAGTAGATGACGCGATTGACGGTCTCACCGCGGCCGCAAATCGACTGGATGTCGGACCGGATCTTGGTGGTGACGTCAGCTTGCTGAGCTGTGCATGCGAGGACGACGTTCTCGTCTGTGGCGCCGACGATGAAGAGCGACGTCGGCCCCTCCTCGTTGGTGAGGTTGGTCCAGTAGCTTTCCGCGTCACGTCCTTGGTCACCGCCGGCCGCAACGGGCCCGGTTGCTGGCATGAGGTTGGTCGCGATGCGCTTTCGAGCGAGTCCTAAGCTGATGGCCTCGAAGTCGTGGTGTGAGTTGGTCTCAGTAAGCGTGCTCAGCCCAAACCGGATGCGTCGCTCAAGTTCTGTTGGGCTGATCATGGGCCAATCATCCCGCGGTCCACGGACACTGCGCGAGCGGAGCCCGGGAGCTGCCTGTTGCGTCCGGGGTAGCCGGTTCGTTGTGCTCAATCGTTTAGGGCTTGAGGGTGCGTGGGTCAGGGGTAAACGGGGATGCTGTTGGCGTGTCGAAGGACACGAGTGCGCAGACGGCTGCGCGGCGGAACGCCAGGCGGGTCCAGTGCCGGTGAAACTCAGTAGTACTAAGCGCAAGAATCCGCGCTCGGGTATGTGTGGCGACATCGCGGCCGGCGCGATCCAGTAGCTCGACGAGTGGGCCTCGCCGGCGAAGGAAGCTTGTATGGTCTACGTCTCCTGCGCCGAAGCTCGCGGCGAGTGCAGCGAGCTTGATCCGAGCAATGCGGACGCGCCCGAGGAGGTCCTGCGCGCATGGCACATCGAAGTGCAGGGCGTTGGCGAACGTGTCGAGGGCGGCGGCTTCGGTCTCAGCGTCGAGATTGTCGGCGGTGACGCTCGGACCAGGACATCGCTTGGTCGCCGTGCGGCACGTGTAGATGCGTTTCCCGCGGCGAGTGATGCCAGTAACGAGCCGCGCGCCACAGCGATGGCAGCGGAGGATTCCACCCAGGAGCGTTCGGGATGAGCGCGCAGCGTCCCGGCGTGGCATGAGCAGGCCTACCTGCACGAGCGCGGACTCGTCCTGCGTAAGCCCGAGGGGGTTACTGTGCCGTCGAGCTATGCGTCCGGGCCGACCGCTCCGCGCGTCGCGTCGCCGCCAGGGCGACGACCGCGATCGCGGCGCACGCGACCATGACGATCGCGAGCGGCGCCGCTGTGTTCTCGCCGCCCAGACCCACCAGTGGTGACACGAGCGCCGCGAGCCCGAACTGCAGCGCTCCGAGCACGGCCGAGGCGCTCCCGGCGATCTGCGGTACGGCGCCGAGCGCCAGGGCGGTCGCATTTCCGAACACGAGGCCCAACGACCCGACGGCGGTGAAGAGCGGGACCGTGATCCAGAAGACCGGCGCCCCGGAGAACACAAGCAGCGCGAAGGCGATCGTCGACGCGGTGACCAGTGCGATCCCGAGCGTCAGGACGCTCTCGACCGAGCGCGTGGCGGTGAGCTTCGGCGACAGTGCGCTCACGACCACGAGCGCGAGCGCGTTCAAGCCGAACATCATCCCGTAGCCGACCGTGTCGAGTCCGAGCATGTTCTGGTACACGAACGGCGACGCCGAGATGTACGCCATCATCACTGCGAACCCAAAGGCGAACACCGTCGTGTAGCCGAGGAAGGCCCGCGACCGGAGTGCCCGGAGGGGCGATCCGGATGCCACCCGCTCGGCGCGCAACGCGTCGCGGCGGCTGCGCAGGTGCGTCTCGCGCACCACCGCGAGGACGGCGACGAACATGGCCACCGACAGTCCCAGGACGATCGCCAGCAGGCCTCGCCACCCGATCGGCCCGGTGAGCAGACCCCCGAGGAGCGGAGCGACGACCGGGGCGACGCCCCCGACGATCATCATGAGCGAGAAGGCGCGCGCGGCGGCCTTGCCGCTCGACAGGTCGGAGATGACCGCGCGGCCGATCACCATCCCGGCGGCGCCACCCAGGCCCTGGAAGAGACGCGCGGCGACGAGGACGGCGACGTTCGGCGCGCAGACGGCGACTGCGCTCGCGAGCACGCACAGCGCGGCTCCGGCGACGAGGGGCGGGACGCGACCGAAGCGGTCGGAAAGGGGGCCGAAGACGAGCTGCCCGGCGGTCACGCCGAGCAGGAACGCCGTCAGCGTGAGCTGTACGGTCGTGGCCGACGTCGCGAGCTCCGTGGTCATCAGCGGGAAGGCCGGCAGGTAGAGGTCGGTGGCGAAGGGGGCGACGGCGCTCAACAGTCCGAGCGCCAGCAGGAGCAGTGTCGTGATGCCCTTCGACGGAGATGCCGGTTGCGCGCGCACGGAGTCCGTGTCAGTCGTCATGATTATGAAAGCATAACTGACTGCGCGCGGCTGGTACAGTCGGGCCGTGCCTCCCGCGATCTCCGACGGTGCTCTTGCCGAGTTCGCCGACGTCGTGATGCGCATCGCCCGCGAAATCGACCCGAACGGTCCGCAGGCGCCCGACATCGTTCCGCTCACGGGCACGGAAGCCCTCGTGATGCGGTGGGTGCACCACAACCCGGGCGCCTCGCCGAGCGCCGTCGCCAAGGCCACCGCGCTGCAGCGCAGCAACTGCAGCGTCGCGCTGCGCTCGCTCGTCGCGAAGGGCATGATCGAGCGTCAGACCGCCCCGGATGACGCGCGCGCGGTGCGTCTGCTGCCCACCGCTCTGGCGGATGAGAGCGTGCGGAAGCTCCACGCGTTCTGGGTCCACCGCCTGCGCTCGGCGCTCGATGGCGACGACGCCGGGGTGGAGGCGGCGGCCGCCCTGCTCGCGCGCGTCGAGAGCGGCCTGCGCCGCGGCGACGACCCGGTGCCGTCTCCCCGCTGAACTCTCGGGGCGGCACAAATCGGGTGTTACGCCCCACTACGCCCCAGATCGCCCACCCCCCGCGGCATCCCGTAGCTTCATCACACCAACCACTCCGAAGGCAGGTGAAGCCATGTCCCGCACGATCTCGTCGACAGTCCACCCGATCCAGCGCTGCATGGCAGCCTCGAACCCGTCTGCGTGGTGGGACGGCCTCGTCATCGAAGCCGACGGCTCGACCGCGACGGTCGCCCTGCTGAACGGCACGACGGTGCAGCTGCGGATCGTCGGCCCGGCCGTCGACATCGCGGTGGGCGAGCCGGTGGCGTACCACCCGGTCGCCGAACTGCTCAGCGCATCCGCGATCATCACGACCGCGCGCGCCGCATAGCCGAGCGGCCGCCGACGACACGTCAGCGGCCGCGCGAAGAAGAGAACTCAGGCGGTCATCGAGGACATCATGGCCTCGCACTTCATGACCATGTCGTCGCAGGCCATGGCGCAGTAGCGGCACATCTCATCCATGTCGCCGTGCGCGCGGCACTCGGCGGCGCACGCCTTGCCCATGGTCATGCAGGCGGTCATCATGGCGCTCATCACGTCCATGTTCATGCCGGCCGGACGCATCATCATGTGCATCGTCGCCTGCGCCATCTCGACCATGTTCGAGCACATGGCGCAGCACGTGGCCATCTCGGCGCCGTGCATCATGTCGCTGCCGGCGCACATCGCCGCGGCCATCGCGCACGCGTTCAGAGACTGCATGCATTCCTGCATGGCATCCATATCCATGGTCATCTCGCCCATGTCCATCGACTTCATCATCACCATCGTGTCCATCTGGATCTCCCGTGTTCTCGTCGGTTCGGAGGGACCGGATGCCGCGGAGGGACTCCGGCGTACCGGCGATGCTACGCGCGAGAGGCGCGGGTGCGACAGAACTTTCAGCGGGTTGCTCAGCGCGTGAGATCGAGGACCGCGAGGCCGGCGCCGACAGCCCAGCTCTGCGTGAGGTTCGCGAGCTCCGGAACTTTGTTGAGCATGGCCCCGGCGGCCGCGATGGTCACCACCGTGCCATTCCGGACCACCTGCACGCTCGCGGCATCGACCGGCTCGTCAGGGGAGTAGTTGCCGCCGGCGGTGATCCCCCATGCGTCATCGGCGCTCAGCCGCGGGTCGTCGATGTTCCAGCCGAGCGGGGCGTACGCCTCTTCGGTGTAGCTCGGGTCCTGATGGATGCCGAGGCTGATGCCACCGTAGTTCTGCACGTCGAGGTTCTGGCTCGCTGCTTGGGGTGTCATCCACGTACAGCTGAGCTCACGTCCATTCGAGCCGGTGACCTCGCCGTTGTCCGCGTCCGCAGCGATCACCAGTTCCGCAGCTTCGGGCCCGAGAGCCGTCTTCACCTCGTCGCAGCTCGGGTAGAGCACCCCCGTGTCGGGGGAGGGCTGGGCCGCGTCCGAGGGCAAGGCCGCCGCCCCGTCTGTCGTGCCGGCATCCGTTCCCTGTGCGGGCGGATCCCCGGGCGAGGATGCCGGAAGGGGGATGCAACCGGCCATCAGAGCGGCGACCGCGGCGAGGCCGAGGGAAAAGCAAAAGCGGCGAAGAATCCGCGACGGCATGGACGTCTCCCGGGGGTCAGGGTTTTCGGGAGATGTTTTAGCGGACGGAGCACTGTCGTCGCAAATGGTCTCGAGGTGGGCCCAGCGTTATGCGGCGCATTTGTCGTCCAGTAGCGCAACGGGCAACGCGCATACCGGTGGCCTCTGGCTCATCTGGATTTTCGTGCGCGAGATGCGTCGCCGATAACGGGCCCACACGTCGGGCGATCGGCATCCTGGATCGCTGGGGCTGCTGCTACTCGACGCGACGGAACCGCGGACCCGAGTACCCGTCGCGTTCGACGTGCTCGGTGAACATCGCAATCGGGCGTACCCACAGGGAGTGGTCGCCGTAGAGCGTGCGGTACGAGACGAAGACCTCTTCGGTCTCGGAATGCCGCGCAATGCCGAACACCTCGTAGCGCTGGCCCTTGAAGTGCTCGTAGATGCCGGGCTCGATGTGCGGCAGCTCGCCGTGCGTCACGACGCGGCGGCGGCTTCGTCGGTGCGCGCCTGCAGGAATTCGCAGAGCTTGCCCGTCGTGTACAGCTCCTCGCCGAGGGCGACGAGGTTGCCGCCCGAGAGGGGGAACTCGCCGGAGCGCTCCGACAGAGAGGCCGTCCACGTGCGCTCGCAGTCGACGTTCAACGAGATCGATGCGGGTCCGTGGTTGAGGTGGATCGCCACCATGCCGGACTCGAGGTGCTCGGGGTCGTCCTGGCGGAGCACGTGAACCGTGGCGTGGGCGACAGTGTCGTGCTTCTCGTACTCCGTCACCCACTCGTGGATCTCGGTGAAGGTGGGGCGAGCGGTGCAGGTCATGGGTCGAGACTAACGGGGCTGGCTGGTGGTCAGCCGCCCGCGCCCCGCACCCCGACGAGGTCGTGTAGCGCCGCGAAGGTCGCCGCGTACCGCTCCCGCAGAACCTCCCACCCGAGACCCGGATCGATCTCGGCGGGCGACGGCACGGCGACGGCGTATCCGTGCTGCGCGCGCGGAACGGGCTCGCCGGGCAGGCGCAACTCCTGTGTGAACGCGCCGGTGTCGGGCGCGAAGGTGAGGGTGTGAGCGGCGATGTCGTGGTCCCAGTCGGCGGACGGCCACGACATGAACGAGACGTGCCGCGGGGGATCGAGAGGGGCCGTGGCCGATACCCAGCACCCGTGGTGATCCTCGCCGGGGGAGAGGATCGTGTACGTCCCACCCCGGCGGTAGACCAGCAGTGCCTCGCGGAACGGCTTCTGCGAGAACAACGCCGTGTAAGACAGGGCCTGCACGTAGATCGGTTCTCCGAGAGTCAGGGTCACGGTCTGCTGCGGCATCGGGGTAAGGGTCCTCTCGAATCCGGGCGGGGTTCCTTCCATCCAGGCATACGAGCCTCGGGCCCCGGTTGCGCGAAGCCAGGTCTTCGCTATGACCTCGCTGAGTCGGTCGCCCGGGGTTGGTGGCATCCATCCGGAAATGCCCGTCAGGCACCTGAAAGTGCCTTTTGTAGGCGCATTCTTCGCGTCGCACCATGGTGTGACGCACTGCCAGTGCGGTAAACCCACGACCCCCGCGCCGCGTGTCACGACGGCGCCCGAACAGGAGTAACCCATGCCCACCATCGCCATCGTCGGAGCCGGTCCCGGCCTCGGACTCGCCATCGCCCGCACCTTCGGTCGTGAGGGCTTCTCGGTCGCCCTCATCGCCCGCACGCAGGACAAGCTCGATCGACTCGCCGCCGACCTCGGTGCGGAGGGGATCACCGCGGCCGGCTTCGCGGCCGACGTGCTCGACCGCCCGAGCCTGGTCGCCGCCTTGAACGCCGCCGCGGAGCGCTTCGGCGCGATCGACGTGCTGGAGTACTCGCCCTCCGACACCGCGGGCGGAGTTCTCGCCCCGGTCGACGTCCGCGACGCGACCCCCGAGAACGTGCAGCCGCAGATCGAGTACTACCTCTATGGAGCGATGGCGGCGGTCGACGCCGTCCTGCCGGCAATGCAGGCCGCAGGCCACGGCACGATCCTCGTCACCACGGGAGCGGGCTCGGTGCGCCCCGTGCCGATGTACGGCAATGTCACCGCCGGCGGTGCGGCCCTGCGCAACTGGGCGCTGAACCGTGGAACGGCTCTGGCCTCCGATGAGACCGGCGTCCACCTGGCGCACGTGGCGATCGGCGTGTGGATGACCGACGAGGCTCCCGCCGACAGCCGCATTCCAAGCCGCTCGCCGTCGGACATCGCGCCGCTGTACTGGAACCTGCACACCGACCGCGCCGAGCACGAGATCGTCGTGACCAGCTGAGCGCTGGCGCTTACGAGACCGGGCGGGCCTCCGTGTTCGCGGACCCCGCTCGGCCGACTCCGATCCGGGCGTGCAGCTCCCGGTTCTCGGCGACCGCGTCGTGATGCTCGGCCGCCCACTGCGCCAGCCCCATCACCGCGCGCTGCAGCGATCGACCCAGGTCGGTGACCTCGTATTCGACGCGCGGCGGCATCTCGGCGTACGCCCGGC
>Ga0308171_1001931_pt1 | contig 24524 bp, 21 predicted proteins | sample PhyGR1_FD_202135 | JGI IMG/M metagenome (GOLD analysis project Ga0308171, IMG submission 202135) | Phyllosphere microbial communities from UC Gill Tract Community Farm, Albany, California, United States - DLSLSG.R1 | ecosystem: Host-associated > Plants > Phyllosphere > Unclassified | place: USA...
AGTAGCAAACCTGGGCAGCCTGGGTGATCAGGTTAACGTTAAAGCGGGCTACGCTCGTAACTTCCTGGTTCCACAGGGTAAAGCTGTTCCTGCTACCAAGAAAAACGTTGAATTCTTCGAAGCACGCCGTGCAGAACTGGAAGCCAAACTGGCTGACGTTCTGGCTGCATCAAATGCGCGCGCAGAAAAAATCAACGCACTGGGCACCGTTACCATCACGTCTAAAGCAGGCGATGAAGGTAAACTGTTCGGTTCCATCGGTACTCGCGACATCGCTGACGCTGTAACTGCAGCTGGCGTTGACGTGGCTAAGAGCGAAGTTCGTTTACCGAACGGCGTTCTGCGCACCACCGGTGAGCACGAAGTGGACTTCCAGGTTCACAGCGAAGTATTCGCGAAACTGATCGTGAACGTAGTAGCAGGTTAATTTTATTAATCTGCCGCACCTGAACGCCGACACTTGTGTCGGCGTTTTTGTTTTAAGCCCTGAATAACCTTCCTTTTGCCCGCTTGCCGCACCGCACAAGCATCGACATGTTCAACACAGAATGCAGCGCTATTTTATTGTTGGCCAACCGGGTGCCAAATCTCTGTCTCTGTCTCTGTCTCTGTCTCTGTCTCTGTCTCTGTTCCTGTAGCCGGAACGCTGCGCCCGGCGCGCTTTCCTGCCGAGGCTGAAATCATCCTGTCTCTACTTGCGCTGCGGGTCTGCGTGGGAAGCGTGCTGGTAAAGAACATCAAACAACCGTGTTAGCGCCCATCCAGTGGCGTTCCGCCACCGGTTGTCGCTTATTCCACGCGCAGAAAGCTGCCGTCTGGCTGGCGGGTAAACAGCACCGGGCCGTTCGTACCATCCAGCGTTAATCCTGTTACCACACCTTTCGCATCCCGACGTACTTTCACCTGTTGACCTTCTTTCAGCGTACTGAGCGGCTGACCGTTGCCCTCCACGCGCGCCATCGCAAACACGTCATTAACCGGGAGGTTATTGTCGCGGAATAGCTGCGCCAGCGTCTGCCCGGAGGCAATTTGGTAGCTGCGCCAGTCGCCCTGCGAATCGGCTTTTGCCTCCGGCTGGGAGGTGGATTTAGCGGGTTTGTTATCATAAATGTCCGCCTGCATCGGTACCTCTTTTTCAGCCGATGGGGTAACGGGACGCTCTACCGGATACTGCGGTGTGCTGGACGGCCAGAGGAAGGCCAGCAACAGGATGAATACGGCAATCACAATTCCACGGCGGTGCAACGCCGGCAGCGGGTCCATCCAGCGAATATCGTCTGTAAAATGCCAGAGGCGATACAGCCAGTTTGGCAGGCGAGACGGGACGTCTGAAGTCATATCGGGTTCCTCCGCTCCGGCACCTTGCGGCTGCTTTCGTTGCGGCAGTCGAGCTTGTAACCGGGTTAACATACGCCGTGCGAGCATCCTGCGGCGACGAGGGGCAATCTGGCCCATATTTTCTCTCTTTCTTATTGTGCCACTGATAAGGGGAAACGTGTCACTTATACAGTATGGGCAATGTGGACGCGAAGTGCCTGCCAGCATTGATAAATTTGACCTGCGTATTGTTTCTCTTTCGCCAGCAAAAGTCATCTACGACGCTGCGGATTTTACGCCAGCGGCCTGCGCTGCTATGCTGCCCGTCTTACTATATCCGAGAGTGAAAGGAACGAAGATGACTACCCCTTCTTTCGACAGCGTCGAAGCACAAGCAAGTTACGGTATTGGTTTACAGGTTGGCCAGCAGCTGCTGGAGTCTGGTCTGCAGGGGCTGCAGCCAGAAGCACTGCTCGCGGGCCTGCGCGACGCGCTGGAAGGGAACTCACCCGCGGTGCCTGTTGATGTAGTTCACCGCGCGCTGCGTGAAGTTCATGAGCGGGCTGAAAGCGTGCGTCGTGAGCGCGTGGAAGCGATGGCCGCAGAAGGCCAGGCTTTCCTGCAGCAGCATGCCCAGCGTGAAGGCGTCAGCAGCACCGAGTCAGGTTTACAGTTCAGCGTGATTACCCAGGGCGAAGGCGCGATTCCTTCCCGTCAGGACCGCGTACGTGTGCACTATACCGGCAAACTGATTGACGGCACCGTATTCGACAGCTCCGTTGCCCGTGGCGAACCCGCTGAATTCCCGGTGACTGGCGTGATTGCAGGCTGGATCGAAGCGCTGACGCTGATGCCTGTTGGCTCTAAGTGGGAACTGGTGATCCCGCACGACCTCGCTTACGGTGAGCGCGGTGCCGGTGCTTCCATTCCGCCGTTCAGCACCCTGATTTTTGAAGTTGAACTGCTGGAAATCCTGTAAAGGATAAGGGCGGCGCCGTGCCGCCCTTAGGTATTTTACTGCTGTAGATTTACCTGCCAGATAGCAAATCCCGTCTCGTCATTCCCTGTTGCCTTCATCGGATATTGCGCATACTGCTGAATAAAGCGAGTTGCTTTATCGCCAGGTGCGGTCTCAAAGCGAATATCAAGATGCTGTGTGCTATGTATCGCGGCCAGTCGCCAGTTATGATCGGCCTGCGGACGGACCTCGCCATTCTTTTTGGTTTCTGCACTGATATAAGCCGCCAGTATTGCGCGATTTTCATCCGGCGAGGCAAAAGCAATGTACTTATCGCCTGTTCCGGCAAATTTTCCGCTGTAGGCCCGGTAGTTATTTGTCGCCACCAGGAAGGTCGCTTTAGGATCGACAGGTTTCCCCTGCCAGCGCAGATCTTTAATGCGTGAAGCATCAGGATGGATCAGTTTGCACTCTTCGTCGTAACGGGCCGGTTGTGTCACATCAATTTGATAGCTGACACCGTCGATGACGTCGAAGTTATAGGTGCGAAAATCCCAGTTGATCAACGGCTGCGTCCGGCTGCTGGCAGGATCGATCTGATTAAACTGGCCCGCAGAGCATTCCAGCCACTCTTTCACCTGTTCGCCGCTGACTTTCATCACCACTAGGGTGTTGGGATACAAATAGAGGTCGGCCGCATTACGGAACGTCAGGTTGCCTTTCTCGACCTCCACATAGCTGGCAGGATCGTTCTTGCGCCCGCCGGCTTTAAAGGGGGCCGCCGCTGACAGCACCGGCAGCTTCGCCAGGTCGGGATCGCCCTGAATAAAATGTTCAACATAGGCACGCTGCGCATTATTCACAATCTGTACGGTCGGATCGTCCTGAACCAGTGACAGATAGCTGTACATCACATCAGCCGATTTGCCGATGGGCTGAGCTACAAATTCGCGGGTAGCATGATGATCGTCTTTCAGAACCTTAACCAGTGCGGGATCTTCAGCGGCCAGCGATTTTTTATGGGCGGTGTCATAGATGGGGCGCGCCTGTGCTGTACCGCCAGTGACGTGCCAGCGACCACCACCGTTGCTTAGCACCAGATCTACCACACCCAAATGATCGCCCCACATGCCTGGCATCACCGCAGGAATACCGTTTAGTGTGCCTTTGTCGATATCCGCACCTTTGATCCCGGCAAACTCCTTGCCCGGGAACACGGCATGCGCATGACCAAACATAATGGCATCAATGCCCGCAACTTCGCTGAGGTAGTAGACAGAGTTTTCGGCCATCGCCTGATAGGGTTCGCTGCTCAGGCCCGAGTGGGCTAGGGCGATAACCACATCCGCGCCTTTCGCTCGCATTTCTGGCACGTAGCGGCGTGCGGTTTCAGTGATGTCATCCACCCGGACGTTGTTCTGCAGGTTCGTTTTATCCCACACCATAATCTGCGGGGGAACAAAACCGATATAGCCTACCTGCAAAGTATGCGTTTTCCCGTCACGATCGGTCACGCGAGTGGGTTTAATCAGATAAGGGGTAAAAAGGGGCTTGCCGCTTTTAAGATCGATGACGTTTGCATTGACATAGGGAAAACGCGCGCCCGCCAGTGCCTTGTGCAGATAGGGCAGACCGTAGTTGAATTCATGGTTACCCAGCGTACCCACGCTATAGTCCAGCGTGTTCATGGCTTTATAGACCGGATGAACATCGCCCTGTTTAAGTCCTTTGGCTGCCATATAGTCGCCTAATGGACTGCCCTGAATAAGGTCGCCATTGTCCACTAATACGCTGTTGGTGACTTCCTGACGTGCTGCATGGATCAGCGACGCCGTGCGCACCAGACCGTATTTTTCTGTGGGCGTATCTTTGTAATAGTCGAAGTCCATCATATTACTGTGCAGATCGGTTGTTTCCAGCACGCGCAAATCCACGGTGGCTCCCTGTACTGCAACTGAAACGCTCAACGCCAGTAACATCATTCCCGCCTTAAACATGCTCTCTCCCAAAGCTAAAAGATCAAGGCTACAAAAATAATGTAAAAGTCTGATGAAAGGGCAGATTAAATCGTGATGGATGTAACGTTTTGAGCCTGCCATCCGTCGGGCTCGGGCCGTCGATCTCATCGCTTAAGCCGAATAAGATCGTTGCTATTTCTGTCTATTGTGTTGATATAGCTGAAAAATGATTCAGAATGTTTGCCTGAAATCAGCGGTAAGCGTGAAGCTGCTAGACTGTACTCCAACGGGTATGACAGTTAACGCGTAGCATTCGCATACATGAGGTGAAAAATGTTAGAGCAAATAAGCCAACTGGCGCGTGAAGCAGGCGACGCGATTATGCAGGTCTACAACGGTTCTGTTCCGGCAGAGATTTCCCACAAAGCGGATGATTCTCCTGTCACGGCGGCAGACCTGGCCGCTCATGATGTGATTGTATCGGGCTTAAAACGGCTGACGCCGGATATCCCGATCCTGTCAGAAGAAGATCCGCCTGGCTGGGATGTCCGCCAGCACTGGCAGCGCTACTGGCTGGTCGACCCGCTGGATGGCACCAAAGAATTTATCAAACGTAACGGTGAGTTTACCGTGAACATCGCATTGATTGAGCAGGGTAAGCCGGTCATGGGCGTGGTTTACGCGCCCGCACTGGGCGTGATGTATTCCGCCGCAGAGGGCAAAGCCTGGAAAGAAGAGAATGGAGAGCGACAGCAAATTCATGTGCTTGATGCGCGTCCGCCGTTAGTGGTGGTGAGTCGTTCACATAATGACGATGAAGAAATGCAGGAATACCTGAAGCAACTGGGTGAACACCAGACGGTTGCGACCGGTTCTTCCTTGAAGTTTTGCCTGGTGGCTGAAGGGAAAGCCCAACTCTATCCGCGTTTTGGGCCAACCAACATCTGGGATACGGGTGCGGGCCATGCCGTAGCCGCTGCTGCGGGTGCGCACGTACATGACTGGCAGGGAAGAACGCTGGACTACGCGCCGCGTGAGTCTTTCCTTAACCCGGGCTTTCGCGTTTCACTGTTTTGATGCAGTGCGGGAGGCATCAGCCTCCCGCCTTCATCTTTATCTACTCTTGCAACAGCGACCTTAATAAGGTCATCACCTGCTCAACCTCCTGCTGAGACAGGGCACCATCTTTAACGTATTTAACCTGTCCTGTTTTATCCAACACCACAATAGCCGAGCCGCCCTGCTGCAATTGCCAGGCGTGCTGCACGTTACCCTGGCTGTCGACAATAAACTGCGACCACGGATACTGCTGCTTATTACTGTGAATACTGCTGCGGACAAACATGCTGGTGCCGGGAATAGCATCATCGGTGTTAACAATCGTGGTGGTCTGATAGCGATCGTGAGGCAACCTGGCTGCCTTAATTGCTTCAACCAACGCAGCGTTCATCTCTTTCGCTGATGAGCGTCCGGCAATATGTTGTACCACCCGCACTTTTCCACTTAGCTGGGCGCTGTTCCAGTTTTTATAACTGAATTTTTCCTGCTGTAAAATCAGCTCGCCTTTATCATTAACGCCTACCGCCGGCACACGTTTTCCCAGCTCAATATCGTGAGCCAGTGCGCTGACGGGAATCAACAGTGATAAAGCCAGTGCTGCCAGAGTTACACGCATCATCATCCTCTCCAGTGATCAGACCAGTTAGTCATTCAACTGTAATAGTAAGCAGGGATGATGCGCCTGTCTCAAAAAGCTGTCAGCTTTGTTATCAACTACACAATTCCGTAACGAATGAAGGTTTATACTGAATAGTGAAAAGTAAATAACAGAGTATTCTGTAATGTTCTGTCAGAACGGTAAAAAAACTTATTTCTTATCGTGCGAAGTAAACAGAGTGTTCTATAGTTTATCTCGAATTCGCGCTTCATGGACCCGTACCGAATTTGGCAACGGTGAAGCGTGCTTAAAAATGAAGGAGTTAATCAGTATGAAAATCTTCCAGCGCTATAATCCACTACAGATAGCAAAATATGTTAAGACGCTGTTTAAAGGAAGGTTATACATCAAGGATGTTGGCGCATTCGAGTTCGATAAAGGTAAAGTCCTGATCCCACGGGTCAAAGACAAACAGCACCTGAGCGTGATGTCAGAAATTAACCGCCAGGTCGTTCGTCTCAAGCTAGAGTTCAACTAAAAAACAGGGCGCCGATGGCGCCCTTAGTCTTTCTATTCTTCGGTTTTTGCCACATTCAGCATTGGCGGTCGTTCATCAATCCGCGTTACCAGCAGCTGGTCAATTCGGTAGCTGTCGATATCCACCACTTCAAACTTGTAGCCTGCAAACTTCACAAAGTCCGTCCGTTTCGGGATCTTGCGCAGCATATACATCATAAAGCCACCAATCGTTTCGTAGTTACCCGACTGCGGAAAATCATCGATATCCAGCACGCGCATAACATCATCAATTGGCGTACCGCCTTCCACCAGCCAGGAATTCTCGTCACGCGCGACAATCTGCTCTTCCATGCCCTGGCCTACCAGGTCGCCCATCAGCGTCGTCATGACATCGTTAAGTGTGATGATGCCGACCACCAGCGCATACTCGTTCATGATGACCGCGAAGTCATCGCCTGCCGTTTTAAAGCTTTCCAGCGCCTCAGACAATGTCAGGGTATCCGGTACGATAAGCGCAGAGCGGATTTGAACGCCGCTGTTCAGCGCCATGCTCTGATTACCCAGCACGCGCAGCAACAATTCTTTGGAATCAACGTAGCCGACAATGTGGTCAATATCGCCATTACAGACCAGGAATTTGGAGTGAGGATGTTGAGCGATTTTGGTTTTCAGGCTGACTTCATCTTCATGCAGATCGAACCAGACGATGTTTTCACGTGAGGTCATGGATGAAGGTACGGTACGGGATTCCAGTTCGAATACGTTTTCGATCAGCTCATGTTCCTGTTTGCGCAGTACACCGGCCAGCGCGCCTGCTTCCACAACCGCATAGATATCATCTGAGGTGATATCGTCTTTGCGCACCATCGGCAGTTTAAAGACGCGAAAGAACACGTTGGCCAGACCGTTAAACAACCACACCAGCGGGCGCATCACCAGCAAACAGAAGCGCATGGGATTGATAATCCGCAGAGCAATGGTTTCGGGCGCGATCATGCCGACCCGTTTCGGCGTTAAGTCGGCAAACAGAATAAACAGGCTGGTTACGATGGTGAACGAGCAGATAAAGCTGAGTTGTTCGGCAAGGTCATGTGACACAAAACGGTTGAACAGGCTGGAAAAGGCCGGCGAAAACGCTGCATCACCCACGATACCACCGAGGATAGCCACGGCATTCAGACCGATTTGCACCACGGTGAAGAACATGCCAGGGGTTTCCTGCATTTTCAAAACGCGCTGGGCGTTGATGTTGCCCTGGTCAGCAAGAAGTTTCAGCTTAATCTTGCGGGCGGCGGCCAACGAGATTTCCGAGAGAGAGAAAAAAGCACTGATTACAATCAGTAGCAGAATGACAAGTAGGCTATCAAGCATATGAGATCCAAAGAGTTATTCACTTGTCATTTTTGGCCTGGGCAGCGTGCGGTTTATGCGCTCATTCCCTGTAGTGGCGACTTAAGGGGAGCTATCCGTGCCAAAAATGTCTGCGCCCATTCAACAATATCAGTGAGGTGCAGGGGCAGAAATGAAGACAGGCGGGATGCCTGCGGTGGGTGATTATAGCAGCAGCGACGATGCCGCCGCCAGAGGGCAAACGATGGCTTCCTGTGTCCGGTGCCATTGGCAGGCATCTGCTGGCACCTTGATGCGCCAGCGCGCATTAAACACCCTATCGGTGATATCAGAGCGGGTACGGAAAATCTTCAACGGATTCAGTTTCGGCTCCTTTGCGCCGAAGAAGGTAATCAGGAGCAGAAAACTTGTTCCTTTTGCTAACGAGGAGTTAGCGGCGGCAGTCATGGCTTAAGGTGAGCGACTGAACCAGCCTGATATTCCACCCCAGGCTGATGAACTGCGAGGATACTTCCAGGCGCGGCTGGCGTATTACTTTCAGGTCTCGCTGAGACTGCCTGGAATGATCCTGTTTATCAGAAAGAGTCAAAAAGCTAAGCTGAATACTGGAATATTTTGCCTCATGTCCTTATCTGGCCGATGGAGAGAGAAATATGGATGCAGCTTTACTGTCAATGATGCGCTCAGGCGGTCGGAATCAGGCCTGGGCAGAAACGATGGTGAATCTTGAAGCCCGGAAACTCGTCGACGTGGCGAACCGTGTGGCCTCCTTTCACCTGAATCACGGCCTTTCCCGCATTCAGTTCATAGAAGAAATCAAAAAGGTTATCGAAAATCAGTTTGACCTGGCCCGGCGGGCCAAAACGGACGAAGACTGTATGGCGTGCGTCGGCAGATTACGGGCTGAAGCTGCCAGCCTGAACGAGCAAGACAGGCTTCTCCGGACCCAGGCTGCAAGGCTGTATGCAAAAGTAGAATTTATACGCGAAAATGACAAAATCGTTGGCTATGTCATTTCAGCCATAAAGATTGTGCTGTCAGGCCTGACGCTGGTCGGCGGTATGGCGATGGTGGCCTCAATGAATCCCATAGGAATGCTGGCAGGGGCTACGCTTTTCGTGGACGGCATTAACGGTATTACCCTGGAAGCCAGCCATCTAATATATGGGAACAGTGTGCAGACAGAAGGCATTTTTGCCGATGGCGCGATAAATGCAGCTAAATTCATGGGCTTCAAGCCTGAAACAGGACTGGCGGCTTACAAGGCTGCAACCCTCGCATCGAGTGTCTACGCGATTGCCGGCGCTTTCCGTAAACCTGAAGCGTGGAAGCTGTTCCGTTGGCTGCCGACTGACTATTACCGCAAAATTGACACCATGGACCGGGCGCAGTTGACCATGAAGATAGTGAACTATGGCCTGAAAGCCAACGTCATTTTCGAGCTTATCCATGACAGTGATAACAAAACTCAGTCACGCTGAGCACGTCTGAAGCGCCACGCCTTGAAAGCAATGACCGGCGGCTGTGAGAAGGCTGCCACCGCCGCGCCACATGCCAGGCCTATGCCACCCGAAACGACTGACGGTGCCGAGCCAAAGGCAATCAGTACGAGGAATACTGCCAGGCAGAGCAGCACAGCACAGGTGGCGATGACAAAGCGTCTCGCCAGATCATGAATGGCTTCGCCCAAGGTATCGCCAACGCGCTGCGTGTTTTTTTTGATTCTGCCCAGCTCACGAGGTGTAAAACCGGCATGCAAAAGCGTTTCTTCGCTGACTTTCATTTTCCCTCATACTGAATTTAAAAACCCTTAAAGGTCTGTATATCAGATTATAAACAGAACGGCGACACAGACCAGCACAGGACGAGGAGGCTCAACATGCCTGCCATGTTCTAAGTGTGGTTCGGGGTGATCTCCCATGCCTTTCATATGAATGTTGAGAGCGTCGCGTAGGCGCATCTGAGGGCGCTCATTGGGTTGTGGAGCGAGATTCCGAAAGAAAACATTCTCTACGAAGCATCTCTCAATCCGGGCATGAAGCCGGGCCAGGAAGACGCCACGGAATGCCTGCAGAGCGTTTTCGACGTGTTGATTACGCCGCCTGTCATCAATCGCCCGGTCAACGGGCAAACTGCAATGACGCCCAGGACGTTACAACGCCGTTGTAACCTAAGTGGGTTTTGCCGACAATAATGCTCAATTTGGCTTAGATCTCGTTGTACACTGCCAGTTGGCAAAAAGTGCGGCTATGATGAGTGAGTTGCCGTCGCGATTGTATCGGTAACGAGGATTAACACGCGCCCTGTGGAATGGGGCTGGCATGACAGACAGGAGTACAAGTGCCACGATTTTATGTTTATTGCATGACGGGTTTGCTGCTCGCCGCGCCCGCCTTTGGGGCGGCACCGGTTCGACTACAGCTGGAAGGGCTAACCGGAGAACTGCAAAAAAACGTCAGGGCACGCCTGTCGACCATTAGCAGCGACGAAGTCACCAACGATGGCCGCTTTCGCTCTCGCGTCTCTTCGGCGATCAAAGAGGGGCTGCGCGCGCTTGGCTATTATGAGCCGGATATCGACTTCGAATCGCGCCCCGCGCCTCCTCAGGGCGGCCGTCCGGTGTTAATCGCCCGTGTTACGCCCGGTCAGCCGATAAAAATTGCGGGCAGTACGATTGTCGTTACCGGCCAGGCGAAAAACGATGCGGATTATAAAAACTGGATTGCGCAGGGGCGGCCCAAAGTCGGGACGGTGCTTAACCACGGTCAGTACGATAAATTTAAAAGCGGCTTTACCAACCTTGCCCTGCGTAACGGCTATTTCGATGGTGAGTTTGAAAAAAGCCAGTTAGGTGTGTCTGTTGACCGCCATGAAGCCTTTTGGGATCTGGACTACAACAGCGGTCCGCGTTATCGCTTTGGCGATGTCACCTTTGAAGGCTCGCAGATCCGCGAAGCCTATTTGCAAAATTTAGTGCCCTTCAAAGAGGGGGATTACTACAGTTCCCGCGATCTGGCTGAACTTAACCGCCGTCTTTCCGCGACCGGCTGGTTCCAGTCAGTGGTGGTTGCGCCCGAGTTTAAGCAGGGCCGTAAAACCAAAGTTCTGCCCTTAAATGCCGTGGTGTCACCCCGCGCTAAAAATACCATTGAAGCCGGTGTCGGTTACTCGACGGATGTTGGACCGCGCCTGAAAGGAACGTGGAGAAAACCCTGGGTTAACGATCGGGGCCACAGTATGGCCGCCAGTGCCTATGTTTCCGCCCCCGAGCAGCAGATCGATCTCAGTTACAAAGTCCCGTTGCTGAAAAGCCCACTGGAGCAGTACTACACCTTTTCCGGCGGCCTGAAACGCACCGATCTTAACGACACCAAAGCAGATACCAGTACGCTGGCGGTATCGCGCAACTGGGACAGCAGCAGCGGCTGGCAAAGAGCCCTTAACCTGCGCTGGAGCCTGGATCACTTTACGCAGGGTAACGTCACCAACACCACGATGCTGCTCTATCCCGGCGTCAGTCTGAACCGCACCCGTTCACGCGGCGGCTTAATGCCAACCTGGGGCGATTCGCAGCGTTATTCCGCAGATGTGTCCGATACCACCTGGGGTTCGGATGTCGATTTCTTAATCCTGCAGGCGCAAAACGTCTGGATTCGCACGCTGGGTGAAAAGAACCGTTTTATTGCCCGCGGTACGGTGGGCTGGATTGAAACCAACGACTTTGACAAAGTGCCGCCGGATCTGCGCTTCTTTGCCGGTGGTGACCGCAGTATTCGCGGTTATAAATATAAAAACGTCTCTCCACGTGACAGTGACGGCAAGCTGATAGGCGCATCCAAAATGGTTACCGGCTCGCTGGAATATCAGTACAACGTCAGCGGCAAATGGTGGGGCGCGGTGTTTGTCGACTCAGGCGAGGCGGTCAATGACATTAAGCAAAGCAATGTAAAAACCGGCGCAGGTATTGGGGTGCGCTGGTCATCACCGGTGGGGCCCATTAAGTTTGATATTGCCCGCCCCATTGGGGATAGCGAGGAGCATGGTGTGCAATTTTACGTAGGGTTGGGGCCTGAACTATGAAGCGCTGGAAAAAGGTCCTGATTGGCTTTCTGATTTTTTTGGTCTTGCTGTTTGCGGGTTTGGCATTTTTGATTGGTACGACGCCGGGATTACATCTGGTGTTAAACGGCGCGTCGCGCTGGGTGCCGGGCTTGTCGATCAACAAAGTGGACGGCGGCTGGCGTAATCTTACCCTTAGTGGATTGCGCTATGAGATGCCTGGCGTCAGCGTTAATGCGGGCACTATCCATCTGGCTGTGGATCTCAACTGCCTGCTGCACTCGTCGGTCTGTGTTAATGATCTGACGCTGAAAGATATCAGCGTGGTGGTCGACAGCAAAAAGATGACGCCGTCGACGGCACCCCCGGAAGAAGAGAGCGGCACCAGCAATCTCAGCACACCTTATCCGATCAGCCTGCGTCATGTGGGCCTGCACAACATCAGCGTGAAAGTCGATGAGAGCGCTATTTCGCTGGCGGATTTTACCACCGGCTTGCAGTGGCAGGATCGTGCCCTGACGCTGAATCCCACCCATATCCAAAGTTTGCTGATAGCGCTGCCTAAAGCGGCGCAGGTGGCTAAAGAGCAGGTGGTGCAACCCAAAATACAACAGCCTCAGCCGGATGAGAAGCCGTTGGGCGAAACCTTGCAGGCGCTGTTTGCAAAACCGCTGTTGCCCGCGCTGCCCGACTTTCAGTTACCGCTGGATATTGATGTACAGGAAATTCTGGGCGAGCAGCTACGCATCACCGGTGATACTGATATTTCGGTTAGCCGACTGCGGGTGAAGGCGAAAACGCTGGATCGCCATATGCAGTTGCAAACGCTGGAGGTTGACTCAAATCTGGGCAAGCTGAACGGCGGTGGTCAGGCTACGCTGGCTGACAACTGGCCCGTTGATTTTGCCCTGAACGGTGAGGTGAACGTTGACCCTGTCAAAGGGGAAAAACTCAGTTTGACCTTAAAGGGGGCGATGCGTGACGAGTTGAAACTGGCGCTGAACCTTTCCGGCCCGGTACGCGCACAGCTTGATGCCAGCGCTCAACCCGCCGTGGCTGGTCTACCGCTGGCGTTAAACCTGACCAGTCCGCAGTTGCGCTGGCCGCTGACCGGGGCGATTCAGTATCAGGCCGATAACCTTAACTATCAGTTCAAAGGCAAGGCGACAGACTATGTCATGTCTCTCCGCACCTCGGTCAAAGGGGAATCGGTGCCGCCTGCTACGGTCGCGCTGGATGGCAAAGGCAACGTGCAACAGTTCAGTCTGGATAAGCTGCGTGTGGCGGCGTTGCAGGGCAACATCGACCTCACCGCGCTGGTGGACTGGAGCAAAGCCATCAGCTGGCGCAGTGAGTTGACGCTGGACGGCATCAATACCGCGCGCCAGTATCCTGACTGGCCGGCTAAGCTGGACGGTAAGATCACCACCCGTGGCAGCCTGTATGGTGGCAGCTGGCAGGTGAGCGTACCGCAGCTGATGCTAAAAGGTAACGTTAAACAGAACGCGGTAAGCGCTGACGGCACCTTACGGGGCAACAGCTACAACCAGTGGGATATCCCCGGCATCAAGATAGCGCTGGGACGTAATCATCTGGATGTAAAAGGCAGCCTGGCCGATACACTCAACCTGGATGCCAGCGTTGATGCTCCGCATCTCGATAATGCGCTGCCGGGGCTGGGCGGGGTGGTTAAAGGGGATATCAAGGCACGGGGTACGCTGAAAGCGCCACAACTGCTGGCCGATCTTACCGCCACCGGTTTACGCTGGCAGCAACTGCTTGTCCGCCGCATCACCCTGAAGAGTGATGTGCGCTCCAGCGATCAAATCGCCGGTAAGCTGCAGTTGCGGGTTGAGCAGTTGACGCAGGATGCACTTAATATCAGCCTGCTGACGCTCAATGCCGATGGCGATGAAAAGCAGCACCAGCTCAAACTCAACGTGCAGGGCAAGCCGGTGTCAGGCCAGCTCGCGCTGACAGGTAGCTTCGACCGTCAGACCGAGCAGTGGAAGGGCAATCTGAACAATACGCGTTTTGATACGCCGGTGGGGGAATGGCGACTGACGCGCGCCATGGCGATCAACTATGTCAATCAGAAACAGACCGCCACCATTGGCCCGCACTGCTGGCAAAACCCCAATGCGCAACTCTGTGTGCCTGAACCCATAGAAGCCGGGCCAGATGGCCATGCTCATGTGGTGTTAAACCGTTTTGACCTTGCGATGTTAAAACCTTTCCTCACCAACCAGACACAGCTGAGCGGCGTGTTTAGCGGGGATGCCCGAGTAAACTGGACGGCGGACGGCAAACTGCCGACCGGCAGCCTGGCGCTGAAGGGCAACGGCGTTAAAGTCGCGCAGGATGTGCAGGGCAATACGCTGCCTGTCGCCTTTAACACGATCAATATCAATGCCGCACTACGCGATGGACGGGCGCAGCTCGACTGGCTGATTCGTATCGTCAACAACGGTCAACTGGATGGCAATGTGCAGATCACCGATCCGCAACAGCGCCGTACGCTGGGCGGTAATGTGAATATCCGCAATATCTCCCTGGCGATAATCAATCCGGCGTTGATGCAGGGCGAAAGCATTAAAGGCAACCTGAACAGTAACCTACGCCTCGGCGGAACGGCACAGCAGCCCCAGGTCTTTGGTCAACTCGGCCTGAAAGATGTGAATGTGAAAGGCAACTTTATGCCGGTGGATTTAACCCGCGCCAGCCTCAATATGGTGTTTAACGGCATGAGCTCAACCCTGAATGGTCTGCTGCAGACCGCGCAGGGCAATATCAACCTCACGGGTGATGCGGACTGGAGCCAACTGGGCAACTGGCGTGCACGTGTCGCCGCCAAAGGAAGTCGGGTACGGGTTACGGTGCCGCCAATGGTGCGGATGGATGTCTCGCCGGATGTGGTCTTTGAAGCCACACCAGCCGCCTTTAACCTTGACGGCCGGGTGGATATTCCCTGGGCACGCATTACGGTACAAGAGGTGCCAGAGAGCGCGGTGGGCGTTTCCTCTGACGAGGTCATGCTGGATAAAAACCTTAAACCGATTGAGCCTCAAACCGCTTCAATACCGATTAACAGTAACCTGATTATCCATGTCGGCAACGACGTGCGCCTGTCCGCATTTGGCCTGAAAGCGCGACTGAATGGCGACCTGAAAATGGTACAGGATAAATCAGGTCTTGGACTGAACGGACAGATCAACATTCCTTCCGGCCGTTTCCATGCCTATGGCCAGGATTTGATCGTACGCAAAGGTGAACTGCAATTCGCCGGGCCGCCGGATCAGCCTTATATCAACCTGGAGGCGATTCGTAATCCGGATGCGACAGAGGACAGCGTGACGGCAGGCCTGCGCGTTACCGGACTGGCGGACGAGCCGAAAGTTGAAGTGTTCTCGGACCCGGCGATGTCACAGCAGGAAGCCCTTTCTTACCTGTTACGGGGTCAGGGACTGAAGAGCGACGGTGACGGTAATGCACTAACTTCGGCGTTAGTGGGGTTAGGGGTTGCACAAAGTGGTCAGGTTGTGGGTAAAATCGGCGAGACATTCGGCGTCAGTAACCTTGCTCTTGATACCACCGGCGTTGGCGACAGTCAGCAGGTGCAGGTCAGTGGCTATGTACTGCCGGGTCTACAAGTAAAATACGGAGTGGGCATCTTTGATTCACTGGCAACGTTAACCTTACGTTACCGCCTGATGCCTAAACTCTATTTGGAAGCCGTGTCCGGTGTGGATCAGGCTCTTGATTTGCTTTATCAGTTTGAGTTTTAGCAATGCGAATAATTGTCTATGGCAGTTTACGGCGCAAACAGGGAAACAGTCACTGGATGACACACGCGCAATGGTTGGGTGACCATCAGATTGAGGGCTATGAACTCTACAGTCTTGGTCACTATCCCGGCGTGGTTAATGGCGAAGGAAAGGTATATTGCGAAGTATACCGGATTGATGCCTCCATCCTCGCCGAGTTAGATGCGCTTCGTACTAAAGGTGGAGAATACAAACGTCATCTGATTCAGACGCCGTTCGGTAGCGCGTGGCTGTATGTTTATCAACGTTCAGTCTCAGGACGCCAGCGTATTATGAGTGGTGACTGGCTGAAGCGTGAAGAGGAGCAGGAAAGCGAATAATTCGTTGGGATAACCAACCTGTTAAGCCGAATGCGATTCAGGATAAAAGGGTTCATGATCTTCATGAACCCTTTTATCAATGCCCTCAGTCGATGCTGTGTCTTCCAGGGCTCTTATGCCGAAAGGTGATGTCTTCTGTGCCATGCGCGGGTATGCAAGACAGGATTTAATCATGACACAATGTATAAACGTTATGGGAAGGGCGGTTTGGGTTATTAATGATACAAATACTTTTCCTGTAAGCTTGCAGGCGGGTAAACGCCTTGCATAATAGCGCCGTTATCACTAAAACTCAGCGCATGAACGCACAGACATTTCCAAAGTGAAGAGTAATGAAAAAAACAATCAATATTTATCTTGTCGCTGCCTTTTTATTTTCTTTACCGTTGTTACTTGCAAATACTTTTTATATTGATGACAACGGCAGAGCCATAACGGGCAATGCGCTCTGGGGACGAGACGGAAGACCATTAGCCGATCTGCTAATGAAAGCACTGTTCCTCAGTTCCCATGTTTCAGACATTTTTCCTTTACCGCTGATTATCACCACCGTTCTTATTGCCGTGACGTTAGCCCACTACCATCGTCGCCACTTTAGCGCGTTAAAAACCTGGGTTGGCGTGTTAGCCACGCTGAGCTTTTTTGCTAATCCTTATCTGGCTGAAATAGTTTCTTATCGCTTTGACGTGCTCACCATCGGATGTGCGCTTGTGTTAAGCCTGGCATGGGTATTATTTCCTGTACAGAAGCCGGTTATCCAGTTCCTGACAGCTGTTTTTGTCCTCCTCGCCATTTATTGCCTTTATCAAATTGCTGTCAATATTGCAGTGATGATGGTCTTTGTTACTGCATTTGGTCAGATGGTGAACAATGCGCCGCCGTTACAAATTATTCGCGGTCTGGTTCAGCGAGGTGCAGCGTTTCTGGTCGCTTCTGTTATCTACCTTAAAATCCTGTTACCCCGGACCTTCTCTGGTGAGCATGCTGCCAATCATCCCGGCATTGCAGATAATCAGCTATGGGAAACCATTTGCAACAATGCGCTGGCCTACTGGCACTTTATCGATGCGACCTTCTATAAAGATGGCAAAGGGATGGAGGTGCTGCTGACGGTTCTGGCCGTTGCTATGATATCCGCGGCGATAATCGCGTTGCGCTATGTACAACATCAACGTAGTCCGCTCCGCATTCTGGTTGCCGCGCTGGCGCTGCTATTACCTTGCGCCGCATTCCTGATTATTCCGGGCAGCCTGCTTATTTTACAGAACCCTTTGCTTGCCCCCAGAGTGATGCTGGCAGTGAGTGGGTTTATGTTATTCAGCGCAACATTACTGGCATGGGCGATGAAAGGAAAAGGGGCTTTTATAAACGTCATCGTCGCTGTTCCTTTGCTTTATGCCTTTACGGGGATATATGTATACGGTAATGCCATTCGTCAACAAGATGAAATTAATGCCGGGATTACGCATCAGTTAAAGCAGGACACCAACGCATTGTCCGTGGGAACGCTTTATATGCAGTTTAATGGGGCCGCACCTCGTTCACCTGTTTATCTCAATTCTCTAAATAATTACCCTGTGCTTAGCGCGCTGATTCCTGAATATTTCGCTAACTGGTGGTTTCCGTTTCCTTATATGGCAATAAGAGGCTTTAAGGCAACGAATCCGATACAAGACGATATCACGGTGAGCGAGAACGATTTGGTTATGGCAATGTGTCATGGCGAGCGCATTGCGCGCAATCAGGACTACGACCTGTATCAGTATCGCGATCGCTTAACTGTCGATTTCACGCGAAAGGGCTGCCAGCGTTGAGACGGTAAATACAAAGAATTAATAACGTTAAGATAAAAAAATACAGGCCCGTAGTAGGGCCTGTATTCGGTACAAAAGAAAAAGCATGTTCTCTTTTGCCCTGTACTGAAAACCGCAATCGGTCATGTCAGCACAACGGATTTTACTTCTTAGCCGCGCGCTCGAAAGAAGAGATGATTTCGGCTTTTGCCGCTTCAGCGTTATCCCAGCCGTCAACCTTAACCCATTTGCCTTTTTCCAGATCTTTGTAGTGCTCAAAGAAGTGGGTGATCTGCGCACGCAGCAGTTCTGGCAGGTCGTTCACATCTTTAATGTGATCGTACTCTTTGGTGAGCTTGGTGTGCGGAACGGCAACCAGTTTGGCATCTTCACCTGACTCGTCGGTCATTTTCAACACGCCAACTGGGCGGCAACGGATGACTGAGCCTGGCTCCAGTGGGTACTGGGTTGTTACCAGCACGTCGACCGGATCACCATCCAGCGACAGGGTATGGTTGATGTAACCATAGTTGCACGGATAGAACATCGCAGTGGACATGAAGCGATCCACAAACAGGGCACCAGACTCTTTATCAACTTCATATTTGATCGGATCGGCATTGGCCGGGATCTCAATAATTACGTAGATATCTTCTGGCAGGTCTTTACCTGCTGGCACCTGGTTCAAACTCATCGGGTATTCCTTTAGTCGTCGTATGTTGAGTGTCGGTTATTATAGCCAACTGACTGTGAAAGTCCGCCCCCTTTTTGGCGTTTCAGAATGCTCCTCAACGCTATTTGGCGGTGATAAACAAGGAAACAATGCCTGCAGCAATCAGTGGCCCTACCGGGACGCCACGGAAAAACGCCACACCAATCACCGTCCCCATTAACAATCCGCCAATAACGGAAGGCTGTACGCTCATAAAACTCACGCCACGTCCGCCCAGCCAGGCGACAAAAATGCCCACCAGAATCGCCACAATCGACTGCCAGCTGGCAAAGGACTTCAGCAGGGATGACGCAGGCAGCGAACCGCTCGCCAGCGGTGCCATGACCGCCACCGTAAGAATGATAATGCCTAACGTAATGCCCTGTTTTTCCACGTAAGGAAAGAACTGTGCCAGCGGAGTCAGTTTAATGGCCAGCAGAATCAATATAGAAAGGGTCACGGCGGTGTTGTGAACAAAGTAACTCAGCACGGCAAGGCCGATTAAAATAAGCGTGGAGGCATAAGCAGCCATGATTTTTTCCTGCAGGTAAATGAAAACGTCGGCGAATAGCCAGTAACGAACTGACATTAATCAACAATCGTCGGGGTTAGCGCAACTGCCTTTGTTTAAAGATTGCAGCATCAGCGTTTGATCGCGCACCAGCGCAATGCCCTGTGTGCCGAGCGCAACGGACCCCAGCGTACCCTGGGTGCTGAGCTGGCTGCGGCTGGCGGCCAGCCAGGCATCACGATAGCTGAGCCAGGCCCGCTGTGCCGCACGCAATTTATCCTTGGGTTCACCGCTTAATTTTTTCATCAGTAAACCGTACTGGGTGTTCATTTCCTTATCCCAGCCTTTCATGGCGCTGTCATTACACTGCACCATTGCAAGCGTGGTGCTGGCTTTATTAAGGCACTGATTTAGCTGAAGATCGATATCGGACTGCTGCGCGAATGCGCCTCCGCAGTTAACCACCAGCGCCAGTATTAACCCTCTCTTCATGCTCTTCCTCTTTGGCTTACCCACATAACCGGTCAGTTTCATTAACAGGTTAACGGTAATAGAGATGTTAATCATCTATTGACGTTAAAGTTTACCCAGGTCATTGCCGATACTTTTTCCGTTTAAGGGTTGTCGAAATTATTTCGCCTTTTACTACTCATACGGAAACGATCAAGATGAAACAGTTATCACTGCGCACGGGGTTGCTGGCGTTGCTGGCGTTCATGACACTGCTGCTGTTGGCGGTGAGTGTGATGGGCATTGTGGCAATTAATAAGGGGAATCGTTCGCTGGATGTGGTTAACCGCATTCAGGGGATTGAGTTAAACAGCTTGTATCAAAGTAATGCCGATTTAATGCGCGCACGTGCCAGTGCTGCGCTGGCAGTGCGTAAAATTGAGATTGGTTTACTGGATGAGGGAGCAAGCATCACCAAAACCGCGCAGGCGGATGTGGTGGCATCTCAACAGAATCTTAAGCGTTTTGTTGATGCCGGTACGGTTACTGCCGAAGGGAAGATTATGGCCGATGCGATTGCATCAAGCTATAAGGACTACCTTGATCAGGGCATCCTGCCGATGATGAAGGCGCTGGATAAACAGTACAACGATGAATACTACCAGTTGCTGGAAGGCAAACTGGAGCCGCTGTCAGTGAAATACAGCAATGCGGTAGAAACCTTCGGTAAAAAAGCCGATGAAATTACGCATGCGCAGTTGGCTGAAGCCCAGCGTAACGAAATCATGATGAAGGTGCTGATTGCCATCGCCGTGCTGCTGTCACTGCTGCTTCTGGTGCTGGCCTGGGTGCTGTTACGCCGTATGCTGCTGACGCCATTAAACAACGCGATTACTCACCTGGAGCAAATTGCGGCAGGCGATTTGTCTCAGGCCTTACCGCTGGCGGGCAATAATGAACTGGGCCGACTGAATAATGCGCTGGCAGGCATGCAGCACGCGCTGCGTGAATCGGTTAATCAGGTCCGTGAAGCCGGCCTGAAGATCGATATCGGCAGCCGTGAACTGGCGGCAGGCAACGTGCATCTTTCTCAACGTACGGAAGAGTCCGCTGCATCGCTGGAGCAAACGGCTGCCAGCATGGAGCAGTTGACGGCCACCGTCCGTCTCAACGCCAGCAACGCCCAACAGGCACATCAACTGGCTAACGCCGTGTCTGACAGCGCCGATCGCGGTGCGGAAGTGGTGAATTACGTGATGGAAAAAATGCATGAAATCACCGACAGCGCTAACCGCATCGGCGATATCCTGAGCGTGATTGACGGCATTGCTTTCCAGACCAACATCCTTGCCCTGAACGCGGCGGTTGAAGCGGCACGCGCCGGAGAACAGGGGCGCGGTTTTGCCGTCGTCGCCAACGAAGTCCGTACGCTGGCGCAACGCAGTGCCAGTGCAGCCAAAGAGATTCGTACGCTGATCAGCGACTCACAAACGCGGGTCAAAGAGGGCAGTGAAATGGCGACGCGCGCGGGCGAAACGATGGATGAGATCGCCGGTGAAGTCATGCGGGTTACGGCACTGATGAAAGAGATTTCCATGGCCTCAGAAGAACAGAGCCGTGGTATCGATCAGGTCAATCATGCAGTGACGCAAATGGATGAAGCAGCGCAGCAGAACGCGGCGCTGGTGGAACAGGCAACCGCCGCGACCCATTCACTGGAGTCGCAGTCAGAGCAGTTACAGGCTGCGATGGCACAGTTCAGGCTACAGCAGTCGTAAACCAAAAAGGGCGCGAATATCGCGCCCTTCGTTTTTAGCCCTGACGGCAGTCGGGGAACTCACCCAGGAAACGCTCCACGTCCTCTACCATGGCGGTGTTGCCACAGTAGAACGGACAACGCTGGTGCAATGTGACCGGTGGAATATCCAGAATACGGTTTTGACCATCGCTGGCTTTACCGCCAGCCTGCTCAGCCAGGAATGCCATTGGGTTGCACTCATACAGCAGGCGCAGTTTACCCTTAGGATGGCTGGCAGTGCTTGGATAGAGATAGATGCCGCCCTTCAGCAGGTTGCGGTGAAAATCCGCCACCAGAGAACCGATATAACGTGAGGTGTAAGGACGATGAGTCGCCACGTCCTCTTCCTGACAGAATTTCAGGTATTTTTTCACGCCCTGCGGGAAACGAATGTAGTTACCTTCGTTAATGGAATAGGTGTAACCCACGTCCGGATAGGTCATACGTTCATGGCTCAGGCAGAACACACCCAAAGACGGATCGTAAGTAAACGCATGTACGCCACAACCGGTGGTGTACACCATCATGGTGGATGAGCCGTAAACCACGTAACCGGCGGCAACCTGCTTATTACCCGGCTGCATAAAGTCGGCTTCGACAACCGGCGTACCCGGTTCGCTAACGCGACGATAGATAGAGAAAATGGTGCCGACGGAGACGTTAACATCGATGTTCGACGACCCATCAAGCGGGTCCATCAAGACGACGTATTTACCGTTTTCTTCGCCTTCAAAGATCACAAACTCATCTTCTTCTTCAGAGGCGATACCGGCAACGATGCCACGTGCTTTCAGTGCTGCTTTGAGTTTTTCATTGGCGAACAGATCCAGTTTCATCTGCTGCTCACCCTGAATATTCTCAACGCCGCTGGCACCAAGAATATCGACCAGACCGGCTTTGTTAATATCACGGTGAATAATTTTAGCGCCCAGCTTAATGGCTGAGATAAGCGCCGTCAGTTCACCTGTGGCGTGCGGAAAGTCGTGTTGCTTCTCGACGATAAATTCGCCCAACGTTTTCATAACACATTCCCTGAATCATCGATGGAGTGGCAGCGGCATACTTAACTGCCCGTGGATGCGTACGCAGTTTAGCCGATTGAACTTTAAAAACCATAGTCCTAATCCGTTTCTTCCGTGTGCAAGCAAGGTTACACTGTGCGCCGAACTTTTGAGTTATGGACTTCGTTATGCGCATTCACATCCTTGGGATATGTGGCACTTTTATGGGCGGACTGGCCATGCTGGCCCGCTCGCTTGGCCATCAGGTGACAGGCTCAGATGCCAACGTCTATCCACCGATGAGCACTTTACTTGAGCAGCAAGGTATAGCATTAACAGAGGGTTACGACGCAAGTCAGCTTGATCCTGTACCGGACCTGGTCATTATCGGCAACGCCATGACGCGCGGGAATCCCTGTGTGGAAGCGGTGCTGGAACGTAATATTCCTTACCTCTCAGGCCCACAGTGGCTGCACGATTTTGTGCTGCGCGACCGTTGGGTGCTGGCCGTGGCGGGTACCCACGGTAAAACCACCACGGCAGGCATGGCAGCGTGGATTCTTGAGGCCTGTGGCCTGGAACCTGGCTTTATTATTGGTGGTGTGCCCGGCAACTTCGATGTTTCTGCAAAATTAGGAAAAAGCCCATTCTTTGTGATTGAGGCGGATGAATACGACTGCGCGTTTTTTGATAAGCGTTCCAAATTCGTCCATTACTGCCCCCGCACGCTGATCCTGAATAACCTGGAATTCGATCATGCCGATATTTTTGACGATTTGCGGGCGATCCAGAAACAGTTCCATCATCTGGTGCGCATTGTACCAGGCCAGGGCAAGATCCTGCTGCCAGAGCACGATCCTAATCTGAAACAGGTGATGGCAATGGGCTGCTGGAGTGAACAGGAACACGTCGGCGATGGCGGTCACTGGCAGGCGAAAAAACTGACCCCGGATGCATCACGCTGGGAAGTTCTGCTTGATGGCGAGAACGTTGGCGAAGTGAACTGGGCGCTGGTGGGCGAGCACAACATGCACAATGGCCTGATGGCCATTGCGGCAGCGCGCCACGTCGGCGTGAAGCCGGAAGACGCCAGCCAGGCGCTGGGCAGCTTTATCAATGCCCGTCGTCGCCTTGAACTGCGCGGTGAGGTAAACGGCATCAAAATTTATGATGACTTTGCCCACCATCCTACCGCGATTCTTGCCACGCTCAGCGCACTGCGCAGTAAAGTGGGCGGTACCGCGCGTATTCTGGCGGTACTGGAACCGCGTTCAAACACCATGAAAATGGGCGTGAATAAAAACGAGCTGGCGCCATCACTGGCACGCGCCGACGAGGTGTTCCTGTTCCAGCCGGGACATATTCCGTGGCAGGTGGCGGATGTTGCAGATGCCTGCATGCAGCCTGCTCACTGTAGCGCGGATATTGATACGCTGGTTGAGATGATCGCAAAAACGGCTCAGCCGGGGGATTCTGTGCTGGTCATGAGCAACGGGGGCTTTGGTGGGATTCATCAAAAGCTGCTGGATCGTCTGGATCGCTAATCGCTAGCGGATCATTTCCTCTCCCTCTGATGGGAGAAGAAAACCCTGCGGCTGGGCGTTGCTTAGCCGCAAATACCAGGAAAGGTCAGACGGTTTCTGCTAACTCACGCAGGTACTGAAAAATCTGACGGGCGGATTTCGGCGGTTTGTTGCCCGCTTTTTCCTTCTGCGCATTACGAATCATGCTACGTAGCTGCTGGCGGTCCGCCTGCGGATAAAGGGCAATCACGTCCGTCATCGCCTCATCACCTTCATCAATCAGGCGATCGCGCAGCATTTCCAGTTTGTGAAACAGGGCGACCTGCTGATTATGGCGGTTCTTGAGTTTGTCGAGCGCAATGCGGATCGGCTCAACATCTATACTGCGCAACAGCTTACCGATGAGCTGTAACTGTCGGCGGCGGCCTTCTTTCTTAATGCGCTGTGCCAGTTCAATCTCGTTACGTAAACGCTCATCCAGCGGGATTTTATCCAGCGAGTTTTTACCCAGGTCGACCAGTTCGGCACCCAGGCGTTTTAGCTCTTCCGCATCGCGTTTTATTTCGCTCTTACTAACCCAAATAATCTCTTCTTCGTCTTCTTCGTGATTATCGGGTACATCGTCGAGCCACTCATCAGGCTGCTTTGTCATATCTGGCTCCAAAAAAAAGAGGCTAATCCTACCAGTTTATCGGGTGACTGCGAAATTGTTCTCTGACTCTGATAGACTCAAATTATTCAACCATAAGATTAGACGGCAGGTCGATGAACGTA
>Ga0308171_1001933_pt1 | contig 24419 bp, 22 predicted proteins | sample PhyGR1_FD_202135 | JGI IMG/M metagenome (GOLD analysis project Ga0308171, IMG submission 202135) | Phyllosphere microbial communities from UC Gill Tract Community Farm, Albany, California, United States - DLSLSG.R1 | ecosystem: Host-associated > Plants > Phyllosphere > Unclassified | place: USA...
ATGGATCTCCGCAAAATCAAGAAACTGATCGACCTGCTGGAAGAGTCGAACCTCGCCGAAATCGAAATCAAGGAAGGCGAAGAGTCCGTGCGCCTGTCGCGCGCGCCCGTCTCCGGCTACGGCATGGTGCAGGCCCAGCCGCAGATGATGATGGCCCCGGCACCGGCCCAGGCCGCCGCCCCGGCGATGCCGATGCAGTCGCCGACCGAAGCCTCCACCGGTGGCACCGCCAAGGCCGGCAACGCTCTGCCCGATGGCCACGTGCTGCGTGCGCCGATGGTCGGCACCTTCTATTCCTCGTCCTCGCCGGACAAGCCGGCCTTCGTGTCGGTGGGCCAGCAGGTCAAGGCCGGCGAGACGCTGGCGATCATCGAAGCGATGAAGATGTTCAACCCGATCGAAGCCGATGTTTCCGGCACCATCGTCGCCATCCTGGGCGAAAACGGCCAGCCGGTCGAATTCGACCAGCCGCTGTTCGTGATCGGCTAAGGATTTGTCCATGCTCGACAAAGTCGTTATCGCCAACCGGGGGGAGATCGCACTGCGCATCCTGCGCGCGTGCCATACCCTGGGCATCCGCACGGTGGCCGTGCATTCCACGGTGGACCGCAACCTCAAGCACGTGGCCATGGCCGACGAGTCGGTCTGCATTGGTCCGGCGCCGTCCTCGGAGAGCTACCTCAACATCCCGGCGCTGATCGCCGCGGCCGAAGTCACCGATGCCCAGGCCATCCACCCGGGCTACGGCTTCCTGTCGGAGAACGCCGACTTCGCCGAGCGCGTGGAAGAATCCGGCTTCATCTTCATCGGCCCCAAGGCCGACACCATCCGCCTGATGGGCGACAAGGTGGAAGCGATCCGCGCGATGAAGGCCGCCGGCGTGCCGTGCGTGCCCGGCTCGGGCGGCCCGCTGACCGACGACATCGTGGCCAACACCAAGATCGCCCGTGAGATCGGCTACCCGGTCATCATCAAGGCCTCCGGTGGCGGTGGCGGCCGTGGCATGCGCGTGGTGCATGCCGAAGCCTCGTTGAAGGCCGCGATCGAGACCACCAAGTCCGAAGCCAAGGCCGCTTTCAGCAACGATCAGGTCTACATGGAGAAGTTCCTGGAAAATCCGCGTCACGTGGAAATCCAGGTTCTCGCCGATGGCCAGGGCAATGCGATCCACCTCGGTGAACGCGACTGCTCGATGCAGCGCCGTCACCAGAAGGTCGTGGAAGAAGCACCGGCACCGGGCATCACCGCGCAGATGCGCGAGGAGATCGGCAAGGTCTGCGTGGAAGCCTGCATCCGCATCGGCTACCGCGGCGCGGGTACCTTCGAGTTCCTGTTCGAAGACGGCCGTTTCTACTTCATCGAAATGAACACCCGCGTGCAGGTGGAACATCCGGTGACGGAGATGGTGACCGGCATCGACCTGGTCTGCGAGCAGCTGCGCATCGCCGCCGGCCAGAAGCTGAGCATCAAGCAGAGCGACGTGGTGCTGACCGGCCACGCGATCGAGTGCCGCATCAACGCCGAAGATGCAGAAACCTTCGTGCCGAGCCCGGGCCAGATCACCGCCTTCCATCCGCCGGGTGGCCCCGGCGTGCGCGTGGATACCCACATCTACAGTGGCTACCGCGTGCCGCCGAACTACGACTCGATGATCGGCAAGCTGATCGTGCATGGCCCGGACCGCGAAACCGCGATCGCGCGCATGCGCGTGGCGCTGAGCGAGATGGTCGTGGACGGCATCAAGACCAACGTCGCGCTGCAGCAGCGGATCATGCGCGACAAGGGCTTCCAGGCCGGTGGGCAGAACATCCACTACCTGGAAAAGCGCCTGGCCGAACGCAAGAACAAGTCGATCGCGTTGACCTGATCGGCTTCACCGCAGCAGGCCAGACAGCAGAAAGGCGGGGATCTCCCCGCCTTTTTGTTTGCGTGTTGTTTGCTGTCGCGCCTGCCCGGCGCTGCGCCCCACCCGGCCAGCGCATCAGCTGCCGCCTGCGGAATGCCCTGCCGCAGCCGAGCATGACGTCCGCAGGCAGCGTGCCGGTGGCGGCCGTGACCGGCAAGCGGTTCAGCGTGGGCAGGCCGGCCATCGCAGCGCCTGCCCGGCGCTTACTTGGACGCGTCAGCGGCGGTGACCTGGCTGTTCTTGAGCGGCTCGGCGCCCAGCGACGAGGTCGGATCGACGATCACCATGGTTTCCGTGGAGCCATCCGGCCAGACCACCTGGAAGGTGCTGCCGGCCGGCAGCGCGGCGAACGGCATGCCGCTCTGCGCGCGATACACCGCCGCGACCTGGCTGGCGCCGGCGCGACGCACGTCGGCCTCGGCCTTGACGGTGGTCAACTGCACCTTGGACAGGCTTCGGTAGCGATCGTCATAGGTGTCGATCATCACCAGGCCCACGGCCCCGGCCGAGTACGCGACAAACAACGCGACCCAGAACCAGAATTTCGCACCATGCAGGATTCGACGGTAATTCATCGCCCGTTCCTCAGCTTGATCAGCTCTTCGACCAACGTTTTCATTTTCCCCGCACCTTGCCGCGAAACCGCAGCGTCATACACAAAAGTCGCAAAATCCTGCTCACCGTCGGCCGAACAGATGCCGCCGTTGGCACAGAAATTATTCATCAGCATGCTGTCCGCGCCGCAGGCCATGCCCAGTTCGCAGGCGGCCAGCCGCCAGGCCAGTTCACTGAACTGATCGCCGGCCACCAGGCCCTGCATCGCGTTGTCGCCACTGGCGCGCTGGCCCATGCCCGGCGCCAGGGCCATGTAGGCTTCCGGATCGCGCGATTCCATCACGCGCTCGACCAGCCCGCGCCGGTAGTCGGCGCTCGGCTCCAGGGCGTGGCCTTCGGCGAACAGCGACGCTTCGGCCGCCAGGTTGCCCGCGCCCGCCGCCTGCTGGCGCTGGGTCAGGATCAGCTGGCGGCCCAGGTTGTCGCTGCTGACGAAGCCCGCGCACCGGCGCGAGACGCGCTCGCGCGCCTGCACCATCGAGGTCGACGCACGCATGCCCAGCCCGGCCAGCAACGTGTTGTCGAACTGGTAACCGCCCGGATCCATCGCATACATCGCGCAGTAGTCGTACACCCGGCTGACCATCCACGCCGCCTCGGCGTTGCCGTTGGCGGCCTGCTGCTTCAAACGCTGGGCGTAGGCGAACAGATCCGTATCGCCTTCGATGTCGGCCCGGATGTCCAGCGGCAGCCCGGACGCGATCGCGGTGCCCCGCTCGCGGCCCAGCAGGCGCCTGGCCAGCTGTTCGGCTTCCACCGGCACCTGCGCGCCGCCGCCCACCGCCTGCGCCATCTCCGGCGACGCCGCAACGGCCTGCTGTGCATGCAGCACCCGATCGCCGGCGCGATAGCCCACCACCCCCAGCAGCGCCAGGGCCGGGACGACCAGCATCCAGGTTTTCAGGGTGGGAACGAGTGCCATGGCGGAAAGTCGCAGACGGTCCTGTGGACAATCAGAGAGGGCGCAAGTCTATCAAGGCCGCAGAACGGTGTCTGAACATAGGTCGCCGGCATTCTCATATAAGGTCGAGACGGCCGTGATCGGCTAGCATGCTCGGTTTTCCGCCGGTCCTTTCCCATGCCCTTCCTGGAACTCACCCTGCGCTGCACCGAAGTCACCCAGCCCCGCTACGAAAACGCGCTGGACGATGTGGGCGCACTGGCGGTGACCCTGCTCGACGCCGATGCCGATACCAGCAACGAACGCGCGATCCTGGAACCGGGCGTGGGCGAGACCCCGTTGTGGAACGACCTGGTGCTGACCGCGCTGTTCCCGGCCGATACCAACGCGCTGGCCCTGCTCGCCGCGCTGGATGCCTTCGATGCGGGCCTGGACTGGTCGCAGGCCAGCTTCCGCGCGGTCGAGGATGAAGACTGGGAACGCGCCTGGATCGACCAGTTCCAGCCGATGGCCTTCGGTGAGCGCACCTGGATCGTGCCTTGGAACCATGACCTGCCCGAGGCCGCACAGGCGCAGGACGCCGCCGTAGTGCGGCTGGATCCGGGCCTGGCGTTCGGCTCGGGCACCCACCCCACCACCGCGCTGTGCCTGCGCTGGCTGGATGGCCTGGCCACCGAAGGGGCGCTGGCCGGCCAGACCGTGCTCGATTTCGGCTGCGGCTCGGGCATCCTCGCGCTGGCCGCGCTGAGGCTCGGTGCGGCCCAGGCGATCGGCGTGGACAACGACCCGCAGGCCGTGATCGCCACCGGCGACAATGCCGAGCGCAACGGCCTGCAGGATCGCGTGCAGGTCTACCTGCCCGACGAGGAGCCGACGGCGACCTATCCGGTGGTGGTGGCCAACATCCTGGCCTCGGCGCTGGACGCGCTGGCCGACGTACTGGCCGCGCGTGTCGCCCCGGGCGGCCGCATCGCGCTCTCGGGCATCCTGCACGGCCAGGAAGGCGAACTGCTGACGCGTTACGCACCGGCCTTCGAGCACCTGGAGGTCGCGCAGGATGGCGACTGGATGCGCATCACCGGCATCCGCCGTGCTTGAATAGCACGTCCTCCGCCCGGTCCCGCCCCCATGTCCGAGCCTACGCTGCCACCGCGCCGTCCACTGGCCACGTTCCTCCGTAAAGCAGAACACGATCCTGTCGTGGATGCGGCCAGCGATGAGGTGGCTGATGACGCCGTCTCGGATGCATCTGCCTCCGCAGCGCATCCGTCGCCGGGCGAAACTTCGCTTGCGGGCGCGGCTGCGGTGCGGATCGAAGAACACCCGACGCACGAGGATGCCGTGGCAGTGGCACCTGCGCCTGATGTGCAGGCCGATGCCGATCTCGATGCTGAAGCATCCAGCGCGGCACACGCGGAGCCGGCCTACGAACATGCGGCGTCACCGGCGCTGGCCGCACGCCCACCCGGCGCTGCGGTCGCGACGCCGGGCGGCCCGAGTTTCCTGCGGGGCCCCGGCGCACGCCTGCCCACGCCACGCTGGCAGTGGGGGGTGGCGGCCGGTCTTGGCGTGCTGCTGCTGCTGCAGATCGCCGTAGCCGACCGCGAACGGCTCGCCGCCGATGCCGGCACGCGGCCGTGGATCGCCGGGCTGTGCAGCGTGCTGCGCTGCACGCTGCCGGCCTGGCGCGAACCGGCCGCGTTCACCATGATCAGCCGCGATGTGCGGCCCGTGCCCGGCCAGGCCGGCGCACTGCAGGTGCAGGCCAGCATCCGCAACGATGCGCGCTGGGCGCAGGCCTGGCCGACGCTGCAGCTCTCGCTGGCCGACGCCGATGGCCGTGTGATCGGCACCGGCGTGTTCGCCGCGCAGGACTACCTGGGCCAGCCGCAGGATCCCGCCGCGACGTTGGATCCGGGACAAAGCGGACAGATCACGTTCCGGGTCCGCGAGCCTGCTGCGTCAACGGTCGCATTCACCTTCGAGTTCCTCTGAACGACCATTCCGGCGGCGCCGAGCGTGGCAGCCGGCCGGCGCACGCGCTAGACTGAGCCCCATCGTCATTCCGCCGCGGGTTGCTGTCCCGCCCCGGCTCTTCCATCGGGAACTTCCTTGAACGCTGTCCTTTCTCGTCCTGACAACAGTCGTGGCGCGCCCAAGCCACCCCTGCGCGAACACGTGGCCCAGTCGGTCCGTCGCTACCTGCGGGATCTGGACGGCTGCGATGCGGACGATGTCTACGAGATCGTGCTGCGCGAAATGGAAATCCCGCTGTTCGTGGAAGTGCTGAACCATTGCGAGGGCAACCAGAGCCGCGCCGCGGCGATGTTGGGCATCCACCGCGCGACCCTGCGCAAGAAACTCAAGGAATACGGCATCGCCACCTGAGCGGCGTGCCGGGCCACCTCAGCCGTTCCAGAAGTACCGCACCAGGTGGAAGAACACTGGCGCGGCGAAACACACCGAATCCAGCCGATCGAGCATGCCGCCATGGCCCTCGATCATGTGGCCCCAATCCTTGATGCCGCGATCGCGCTTGATCGCCGACATCACCAGGCCACCCCAGAACCCCATCAGGTTGATCACCAGCGACAGCCCGAACGCCTGCCAGGGCGTGAACGGCGTTAGCCACCACAGCGCCGCGCCCAGCGCGCTGGCCGAAAGCACCCCACCGATGAAGCCTTCCACCGTCTTGGACGGCGACAGCTTCGGCGCGATCAGGTGCCGGCCGATCAGCTTGCCCCAGATGTACTGCAGCACGTCCGAGGACTGCACCACGATCACCAGGAAGGCGAACAGCAGCAGGTTGCGCGCCGGATCCAACCCGTCCAGGCGCAGGTTCAGCAGCGCCGGCACGTGCGAAATGCAGAACACGCAGATCATCAGGCCCCATTGCACTTTCGAGGTCCGTTCCAGGTAATGCGTGGTATCGCCCCCGATGGTGGCCAGGATCGGCAGGAACAGGAACGCGTAGACCGGGATCAGCAGGGTGTACATGCCGTACCAGTTGGTCCAGACCAGCCAGTACTGCCACGGCAGCACGATGTAGAACGCGGCCAGCAGCGCGTAGTAATCGCCGGCCCGGGTCGGGGTCAGGGTGATGAATTCGCGCAGCGCGAACAGCGATACCACCGCGAACAGCACCACCACCCCGGTGCGCCCGAAGAAGAACGCCAGCGCCACCACGGCGGCCATCACCCACCACGCGCGTATCCGCGAGACCAGGTTGGCCAGCACCGCGCTCGGTGCATGCCGCGCGCGCCAGCGCAGGGTTTCGGCGATCACCGTGGCCACCACCAGCACCGCCGCGATGCCGGCAAACAGCAGCTGTGTCTGCGCATGCGTGGGTAACTGGGCCAGGTCGTTGGCCACGCTGGAAAACAGCCTCATGCCGCCGCCCTCGTCGCCTGCGGATCCAGCGCAAGCAGCGCCTGCCGCGCGCGTTCGAGGAACTGCGCTTTGTCTTCGTCCGCGCACAGCCGCAGCGGCGCGCCGAATGTCGTGGTGCACAGCAGCGGCAGCGGCAACCAGCGGCCCTTGGGCATCACCCGCTTGAGGTTGTCGATCCAGACCGGCACGAATTCCAGCTCGGGCCGCTGCCGGGCCAGATGGTAGATGCCGCTCTTGAAGGGCAGCACGCCCTCTTCGGTATTGCGCGTGCCTTCCGGGAACAGGATCAGCGAAGTGCCTTCGTCCACCGCCTGGCACAGGCACGCGATCGGATCGCTCTGCCGGGCCGTGGCATCGCGGTCGATCAGCACACCGTTGAACACCGCGTGGATCAGGTACCGGCGCAGCCCGTCGCGCTGCCAGTAATCGGCCGCGGCCACCGGCCGGACCTGGCGGCGCAGGGTGATCGGCAGGGCCGACCAGATCAGCACGAAGTCCCCGTGGCTGGCGTGGTTGCCGTAGTACACGCGGTGCTCGCTGGAGGGCGCGCACCCCTGCCACAGCGCACGCGCGCCGGTCAGCGCGCGGATGGCACCACTGCAGGCACGGGCGATCAGGTCAGCGAACATCGGCGCATCTCCATTGGTTTGCACGCACAGCCCGCGTCATGCACGGCTGCGCAGCCACAGGGCCAGCATCAGCAGCAGCGCCTGCACCAGCACCGACAGCAGCTGCCCGCGCAGCAGGCGCCGCATGCCCTGCCAGCGCGCCGACCACGGGCGGGTCTGCGCCGGCGGCGCGCGCAGGCCCAGGGCCTGCAGTGCCGTATCGATGGGCGCAGGATCCGCATCCGGATGCTCGATCAGCAGCGCCTCCAGCAGCGCACGGTCGAAGCCGATCCGCACGGCAAAACCCGCCTGCGCGAGGCCGGCCAGCAACGAGAGCAGCAGCACTCCGGCGGCACCGCCAACGTGCAGGGTCAGCACCAGCAACCACAGCACCGCGGCGGCCAGCAACGTGGAGATGACCGCCGGTACCCTGGCCTGGCGCAGCACCGCGGCCATCGCCCGTACGTGCAGCGCCGCGCTCATGCGTTCACCTGCGCAGCGCCGTTGGCGGGCAGTGGCTGTACCGCCAGCGCGATCGCGCGGCGGTGCCGCGCATGCAGCACGATCCACGGGCAATCCATCGCCAGCAGTGCGATCGCTTTCTCAGCGCTGTCGGCGTGGCCGCTGCGGCACAGCCAGGTCGCCACCGCGGCCGCACTGCGCGAATAGCCGAGCGCACAGCACACCAGCACATCGCCACGGCGACGGCCATGGTCGATCGCCTCGGCGGCGCGACGCAGTGCCTCCGGCGACGGCGTGGCCAGATCCAGCATCGGCACCGGGCGGTAGTGGCGCGCCTGTGCCCGGAACGGCAGCTCCGCGCAGACATCCACCACCGTGGGTGCCAGCGCGGTCGCGCCCGCTTCGGGGATGCGCCCCAGCCACACACCATCGATCACAAGCTGCGGCTGCGGCGCGCGCCGCGTCCACCAGCGCGAGTTCACCCAGGCCCCCAGCAGATACGGCGCCAGCAGCCAACTGGCTGCCATCGTCAGCCGCCCGGTCTCCTGCTTCTGGAACACCGCAGTGCCCAGACCGGCATACGCCAGCGCGACCAGCAGCAGCGAAAGCGCCGGCCAGCCCAGCCACAATGCCCATCCGCCGATGCTGACCGCCAGCACCGCGCACACCGCGCTGGCCACCGCGTACACGGCCGCCAGCCGCCACCGCGCAGGTTCGCGGGCCAGCTGCCACGTGCGCAGCGGCGACGGCCCATGCGCGGGCCACAGCCACACGCACAGCCAGCCCACGGCCACTCCGGTCGGCACGTCGATGAAATGGTGCTGCCAGGTGGTCAGCACCGACACCCCGATCAGCGCGAACCACGCATGCAGCGCCTGCCGCCACGCGCCGCGCAGATGCGCTTCATAGCGCACCCACAGCACCACCAGCAGCACGATGTGCAGCGAGGGGGCCTGGTTGAACGGCTTGTCGAAGCCGAGCAGCACATCGAACAGCCAGCCGAACACGCCACCGGTCTCCGGCCGCTCCAGGCTGAACCGCAGCGGCCACAGCAGGAAGCAGGCCACCGAGAGCACCTGCGCGGTCAGCAGCCGGCGCGCATGCATGTCCAGTTCGGCGCGCCGGGTACAGATGAAGAACGACGCGACGTAGAACAGATCGATCGACCAGTACGGCACGATCGTCCACGCCTGGAACGGGATCTTAGCTTCCCAGCCGAACACGATGGACGGCACGAACGGCAGCCGGTCGGCCACCGCATTGGCCAGGCCGTAGCTGAGGAAGAAGAACGGCCCCAGCAGCGCCAGCCACAGCAGTGCACGTCGCCACGGGCGCGCGCCCTCAGTCATGGCCCACCCGGCGCGCCAGCGTGACGGTGAAGATGCCGAAGCGGTCGATGCGCTGGGTCACTTTCTCGAACCCCGCCAACCGCACCAGCTCGTCCATCTCCTGCTGCGTGCGCCGCCGCATCACCCACGCCGCGCCTTCGCGGTGGCTGGTCAGCGCACGCGCGATGAACTCCAGCTGCGGGTGCCAGGGCTGCCCGGTGTAGACCAGATAGCCGCCCTCGCGCATGGCCGCGGCGATCCCCTGCAGCGAACGCGAGACCGCATCGTTGTCGGCGAACAGTTCATACAGCCCCGAGACGATCGACAGCGTCGGCGCGACCGGCGGCGCGGCCAGCGCCTGGGCATCGAACGCATCGCCCTGCTCGAAGGTGGCGATGTCGGTCGCGCCGAAGGCGGCGATCAGCGCGCGGCCCTGGGTGACGTTGAGCGGGCTGAAATCGCGCAGCATGATCGCATCGGCACGCTGTTCGCCCTGCGCGAGCGCATCGAGCGCATAGCGGCCGTGACCGGCGGCGACATCCAGCACCCGCACCGGCCGGCCTTCGCTGCGCAGATGCAGCGCGGCGCGCTGCAGCAGCTCGCGCACATGCGTGCGGCGCACGCGGATGCCGCGCCAGCCGATCGCATCCAGGTAATTGCGATCCACGAAGCGGCCCAGGGGACCTTTGCCGCGCGCCTGGTCACGGTAGATGTAATCCAGCGTGCTGCCCGAATCGAAGCCGGTCTGCAGGCCCAGCGCGATGCCCTCGGAGAGCGTGCCGCCCACGCGCAGGCCGGCCCGGGTGAAGCGCCAGTACAGGTCTTTCAGGCGGTTGCGCTGCGGCGGCCATGCCAGCACTTCGGCCTCATCGAAGGTCGGCCCGTGCCGGTGCGCATCGCGCAGGCTCGGCCGCACCAGCGGCTGTGCGAAGCGATCATTCACGAAGCGGCGTACCGCTGCGATCGCCGGTGCGCGGTCACGCTCGCCCAGGGTGTCGTGGAAGAACCCGTCGAGCAGGTGGCGCTCCTTGATCGGCGAAGACAGCCGCTCGTAAAAATGGTCCTGCGGGCCGCGGTGCACCACGAAATCCGCACCCGAGACCAGCAGCTGGGTCGGCACGGTGATCGCCTGCGCATCACCGACCACGCGCTCGGCCGCCGCGTAGAGGCCGAGCAGCACGCGCACCGAAATCGGCCGTGTGATCAGCGGATCGGTACGGTAGCTGGCCACGCGTTCGGGATCGTGGGTGAGCCACTGCGGCTTGACGTAACTGTTGACGAAGAAGTTGCCGCGCAGCTTCTGCATCAGGCGCAGCCCGGGCACCGCCAGCGGTACGTACAGCTTCACCTTGAACGCGGGCGAGGCCAGCACCAGCGCGCGCAGCGGCGGCGCGTAATCGTGCACCCAGGTGGCCGCGACCACCGCGCCAACGCTCTGGGCGATGATCGCGATGTCCTGCACGGCGATGCCGTGGTGCTCGCCGATCCAGGCGATGAAACTGTCCAGGTCGCGCACCAGCGCCTCGAAGCCGGGCGCATCGCCCCGCGCACCGGGTGACTGCCCGTTGCCACGCGCGTCCCAGGCGAACACCGCCGTATCGGGCAGGTCCAGCTCGTCGACCAGGTGGGCAACGCGGCCTGAATGCTCATGGCCACGGTGCAGCAGCACCACCGCACGCGGCGTGGCGCCTGGGCGAAGTGCCGGCCAATGGCGGTAGAACAGCGGTTGCCCATCGAAACTGTGGAACTGGAACTGTTGCTGTGCGCGCATGCATCACTCCGTTATGCATCCGGCGGGGCCTGGCCAGGTCAGCCAGCCTCCGCCAATCCCCTGCGTACCCGCCGCCCGAGGGTCCATGCGCACAGTGCCGCCGCAGCCCACGCCACGCCGGTCACCCCCGCTCCCTCGATCCACCCCAGCGCAAGCAGCAGGCCTGTCACGCCGATCACGAAGGCGCGATCGCTCTTGCCCATCGGGCCGTCATAGCGACGGCTGGCCCCCACCATCAGCCCGAGCACGCCAGCGTACTCGCAAACCGCCGCCAACCAGCCAAACACCCACAACGCTGTCGGATTGACCCCAGCCACACTGAGCAGGCTCAGGTACAGCGCGGTATCGGCGATGACGTCGCACAGCTCATTGAGATACGCGCCGAGCCGGGACTGCTGCCCGAACTCCCGGGCCAGCATGCCATCCACCGCATTGAGCGCCATCCGCAGCAGCATCCACACCGGCAGCGCCAGGTACCACAGCGGCTGCGCCGGACCCCACCAGTAGACCGCGGCGGCCACGGCCAGCGAGACCAGCGCGGCGGCCACGGTCACCGCATTGGCGGTCACCCCGGCACGGTACAACGCGCCCACGGCGGGCCGGAGCAGGGCCTGGAAGCGGCCCTTCAACGCGTAGATCGACACGATTCCCGTCCCGCAATCCATGGCAGATGCGGCTCAGCCTATACAATATGGGCCCGCTCCGCTTCGATCTCCTGCCCCCATGAGTTCCGATCTGCTGCCCGTGCGCCGGGCCCTGCTGTCCGTTTCCGATAAAACCGGTCTGATCGACCTGGCCCGCGCCCTCGCGGCCCGCAACGTGGAGCTGCTCTCCACCGGCGGCACCGCCAAGGCGATCCGCGATGCCGGCCTGCCGGTCAAGGACGTGGCCGATGTCACCGGCTTCCCGGAAATGATGGACGGCCGGGTCAAGACCCTGCATCCGCTGGTGCACGGTGGCCTGCTCGGCCGCGCCGGGCTGGACGAGGCGGTCATGGCCGAACATGGCATCGGCGCGATCGACCTGCTGGTATTGAACCTGTACCCGTTCGAATCGGTCACCGCCAAGGCCGACTGCACGCTGGAAGATGCGGTGGAGAACATCGACATCGGCGGCCCGGCGATGCTGCGCTCGGCGGCGAAGAATTTCGCGCGCGTGGCCGTGGCGACCGACCCGTCGCAGTACGCCGAACTGCTGGCCGAGCTGGAGGCCAACGATGGCCAGCTCTCGGCCGCCAAGCGCTTCGCTTTCTCGGTGGCTGCGTTCAACCGCGTGGCCCAGTACGACGCGGCGATCAGCAACTATCTGTCGGCCGTGACCACCACCGACACCGCCGTGCCGGTGCGCAGCGAATTCCCGGCGCAGATGAATTCGAGCTTCGTGAAGGTGATGGACCTGCGCTACGGCGAGAACCCGCACCAGAGCGGCGCGTTCTACCGCGACCTGTACCCGGTGCCGGGCACGCTGGCGACCTTCCAGCAGCTGCAGGGCAAGGAACTGAGCTACAACAACCTGGCCGACGCCGATGCCGCGTGGGAATGCGTGCGTCAGTTCGACGTGCCGGCCTGCGTGATCGTCAAGCACGCCAACCCGTGCGGCGTGGCCGTGGGCGCCGGCAACGGCGATGCCTACGAGCTGGCCTACGCGACCGACCCGACCAGCGCTTTCGGCGGCATCATCGCCTTCAACCAGCCGCTGGACGCCGCCACCGCCAAGGTGATCCTGGACCGCCAGTTCGTCGAAGTGCTGATCGCCCCGGACTACGAGCCGGCCGCGTTGGAGTACGCCACGAAGAAGGCCAACGTGCGCGTGCTGCGCATCCCGCACGGCGAAGGCCTGAACAACTACGACACCAAGCGGATTGGTTCGGGCCTGCTGATGCAGAGCGCCGACAATCGCGGCATGAGCCGCGACGAACTGACCGTGGTGAGCAAGCTGGCCCCGACCGACAAGCAGTTCGCCGATCTGCTGTTCGCCTGGAAGGTCGCCAAGTTCGTTAAATCCAACGCCATCGTCTACGCCAAGGACAACCGCACCATCGGTGTCGGTGCCGGCCAGATGAGCCGCGTGTACTCGGCGCGCATCGCCGGCATCAAGGCCGCCGATGCGAACCTGGTGGTGGAGGGCTCGGTGATGGCCTCCGATGCGTTCTTCCCGTTCCGCGACGGCATCGATGCCGCGGCTGCGGCCGGCATCAAGGCGGTCATCCAGCCGGGCGGTTCGATGCGCGACAACGAAGTGATCGCCGCCGCCGACGAGCATGGTCTGGCGATGGTGTTCACCGGCGTGCGCCACTTCCGGCATTGATCCACGGAGAGACACGGATGTCCGCACCGCCATGGAAGTCCCTGCTGGCGCTGGCGCTGGGCGCCGGCGCCGTGTTGGCCGGCTGCACGCCGGCCGCGGCACCCCCGCCTGCGCAGCCCGCCGCGCCCAGCACATCGGCCCCTGCCCCGGCCGCTGCGGCCCCGCAGCTCAGCCGTACCGCCCGCCTGCAGGCGTTCCTGGCGCAGCGCTACGGCACGCAGGCCCGGCTGTCCGGCGGCTGGCGCGGGCCATGGACGCAGGACGGCCAGGCACGCCAAACCGACTGGATTGTCTGCGCCGAGCAGCCGGTGGTCAGTGGTGACAGCTGGCAGCAGCTGCTGGCGGTGTGTGGCGCGCTGGTCGATGCCGGCCATGCCGACCCGGGCACGATCGACTTCTACGTGCTGCGCCCGGCGGCGGAGGGCTTCGAGGTGGCCGCCGAGCTCACCGGCGGCACCTACGGCAGCAGCGGCCACCCCGGCACCGTGGAGATCCTGCGCGCCGGCAGCGATTTCTATGGCTTCCGCACCGAAAGCGGCTGGTTCGGCCAGGGCTACGCCTTGCAGTCGCAGGCGTTGATCCTGCCCGGCCCGGACGGGCTGGTGGACACCGGCAGCGTGCGCAGCCACATCGACAACGTCGCCGCCTACGACTGCGATGACGCCGAGCAGGCCGAAGACTGCCGCACCCGGATGTTCAACCTGGATTTCAGCCTGCGCATGGACGACCGCGACCGCAGCGCGCGGACCTGGCCGGTACTGATCGAGGAGACCGGCACGGACTGCGGCGGCCAGCAGGTGCGGCGCGAGCATCGCATCACGCTGGATCCGAAGACCTGGACCTACGCCTTCCCCGACACCCTGCAGCGCGAAGGCTGCCCGTAATGCCCGCGCGCGGTGCAGGCGCGTCCTGCACCGCGTAAAATCGGGATCCCGCTCCCCTTCGCGAGAACTGCATTGAAGATCCTGGTCATTGGCGCCGGCGGCCGTGAACACGCCCTGGCCTGGAAACTGGCCCACTCCGCGAAGGTGAGCGAGGTGCTGGTGGCCCCCGGCAATGCCGGCACCGCGACCGAGGCCAAGTGCCGCAACGTGGACGTCAAGGTCACCGATCTGGACGGCCTGCTGGCGCTGGTGCGCGCCGAGGGCGTCGAGCTGACCGTGGTCGGCCCGGAAGTGCCGCTGGTGGCCGGCGTGGTCGATCGCTTCCGCGCCGCCGGGCACCGCATCTTCGGGCCCACCGCCGCCGCCGCGCAGCTGGAAGGCAGCAAGGCCTACGCCAAGGATTTCCTGGCCCGCCACAACATTCCGACCGCGTTCTATGCCGTGCACACCGAGGTCGAACCGGCACTGGCCTACATCCGCGAGAAGGGCGCCCCGATCGTGGTCAAGGCCGATGGCCTGGCCGCCGGCAAGGGCGTGATCGTGGCGATGACCCTGGCCGAGGCCGAGGACGCGGTGCGCGACATGCTCTCCGGCAATGCCTTCGGCGATGCCGGCGCACGCGTGGTGATCGAGGAATTCCTGGACGGCGAAGAAGCCAGCTTCATCTCGATGGTGGACGGCCGGACCGCGCTGCCGATGGCGACCTCGCAGGACCACAAGCGCGTCGGCGACGGCGACACCGGCCCGAACACCGGCGGCATGGGCGCCTACTCGCCGGCCCCGGTGGTGACCGATGAGGTGCATGCGCGCGTGATGCGCGAGGTGGTCAACCCGACCGTGCAGGGCATGATCGCCGATGGCATTCCGTTCACCGGCTTCCTCTATGCCGGCCTGATGATCGATGCCAGCGGCGCACCGAAGGTGATCGAGTTCAACGTGCGCTTCGGCGATCCGGAAACCCAGCCGGTGATGCTGCGCCTGCAGTCGGACCTGGTGGATCTGGTCGACGCGGCGATCGACGAACGCCTGGACACCGTGCAGGCGCAGTGGGATCCGCGCCCGTCGCTCGGCGTGGTGATGGCCGCCTCGCCCTATCCGGAAACGCCGATCACCGGCGATGTGATCCACGGCCTGGACGCGGTCGCCGCCACGGCCAAGGTGTTCCATGCCGGCACCACGCTGGACGCGCAGGGCCAGGTGCTCAGCGCCGGCGGCCGCGTACTGTGCGTGGCGGCATTGGGCGGCACGGTCGGCGAGGCACAGCGCAACGCCTACGCCGGCGTCGGTGCAATCCATTGGGCCCACGCGTTCCACCGCAGCGACATCGGCTGGCGGGCGATCGCGCGCGAGCAGGGCTGAGCCTCGAACCGCGCCGCATCAACGCGCTGCGCTGAACGCCAGAATGCAAAAAGGCCCGGCATCACGCCGGGCCTTTTCGTCTGATCACGCCGGTCACCGCATCACGCGGTAAACAGCGCCTTCATCTTCTTCAGCGCGTTTGCCTCGACCTGGCGGATGCGCTCGGCGGACACGCCGTACTCATCGGCCAGCTCCTGCAGCGTCACCTTGCTGTCCGCGTCCAGCCAGCGGCGGCGGATGATGTCGCGCGAACGCGCATCCAGCTCCGCCATGCCCTCACGCAGCAACTGCAGCTGGTTGTCCTCGCTGTCTTCGCGCTCGTAGGCCATCGACGGATCTTCCGCATCGGCCATCAGGTACGCGGCCGGCGACGGCGGTGCGTTCTCGTTGTCCTCGTCGCTGGGCGCATCGAAACCGATATCGCGACCGGACAGGCGCGACTCCATCTCGAGCACTTCGCGCTCGGACACGTTCAGGTCCTTGGCGACCGCGCTGACTTCCGCCGCGTTCATCCAGCCCAGGCGGGTCTTGGACCGGCGCAGGTTGAAGAACAGCTTGCGCTGCGCCTTGGTCGTGGCGACCTTCACGATGCGCCAGTTCTTCAGGATGAATTCGTGCATTTCCGCACGGATCCAGTGCACCGCGAAGGACACCAGGCGCACGCCCATGTCCGGATCGAAGCGCTTCACCGCCTTCATCAGGCCGATGTTGCCTTCCTGGATCAGGTCGCCCAGGGCCAGGCCGTAGCCGTTGTAGCCACGGGCCACGTGCACCACGAAGCGCAGGTGGGAATGGACCAGCTCGCGCGCGGCGTCCAGATCCAGCTCGTCGCGGAAGCGGCGGGCCAGATCCTGCTCGTCATCGACCGAAAGCACCGGGATCTGGTGCACGGCACCGATGTAGGCGTCCAGCGAACCGAGCGCACTGGGGATCGGGAGATTGTTTGCCACAAGGGCAGTAGAGGTGTTCTGGCTCATAGGGCTCATCTTAGCAGTCCGGGATTTGGACTGCTAAAGCACGGAGAAGTTCCAGCGTTCTACAGGTGCAACACTGGGCCAAGGTTCAGGTTCAGACTAGCCGGCGTTGATGACAATACGCGTGAAATAACCGGAGTTGTGCCGTGAACCGGTTTCCTTGGCTGCCGGCCGTTCAGCCGGCGGGGGCGATACCCAGGGCCGCGCGCGGCGGCAGCGACCAGTCGATCGCGGTCTGCCCGGTGCGCCGCAGGTACTCGTTGGCCGCCGAAAAGTGCCCGCAGCCCAGGAATCCCCGGTGCGCGGACAACGGCGAGGGGTGCGGCGCGCGCAGCACCCGGTGGCGACGGGTGTCGATCACCTTGCCCTTCTTCTGCGCATAGGCGCCCCACAGCAGGAACACCAGCCCTTCCCGCTGCTGGTTCAGGGTCTCCACCACGTGGTCGGTGAAGCCCTCCCAGCCGCGGCCCTGATGGGAACCGGCAGCGCTCTCTTCCACGGTCAGCACCGCGTTGAGCAGCAGTACGCCACGCTGCGCCCACGGCAGCAGGCAGCCGTGGTCCGGGCGCGGCAGGCCCAGGTCGGCCTCGATCTCTTTATAGATGTTGAGCAGCGAGGGCGGCACCGGCACCCCGGGCATCACCGAGAAGCTCAGGCCGTGGGCCTGGCCATAGCCGTGGTACGGGTCCTGCCCGAGCACCACCACCTTGACCTGCTCGAACGGGGTGGCATCGAAGGCGGCGAAGATCTGCGGGCCCGGCGGAAACACGTGGGCGCCGGCCGCCTTGCGCTGGCGCAGGAAGGCCGAAAGCTCGCGCATCTCCGGGCGCAGCAGCCAATCGCCAATACGTGCCTTCCAGCTGGGCTCCAGCTGGATGCTCGGGGAAACGTCGTCGGTCATTGCAGCAGCGGTTTGTCGTTGAGCCGGGACAGGCGCAGCTGGAACAGCACCTTGGTGATCAGCAGGCGTTCTTCGATCGGCTTCTGGACCAGATCGTTGGCACCGGCCTGCAGCAGGCCGGACTGGTTGTGCGGATTGCCGTCGCCGGTCATCACCAGCACCGGCAGCCGGCGTTTGCCGTAGCCGAAATCCACGCGCACCCGCTGCACCACATCGCGGCCGCTCAGCTCACCTTTGAGGGTGACATCGGTCAGCACCAGATCGATGCGGTGGCTGCTGCGGCCCAGCGATTCGGCGGTCAGCAGCGCGAAGGCCTCTTCGGCGGTCAGCACGTGCAGCACCTTCAGGCTCTGCCGTTCGAGCATGCGCTTGGTGGCTTCGGCCACGACGCGGCTGTCCTCGACGTACAGGATGGTCGCGCCGGGGATCGTTTCCGGCTGCACATAGCCACGGATGAAGGTCGCCAGGGCCTCGTGGCCCAGCGCCTTGTCGAAGTAATCGGTGACGTACTCGGTGAAGCGGCGCTGTTCCAGGTGCTGCTGCGCATCGCCGGAGACCACGATCACCGGCACGTAGGCCTGGCCGGCCGCTTCGCGCACGATGCGCGCCAGGGCAAGGCCATCGCCATCGCTGAGGGTCAGCGAGGTGGTGACCAGGCTGACCGGACCGGCATCCAGCGCGGCGCGCGCTTCGGCAATGCTCGCACAGCCCACCACCTCCACCGCCGGCAGTTCGCGTTGCAGCACATCGGCAATCAACTTGCGGACCAGCTTGGAACCGTCGACCACCATCACGCGCGGTGCGTCATCGACGAGGTGCTTCAGGGCTTGCGGGCGCATGCGGGCCTCAGGTTTCAGTCGGACGGGTCTGGCGCAGGAAATGCCCTGTCACCAGCCACGCACCCAGCCAGCCCAGCACCACCGTGCCGACCAGGACGAACGACGAATGCAGCAGGTCCAGCCCATGCAGGACGAAGGGACTGCCATAGCTCTGCGACAGCGCCGCCAGCGGCGGGCGCAGGGCCAGCCCGGCGGCACCGATCAGCGCCAGCGCCACCGCGCCGGCACCCAGGCCGTACCACGCCCCGAGATACAGGAACGGCCGGCGGATGAAGCCATCGCTGGCACCAAGCAACTGCAGCACGCCGATCTCTTCGCGGCGCGCCTGGATATCCAGCCGGACCGTGTTGCCCACCACCAGCGCAGCACCCAGCCCCAGCAGTACCGACAGCACCTGGACCAGCCGCGTGCCGAAGCCCAGCCAGCCATCAAGGCGCTTGCGCCACAGCGCGTCGTGCTGGACCAGGTCGGCCTGCGGCAGGCCTTCCAGCGACTGCGCCAGCCGTGCATCGTCGGCACCGGCGCCGGGCGTCACGATCAGCAGGGTGGGCAGCGGATTGTCCTGCAGGGCGTCGATCGCCTCGCCCAGCCCGGCGCTCTGGCGCAGCTCGGCCAGGCCCTGCGCCGGCGTCTGCACGCTGACGTTGCTGACATCGCCGCGCCCGCGCAGGCGCTGCACCACCTGCATGACCGCTGCATCGTCGGTGCCGGTTTTCAGGAACAGGTTGATATCGCGCGACTGCTGCACGCTGCCGGCGAAATGCGTGAGGTTGTCCAGCGCGATCGACAGCCCGAGCGGCAACGCCAGCGCCAGCGCCATGACCATCACCGTGAGCAGCGTCGCCCACGGTTTGCGCAGCGCGCGGCCCAGGCTGAAGACCACGCTGTGGCCGTGGTGGTGCAGCCACACGCCCAGGCGCGACGGCGCGGCGGTTTCCTTGGTCACGGGTGCGTTCATTCGGCCAGGTCCTGCGGCGAGATGTCGTCGACCAGCCGGCCGTGGTCCAGGATCAGCACGCGCTTGCGCATGCGCCGCAGCAGCGCCAGATCGTGGCTGACCACCAGCACGCTGGTGCCGCGTTCGGGCAGCTCGGCGAACAGCGCCATGATCTCCGCCGCGAGGGTGGGATCGAGATTGCCGGTGGGTTCATCGGCGACCAGCAGCGTGGGTTCGCCCACGATCGCGCGGGCGATGCCGACGCGCTGCTGCTCACCGGCCGAAAGCTGCGAGGGCAGCGCTTTTTCGCGATGCCCCAGGCCCATCCGTTCGAGCACCGAACGCACGCGCTTGCCGATCTCGCCGCGGCGGGTGCCACGCAGGATCAGCGGCAGCGCGACATTCTCGGCGATGCTGCGGTCCATCAGCAGGCGATGATCCTGGTAGACCGCGCCGACTTCGCGGCGATGGCCGGGGATGCTGCCGCCGCGCACCTTGAGCAGGTTGCGCTCGTTGAACAGCACCGTGCCGCGGCTGGGCCGCTCATCCAGATGGATCAACTTGAGCAGGGTGCTTTTGCCCGCCCCGGAGTGGCCGGTGACGAACAGCATTTCCCCGGGCGCGACATCGAAGCTGACGTCCACCAGTGCCTGGTGGCCGCCGGCATATTGTTTGCTGACATTGTCAAAACGCAGGACGCTCATCCCCTGATTATGCAGGACGAGGGTGGCGGCGTGGAGGTGTGGGGTCGCAGACGGTAGCGTCGGCCGCCAGGCGGCAGCCACACCGTGCGCAAGCGATGCCGCCGGCTGCGCGCCGGCCGCATCGCGCGGGCCGATCCGGTGGCGTCGGCCGCAGGCCGGCAGCACACCGTGTCCGCACCGCCGGCACGCGGCGGGCTTACTGGCCCGAGAGCATCCGGCGGATCTTGCGGCCGATGCGGGTCAGGAACGAAGCACTCGGATCCGCCGCCGGCGCAGCACGCATCGAGCGCGCGGTCACCTGCACCGGGGTCACCGGCGTTGCGCTGGTCGCGGCGTTCGCGGCTTCAGCACCTTCCACCGGACGACCGTTGCGACGGCGACGACGCTTGCGCGGCGCACGCTCACCTTCCACGGCCGGGCTGCCGGCGGCCGACGGCGCGTCGACCTGCGCGGCACGCGGCGGCGCGGCGTCGGCGGCAACAACGCCCTCGCCGGTCACGGCGGCAGCAGGCAGCTCGCCTTCCACGCGCGGCTTGCGCTCACGGCGCGGCTTGCCCTCGGCGCTGCGCTCGCCCGGTGCACGGCGTTCGCCGCGGCCACCGGCCGGCTTGCCGCCACGGCTGCTGCTGCCACCGCCACGGCGCTGTTCTTCGGCCGCACGCGCTTCACGTGCTTCGCGGAAGATCTGGCCGACGCTTTCGTTGGCATCGGCATCCACTTCCTCGCCTTCGGCCGGCGGCGCACGTTCCGGCCGCGGCAGGGCGGTCAGGATCTCGCTGGTGACCGGCTCGACCGGGATCTTCTGCTCGATGTAGGCCTCGATGTCCGGCAGGCCCATCGCGTAGCGCTCGCACGCGAAGCTGATCGCATCGCCTTCTTCGCCCAGGCGCGCGGTACGGCCGATACGGTGCACGTAATCTTCCGCATCGAACGGCAGATCGTAGTTGTAGACGTACTTGATGCCGTCGATGTGCAGGCCGCGGGCAGCGACATCGGTGGCCACCAGGATTTCCAGCTGGCCCTTCTGGAAGCGGTTGAGCAGGCTCTCACGCTTCTTCTGCGGCACATCGCCGGACAGCACGCCGACGCGGTAACCGGCCTTTTCCAGCGAACGCGCCACGCGCTCGACGAACACCTTGGTGTTGACGAACACCATGGTGCGGGCGCCTTCACTGCGCGAGAGCAGGCCCAGCAGCAGCGGGATCTTCTCTTCGTCGGCCGGGAAGTAGATGCGCTGGCGCACGCGGGCGGCGGTGATCGATTCGCTTTCCACCACCAGCTTCTGCGGCTCGTTCATGTGCTCGTAGGCCAGCTCCAGCACGCGGTGGCTGAGCGTGGCGCTGAACAGCAGCGTCTGGCGCGTGGTGCGCTCGGGCATGCGGCGCAGCAGGAAGCGGATGTCCTTGATGAAGCCCAGGTCGAACATGCGGTCGGCTTCGTCGAGCACGCAGATCTCGCAGGCGTGCAGCGAGACCACCTTGTGCTGCTTGACGTAGTCGATCAGGCGGCCGGGGGTGGCGATGATCACGTCCACGCCCTGCTGCAGGATCTCGCGCTGCTTGTCGTAATCCACGCCGCCGTAGACCAGCGCGAAGCGCAGGCCGAGATCGGAGCCGAACTTCACCGCGTCCTTGTGGATCTGGATCGCCAGTTCGCGGGTCGGGGCCAGGATCAGCGCGCGCGGGTCTTCCGGCTTGCGGTCGGCCAGCGCCGGGCGGGTCAGCAGGCGGTTCACCACCGCGACCAGGAAGGCCAGCGTCTTGCCGGTGCCGGTCTGCGCCTGGCCGGCGACATCGCCGCCCGGCAGCGCGACCGGCAGGGTCAGCGCCTGGATGGGCGTGCAACGGGTGAATCCGGCTCCTTCAAGGCCGGCCTGCAGGGCCGGATGCAGCTCGAAGGAGGAGAAGGTCAAATCGGTCAGCGGTTTGTCGCTCATGTGTCCGTCTTGGTAAGGCCGGCCCGGCAGAGGTGCGGGCTGGCTTGCAATCTTGGGGGGCACCGTCGCCATGCGGCCCCTGCGCCGGGAATGGCGGGCCGGACCCATCGGTCCTGGGGCGCGCACAATGCCCCAGTTTAGCGCAATGTCGGCAGCAAACCGGCACCACCCGTCTCAGGCCCCGGCGAGAATCCTCCGCTTCGCACCTGATAGGCGTGCCGGCCCAAGGTGCATGCACACCATTCACGGTGCCTGACGGCGGTTGAACGGCCGCTGCCGTGCGGCTGGAACCGGGCGGCACGCGGCCGTATATCAAAGGCAAGCGCCATCGCTGTCCGGTGGTGCGATCGGGACGCTTCATTCCAACCAGCGCCTGCCCGGTCACGGCGATAGCGGTACACTGCCCGCCGTGAGCGTCCAGGCATCCGCCGAACGCACCGCTGGCCGCCCGCGGCCACGAGGCACAGACGAGGGGCACGCTCCGGCGTTCCCCAGGTTAACTTCCTCCGGCCCTGCCGGGTGCATCACCAGACGAGAAACCAAGATGAGCGACAAGGTTGTACATGTCGGCGACGCCGACTTCGATAGCGCAGTGCTGAATTCCAAGGAACCGGTGCTGGTCGATTTCTGGGCCGAATGGTGTGGTCCGTGCAAGATGATCGCCCCGGCGCTGGACGAACTGGCCGACGCCTACAACGGCCGCGCCAAGATCGCCAAGGTCAACGTCGACCAGAACCGCGCCCTGGCCGCCAAGTACCACGTGCGCTCGATCCCGATGCTGCTGGTCTTCAAGGACGGCGAAGTCCAGGCCCAGCAGATCGGCGCGGTCGGCAAGGCACAGCTGGCCGGCATGCTCGACAAGGCCCTGGCCTGATCGCAGCAGGCAGCCGGCCCTGTCCGGCTGCCACGCGGGCCCGTCGCCCGCATGAATGACCCTGCCCCACCCGGCTTGCGCGCCGCCGCGAGCCGGTGTTAGTGTCGGCATATCCGGCCGCATTCGCGCGCCGCACCTTCTGGACGCAGTTTCCTTCCAGATCCTTTCCCAACGTTCGCCGCCCTGCCGGGCGCTCGCACCTTCTAGCGAGGAATCCAGCACTTGTCCGATATCACTACTTCCGAACCCGGGAGCGCCGACGCGCCCGCCGAGAAGCGCGTGCGCAAGCCGCGCGTCGCCAAGGCCGCCGCCAACACCGCTGCCGAAGCCGGTTCTCCCCCCTCTCAACCCGCTCTGCCTCTGGCTGCCGCGTCTGACGCGCCGGCGCCGGCTGCCGCTCCTTCGGCAGCCCCGCAGGCATCGGCGCCGGCAGCCCCTGCCGGTGGCGACGCATCGCCCTCGCAGGGCGGTGGTCAGCAGGACACCGGCGACGGTGGCCAGCGCAACCAGAACGGCCGCAACCAGAACCAGCAGGGCGGGCAGAACCCGTACCAGCAGGGTCAGGGTCAAAACCAGGGCCAGGGTCAAGGCCAGGGCCAGGGCAACCGCCGCGACCGTTTCCGCAATCGCCGCGACCGCAACCGCGGTGGTGATCGCTACAACGACGACGGCATGCCGCACGACAACGGCGAGCAGCAGCCGTTCGTGCGCAGCCAGCAGGCCAACGTGCCTGAAGGCTTCCCGGTCTATTCGCTGAGCGACCTCAAGCGCATGCCGGCACAGAAGCTGCTGGAAATCGCCGAGCAGCTACAGATCTCCGAAGGCGTGGCCCGTGCCCGCAAGCAGGACGTGATCTTCGCCCTGCTCAAGGTGCTGACCCGCCATGGCGACGGCGTTGCCGCCGACGGCGTGCTGGAAATCCTGCCGGACGGCTTCGGCTTCCTGCGCGCGGCTGAAGCCAGCTACCTGGCCGGCCCGGACGATACCTACATTTCGCCCAGCCAGATCCGCCGCTTCAATCTGCGTACCGGCGATCACCTGTCCGGCCGCATCCGCTTCCCGAAGGACGGCGAGCGCTACTTCGCGCTGTCGATCGTGGACACCATCAACGGTGAGCCGCTGGAAGCGTCCAAGAACAAGGTGCTGTTCGAGAACCTGACCGGCCGCATCCTCGATCTGATGGCACCGCAGGGCAAGGGTCAGCGTTCGCTGATCGTCTCCCAGCCCAAGGCCGGCAAGACGATGATGATGCAGCAGGTGGCCACGGCGATCACCACCAATCATCCGGACGTGCACCTGATCGTGCTGCTGATCGATGAGCGCCCGGAAGAAGTGACGGAAATGCAGCGCACCGTGCGCGGCGAAGTCATCAGCTCCACCTTCGACGAGCCCGCCGCCCGTCACGTGCAGGTCGCCGAAATGGTGATCGAGCGTGCCAAGCGCCTGGTCGAACACAAGAAGGACGTGGTGATCCTGCTCGACTCGATCACCCGCCTGGCACGTGCCTACAACAACGTGGTGCCCAGCTCCGGCAAGGTGCTCACCGGTGGTGTGGACGCCAACGCCCTGCACCGTCCGAAGCGCTTCTTCGGCGCGGCGCGCAACGTGGAGGAAGGCGGCAGCCTGACCATCATCGCCACCGCGCTGGTCGATACCGGCAGCAAGATGGACGAGGTGATCTACGAAGAGTTCAAGGGCACCGGCAACAGCGAAGTGCACCTGA
>Ga0308171_1001948_pt1 | contig 24220 bp, 22 predicted proteins | sample PhyGR1_FD_202135 | JGI IMG/M metagenome (GOLD analysis project Ga0308171, IMG submission 202135) | Phyllosphere microbial communities from UC Gill Tract Community Farm, Albany, California, United States - DLSLSG.R1 | ecosystem: Host-associated > Plants > Phyllosphere > Unclassified | place: USA...
GCCGGACCCGTTCCTGATTATAGCGTTGGCCACGCGGGCTGAACCATCAGCCGGAGGTCCAAGACCTCCCGCGCACCCAGTCATCCTTCAAGACCGACCCTCCGACAGCCACGACAGCAGAAACTGGAGAAAAGAAAGAAGGGGTCCGGGGAATTCTTTCCCCGACCTTCTCCCAACCTAACCCAAACTCTATGGCGCCGCTGGTGACATCCGGCGAACCTTGACGGGAATGGTCTTGGCCGCCGGCACGTGGCTTTCCTCCGCGTGGTGCCAGAGTGGCAGCAGCGGGTTGCATTCCGGGTAGTAGGCCGCCAGGGCGCCTTCCGGGATGTCGAACGGCACGACCTGGAGGTTGCCGACTTCCCGGTGCACGCCGTCATCGGCGACGGTGATCAGGGAGACGCACTGCTCGGGCGCCAGGGCCAGGCGGGCCATGTCCCGCTCGTTCATCATCACCACCTCGCGGCTGCCGTTGATGCCGCGGAAGCGGTCGTCGTAGCCGTAGATGGTGGTGTTGAACTGGTCGTTGCTGCGGATGGTCATCAGCGCGAAGGTGCCGAAGCCTTCGACCGGCGTGTCCTTGTTGGCGTCCAGGCTCTTGGGCGGCAGGAAGTTGGCCTTGCCGGTCTTGGTTTCCCAGATGCGTTCCCGTGCCGGGTTGGCACGGTGGAAGCCACCAGGCTGGCGCATGCGCTGGTTGTAGTCCTTGTACCATTTGGGGAAGGTCTCGGCGATCGCCTCCCGCACCAGCTCGTAATTGCCCACCCAGGCATCCCAGTCCGGCTTCGGGTTGGATGGCAGGGTGGCCTTGGCGATGCCGGCGATGATGGCGGGCTCCGACAGTAGGTGCTCGCTGGCCGGCTCCCGCATCCCGTGCGAGGGGTGGATGAAGGAGGTGCTGTCCTCCATCGAGACCACCTGCGGCCCGGTGGCCTGGCGGTCGATCTCGATGCGGCTGAGGCAGGGCAGCAGGTAGGCGGCGCGGCCATGGATCAGGTGGCTGCGGTTGAGCTTGGTGGTGATCATCACCGTCAGCGGCAGCTTGCGCCAGGCGGGCTCCAGCAGCCGGTGCTCGGGCAGGGAGCGGACAAGGTTGCCGCCGAGCTGGATGACTGCCTTGGCCTGGCCCTTGATGACCTTGCCGGCGGCATCGACCACGTCGGTGCCCTTCTTGCGCGGTGGGCTGAAGCCGTACATCTCGCCCAGCTTGTCCAGCGGTGCGAGCTCCGGCTTCTCGGTGATCCAGACGGCGCGCTGGCCCTGCACGTTGGAATGGCCGCGCACGGGGCAGATGCCGGCGCCCTGCTTGCCGATATTGCCGCGCAGGAACAGCAGCGCCGCCAGCATCTGCACGTTGTCGACGCCGGCGCGGTGCTGCGTGAGCCCCATGCCGTAGACGCCCATGACCTTGTTCGCCCGCGTATAGAGGGTCGCGATGTCCTCGACCTGCGCGCGGGTCAGGCCGGAGTGGCGTTCGATCTCCTTCCAGTCATGCCCCCGCATGGCGCGCGCGAAAGCCTCGAACCCATGGGTGTGCTGGGCGATGAAGGCCTGGTCCAGCACCGTGGCGCCGTTGTCCTCCGCCTCGATCAGGCTCTTGCACAGGCCGGTCAGCAGCGCGAGGTCGCCACCCGGGCGCAGCTGGAAGTATTGCGCGGTGATCCGTGTCGAGGGTGACAGCAGCATCTGCACCGGGTTCTGCGGGTTGGTGAAACGTTCCAGCCCCTTCTCGCGCAGCGGGTTGATGGTGATGATCGGCACGCCGCGCCGGCTGGCCTCATCGAGTTGGTGCAACATGCGCGGGCTGTTCGTCGCCGTGTTCTGGCCGAAGATCAGGATCAGGTCGGTATGCTCGAAATCATCCAGCGTGACCGTCCCGACCGGTACGCCGATGGTCTTGGGCAGCGCCACCGAGGTGCTCTCGTGGCACATGTTGGACGAGTCCGGCAGGTTGTTGGTGCCGTACATGCGTGCCAGCAGCTGGTACATGTAGGACGCTTCGTTGCTGGCGCGGCCGGAGGCGTAGAAGATCGCTTCATCCGGCTTCATGCCACGCAACGCGGTACCGATCTCCGCGAAGGCCTGGTCCCAGGGCAGGGGCAGGTAGCGGTCCGTCGCCGCGTCCCACTTCATCGGCTCGGTCAGGCGGCCGCCCTGCTCCAGCTGATGGTCGCTCCAGCTTTCCAGTTCAGTGACGGTATGTCTGGCGAAGAAGTCAGGCTCCAGTCGCTCGCTCGTCAGGTCCCAGGCGGTGGCCTTGGCGCCGTTCTCGCAGAACTCGAACAGATGCGGCGGGTTCGGCTTGGCCCAGGCGCAGGAGACGCACATGAAGCCGTCGTCCTTGTTCTGCTTGCGCAGCGCCAGGCTGGTGCTGACCGAATGGCCTTCCCGCCGCAGGATGGTCTTGAGCGACTTGACCGAACCCCAGCCACCGGAAGGCCCGTCATACGGCACATGTTCGACGTCATCGGTCATGGTCACGCTCCTGCGTCGGGGGTTCGGCCATGCGGCCGCCTCGTCAGGACCAAAACAGAGCTGTGGCCAAAAGGGTTGCGGAGCAGCCTTGGCGCGGCGCTGCAACCAAACCCGCTCTGCCGCGTCCTCCCTGCATCGCCATGGCGAGGAGGCGGGAGATGCTGCACACGCTGACGGATACGGCCCAGTTGGTGCCGCTGCTGCAGGGCGGCGCGCAACCCGGCCCCGACATGCGTGCGGTGGCCGAGGAAGTTCCCGTCGCCTTCGTCTATAACCATGCGACCTACGCGGTGATGATGGCGACGCCGGCGGCGCTGGAGGACTTCGCCTACGGCTTCAGCCTGACCGAAGGCATCGTCAGCCACCCCAGCGAGATCCAGGGCCTGGACATCGTCCCGCACCCCAACGGCGTGGAATTGCGGATGGATCTGGCCGAGCACCGCCTGGAAGCCTTGCACAAGCGCCGGCGGCGCCTGGCCGGCCCGGTCGGATGTGGACTTTGCGGCATCGAGAGCCTGGACGCGGCGATGCGCAGCGTATGCCCCGTCGTCTCCGACGCCAGCATCGCCGTGCCGGACATCGCCCGGGCCATGACGGCCATGGAAGCGCGCCAGACCCTGCACCGCGCGACCCACTGCGCCCACGCCGCCGGCTTCTGGCACCGCGAGGCCGGCATGCTGGCGGTGCGCGAGGATGTCGGCCGGCACAACGCACTCGATAAGTTGGCGGGGGCGGTGACCCGCATGGCCCTCGCGCCCGAGGCCGGCGCGGTGGTGCTGACCAGCCGCGTGTCGGTGGAGATGGTGCAGAAGACGGCGGCACTGGGCACCGCCATCCTGCTGGCCGTCTCCGCCCCCACCGCCACGGCGATCCGCCTGGCCGAGGAATGCGGCCTGACCCTGATCGCCGGCGTGCGCGGCAATCGCTACGAGGTCTTTACCGGCGCGGGGCGGCTCCGTGGGGAGCAGGCCTGCCGGCTGAGCTGACCAGGCGCTTCTTGGTTTAAGAAAGGCCGGGGAAGGAATTCCCCGGACCCCATCTTTCTTTCTGCGAGTTTTGCGTTGGCGCCTTAGGCCGTCAGGGGGGCGCTAGGAGCTATGCAGCGGTCCTTGCTTCGTTCGGGCGACCGCCTGCTGAAGGCAGCGGCGATGGCGCATCGGTCACCGGCTTAACGACAGGGATGAAATGGGCGGCAGAGCCAGAACGCCGCCCATAATCACAAAGCCTATTGCAGTCCCGGCAGGTAGGCGGGGGTCACCACCGGTTGCAGAATCCAGCCGCCGCCCCGGCATTCCTGACGGAGAGAAACGGCACGGGCGTTCCTGCTGCACGCCGTGCAGTAGAACGACCCCGCCACGTCTTCGACGCAGGAGCCGCGATGGTTCGCCAGCACCTCGGCCACCGGGATGGGCCGGGGTGCAGGGCAGTCCGGGTCACCGCAATGGGCGACCACGCTGAGGCCGACGAGCTGCTCCAGGGGGGTTGAGAGCAGGGAGCCGGACCGTGCGATTTGGATGATGGAGGGGGAGGATCGGGTCATGGCTCACCCGTTCTACTACCATGAACAAAACAAGAACAAGAAAAATCTGTTAACGATACCGATCGGATTCGGGCTGGCCTCGGCGATGCGGCGCGCGGCTGCCAGCCCCGCCTGCCACGAAGCCCGAACCGCTATGCCGGGAGGCCGATTTCGGCCGCGGCTTTGGCATTACAACGGCAGCCCTTGGCTGCCGCCATGCATCGGTGGTGGGAAGAGGGTGAAGTACAGCGCCCCGCCGCAGCCCACGGCCAGGAACGCCAGCGGCACCAGGGCTGCCAGCCAGGCCCACCCGGAACCACGGCGGCGCAGCGCCCCGGCCGCGGCAGCGCCGCCCAGGCCAACTCCTGCCGATAGGCATAGGCTAGCAGCCCCTGCGCCACGAGGCCGAGGATGACCAGGCAGCGAAGCGTGTTCCTCACCCGCCAGGCCCGGGAAGGCGCCGCTTGCCCATCAGGCCTGCCGCTTCGCTGCCCGGACCAGGGCGGCGGTGGAGAGCAGGATGGCGGACACCAGTACGCCGACCGCCACCAGCGCGGCCGGCGTCGCCCGCGCCGTCGCCACGAAGGAGCTGCCGCCACTCAGGGTGAGGGCGACCCTGGCATTCATCTCCTCCGGATGCAGCGGGGCGGGCGGCGGGGTCTCGGCCGGCTCCGATACGGTTTGCGCGGGGTGCTGTCGCTCCATGTCCATCCTCCGGTTCTCTGGCGGGGCAGGTTGCGGCCCGGGCGCGCTAGCGACGGTTCCGGTACCACAAGGTCACGAACAGGACCGCCACCATGATGATGACGCCCGTCCGATGCTGGGCGATGTAGTCAAGCGCCTGGCCGAGTAACACCGGCAACTCCTTCCTTGTCAGGACGCCTCGGCCGATCCGTCCCTGATGGAGGGCGGCCTTCCAGGCGATGCGGAAGAGTGTAGGGGGTCGGGCTGGTGGCGGACATGCCAGCCTGCGAAGGCCATGATGCGGATGGGATGCGCCAGATGACAGCTTGCGGGCGGATGGCCGCTTGGCACTCTCCGCCCAGTGGCCAGCAGTGCTGCCGCCAAGACATCCAACCGCCCCGCTTCCACGGAGAACGGGAAGGTCTATGACGGAGAATCATGCTGTCAGGAGAACCTGGCGGACCCGAAAGGATTCGAACCTTCGACCTCTGCCTTCGGAGGGGGGTCTTTTACTGTTGTTTTGAATCTTGATGATTTGCAGTTGTTTGAAGTGTCCGCGCTTTCAGTTGCGTTCGGCGATGCGTTACTAATATACGACTTGCGACCATCTGCGCTCACCGGTTACCCCGTTGTGACCCCGGATTTCGGGGCCGACAATTGAAGTGAGAGCAGAGGTCAAAAATGCCGAAAGCACGCACCCGAATTGGCCTGCGCGAGATCCGCGCCATGCCGCCGCAATCCACCATCTTCGACGGCGGAACCGGCTCCGTCCCTGGCTTTGGCGCGCGACGGCGGGCTGGGCCGATGGTCAGCTACTTCATCATGTACCGCACCCAGGACGATCGGCAGCGCCGCTTCACCATCGGCACGCATGGTGCGCCCTGGACGCCAGAGACGGCGCGGACCAAGGCGCAGCAAGTATTAATGGCCGCCAAGATCGAGGGCGAGGACCCCCAGGCAGAAAAGAAGGCCAAGCGCGCCGCCGCGACGGTCGGCGAACTCTGCGACATGTACCTGGAGGACGCCGAGGCGGGCCGGCTGCTGACCCGGCGCGGCATCGCCAAGAAGGCCTCGACGCTGGCGACCGATCGCGGCCGGGTCGAGACGCACATCCGGCCGCTCATGGGGACGATGAAGGTGCCCTCCGTCACGCGGGAGGATATCGAGAGCTTCATGCACAAGATTGCCGAGGGGGCGACGAAGAAGCGGGAGAAGTCCGGCAAGAAGCGTGGCGTCTCCAATGTGCGCGGCGGCAAGGGCACGGCGTCGCGGACGGTGGGGTTGCTCAGCGCCATCTTCACCTATGCGCAGCGCAAGCGGATGATCTCCGACCATCCGGTGCGGGGCGTGATCCGCTATGCCGATCGGCGCCGGCAGCGGCGGCTGTCGGATGATGAGTATGCCGCGCTCGGCGTGGGCCTGGCCGCGCTGACCAACGCGCCGAAGCCGCGGAAGGATGGCAAGCAGGCACACATGATGTGGCCCGCCGCGATCCATGCCGCCCGTTTCCTGGCGCTGACCGGCTGGCGGAGCGGCGAGGCGCTGACGCTGCGCTGGGGCATGCTGGATCTGCCGCGGCGCACGGCGCGGCTGCCGGACACCAAGACGGGCGAGAGTGTTCGGCCGCTGGCAACGGCTGCCTGCGATCTGCTGCGCAAGCTCGGGCCCGGTCGCGCCGATGCGCTGGTCTTCCCGCCCTCGCGTGGCGACGGAATCATGAGCGGCTTCCCGACGCTGTTCGAGCGCATCACCAAGGCGGGTGGTCTGCCGAAGGACGTGACGCCGCACATCCTGCGGCATTCCTTCGCCAGCCTGGCGGCGGATTTGGGCTGCTCGGAGTTGGCGATCGCGGCGCTGCTCGGCCACCGTAGCGGCAGCGTGACGGCGCGCTACACCCATGCGGCGGATGATGTGCTGCTAGCGGTCGCTGATCGGGTGGGCGCGGCGACGCTGCGGAAGATGGCGGGGGAAGGCAGCGCCGAGGTGGTGGCGGGGCCGGGGGTGCAGCAGGAGGTGGCGTGATGGGATCAGCTGCCGACCGTCGCTGCTCGCATTTTTCGCGTCACGCGCCAACCATGGCGGGGGTAGCATGGGGGTCACGGGGACGATCGGGGCCGAGTTGACGCGTGTGTCCGACGCGTCGTGGCGGCGACGGCACCGACAGTGCATATGACCATGAGTGCCCCTTCCGATCCCCGTGGAACCGAATTCCGTGACCGTCCACTTCATTGCCACCAATTGGAATCAGGCAAAGGGACGCTTCGTCGGTCCGGTCGCCTTGCTCGATCGCGCAAAGGATCTACTGCCTGAGCTGAAGTCCATCATTGCCTTCCCTTGGGAGTGGAGGGGCTGGGTCGACCTCGTCGAAGGCTCGAATGTCCTCAGGCCCGCTCTGCGTTGGAGGGTTCCTGGACCTGTCCTAGCGCGCCTATGGGCAGAGCACGATGACTGCGCGCCTCAAGGGGAAGCCGCTTCCGCTGAAGCGGATGACGCAGTGAAGGCGTTGCGAAGGTGGGAGTCCGCGAAGGCCATGTGGGGCCATGCAGGGCATTCCACACAGGATTTGCATCCGGTCGACGACCCGCGAGATGGAGCATCGGTGTTCGTCGAGAATCCCTCCGCGATCGGTTGGTCCCCCAGTACCTACAATCCGGTGCTCGTACCGCGTCGCGGACGGGACCGTCCGCATGCCGACGATCACGGATGCGTTCCCCTATTCCGGCAGTGGCAGGCCCTTCATTTGGTTGAGCTGTTCCTGGCCGAGCCCCGACGTTTTGCAGGGCTGGACCATGCGGCACTTGCCGCGCAGTGGCCTGATCTCGCCCCAGGCCCCACCACGTGGCGGTCGTGGGCAGACACTATGGGGTTCACGACCCACCATTCCGCTCTTGAGGCGCTCTCCTGGCACGCAGCCTATGTACAGCACGCCTTGATGCTCGCGCAGGACTCCACACCAGACTTTGGCATGTTCGCAGCAGCCAGCAGCATTCCAGCGGGAGGCAACGGCCATTTCGTGATCCGGGGCCCGGCTCTCGTGGCGTTGAAGGAAGCGGAAACACGGATCGCCCGCGATGCCATTCAGCGGCACAGCATCACTGAAGATGCGATATTGGCCGCTGCATCATGGTTAGGGCATTTGGCGGTGCGCCGCCGAGATGCCGGTCACTCGAAAGCAAGCCGGGCTTATGCCGAACTCATGAGGGAGGCTGTCGAGCTCGCAATGAACCTTGGCCTGTCGCTAGATCAGGTGAAGGAGCGTACGCGCGACGGGGCCGAGTTGCTGGAGCAGCTTTTCCCCGTGTGGATCGAAAGGGTACGCGCTGACCTCAAGCATCAGCTTCTGGTGCTCGCGGCGGACTTCGATAAGTGGCCAGATCCTCGCTTCGCCTCGTTCGACGAGGTCCGAGTGACCGAGTTGATCGAATGGCTCGAACAGAAGGGATTGTTCGCCGCGCACTTCTCTATCCCGGCCTTGATGGAGTTCGGACACAGACTGGACCGCGATGCGGACGTTGCCGTTGCTGTCCATGTTTCCGCCTTGGCCGCTTGGCTGGAACACGTATGCAATGAACTGCAAGCGGGTGTCGCGTCCAGCCCTGGCACGCTTGACCAGAAGATACCGAGTTGCTGGTCCCGCCACCCGGCCGCGGCGGCATTCAGGAGCGCCTGGGGTCAGCGCGCAATTCCGGGCACCGTCGGTGCGTTCAATGCGCGGGTGGCCCACCTTCTGCTGACGCCGCCGACCGATCGGCTCGATTGGACGGCTCGGGAGGCGAGGCTCGCTCAGCAAATCCGGAACGAAGGAATGCACCGAGGCCTCGCTCATCTGTCCCGATGGGAAGCCCATGATGCTGCTTGCATCCTGCTTCGGACCGCGATGGCGAGTTGGCTGGTCGGTCGATGATTCCCCCTTTCTGCAAGAGGGCCATCCCTGTTGCGACCGACATAAGCCGAATCGGATTCCGCATGATCCAGGCCGCACGGGAAGCTGTCGCCATGGCGCGCGGTCACGCCGTTGCCGGCGCCGTGATTCATGCCGCGCCCGCGAAGGCGCCAACGCATGCTGTTGGTCGACGCGCAGGTGCTGTGCCTGAGCGCCCTGTGGTGGTCGAGGATACCGACGACAAGCTGGCCTGATCCGCAAACCGGAGCGGCCAGGATCACGCTGTTTACAATGAAGGGCATAGCACAAAGCAGGAACGCTATCCTACATCCGATCCCCGCGGCGACTCGCGCTGGCCCCCTGCCGGCGACCGAGCCGTCCGCGCCGCACAAGCCAGGGGATCGCATGAAGCACGACCATCCAATTGGCCTGCCCCTTGCCGAAGGCGCCCGCCGCTCCTGCGACAGCACCATCCTCGAGGCGCTCGCCGCGGCCGAGGCCGAGGCGGCCCGGTTCGAGGCCATGGACCTGCTTCCCGGCCGGCAGGACACGCATCGTGGCATGCTCAAATCAGCGGCCTATTTCGAGGCCGAATATCAGCGCTGCCAGCTGCTGGACGACCTGCGCCGCCGATTGCAGCGTGGCGACCTGGTTGCGACGGCGCGCGAGCGGCCAACCGGTCCCCGCATCGAGGTGGCCGCCGAATCCTGGCAGTACCTCTGTCCCCATTTCGCCGATGACACCGCCCGAGACGGCCTGGGTGCTGTTGTGCTGTTCCAGGTGCGCGTTGCGGAGGCCGCGCCGGCACAGGTCAGCTTGGCGCAGGACGCGATGCCGCCCGCCGTCACCGTGCATGCCGATCCGAAGCCGGTCTACTCATTGGCGACGCTACGTTCCTGGTACATCCTCCGGCGCGGGTCATGGCCGGCCACTGCACCGCCGCCGAGCGAGCCAGAGGACATTGCCGCAGCCTCATCGCACTTCGGGGTGAAGATTCCGCGCGATCCGTTCCGCGCGATTCGGCGGGAAATGGCGCCGGCTGCGTGGAAAAAGCCAGGGCCGCGCAAGCCGCGTAAATAATCGCCCGCGGGAATTCCGCGTTTCTGGCCGCGTGATTCTGAGCCAGCCATCAACCGTCCATCAACAGCGCGCCTTTGCGCGCAAACCGATGGATGGTCCGATGTCACAGATCCCCGACAATGCCGATGCGCTGCTGAAGCGTGAGGCCGCAGCCGCCGCGCTCACAGCGGCTGGCTATCCCGTCTCCCCCCGAACGCTGGCGACCAAGGCCACGCGCGGTGGTGGTCCTCCCTACTCGCTCTTCTCGGGCCGCGCGCTGTACCGCTGGGGAGATGCGCTGGATTGGGCGCGCAGCCTGACCACCCCGCCCCGCCGCAGCACCTCGGAAGTCGATGCGCATGCGGGCCGCTGAGCGCCATCCGATCATGCGCCGCGCGCCGTTGGACTTCGCCACGGTCAACAGCGCCGCCCTGGCCCGCCTGCCCGAGGTGTTGGCCCGCCTTCTCCCTGGTGGTCGTGCGGTCGGCCCCGAATGGCATGCCGGCAGCCTGCGCGGGGATCCCGGCGACAGCCTGCGGGTGCGGATGCGCGGCGAGCGCGCCGGCCGCTGGGCCGACTTCGCGACAGGCGAGAAGGGCGGCGACCCAGTCAGCCTGGCCGCGGCGGTCGCCCGCACGCGCCAGATCGAGGGCGCGAAGCAACTGGCCCAGATGCTCGGCATCGATGCGACGCGAGGTGGTCGCTGATGACGACCGACACCTTCGCGCCGCTGCCGCCCGCCGCCCCTGCGCCAGCTGAGCCGATCCAGGAGATTGAGGCGGACGCCGTACTGCCGATGCAGCCGGCGCGGGATCCGCTGCCCGAGCTCATCCAGCATCGGCGCTACGGCATCGCATCGAAGGTGTGGCGCTATCCGAATGCCTCGGGCGAGTTGCTCTACGCGGTGGCGCGGTTCGACATGCCGAATGGCGACAAGCAGGTGCTGCCCTACACCTGCGGCCCGGACAGCTGGGTGTTCAAGGCACCGCAGCCGCTTCGCCCGCTCTACAACCTCGATGTCCATGCCGCTCGGCCCGAGGCGCCGGTGCTCATCGTGGAGGGCGAGAAGGCCGCCGACGCCGCGGCGGCAATGTTCCCTGATTGGGTGTCGATGACCTGGCAGGGCGGCAGCAACGCTGCCAACAAGGCGGATTGGACCCAGCTGCGCGATCGGCGCGTGGTCATTTGGCCCGACAATGACGCGCCCGGCCAGAAGGCCGCTGCCGCCGTGGCGCGTGCCGCGAAGCAGGTCGGTGCCGCCAGCGTCGGCATCGTGGATGTCCCCACCGAGTGGCCCGCCGGCTGGGACGTCGCCGACCCGCTGCCCGAGGGCGTGACCATCGACACGCTGCTGGCGATGCTCGCCGCCGCCGAAGCCGTAGCAGCGCCCGCGGAAAGGCCCACGATCTCCGACCGGGACGTCGAACTCCAGCGCCTCGCGCTGCTGGACGATGTCGGCTTCGCGTTGGCACGCCGCGACGCCGCCAAAGCCCTCGGCATCTCGCTCTCCGACCTCATGGCCGCGGTGAAGGCCACGCGCCGAGACATCCGCCGCGCCGAACGAGAGGCAGCCCGTGAGCGCGTCAGCGAAGGTCAGCCCGCATGGACGGAGTCCGGTCTGCCGCCCGACCCCTACGGTCGCTAGGACCTCTTCGTGCAGCGCTCGGACCTTCCGCTCGTCGCGCAGGAAGGTCTGCGGCGCCTCACCACCCGCGAACGCATCATGTACCGCGGTGGCCTCGTGCGCCTCGTCTATGACGCGCAGCGCAACGGCCTCGTCGTCGAAACCCTCAGCGTGCACGCCGTCGTCAGCGAGCTCCACGCCATCGCACGCCCCTATATCCAGCGGGCCCAGAGCGACGGCACGCTCACGCCCGAGCCGATTACGCTGCCCGAGCGGGTGGCGCATCTCATGCTCGCCATGGCCAGCGATGCGGGCTTCAAGCCGCTGGACGGCATCGCCTCCGCGCCGCTGCTGGCCGACGATGGCAGCCTGCGCGTCGCTGATGGCTATGACCCGCTCACCCGCATGTGGTGCGAGCACATGCCCGCGGTGGAGGTCCCTCCCGCCCCGACGCGCCAGGATGCCGAGGTCTCTCTCCGTCGCCTGCGCCGGGTCATCCGTACCTTCGCCTTCGCCGACGCAGAGCGAATCACGCTGACGGGGCAGAGCGTGCCGGTGGTGGACATCGACCAGCCGCCCGGCGTGGATGAGAGCGCGGCGCTGGTCGCGCTGCTGACCGCCGTCTGCCGCCCCTCGCTGCGCCTGGCTCCTGGTGTGCTGATCCACGCACCGGCCTTCTCCGGTGCCGGCACCGGCAAGGGGCTGCTGGTCCGCGTCATTTGCGCCATCGCCTTCGGGATGCACCCGCGGGCGATGACCGCTGGCGGTACGCTGGAAGAACTCGACAAGCGACTGGTGGCGGCCCTGATCGGCGCCGAGCAGACGCTGTTCCTCGACAATGTCAACGGCATGGCGCTGCGCTCCGACGCATTGGCCAGCGCCATCACCGAGCGGCCAGCCTATGTCCGGGTCCTTGGCAGCAGCACCACGCGTGCGCTCAACCCGGTCACCTTCGTGGTCATCACCGGCAACGGCGTGGTGCTTTCCGAGGACCTCGCACGGCGCTTCATCACCATCGAGCTCGACGCCGGGATGGAGGATCCTGAGGCACGCGACTTCAAGGGCGACCTGCTGCGTGACGTCATGGAGCACCGTGGCGTGTTGCTGCGCGATGCGCTCACCATCTGGCGCTGGGGCCGGCAGGCCGGCGACGAGATCAAGCCCGGCCGCCCGCTCGGCAGCTTCGGAGATTGGTCGCGCTGGTGCCGCGATCCGCTGCTGGCGCTGGGCTGCGCCGATCCCGCCGCTCGAGTTGCCGACACCAAGGCCAATGACCCGCGGCGCAAGCACCTTGCTGAGGTCTTCTCGACCTGGTGGGAGCGGCATCACGATCAGCCCATCCGCATCGTGGATCTGCATGAGGATGTCCGCGCCGTGGCTGATCCCACAGGCAAGGGGCGGCAGTACCTCGCGGCCATGATCGGCAAGCTCGAAGGCACCCGTGCCGCGGGCTTCCTGCTCGCGCGCATCCGCACTGCGGGGAAGTGGTCGCCCGACCTCTACGCCCTGCAGCGCACAGTGCCAGAGGCCGCAGCCGCCCCATGCAGCCCCATGAACCCCATGCCTATGCCCACCGGGCCGGCGTGGGAGTCCGTGTTGTGAATGCGCGCGATGCGATTGCACGCGCCGAGGCACTCGGGGTGCGTCTGCGCCTCGAGGCGGACGGGCAGGTGAAGCTTGCCGCGGCCGCGCCGCCACCAGCCGATCTGCTCGCGGATCTGCGTCACTGCCGCGACGACGTGGTGCGCCTGCTGGCCGAGCGCCGCCGCCCCGCCTGGGCCGACATCGCTCCGGAACCGCCGCGGCGCGTCTACCAGCCCGGAGATCCCGACCCCTTGCGCGATGGGCTGCTCGCCAGCGCCCGCCGCCACCTGCCACCCCTGCCGTCCGCCGCGCGCGGCCGGGGTCCTTCACGCGCGGATGGAGAATGATGATGGGTATCCTGACCAAGACCACCGCCGCCGAACTGCGGCAGCGTGCTGAAGCGGCGGAAGCCGCCGCTGGCCTCGCCGACCAGCGCGCTGCCGCGGCTCGTGTGGAGGCCGCGCGCAGCCTGGCCGATGCCAACGCCGAGGGCGCCCGCAGCGCCCGCACGCGTGCCATCGAGCAGGCCACCGAGGCCGACACGCAGCGTGACCTCGCCGCCGAACTGCATCGCCGCGCCGATGCGGCGGTGCGGGAGGAGGCGCTGGCCGCCTATGACAAGCTGCGTCGCGGTGCGACGCGCAGCGTGGCAGACTCCGAGCGGGCGATCCGCGCGGCGCTTGCTGAACTCGGCACCGCGCTGCCCGCGGCGCAGGAGGCGCATCGCGAGGCCATCCTGTCGTGCCAGGCCGCATCGGACGCCTTCGCGCGGCTGCCGGAAGGCGTGGTGGCGCACCATCCGCCGTCGCCCTTCGATCCGCTGCTGACGGACGGTGTCGCCATGACCCGCTTCGCGGCGCTGCCGGTGTGGAAGGTGATGGCATGATGCCGATGATCAGTGTCGGGGCCCGTGCCCTACTCATCCAGGATCACGACGCCCGGTGTGCGGCCGGGCTCGCGCCTCTGAAGATGGAGACGGCGGTTCACCTCGTGCAGCAGGCGCAGACGCTGTGCGACCTGGATGCTGATCTCCGCATCCGGCGCGTCAGCGACAGGTCGGCAGTGGATGCGAGGCGCCTCATGCCAAGCACGGGCGTGCCGCTCAGCCTCAATCGGGCCTCCCGCTCGGTGGAGGTGATCTGGTCCACCGGCGTGCGCAGCCGCAACTTCGTCCAGCCTCATGGCTGGATCATGGAGGAACTGGACATGGCGCCTTCTGCCGTACGGATGGACGTGCTGCGCTCCGGCCGTGCGCCGGTGCTCGACACCCATCGGCGCGACGGTGCGGCTCATGTGCTGGGCAGGGTCGTCGCGGCGCGCATCGAGGGTGGCCGCGGCTACGCCACCTTGCAGTTCAGCACAGCGGCGGATGTCGAGCCGGTCTGGCAGCGGGTGGTGGATGGCACGCTGCGGAGCGTCTCGGCGGGGTATCGGGTGCACCGGTATGAGCAGCGGCGCGAGAGCGCCGGGGGTGAGACTATCTTTCGGGCGGTGGACTGGGAGCCCTACGAGATCTCGATGGTGCCGGTGCCGATCGATCACGAGGCGATGGTGAGGTGATGGCCGCGGGAGCCGACGAAGCGCGTTCGTCGGCTCCCATTCCTTCATAAAAGGAGGCTGAGTCTGCCAGGCGGGGAGCTCAGGGACATTCCCCATCATTAACCGGTGTGGAACGGTGTGCGACGTATCTGGCTGTGGGTTGGCGCGGGTGATCAACATCAGCGCGTGCGTAATTCCGCTACGTCGATCTTGTAGATGCCGACGACGATCGACGCGGTGGCCTGGGTGCGGTAAACATTCGACACGATTAGCGAGCGCAGCATCATCACGTGGAACGATGGCTGTTGGGGCTTCGAACTGGCCAATGGTCGGCCAACGCGTTCTGTCCGTTACGGTCTGGCGTCTCCGCCCGTCCTCTCAGGATTAAGCGCCTGCAGTAGCTCCCCGGTGTAGTGGGCCGGACCATGCGTTGCGGCTTGCGCTGTCTTCATCACTACCAGCATGGCTGAGGCCAGTGCAGCAGGGGCTACCCCTCGCAGCATTGAGCCGAGATCCTGCGATGCGAATGGGAGCGCTTGGCCCATCAGTGCGATCAGATCCGCCTCAATCCTGCGCTGCAACAAAGGTTCGATCTCCCCGTCCTTCGCGCTCTCCACCACCTTCCGCCACGCATCAAGATGCCGGGCACGAAACTTCGACACTTCGATTTCCGGATAGCCAAGACGCCGACATGCGTTATCAACAAACCGATCGAACGCATGGGCAGGCCAGTCTCGTTCCAATCTGCGCTTCAGATCGTCGATCAGCCGCGTGCCGTCGCTATCGGTAGCCAGGAAATCGCATGCGAAGATCGCCGCATCGATGGAACTGGCAAGCTCCTCACGAAGCCGGTTACTGCACGCCCGCCACTGCGCATCCGTTTGAGGAGACCCAGAACTGCAAGCCTCAAGCAGCCATGCCTCCGCCTGCCTCAGCGTCTTCTGATCGCCCGCTTGGTCAAGCGAAAGATTGTGAGCGACCCAAGTGCGAAGAAAGCCAACATGCCGCAGGACCGCCTTCCGCGGCGCGACGGCCGGCAAACCATCGACGAAACGAAGGACTACGCGGCCCTTCTCTTGCTGAACGGCGTAAGCCCAGATGACCAGCCGTAAGAAAGACAGTTCTCCATGATGGTCATCTGGTTTGTTGACCGTGATCTCGCCAATGCAATCGAATCCTACGCACGTAGTCATGCGCCGTCGTAGTTGCAAAAGGAGGTTCTCGACCTGCGCGAACGTCATGACACATTCTCATAACGGCTTGCTGGATCCGCAATCGGGCCGATATAATTGAAAGCGATTGCAAATTTTCTTACCTCGCGGCCGATGGATATTTCTTGGTCTCGGAACTCGTCTTCGAGGAGTCCGATACGGCCCTCCATGCCTTGCACCACAACCCACCAGTGGCCCCGCGTCCTCTGCGCAACCACCTGACCGCGAAACCAGATTGGTTCTCCTGTATCGCTCGACAGGAACTGCCGCCGTGTCGTTCGCGTGCGATCTTCCGCCTCGGTATCGCGCGACAAGGAGCGCCAAAGCTCGTCGGCACGCTTGGGTGCGCCTGCCACCCACAGCATGGCCGCTTGCAGATGGCGCAAGGCGAAACGGGCGTTTTCGCCAGCAAGCTCAATCAGGCGATCTACGAGCGACGCCAGATCAGCCTGCTCAGCCAATGATCTTGGCAGGGGCTGCCGCAGGCCGCGCAGCGGACGTCGACCTGTTGCAGCTATCCACCTGAGTGTCAGCATGAGTTCTAAGCAACGCGGGTCGTCGCTGATCTGGCCAAGGCGCGCGTTGAGGAAGCTTGCCGCGGCGCGAGCGGTCTCACGAATAGTAGGGTCGACTATCCCCCCAACGATGGGCGTCAAAGCCTCGGCTGACTGAGCCCGTGCTCGCAGATAGATTGCCGCTGGGGGATTGAGTTGCTCAAGACGAAGCAGCGCCTCCTCGGTCATGCGGTTGTCGTCGAGTGCCGTCGCAACCTTCACTTGCTGCCTTCGGAACGTCACCTCCTGTTCCGGCGGCATGGCCCCTGGGTCGATTTGGTCGAGCACCTCGTGAATATCGGCAACCAACTCGGCTCGCTGCGGGTCGTCCAGCGGAACGCCTCGCCGTCGAGTCTCGAGTAGCAAGTCGGCTGGAGTCCAGAGCGCGACATCAAGCGGGAAATAGCTTTCGGTTGCCCCGATGGCAGATCGCGAAGCTACACGGGCGGCCAAGTAATCTGACCAGACCTCCGCGCTTGGCTCACTGGCTCTTGCTCTTCCGACGGCAAGAAAGCCATAGATGGCGGCACGCTCAACATGCAGGTTTTCCCGAGTCCTCGCTGCCGCGCGGATCTTACCAGCGGCAATCGCCGCCAGCGCTTCTTCAACGACGGCGCGCGCCTCATTCAAAATTGTTGCTCGCACTGATGGATCGAGCGCGAAAGTCCTCTGATTTTCCGGTATTCGCATCGCGGCTCGACGAAAGGCGGATTCCTGGAGCATCAGGCTGGCATCAATGACCTGATGCCGGACCCTGAGTTCGGTCAATGCGCGTGCTATATCCAGATATCCTGACGCATATGCTTCGCCACGAGGCCCTTTCCCGTCCAGTCGCTGAAGGAGATCGCGCAGGAAATCGAGTTCCGTTCGGCGCTCCATGGTCGACGATCGGACACCAAGGACAACATCAATAAGTCTCTCGATTTCTCCACGTATATCAGGTAGGCGCCGTCGGCAGACCAGGTCTGCTTCGAGCTGAATGCGTGGCATGACCCTCAACTCAGATTGTTGCTCGTCAGCGTATTCCCAACGAAAAATGTCGAGATCCTCGAATAGACTTGCGATTTCGATCACATCGAGGTTGTGGCTGCTGCCTAAAACCCGAAGCAGGAGATTTAACGGTACTGGCGCACCGATACGGCCACAGACCATGACAAGGTCCACCAACCGACCAGCGGCATCGCCACCAAACTCTTCAAGGCCGTTCGCCTGATCGAGCAGCGGCGCTGCACCATTGTGAAGACCGACTGCAATAAGTTGCTCGGCCAGGATCGAGCGGACAGGGACCTTGCGAAGGCCGCGCGCCCTTTGCCTTATGATGTCTTCGTTGACCCTTGCTTCACGGGCAAGACCCGCGATGATTGTCTCCCGTCCGGCCGAAAGATGGCGATACAACCACGCGAGTGCATTTGGCTCCCGTGCCACACCAGCAGCTGCGGCGGCAACGCCTACCATTCCTGAAGATTTAAGAAGAGCTTGAAGCGCTTCTTGCTCGGCATCTGCCAACTTCTGTGGCGCCTCGATGAAGTCGCGCGCCGATCTATTATTGACTTGCTGCCGATAGGCGGTACCAACAACGACTACGCGCCGACCTTTCGCTCGCAGCCCACCGGCTAAGTCGCGATATTTTTCAGGCGACTGATTGCAATCGGCGAGTATGATGGTGGCCGAAGCACCAGCAGCCTCGGCGGCCTCAGTAAAGGCAAGAATATCCTGCAATTGTGGTATTCGGTTCCGAGCGTAAAGTACTGGGAGACTCAAGTCACGCCGCATCAATAGGGCCAGCCGAGCCAAAGCGATGCTTTTGCCGGTTGCCGACTGTCCGTGCACCAGGACGATGCGCGCTAGATCGTCTTGCCGGCGCAACGCTGCCTTCACGCGGTCTAGCAGCGTGTTCTCGAAAACACGCTCTATCGCAAAGCCGCTCGCGACACCGCGCACCAGACCAAGTCTACCGGACAGGTCACCATGGAAGCGTTCGAAGGCATCGCTTGCGTTCAACATAGTATTCGACGGAGATGCATACCAATCCTCATCTACGATCGAGGCGGATGCCTCGACACGTAGCCGAAGGGCCGGCTCGATTATCAGCGTCGCGCCACCTTCCAGGCGGAGGATTCCAGCTTCGGGCGCTGCCGGGAGTGACGTGGGATCCAGTTGGTTGCTGGCCAACATCCCAAGCAGAACTTCATCGAGTCGACGATGATCGATCTGCAGGATGCCTCGCGCAGCCAACTCGGCCGCACTATCGGGCAGCCATGTTTCGCTCGCCCCGAACCAGATAATGCGCGGCGTCGACTGTGTTGGCAGCATCGAGAACAGGTCGTCTGGCAATAGCCAGTCTCGGTCGGGCACGAACCCGTCCATTACGATGAGGCCGAGTTGGGTTGCCGCCTCGGACATCCGCGCAATCAGTGGCAGAGCCTGGGCATTCTTTCGCCGTCGTAACTCCAGCTGGTCTCTGGGTGACAAGTCTCGGGCTGACGATCCATTCGATACGCCGAAGAGGTGGGTGACAGGAGGCCGGGCACGACTACGCGCCAGCGTCGGAAAATACTCCGCGCTCGCGACTAGCTCTGGCAGGCGACCGTTAGCCTCGATACGTGTCCGGAGGGTGGGATCTATGCTGGTGGTGAAAACGGCACTCCAGGGAGCGGCGAGCACCGACATCGTCGCTTCGGGCAGTGCGTTTCGTTCGAAGCGCTCGGTCAGCCAGCGGAGTTGATCGTCAGTAAGGCGCCTCCCTATCAAAAGACCCGACCAGCCGGAATTGCCAGCGTCGCCATAGCCAACTCGCTCTGCCAGGGCAGCGAGTATCGGGTCAGCACGATCAACCCCCGATCCAAAGGCATCTTGGCCAAGGAAGAGAACGACTGGCTTCTCCTGCTGGAAGCATTTAAGCAATTCTTCTTCGGCGGAAATTTTCTTGGCTTGATGCTCGTTCACGCTGGTTGTGTGCCTCCGGATCCGCCCGACATCCAACGCGCAAGTCGGCGAGCGGGATATCCGTCACGTGTTCAGCATTCAACATTACCGGCGCGAATCATGGAAGCAACTCGTAGAGGGGCTGGCCATGTGCCGAAGTTCCCTTCCGACTTGATGGTTCCTTCCTGGCCCCGCTGTATGCGGGGGGCGGAAGCGCGCGAGGTCGCTAGCGGTAGGCATGAAACGAGGTTGCCGCCGATTCCACATCTTATCTGATCACAGACAACGCACTGGATTCGCTGTATATTTGTCTTGCTCGATCGGTCCTCTCAGTTGCCAACCTCGGCGCTGGCAACGGCCTTGCGAGGAGGAGGCTGGCAATGTCCGAACGCACCACATCCGGCCGCGAAGTCGCCCGCCAGCTCGGCGTCTCTCACACCGCCATCCAGAAGGCCGAGCGCATCGGGCGGATCACGCGCGAGCCGGACGGCGCCTGGGACGTCGCCCGCGTGCGGCGCGACATGGCCGCCACGGCGCTTCCTGGCCGCTCGCCCCTTGCTCTGCCCGGTGACGCGACGCCGCTCGGCCGGCTCATGCTGGCCCGCCTCGCGCTGAAGGTGGAGGGGCAGCGCCTGGCCTTGGACCGCGCCAAGGGCCGGCTGATGGATGTGGGCACCGCGGACCGGCACATCGACACCATGGCCGCGGCCATGCGCGATGCGGTGCTGAACTGGCCGGCCCGCGTCGCCGGGACCATCGCAGCCGAAATCCAGGCCGACCCGCATCTCGTGCAGACGCTGCTGCAGGAGCACATGCACGCCCTGCTCTCCGACGTCGCCGCGCGACTGGACAGCCAGCCCGCGGCATAGGGACGATGGGGGTCGCAGCACGCCGTTGCCCCCTCGAATTTTCCGATCGCCGGCGCTCTATCTGCTTGGCTCATGCGCGCCGCAGCGCGAATGGTCCGTCACGCGATGAGCAGGACGGAGACCAGCATGACCAAGCACGAAGCGAACCAGCAGCGGAGCCTCGCAGCCTTCATGGCGAAGAAGGCCGAATTCGCTGCGCTGCTCGCCGAACTCACTCAGGCCAGCGACGACCATTTCAACGCGGATCCCGAGGCGGTGCTCTGGGGTGAGACGGCGTGGCTGGCCGACGCCACCGCGAAGCTGAAGGAAGTCGCTGACGCGCATTTCCGCCGCGGCAAATACGCCGCGTAGCCCGCGCCACTCGGCGCCGCGCCCGCCCCGACAGGTCAAGCCTGCAGGGGCTCGGGGTCGTAGCACCTGAATGGTCGGGTGCTGGACCCGGAGACCCCAATGACCCCCATGCCGAAGCTTTCCGACACGCAGCGCGTGATCCTCAGTGCCGCCGCGCAGCAAGAGATGGGCCTCGCCCGCGCGCCGAAGACCCTGCCGGCGGCCGCCCGCAACGCGGTGTTCCGCAGCCTGCTCAAGAACAACCTGCTCACCGAGATCAACGCGCCGCGGGAGTATGTCGGCCTGGGCTGGCGGCAGGATGAGGACGGCACCTGGATCGTGGCGCGCATCACCGACGAGGGGCTGCGTGCCATTGGCATCGACCCGAATGAAGGGGACGCGGTGGCCGACACAGCAGCAACGGGCGCGGAGGGATTGGCGCAGGAGGGTGAGGACGCGCCGGCTCCTGAAGCGGCCCCGGTCGCGCCCCTGACGGAGGAGATCGCCATGCTCGACCACGCCCTCGCGACACCCGCCGCCAAGCCCCGCGCCAACCTGCGCGACGCCGCCGCGGCAATCCTCGCCGCCTGGGACGACGAAGCGAACCGCGAGGGCGACATGATCGGCACCCTGGCCGCGCCGATGGAGGCCCTGCGCGACGCCCTGGCCCGAAAGCCCGGCCGCCCCATGCGGGAGCCGGGATCGCCGAACCGCTCGCGCGAGGGCACGAAGCTCATGGCGGTGCTGGCCATGCTGCGCCGCCCCGAGGGCGCCACGGTCGCGCAAGTCGGCGAAGCCACCGGCTGGGGCAAGGACACGGTGCGCGGCTTCTTCGCCGGCCTGAAAAAGAAAGGGATCACGGTCGAGGTGGCGGAACGAATTCGCCAGGTCGGCCCGAATCGCGCGGGAAGCCGCGGGTCCTACACGGTCTACCGTGTGGCCGGCGCTTGAGACCGAACCAGGAACAGGCGGGGTGCCAACAGCGCCCCGCGATGACCCCGGTGTGACCCCGGCCTATTTTGTTCCGAGTCAGCCACCGGCTAACCCTTTGAATAATTGGCGGACCCGAAAGGATTCGAACCTTCGACCTCTGCCTTCGGAGGGCAGCGCTCTATCCAGCTGAGCTACGGGTCCACGCCAGGGCTCCCCCTTTAGCCCGTCGGGCGGCGGGGGGGAAGCCCCCACCGCAGGCCCTTCCGGCAAAACTATGCGGCGCGCAGCGCGGCCTCCACGGCGGTGGCGGTGGCCAGCAGGGCGGCATCGCCGTCATGCGCGCCGCTCAGCATCAGGCCTACCGGCGCCTCGCCCTCGGCCTGGCAGGGCAGGCTGATGCTGCACCGGTCCAGGAAGTTGAAGGCGGCGGTGTTGCGCAGCAGCAGCAGGTTGATGCGGGCGTATTCCGCCTCGTCCTCCACCTCGGCGATCGCCGGCGGCGTCAGCGCCACGGTGGGGCAGAGCACGGCGTCGTAGGGCGCGGTGCGCGGTTCGGCGGCGGCGATGATCCGCGCGCGCTCCCGCGTCACGGTCACGTAGTCCGCCGCCGTCATACTGGCGCCGCGCTGGATGCGGGCGATCACGCGCGGGTCGTAGGCGCTGCCGGCCGTCTCCATCAGCGTGCGGTGCCAGGTATAGGCCTCGGGCGCCACCAGCCCGCCAGTGGCATTGGCGCGCGGGATCTCCGCCAGTTCCGGCATGGCGAAGCGCTCGATGAAGGCACCGGCGGCGGCCAGTTGGGCCAGCGCACGCTCGAAGGCCGCGGCCACGGCGGGCTCCAGCCCCTCGAACAGGAAGCTTGCCTCCGGCACGCCGAAGCGAAGGCCGGCGACGCTGCGCACCGCCGGTGGGGTGGCGGTTTCCGCCCCGGCCATCAGCATGTGCAGCACAGCGCAGCAGGCTGCGGTGTTGGCCAGCGGCCCGATGCTGTCCAGGCTGGGGGAGAGCGGCAGCACGCCCTCCAACGGCACGCGCCGCGCGGTCGGCTTGTAGCCCACCACGCCGCACAGCGCCGCCGGGATGCGGCAGGAGCCGCCGGTATCCGAGCCCAGCGCGCCGAGCCCCATGCCATCCGCCACCGCGACCCCGGCGCCGGAGGAGGAGCCACCCGGCAGCCGCCCCGTCGCCCGGTCCCATGGCGAGCGCGGGGTGCCGAAATGCGGGTTCACGCCCAGCCCGGTATAGGCGAACTCCACCATGTTGGTGCGCCCCAGCACCACGAAGCCGGCTTTCTCCAGCCGCGCCACCACGGGCGCGGTGGCGGTGGCGGGCGGTGCGTCCTTCAGCGCCACGGAACCGGCGCGGGTCGGCACCCCTTCCTGGTCGAACAGGTCCTTCACCGAGATGGGGATGCCGGCCCAGCGGCTGGGCGCCCGCCCGGCGGCGCGCAGCGCATCCATGCTGCGGGCGGCCGCCAGCGCCTGCTCCGCCTGCACCGCCACGAAGGCCCGCCCACCCTCGCCAGCCGGGTCGGCGATGCGCGCCAGCGCGGCTTCGGCCAGGGCGACGGCGGTGGTGCGGCCGCCGGCCAGCGCATCGGCGGCTTCGACGAGGGAGCGGGGCTGCGGGGCGGGGGCGGGCTGGGACATGGCGGGCAAAGACCTCTTGGCTGCGAAGCGTGGCCGATGCTGCGGGCAGCGGGCCCTTCCGGCAAGGGGGGCACCGCAACGCCATTTCGTCATACGACGACACGACATCGGATGAATTCCCGCCCATCGGCCATTCAACCGCTGTGGCTGGTCTTGTCCGCCAGCCGCAGCCTCGGCATGGTGCCGTCCGGCCCGGTGATGGCGCCGCTCCACCCGGGCGGCCGCATGGGGTCCACCAGCGGCGGCCCGCAAGCCACCCGCCCCACCGAAGAGACCGAGGGAACGCCCGCCCATGACCACCCCGCAACAGAAGCCCATCCTGCTCACCGGCGCCTCCGGCAATCTGGGCCGCGTCCTGGCGCGGGAGCTGGCGGCCCAGGGCTACACCCTGCGCCTGACCGACCTGACCCCCTTCCCGGATGACCTGCCGCCCGGCGCCACCTTCACCAAGGCGGACCTGAACGACGGCGTCACCATCCTGCAACTGGCGGAAGGCTGCCACTCCATCCTGCATTTCGGCGGTGCCTCGGTGGACCTGCCGTTCGAGGTGGTGCTCGGCCCCAACCTGCGCGGCATGTACCATGTCTACGAGGCCGCCCGGCGGGAGGGTGCGCGGGTGCTGTTCGCCAGCTCCAACCACTCCATCGGCTTCCATGAGCGGCCGACCGGCAACGAGGCCAAGCTGGACGCCGATTGCGCCTTCCGCCCGGACAGCTTCTACGGCCTCTCCAAGGCCTATGGCGAACTGATGGGCCGGCTGTACTGGGACAAGCACGGGGTGGAGAACCTCAACGTCCGCATCGGCAGCAGCTTCCCGGAGCCGATCGACGCCCGCATGCTCTCCACCTGGCTGTCCTTCCAGGACCTGGCCCGGCTCTGCGCAGCGTTCATCGAGGCGCCGAAGGTCGGCCATGCCGTCGTCTGGGGCGCCAGCAAGAACGCCACCACCTTCTGGGGCGCCGACCACCGCGACCGCATCGGCTGGGAGCCGCAGGACAGCTCCGACGCCTTCCAGGACAAGGTGGGCAACATCTTCTCCGGCAACCCGGTGGTGGAGCGCTACCAGGGCGGCGGCTACACCGGCAACAGCTACAGCCGCAGCCAGCCCAGCCCGCGCGACGCGTTCGACCTGGACGAATAAGCCGGATGCTGCACCTGCAGGCGGGCGGTTGGCAGGCCAGCCTGCTGCCCGCCCAGGGCGCCGCCTTCGCCACGCTGGAGCATGATGGCCGCGCCATCCTGCAACCGCTGGCGGGGCGCGACCCCAATACCACCCCGGCCGGCGCCTTCTGGATGCTGCCCTGGACCAACCGGCTGGATGGTGGCCTGTTTCCCTGGGCGGGGGAGCGCTACATGTTCCCCATCACCCACCCCTCCGAAGG
>Ga0308171_1001950_pt1 | contig 24128 bp, 22 predicted proteins | sample PhyGR1_FD_202135 | JGI IMG/M metagenome (GOLD analysis project Ga0308171, IMG submission 202135) | Phyllosphere microbial communities from UC Gill Tract Community Farm, Albany, California, United States - DLSLSG.R1 | ecosystem: Host-associated > Plants > Phyllosphere > Unclassified | place: USA...
CCTCAAAGATATAGGTATGCTCCAACAGCGCATCAAAGGAGGAACGGATGACGGAGACGGAAAGCACGAAAGCCTATTGGAGCACGCTGCCCTGGCATCGCCAATGGCTGGTAAAGCAGGCAGAAGGCCTCTTCGACTTCTTCCAGTATCGCGCGGTCAATCCCAAAGGCGGCTTCTTCGATCTCGACCGGAAAGGCGCTCCCCTCTCCTCCGACAATCCGGTGCGCGGCATCCACGCTTCTGCCCGCATGGTCCATTGCTTCTCCATCGGACACCTGCTCGGTCGTCCCGGCTGCGGCGACATCGTCGACCATGGCATGACCTATCTATGGGACAAGCACCGAGACCAGGAGCATGGCGGCTACTTCTGGCAGGTGGACGACAACGGCCCTGCCGACGCCACCAAGCAGGGTTATGGCCACGCCTTCGTGCTGCTCGCCGCCTCCTCCGCCAAGGTCGTCGGTCATCCGCTGGCCGATGCGATGCTGGCCGATGTGACCGAGGTTCTCGAAACCCGGTTCTGGGAAGAGAACCACGGCGCCATCAATGAGGAATTCCACCGAGACTGGTCGCCGATCGAGAATTATCGCGGCCAGAATTCCAACATGCATCTGACCGAAGCCCTGATGGCCGCCTTCGAGGCCACGGGCGACACGTCCTATCTCATCAAGGCCGAACGCATTGCCGACCTCATCATCCGCCGCGCCGCTGGCGCGCTGGATTTCCGTGTGCCTGAGCATTTCGATGAGAACTGGGTGCTGGACAAGAATTATCGCGGCAACGAAATGTTCCGCCCCTCCGGCTCCACGCCCGGCCACTGGCTGGAATGGTCGCGCCTCATCCTGCAGCTCTGGATCCTGGGTGAGCGCAAGCACGACTGGATGCCGACCGCCGCCAAGTCACTCTTCGTCCAGTCCATGGCGCTCGGCTGGGACCGCGAAAAAGGCGGTTTCTTCTATACGCTCGACTGGGACAACACGCCTGCCAAGACGGAAAAGCTCTGGTGGCCGATGTGCGAAGCCGCCGGTGCGGCCCACTTCCTCAACGAGCATCTGCCCGCCGACGAGTTCTACGAAGACAGCTATCGCCGCATCTGGAGCACGATTGCCAACACCTTCCTCGATCATCAATTCGGTGGCTGGCATGAGGAACTGACGGAAGACCTCGTTCCGGCCAACACCCTCTTCCCCGGCAAGGGAGACATCTACCACGCCCTTCAAGCCTGCCTCATCCCGCTTTTCCCGGCGGATGGCAGCCTGACGAAGATGATCGCCGAAAAAGGCGCGCGCTTCTGATCGAAGCATGACAAATGGCACGGCGAAGCGCAGAGACCCTAAAGCGCCGTGCGTCCTATTGGACGCACAAAGGACGCTTTACTTTTTTGAATCTACGCATCGTGCTTTCCGAAAATCGAGTCCGATTTTCGGGCCGATGCTGTATCGCCGCGCCATCAGGAAGCTCACTCGAAATCTGCTGAGTTGACCGTCACCCGCCATTCCAGCCGCGCGGGATCGGCCTGCTCATTGCTGCGCAACCGAAATGGCCGGCAGGCAGCATAGCTCTCATGCGGTCCCAACCGCCTTTCGTTTGGCTGATAGGCCTCGAGCGAAATCGGCGCACGGAAGGCGGGCTCAAAACCTTCCAGCGTATAGGTCAACCGCTCGACCGCCACATCATTGGTATTCTGAAAGCTCACCCGGATCGGCGCATTCTCGTCCCGACAGGTCGGATCATAGGCCGCCGTGGCAATGATCTTCTCCAGCCTTTCGCCAGAGCGGACCCAGTCAAACAAAACCCAGCCTCCGAGGCAGGCCCACACCACGGCAAGTGCTGCCACAACGGGTTTCAGATGTCGCGGGAAAGCCATCAGAAACAACAGCAAGGCGACCGTCAGAACGATGCCGACGATCATGAACGACGCTCCGCGATATACGACATGATGTCAGTCAGTGTTTTTTCTCCCAAGGCCGTCGACAAAACGCATGCTTCGTTTCCCTTATAGCGCTAAACGCGATGCCGCACAGGGAAACGCGGTAAAGTCAGCGTGACAGGAGCGCCCCGAACCGAAAAGACTATTAAGCCCCTGGTTGGCAAGGTAAGGCGCAGCGTGCCTGATCCGCGACAACTGACGGATTGGCTTCGTCATACATTGTCGGGCGGCTTCAGGCTAATGAGAACGGATGTCCTTCCGTCAAATGACTGTTCCGAAGATCGCACTCAAAAAATTCTGTTTCTCGACCGACTGCGACTCGGACTTCCCTTGCATCACTATCAAGGCCAGCCAAGCATTTCCACTCCTCATGAAACAGGTGAGTTCGGCACGGCTCTACGATGCAGTCGTGGCAATTCCAGACAGCCGCATGACCTGTACCCCGTTGACCCTGGCCGTCCGCCAATCGGAGGTCGCTTTCAAGATATGGTCGACACGTTGTTCCAGATCGTTCAGGTAGTCCGTCGGATTGACGTTCTCATCTCGAGCGCGCTCGTAGGCAATCAGTGCTGTCGTGCCCGGCGTCGGTGCGCGGAAGACGAAATTTTCTTTCGGGGAACCAGTAACAGGGTGCTCCTAGATTTCGCTGATCTTGGCGCCCCTGCCCGTCCAAGCAGCACAGGATTCCGAACCTTGGTGCGATTGCGCCGGGCGTAAAGGGTGATGCTGATTACATAAAGGTGAATATCGCAAGCTGGTTCACGTCTTCGCTGAATAAGGCTGTGGCAGACAACGAGTTCGAATATTTCTACGATGTGAACGACGATCCGTGGACGACAGCGAGAATGATGCTTGTTCAAGCGAACTTCATGCGCCGCGGGCTCTCGCCAACCCACAATCCCATTATCCATATCGCTAAACTGATTGGTCAGACGGAGCAGTCGTCAAATAGGAAAGGTTACGGTGTGACGGCAATTCGCTTGCCTACACCGTTCAGCCAAGCCCTTTCAACTCTGGGCGATCCGTATCCAGCCGTCGGCCATGGCCAGTACATCGCTCAGCCTATCAACGGAAACATGGTCAAATATTTTGCCGATGCGATCACGGTAGGGCTAAAATTCAGCCTTCCCAAGCGGCAGTCGCGGCGGAGCAACAGGGCGTCCCGTTCATCAATGCAGATGGGAAGATCGGTTATGTTCTCGTCAACCGCAATGCCTCCGCTTGGGTTGCAAAGCTTGGGTTCCGGAAAGCAAGAACCATGGCGATCGAGCGCTACTCCTTCACAGACGGCGGAACGGCGGTATCGACCTTATCGGCGGCGTCTGGGGCATCCGTCCAGCGTTCCCGCTTATTCGGCGCTCCTGTTGATGGAACGATAGTCTCCACCCGTCGCAGGTCTATGTATAATTTTTGCCGCCACTTAACATCTCTTGCATGATTATTTGTTTCGGAATTACTTTGAAGTTAAAAGTGATTGAAATTCTCTCGCGTTTTAGGAAGCAGATATGTCGAAGACCATTTTCCATCTTGTATATCATTTCGGAGGACGAGGTGCTGTTGAAGCACGAGCGGCATTCGATGCTGTGACTCAAGCGAAAGCGGGTCATAAAGTTGTTATCATCACAGATCATTCAGCAGCGCCCGCTCCTCCGGGGGTGGAGGTCATCTCATCCGGATGGCGAATTCCTGAACCTACCCGAGAGTTGATCCGCGTGGCGGCACTGGCCGCAACGTTGCGCAAGGCCTTATCGCGAAATACGCCGGACTCTATCGTGTTTCACTCGGGTACACTGGGTTGGCCCGCAATAAGGACTGCGCGCCGCATCGGGGCTCTTTCAGTTTATGTAGTTCACGCTCAGATGCTAGAGAGGATCCAGAATGGGGGGAGCCCTTTTGGGCCTCTAAGAACGCGGTTCTACCTTAGTGCGGACAGACATTCGCTTCATAAATCCGATCGAATAATCAACGTCTCAAGATACATGTCAGACTTTGCAAAAACCCAAGGTGTCTCATCCGAAAAGATGAAGACAGTGCCAAATGTCTTTCGTGCAGAAACCGCGTTCAGTGAACCTAGCGATCGAGACGTAGATATTGTCTTCGCGGGCCGCTTTGCTCCTGAAAAGGGATTAGATGTCTTAGTGAAAGCACTAGGAACTATGCCAACCGATCTGAAAGTGATGATAATCGGCGATGGACCACTCCGAGATCAGCTTCTCCCGAAAATTGCGAAACTCCCGATGCACGTACAGACGCCCGGATGGGTGCCGCGGGACAAACTTTTAGCAATATTCAGGAGGTCGAAGATCCTAGTTGTACCGTCGCGATCAGAACCTCAAGGTGTCGTTGTGCTCGAAGGTATGTCTGCAGGGGCAGTTGTTGTGGGCTCCAGAGCTGGAGGTATTCCCGAAATGGTTTCCCATGGAGATAATGGATTTTTGTTCGCAGTAGACGATGCCGCAGAACTCCGATCGACTCTTGCGACGGCTCTTGAGACGGACCTTTTCCCCTATGCAACTCGAGCCTACGACACAGTAACAAGGTACTCGCCTGAATCAATCTATGATCTGACGCTTTCATCGTATGTACGATGAATATGCGATGAAGTTTTGCCGCCTGCGGACCGGGCTAGGCCTTGGGGCCTAGCCATCGCTATCTTGTATGTCCCTCACGCGGCGCGCTGGGATTCCGATATAACGCCGTCGGGCTCAGTGTTCTTCGTGACCACGCTCCCCGCTCCGATGACGCATCCTTCGCGGATGATGACGTCAGGAATGTCCGACCTGAGAGATAGGTGACGTTTTGTACCGGAGACATGGGTAACACTTTTCGCTTTGCGGGAGGTGTTGATGCCGTGGAGAGAGACTTCGGTTATGGAGGAACGTCTACGCTTTGTCGCCCGATTGTTGGAGGGCGAAGGAATGAGCGAGGTGTGTCGGGACTTCGGCATATCACGCAAGACCGGTTACAAGATATTCAATCGCTACAAGGACGACGGGCTTGAAGCTCTGACGGACAGATCCCGGCGTCCGGTTCGCTACGCCAACCAACTCCCCGATCCTGTCGAGGCTATGATCGTGCGCCTCAAAAAGGAGAAGCCGCATTGGGGTGCGCGCAAGATCCGCGAGCTGCTGGTGAAGAAGCTCGTCGGCGACGTCCGCATTCCGGCGAGCAGCACCGTGCATGCGGTGCTCGACCGCCATGGCCTTGTGCGCCAGGCCCGCAAGAGGAACCGGGCAAACAAGGCCATGGGCACCACGCTGTCACAAGCCGTCAATGCAAACGATCTGTGGTGCGCCGACTTCAAGGGCGAGTTCAAGCTTGGGAATGGTCGTTATTGTTACCCTTTGACCGTAACCGATCAGGCATCCCGCTATCTATTGGCTTGCGAAGCCTTCGAATCGACACGCGAGCAGGCTGTGATCGAAGCCTTCCGCCGCCTGTTTGCCGAACATGGGCTGCCTCAGGCGATACGCTCGGACAATGGGCTGCCGTTTGCTTCACCAAACGGGCTTTACAATCTGTCGAAGCTGTCGGTCTTCTGGTTGAGGCTTGGGATTGCAATTGAGCGCATCAAACCGGGCCACCCTCAGCAGAACGGGCGGCATGAGCGTATGTATCTGACGTTGAAGAAGGAGGCAACGAGACCGCCCGAACGTCACCTTCTTCAGCAACAGGTACGCTTCGATGCATTCGTCAGCGAATTCAATGGTGATAGGCCACATGAGGCGATGGGCATGAAGGTACCTGCCGATCTCTACCGCGCCTCTTTGCGGCCCTACCTTGGCCTGCCGGAGATCGAGTATCCCTTTCACGATCGCGACATCATCATCACCAGTTGCGGCCGCGCCTGCCTCTATCGCAAGAAGATCAACATATCGACCGTGCTGGCCGGACAGAAACTGGGATTAAAGGAGGTCGAAGCCGGCATTTGGCTCGTCAGCTTCATGCATTATGATCTAGGATATATCGACCTGGAACAGAGAACGCTGCAAACCATCGACAATCCGTTCGGCACGAGATTGTCACCTATGTCTTAGGTACAAACTGTTACCTATGTCTTCGGTTCGGACACAGAAGAAAAATGGTGGGCCCGGAGGGCCTGCCGAATTCCAAGAAAATCAGCAGCTTAACCCCTTGTAGGACGAAAACACCGCTTCATAAAAATCAATGGCTTAGTAAAGCCGCCGTCCCACTTTTTCCGGCCATTTCTGCCCCTTCTTTCCCGGTCGTATTGCGGCCAGGGAGGCGCGCATGAGCGGGGCACGGCCATTCCGGGATGTGAAGCTGCAATGGCTTCAGCAGTTGAGCTGCGACAAGGATTTGAGCGACAGCGCGCGGTCTGTGGCGCTCTACATCATCACCACGCATTTGAACGGCCACACCGAAAAGGCGTGGCCGTCCTATCAAACGATTGCCGACGCGACCGGCAAGAGCGTCAAGACCATTCAGCGCGCCGTCCGTGAACTTGAGGTCAAAGGATGGTTCGAGGTCCAGCGCGGAAATGGCGTCGGGCACAACACAGAATATCGTCCCTCAGGGGCGTCGATTTTACGCGCATCGGACGCCCGCGAAAAGACGGACAAAGTTGTCACCCTTTACCCTGACAAAGGCGGTCAAAATCGTCCGGAGAGGCGGTCAGATGTGTCCGGCGAAGGGGGACAAATATGTCCATCAAACTTAGAGAAAGAAAAAATATATAAACCTAACCCGCGCGAGGACGTCCCGCCGTGCGTCGAGACGCGGCGAGCCGTCCCGCTCGTTTTCGTGGCCGAGACCAAAGCGGATCAGGTCGAGCAATGGCGCACCTGGTTGCGACATCACGGCTTTCCTTCGATCGACGCCTTGGGACTTCGATCGGTGAAAACCGGCAAGCCGGGCTATGCCTTGCCGGGATATTGGCCACCGGACGAGACGAGCCCGAGTGCGCTGGATTGGATCGCATTCTTCAGCCGCCGCCGGGACCACATCACCGGAGAAACCGACCTTCGGAGGGCGTCATGACGGCTGGCGATTTGAGCGGAGCAAGGCGACCCCTGTCATACGGCGAGCCGTCCGACAGGGAGCCTTGTGAGGGGAGGCAAGCCTCCCCTTCAAACCCCACCAAGAGCACGCGGCGACCGCCCAAGGGCGACCTCAATGCCGTCGTGGTTTTCCGCTGCACGGCATCGGAAAAGCAGGCGCTGACCGCACGTGCGGCGCGGGCCGGTCTGCCCTTCGCCACGCTGATGCGGGAAGCGCTCGGCCTCACCGAGGCCCGCCGCCGCCGTCCGGTTCCGAAGGTGGACCCGGAGCTGGTGCGCGCCGTCGCCCGGATCGGCGGCAACCTCAACCAGATCGCGCGATGGCTGAACACGGCCCAGGTTCAGGGCCAGGTGTCCGCTATCGACGCAATCACGGTTGCCGCGCGCCTGGTCGCGATCGAGCGGGCGCTTTCGGAAACGCTTGAGCAGTTCACGGCCAAGGATGGCGCGCCGTGCTGATCAAGTTCTTCCGAAACGGCCAGGGCGGCGGATCGGGACCGGTTGACTACCTGGTCGAGCGCGACGTCGTCGCCTACGACGAGAACCGCAACGCGATCCGCGACGAGCGCGGCGAGATCATGCTGTTTGCCCGCGAGCCTCTGCCGGAGGTGCTACGCGGCGATGCAGACCGCATGCGCGCGCTGATCGACGCCTGCCCGCACCAGTGGACCTATCGCGCAGGCGTCATCGCCTTCACGGCGGAGGACGCGCCGAACCCCACCCAGCAGCGGCAGGTGATGGACGCCTTCGAGAACCTTGCCTTTGCCGGCCTCGAAGCCGACCAGCACGATATGCTTTGGGTCCGCCATACCCACGAGGGCCGCGTCGAACTGCATTTCGTGACGCCACGCATGGAGCTTGTGAGCGGGCGCAGCCTCAACATTGCGCCGCCCGGCTACCAGAAGCACTACGACGCCCTACGCGATGTTCTGAACAAGGAACACGGCTGGAACGATCCGATGGCGCCGGAGCGCGCCCGCGAGACCGTCAGCCTCATCGAAAGCGTCAGGCGCGGCGATGCCCGTGAGTTGATCCATGACTGGATCGTCCACCGCATCGAGACCGGCGAAATCCATGACCGCCCAAGCATGACCGAGGCTTTGACAGCGGCGGGGTTCGACCTGTCGCGCGCCGGCAGAAGCTACCTCACCGTGCGCGATCCGGAGACGGACGAGCGCTGGCGCCTGAAAGGAGACCTGTTCCGTGAAGACTGGACCCGAGAGAATACCCTTGAGCGAGCGCTTGAAAGATCGGCTGGCGAGCCCGGCCGTTCCGGAAGCCGGCTCGACGCCATCGCCCTCAACGAGCTTCGAGACCGATTGGAGCGAAGCCTTGAAGCGCGCGCAAGCTACAATCGAGACCGATATCCGCAGCTTCATGGACGCGAACCGCCAGCACTTGAGCGAGGCACTGGCGACGACCGAGGCGGACGTGAACCGGCTTCGCTCAATGGTGCAGCCGTTCTTCCTAACCATGGGCGCGGTGGCGTTGCTGATCGTCCTATTGAGCTTCATCGCGAGCTGGTTTTGGGCGGGGTTGATGATCGAGCGCGCCCAGAGCGCCAGCCTCTGGCAGATGGGCTTGCAGATCAACCAGACCAGCAGCGGCAAAGTCCTGACCTGGGACGTCAACCGCCTTCAGCTGATCACCTGCCAGGCCGGCACCGACAAAACCCCATGCCTGAAGATAGTCCAGGGAGATTGACCGATGACCGAGACCGCCAAACCACCGACGCCCGAGAGTCTTTCGCCGCTGGAACGCGAATTGCTGGGTTACGTCGAGACGTTGATGAACACCTTGCAGAGCGGGACCGCGCAATTCGCGGCGCTGGAGAAACGCTCGACCGACATGATCGAAAATCGGCAAGCGGCTTTGGAAGGATCGCTGAAATCGCTCATCGCGTCACAGGCTACCTTCATGAACGCCTGGCTCGCCTTAAACAGTCATTCCAACGGCACGGCCTCGACCGAGCTGACGGAAGCGTTCGCCCTTCTGGCGCAAGCGGAAGCGATGCTGGAGGCGGTCGCGCCGCCGACGTAACAGCCCGACCGCCTGCGCCAAGTCGCGGCCGTAACTGATCCTCATTTCCGTCCGGAGTTTCGATCCATGAATTTGATCATTCAGCCCTATCGCTATGCCCTTTCCATTGCCGTCGTTGCCGCTGGCTTCCTGCTGATGGAGACAGCGCCGCTGTTCTGGCCACCTATCTACCAAAACGCGCGCGCCGCGATCCTGGTCATGTGTTTGGGGTTTGCGCTGCTGACCTTGGTGGGAGACACCCAGGGCCGCATCCGCAGCGCGTCGGGCTTAGCTGTGGGGGCTGCCCTCCTTGCCGCGTCTGCTCTCGCCCTTACCGACCCAACCATTGCGGCCGGCGTTCTGCTCGACAGCTTCAAAGCTTGGCGAAATGCCGGCTATTCCGGAATCGAGAGCATCCGGGGGATGCTTTCGACATGGGACCGCTTCACAGAGGCGCAAAAGCTTGGAGTGCTAACCGGCCTCGCCATCGGTCTGCCTGTGCCGCTGTTCCTCATTCTGCGAGCGATCATGATCGCCGCGCCGGCATCATCGAGCCGCATTTCCAAACAGGGCCCATGGCGTGCCCGGTGGATGAACCGAGGTGAATTGCGCCAGCTCCGGCACAACGATACCGGCTTGCCGCTCGGTCTCTCCGGCGGCGCAATGCTGCGCTACCGCCCCAACCCGAAGACCGGATGGCGCGCCGGCCATCATGTTGCCATCGCCGGAACCCGCGCCGGGAAAGGTGTGTCCGTTGTCATTCCCGCCATCATCGACCATGACGGGCCGGTCGCCGTCCTCGACATCAAGGGTGAAAACTTCGCCGTAACGCGCCGCTATCGGCTGTCGCTCGGCCGTCAGGTCGTGGTTCTCAATCCCTTCGGTGTCATCGAGCCGACGAAGGATCGTTTCAACCCACTCGACTATATCCGGCAAGCGCATCTGGCCCGTGACATCGAAGTCATTGCCGAGGGGCTTGTTCGACCGGAAGGCGGAAACGGCGCGCACTTTGCCGAAATGGCGAAATCCATGATTGCCGCCGTGATCGAGGTCGTCATGACCAGGCGCACGGAAGCCGATCGCAACCTGATCACCGTCATGGACCTGCTGTTTTCCGCCGGCTTTGAAAAGACACTGACGGAATGGGCCGGTGCGCCGGAGACATTCGGCACCCGTCCGGCCGCAGCCGCCGCCACCTTCCTCGCAGCCGGCGAGAACGAGCGCGGTGCGATCAAGACGACGATCAAGAAGGCATTCGATTGGGCACGCTCCGACGAACTGCGCAGTTTTCTCAGCACCTCCACATGCTCGCTCGAAAACCTGTTCGAGGGCCGCGCCGACCTCTTCATGGTCGTGCCGCTCGACCAGGTGGACGCCCAGGCCGTCTTTCTCCGGTTGCTGACGAACATCATTCTCGGCATGGCCGTTCGCCTGGAGGGTGCCAGGAAGCCGAAAAAGAATGTGCTGCTGGTGCTGGACGAGTTTGTCCGTCTCGGCAGGATGGAAAAGCTGATCAACATCGCCAACGTCGCCGCCGGCTGCGGCATCGAGGCGCTATTCATCACCCAGGACAAGGGCCAGATCGAAAGCGTCTATGGCAAGGGCGACACCGCCAGCATCCTGGGCTCCTGCGTCACCACCCGCATTTTCGGCCTCGGCCGCGCCGAATTCGAAACCGCCAATTGGGCCGCGAACGCCCTAGGCGACCAGACGGTGTTGACCCGCACGAAGCAATCATCCGCGAAGTTCGGTGAAAGCCGCAAGACCTCCACCGCCGAGCAACGGCAGAAGCTCATGACTGCCGATCAGATTTTGGAAATGAAGACCGGCAAGATGCTCCTGCTGACGGGCTCGAAGCCGCCAGCGCTGGTTGACGCGATCGTGTCGCATCGGCATCCGGCATATCGAGGGAAACTGGACCGGAACCCGATGGTCGCGTGACTGCAGGCGCAACTCCAACTGCTTCGACAAAATCGTTCGCAACGCCGTGGTTGACAGTACGTCCGGAATTGGTCAATTCAAAATTGTGCTTGTAGCTCAAGTGGTAGAGCATCCGCCTTTATGAAGTCTTGGCTTTCTCAGAGCGGATGATGTGCGTTCGAAACGCGCCAAGCACGCAAGCATTTGGATCAAGAATGATGCTTTACATTTCCCGCAGCCGGTCAAGAACTGCATTCAAGGATCTTCTTGGCAACGCCAATCATCTGATCATCACCGCGCTCGTCGGTCTTGATGCTGTCGAGCGCGGCATAGTAACCGAGGTGCCGGCGGATCTGCGCGCCGCATGGTCACCAAAGAACGCTGAGGTCTCGGCAAAACGGAGCCGCCGTCTGCTGTTAGACATGGCGCTGATCAGGGCGATCGACGCTGTTGACGTATACCTGCGAGAAGCTGTTCGTAAACCTGCCCTGATCCAATCTTCCGAATTTCGGCGAGACTTGGATTCTGCGGGCTTGAGTATTTTTAAGAAACTACAGGCCGTTGAACGCCATTTACCAGATCTTGACAAGCTGCCGCTTGCGATCGTGTTCTTGATGGTGGCCTGGCGCAACCGTAGTGCTCATTCCGAAGCGGATCTCGATGCGCCGCAACAGCATCTCGACGTATTGCAAGATAAGGCTATCGAACTATCTGACCGATTTCGCGGGCTTGATGCGGAAATGCTGCTAGGCGGGTACGAGGCTGTACGGCCGACCACCTTCAAAGAGGTCGCGTCTTTGATCAATGCCGCTCATCATCTTGTGGCGGAACTGGATGCTCGACTGCTTGAGGCTATCGATGTCGAGCGGTTCTTGAAGGATGCTATATGGGCCTCTCTCGGCAGCAGCCGGCGACCGAACGAACTGATCGAACAAACGAGAATGCGTCGAGCCGTTAGCGTTTGGGGGAAAGACCCTGCGAATCGACCAAAAGCCGTTTTACGACTTCTAAATCAGTTAGGCCTTTCCCTATCCGCTCCACGCCCCCCCACAGGAGCAGTCGTGGCCGACACAATTCTGAAATTTCTGCATGACCAGACGCCGAAATCAATATTGGCTTGGTCGCAGCCGTCAGGTTAATCGACTTCTCAGCTACGGTTCAATCCAGCGTGCTTTCCCTTGGTGCCCATCGGGAATCAAAATCGCCTTGTCAAGGAGCCGCGTGTAAAGCTCCTCAGGCAAGTCCTCACCATCTAGGTGAACGGTTGCATACTCGCCTGGACGATGACGGCCAAAAAGATTCAGGAATCGAGCAACGCTGTTTGGTTCGCGAGCGAAAAAGAACGCACATCTCCCTATGCAGATATTACCGATGTTCCATATCCAGTTGCTTCGCCTGATTTCAGCGCGATTTTCAGACATGATTGACTGAAAGTTCCTGGGCTCAGTGAGGTGAAAAATCCCGTTCTGCCGAATCAGAACGTTCTGCGCATTCGTCAGCCTCAAGGGCATCAAGACAATTGCTACGGCACAAAGTACGCATAGGGACGCAAGCATCATGCTGTAACCCAATGTATAGGCCGAATACCAAGGGCCAATTGGTCTATCCAACTTATACAGCAGTCCCAAGAATAGGCACACAATGCAAAATGGTATCGTCGGGCACGCAATACGCAATGGTTTTCTCGCATTAATTGTTTCAGTTTAAGTGTCTATCCGCCCACGCCAAATTCCGCGATAAGAAAATCCACAGTCGCCTGGTCTCGCAGCTTGCAGACTATGTTCTGGTTGGCGAAGACGCCTTTAAACCATTTGGCTTGGGACGGCTCTACTGTCTTGCGCCATTCGACGCCAACGACATATTCCGCCCGGTCAGCGGGTTCGCCGATCCGCTTCATTCGAGGTTCGGCAAGCGGTTGCTCGAAGAGTAGCCCGTCTGGAGTCATAAAGTCAGAGGCAAGCTGTGCTTCGCTGGTAACCGTCCCGTAGCCGATATAGCCCTTGCCCTTGTCGTACACGAATATCTCGTCGCCGACGGCAAGCTGCTCCAGGCGTTTGGTGTAGAATTCGCCGCCACCGGCACTCACGAAGCCGTAGCGCTTCATGTCGGTCCATGACCGGTGTTCGCCAAGGCCGGCATTGACGAAGTAATAGCCGGACCAAGGCGGACGGACCTTGCGCTCGGAGCGCTCTTCCACCTCTTCCTGATCGAGCAGGAAATCCGTCGTCAACCATTCCTGGCCGTTTGCTTCGAAGACGTTGAAAAAGACGGTGTTGATGGCGACACCATGCTCTTCAGACAGGTATTCGACGATCCGCCGGGACGCCGGGTCGAGTTCGCTTGCCACGATCAGCATGGAGTGACTGCCGTTGAGCTGTTCGGGAATGGCTTCGCCAAACTTCTCCCGGAAGGCGGTCACCAGGCGCGTCTGGAGATATCGTTCCGCTCGCTCGTATATCTGGGGCGTCGTCAGCGTGCGAACCCAAGAAGCGTAATCCAACACTTGTGCTACGATTTCGCGCGGGGTGCGGTCCTTCTTGAGTTCGATGATGATGAGAGCCCCCGAGGCGTCCAGCCCCAGCAGGTCAATGAATTTGCCGTGGTCCGTCGGTACTTGCCTGCCGATCACCATGGCGTCGAGGCCGAGCAGCGACGGATCAGCCGCGACCCAATCCTCGATCAGGCTTTCCTTCATCAAGGCACGGCGCTTGGCCGGCTTCAACTGGCCGTCAACAATGGAGTAGAGCGAGCTCATGCCGCGTCCTCCATGTCTTCAGGTGGGTAGAGTTCCAGCAATTTGGCGTGCAAAGCCTGAATTTCGTCGTAGTGCGCCTCTCCGGCCAACGCTGAGACGTCAAAGTCGGAGCAGATAGCGATATCGGCGGATGACATATAATCCGCATGAACCAGGTTTGCAGCAATCTCGTCTGCTGGATCGGTATACTGGCGCTCTTCTACGTCCGAGCTTGATATCAAAAATCGCCGATAGAGCTCAAGGATAACCGACTCCATATGAGTTTCAATATTGCGGACTTCCCTCATCATATCCGCGATTTCAGCGTCAATCGCCGCGCGATCGTTGAAGAACACTGTTCCTGTGGGATGCGCGATCTTATTTCGGCGCTTTACGAACTTGGCGAATTCCCCAACCTGCTGATTTGAGCAACCAATCAGCTTGAGAAACCGGAAGATCTGGCTTTCCTTTAGACGGTCGTAGAACTTAAACGGACTTTCGCAATCCATCAGACTGCCCTCTTCGTCCGAACGAAACCCGACCATGGCCATTGCGAATTGCTCGGGGCGGGCTAGCCTTATCTGCCAAATCGAGAAGCTGACAAAGCTCATGTAGAGCAAGTGAAAGGCGAGACTGGCAAATTCGAAACGTTCAGCCTCGTAGTTCGTCTGAAAGGCGGACCAAAGAAAGTCGAGATAGGCCTGTTCACTGGCGTTAGCGAATGATTGGGGCAAATAGCTGCCCAGCTCGAGCGCTTCATCCATCAGGCAAGCTCCTCCGTCTTGGCCTCACCCCAGACGCGGGCGATGGCGGCTTCAATCTTTTTCTCAAAGCGGGTGATCAGGTCGCGGTTGCCGTCGATGAGGGCTCGCTCGGCTTCAATTTCCGCCACGATGGCGCACTGCTCTTCAATCGGTGGCAGGGGAATTTTGAATTCTCTCAGCGCTTTGAGCGATACCGTTTTTTGTGCGACGCCGGTCGCAGCATCATCAGACTGTTTCTTGCCAGCCGGGGACCGTAGGAAATGAAGCAGATACCCGCTTATGACTTTATCAGAAGGACGTAAGAGTGCGATATGGCGCTGGAAGCAGAATTCGCGGTTGCCGTTCACTGGAACCACGACACCATATGAACCAGTGACAGAATACAGCAAATCGCCATCAGCAGGTCGCCGGGTTTCCTTTAGTCCGTCGAAATAGTCTTGAGGAACAAAGAACGTTTTTTCGAATTTCACGCCATCGTTTTCGTCAAGATTGGAAATTGTTACAAAGGGGATGCCTTCGTCTGCCTTTGGCGGAGGTTGGTGATCACCGTCAGTTATGGATAGGCAGATGTCGCCCATGGAAACCACAGGCCATTTGGGATCAATTGGGATGCGGGGCTGGTAGTTATTTAGAACTGTTCTGGCACCGTCGATGACACGCTGACAGCCCTCAATTTCGACCACAATTTGCCGCTGCACCTCAAGCGGCGGGAGAGGGATTTCGAAATTCTGAAAGAAGCCAGAGTGAAAGCTCTGGACAGTGACGCCGGGCTTAATGCCTTCAGCCAAGATCTCTTTCCCGCGTGCCTTGAGGTTCCAGAACAAGAACCTGCTCGAGAGTTTCTCTTCGTCAGCTATCAAGGCGATAAGGTCTTGATTGAAGCACATGTCCCGAGAGGTTAGCGCCACGGGAAAAGTGTGCTGTAGGATACCGGAGCGAACCACGCAGAGAATTGTTCCGGCAGGTACAAGCGAGGTCGCGCTGTTGTCGATCGCCTCCTTCGAAACATGATCTTCGGTGTCGACTAGCAGATCGACCTTCATATCCTTTGGCGAAACCCAAGGAATATCACCGTTCCAAAAGTCGTCGTTAGCTTTCGACGGCGTCCCCCCACTCACACGTTTTGTCAGAGTACCGAGGGTAATCATTGGCCATGCACGGCGTACAGCTACTCTTTCTTGGTATCGCTCAACACTAAGATTGTAGTCGCCATCTGAGGCCAGTTTCGCGCGCTCGACCGAACTGCCGAGATTGCTTGCCAGCTCCTCACCGCCGCCAGCCCGAGCGATTTGCAACCAAGCCCCAAGCTCGGCCTTCACCTGCGCCAGTTGCGACCCCTTCACCGCCTTGCGTTGTGCGCCGAGGGTAAAGCCGTCATTCTCGATCTTGAAAAAGACTACGTGCGGACTGACCTTGGCCACCGCGCGGTCAAGGATCAGGATTGAGGTTTTCACGTTGGAATACGGGTTAAACACGCCTGCGGGCAGCGAGATGACGGCGGCTAGCTGGTTTTCCACCAGCATTTTGCGCAGGGCCACATAGGCGCTCTGATTTTGGAAAATGATACCTTCGGGCACAACAATGGCGGCGCGGCCGTTGGGCGTCAGGTGTTCGGCGATGTAATCGACAAACAGAACTTCGCTGCGTTTGGACTGCACCTGAAATCGGGTGTGCGGCTTGATCCCGCCCTTTGGCGACATGAAGGGCGGGTTGGCGAGGATGACGTCAGCCGTCTCGGTCCATTTGTCTTCGCTGGTAAGCGTGTCGTATTCCTCGACCTTCGGGTCAGCGAACCCGTGCAGATACAGGTTTACAAGCGACAGGCGCACCATATCGGGCGAGATGTCATAGCCCCGTATGTTACAAGCAAGGCGAGCGCGGTCATCGGGCTGCAACAGGTCGCCAGGGTAGCGCATCGGGCTTTCCAACGCCTGCTCGGCGGCGTCGCCTTCAGTGCTCTTTCCATTTCCGTTCACGACGCCGGTCGAGTTCTGTTTCAGGACATGCTTGTAAGCCGAGATCAGAAAACCCGCCGTGCCGCAGGCCGGGTCCATGATGACCTCGTTTTTCTGCGGGTTGATGATCTCGACCATGAAATCGATGATATGACGGGGTGTGCGGAACTGGCCTGCGTCCCCCTGGCTGCCCAGAACAGACAATAGATACTCGAAGGCATCCCCGAGCTTCTCGCTATGGTCGTAGGTGAAGTTGTTGATCTCGCGCAGGAATGCCCGCAGCGTTTCCGGATCGCGATAGGGCAGATAGGCGTTGCGGAAAATGTCCCGAAAGAGCTTGGGCAGCCCCTCGTTCTGCACCATGTTTGTCAGTGCTTCGGAATAGGTGTTGAGCATGTCTTGCCCCGACACGCCGGGGGCCACCAGTTTCGCCCAGCGATAACGCTCGTAGTCCTTGGTGAAGAACCGCCGCTCCCCGCCCAATTCCTCGGCCTCAAGGTCCATGTCATCCATGAACTTGTAGATCAGCGCGATGGTGATCTGCTCCACCTGGCTTTTCGGATCCGGCACCTTGCCCACGAGAATGTCACGGCAAGTGTCGATGCGGCGCTTGGTATCTGTATCGAGCATTTCGGGCTTTCATCACATAAAAGGGTTCAGGGACACGTAGTCCTTGATGTATTCCGGGATGCGCTTGCGCCACGGAGCGGGCACTTCCTTAAGATCGCGCATTGAGAAGGACGGGTTTACGTTGAGGTCCGCGAGATGGCCAGCGTCAATCAGCGCCCGAACCTTGGCGTCGCGGATATAGGCTTCAAAGAAGTAGCGTATTTCGCGGATACGGTCGGCTTCCTCAGGCTTCTGATCGATCAGGAATTTCTGAAATTCGTCATCGATCAATTCATCCTTGTTCTTGAGCTTCGAAATGAAGCCGAAGGCTTTTTCCACCAGTTCGCGCACCGAGATGCGGCGATCGACGCCAGCGGCGCGGCGCAGCTTCTCCAGATTGAAAAACTCGCTCGGCTTGTCGAATAGCTCTTCGACGACGTGGCGTGTGGCCGCATCCCAGTCCCGCTGTTCGACCAGTTCGGCAAGTTTGGGATCAGACCGTGCAGTTTCCTCGAATTTCTGGAACAGCTCACGGTCGATCCGCATGCCCTCCAAGCCTATCTGCTCTTCCGCCTGGTAGACGACCTGATCGGGTTCCAAAAACTCGTAGATGGCAGGTTTCGAGGCGATCGTCGAACCATCGTCGCCACCATTGGATAGCGGCATAGCGGCAGGCTTTGGCAAAGCCAATGCTTGGTCGTAGTCGAACTTTTCTTCGAAGAACTCGCAATTGGCGAAGAAGTCGAACAGGCGGTAGGAAGCCTTTTGGACATCCCCAAACGCTGCCTTCGTGGCGGGATCGAAGAGCTCTTCCGCAAAATTGTGCTTTCGTGTTCCGCGCCCCTTCATCTGGACGAAATCCGATGGCGAGAAGATTGGTCGCATGAGGGCAAGGTTCAGAATGTCGGGGCAGTCGTAGCCTGTCGTCATCATACCGACTGTGACGCAAACTCGGGCCTTGCTGGTGCGGTAATTTTCGACAAATTCGCTGCGCCCACCGAGATTGTTGTTTGCGAAGTTGATTGTCATCTGCTGCGATACCGGCACGTCGCTTGTCACCTGCATCGCGAAATCAGACTGGTAGCGCCCCGGCCACAACTGTTCGGCCAGCTCATTGAGGATTTCCGTGATCTTAAGGGCATGGTTCTGGCTGACAGCGAAGGCAATAGTCTTGCCGAACTCGCCGGAAATCGGGTCTCGCATGCCGTTTTCCAGAAGCGCTCGACAGAAGGCCTGGTTGGTCGCTTCGGCGAAGAAGCGCTTTTCAAAGTCGCGGCCGCCGAAGGCTTCCTTGATCTCAGTGCCGTCTTCTGCCGTCGTTTCGATTGTGAAGCCTTCGTCTGACAACAGCTTGGTTGTGACACCCGTTCGGACCTCGATGACGTAGGGATTGATTAGAAACCCTTCCCGTACGCCGTCTAGGAGAGAATAGCGGAAAGTCGGATCGCCCGACTCGCAGCCAAACGTTCGGTAGGTGTCGAGCATCATGCGCCGCTCGGCTTCTCGCGGATCGCGTTCCTTCGGTTTGTCCTTCTTTGACTGCTTCAGATAGTCCTTTGGCGTCGCCGTCAGGCCGAGCTTGTAGCCGATGAAGTATTCGAACACGGCGCGAGCGTTTCCACCGATCGAGCGATGCGCTTCGTCCGAGATGACGAGATCGAAATCTGTCGGCGAAAACAGCCGGCGGTATTTGTCATTGAACAGCAGGCTTTGCACCGTCGTGACCACGATATCGGCTTTCCGCCAATCGTCACGTTGTTCTTTGTAGATGATCGAGGTGAAATCGTTTTTCAGATAGGCTTTGAAAGCCTTGTCCGCCTGGGTTTCCAATTCCAGCCTGTCGACAAGAAACAGGACGCGCTTGGCGTTGCGCGTTTTCAGGAAGAGTTTGATCACTGCAGCGGACGTCAGTGTCTTGCCGGTGCCGGTTGCCATCTCGAATAGAAACCGCGTCGCGCCCTTCTTTGCGCTCTTTTGGATATCCTGGATCGCGCGTTCCTGATAGGGGCGAAGGAAGCGGAGCTTTTGCTTTTCGACGAAAGCATCCCGCTCTGCCTCGTTCTTCCACGCCGCCTCGTTTGCATAACCCGGCATCTGGGTGAGAACGATAAAGTCGCGCTCGACCTTTTCGGCGAAGAGACGCTCGGCATTTGGCTCAAAGGCGTAGTGGTTCTTGATTTCGTCAGGGCCAGGGAAAGCGGAGATGACCGTCGGATTGCCTTGCTCAAGGTCCCACAGGTAATGGATGTTTCCGTTGCTGAGGATCACAAAGCGAGCATTCTGAGCCCGGGCGTATTTGCGCGCCTGCTCCTTGCCGATGCGAGGATCTTTGTCTTCCGATTTCGCTTCGAGGACGATGAGCGGCTTGCCGTCCTTGTCCAGCAACAGGAAGTCGATAAAGCCCTTCGCGCTCTTTTCGAAGTCGTCGCCAAGGCTTTCGATGTGCTCAGGTTTCAGCTTGACGTTCGGTTCCAGAACAACATTCGCGGGACCGTTCAGATCGTCAAAAAAGCGCCAGCCGGCCGCCTCCAGCAGCCGATTGATTGTGATCCTGGCCGTTGCTTCCTTACGTAATGACAATGCCCATCCCCCGGCAGTATTCAGCAGTGAATCTTTATTCCAAACACGTTAAATCACAACTTTTGATCGATGCGACAAACTGAAAATTCAGCCATCATTGCGCCTTCGGAATAAACCCCACAGTAAATCCGAACAATCGGCCAATCCTACCTAAAGTTTCGAGCGTTGGATTCGCCGTCCCAGCTTCGATCTCAGCAACTTGGCGCCTGGTCAGCGATAGCGTCTTGGCGAATTCGTCCTGCGTTAAACCAAGCCCTCTTCGGATTTCAACAACCGCATCAGGTAACCTCAAGTCGCCCGTTCGAGCACGTTCCGCCAGTGTTCGCCGGTTTTCAAGTATCTCCTCTTTCGTCGGCTTCTTCCATCGAGCCATTTAGCGGTCCTTTGCCATCATTGACACGCGGCCAGAACGCTGTCCGCTATCGCGATACAGCGCCCCATTGCACGATCCAGAATATCCGCAGACGCTCCCATTTCTTTCGCCATGGCCGGAGCCTGGCGCAGGTGTTCGGCAAACATGGCAAGCGTAGCTGCGAGCGCTCTCTGGTCAGCAGGATCAGGCATCAGTTCGCCGCAAATCCTCTTCCAATCGGGAAAATGATCGCGACCGCCGTCACGCATCATCGCCCATCGAGTAGACCGGACGATCCCCTCTTTGGCGAGCCGCATGGGTGCGAAATCAAAGAGCGGGGACAGGCGGATTGTGCCGTCCTGGTGCTTGCTGAGGGCGGAATTCCGACCATGATTATCGGGATTGCCAAGCGCGAGGTTCGCGATATCTCGCTTCAGGTATTCGACAATGTCCGCAAAGGAATTGGCAGAATATTGGCGCAGAACGTCGATATAGGCCTCATGCTTGCTGACATGGCCAAAATCAGCAACGCCGATCGCTGACACCAGGCTTTCTTGGCCCAGCCGGACTGTTCCGCCGCCTTCTCTCTTCTTCCGGTCGAAACGGGGAATGATCAGGACGCCTTCAGCATAGGTCGATTGTTCGCTGACATTCAGACCGATCTCTTGAGCGATCCGCGAATAGAGGGCTTCTCCTTCGAGGATGAGGCGGTCCACAGGCTCGTTGCTGCGTACCAGCTTGACGATGACGTGGCGCACGGCCTCTTCATCGGTCACGAAGCTGTCGGGATAATAGAGCCCATCATTCGCCTGCGTCATCGAGACCTTCGGCCACTCGCCCTGCAGGCCGCTGGAGCCGGAGGCGAGCATTCCAAAGCGGTCGGCGACTTCCATGAAGCGATCCGACCGCTCAAGGATTTCCGCTTCTGTCACCCCTTGGCGCTCAACACCGCGCAGCCGTTCCGTTTCGGCGTCTGCCGCTTCTTTGATCCGGATATTGCCTATGCCACCTGTTGCCGATCGCAGAAGCAGCGGCAGATCAGAAGCGCGCGAGCCTTCAGCAAGGCTAAGATGCTCGGCAAGCTTTCGCCTCGCATGCCCTTGGGGCATAAGATCCAATAGGAAAGGCGGCCAGCTGCGGCTATATCGATTTTCAAGATCAACGGGGTAGCGGACGGACAAGGCGCGATGGTCGCGGACCGTTTTTCCGGACGCGAATTCCGCCGACGCCACGGTGACGAAATAGTCGAGATCGTAATCGACGATCGACGCGCCCTGGAAGCCGGCCGCGTCGTCCTTGAGTTCCAATGTCGCGGCGTGATGCCACTCACCGTCAAAATGGGTTTGGAGCGTTAAGCGCATTAATTGACCCTTTCAATGGTTCAAATAATGCATTTTTGGAAATTATTCAACCCATCAAAGTGGGTTGAATAATTGCCGTCAGAACTGCCAGCTACCGAAACGGTCATTGAAGCTTCTGATCCGGCTGACCATCTTCCGGCCACGCAGCGCATTGCCGCACGCGAACAAAATGAGCGACAGGCTGAGCACTGGTGTCATCCATGCTTCGGAGCCGCTGTTTGCGTCGAACAAGATGAGCGAAACGGCTCCCATTGCAGCGAAGAAGACCATTCCGAAATCGTATTGCTTTGAAAGGCTCTTGAGCCGAGCCGAATGCTGGGCATAGCGTAATTGCCTTGCCAGCCTTCGTTTTTCGGATGCCAGTTGATCGCGTTGACGACCAAGGGCGTAGGCGCCCTGCATTATCTGCTCTTCGAAGCTCGATTTACTCATATCGCTGACCTCAGATATTTTTCTGCGATTTCCTCTGTGAATTCGCCGTGCTGTTCGGCGTAGTCGATCAGGAACCGGATGAGCTTCAAGCGCTTATCCGGTTCCACCTGACAGTTTTCCCGCACGATAAAGGCATCAACTTGGTTCGTGACCTCGTGATACAGATCGACCACATCCCGATTGTAGGGGGTGCCTTCACCGGTCATCATCCAGACTGGATTGACGTTGAACTTCGTGTAAAGCGCGCGCAACACTCGAACGGGGATTTCTCGCTGGCCGCGCTCATAGGTGTTGTAGCCGCCCTGGGAGACCTCAAGCGCTTCCGCAAACGGGATCTGCTTCAGTCCCGAGTTTTCACGGATCATCGCTAACCGTTTGCCCATTTGAATGAGCAGCGTGTCTTGCACCGATTTATTATTTTTCTGATAATCGCGTTGCATTTTGAGGATCGATGTGATTCTTTTGCGTTCATATCACTCTATCATCAGTTGGAGGTGAATTTCCAATGCAGGCGCAGCTCTTGTCTCCCAAACAACTCGCAGACCGATCCGGATGGCCGGTTGCTCGCATCCGAAACCTGATAGCCAAGCAGGAAATCCGGCATGTCCGTATCGGAGGAAGCCTGTTTCTGCCGGAAAACGCCGTGGATGAGTATCTGGCGGTGAATATGGTCGAGCCCAAGCAGAAGGCTTTGGCGCTTGCTGACAGCGCTCCCAGAGCGTGAGGAGCGGCACATGAAGCAGCAAGCTGAAGCGCTGGCCCCGCGCCCCATTTACAAGGTCGCAGTCAGCCGCGTCCGTGCGGCGGAACTTCTCGATGTCTCGACGGGCACCTTTGATGATTGGGTACGTCGTGGGTTGATGCCGAGAGGTGTGAAGATCGGCGCCTTGCGCCGCTGGGATGCCGAGGAAATCCGCGCGTCCTGGTACGACATGAAGGAACAGGGACTGAGCGGAGACGAAGACGATGGCGAGAACCCGTTTGATCACGCGGTCGGGTAGCCAACGCGTCCCCTTTAAATATTGTTCGCGGGATATCGATCGGCACGGCAACGAGCGTTTCTACCTCCGTCTGCCAGGCATGCCGAAATACAGAATGACGTCCGCCTATCTGGACGAGGCGGGAAGCGTAACTCAGGCTTTTACGGAAGAATATCACCGCGTGTTGGCTGGCGATCGTGGTGAGAAAACCATCTCAATTTCAAGACTGGAGCCCGGCTCGGTTCGCTGGCTTGTCGAGACCTACTATCGGTCCAAGGCGTTTCAAAGCCAGTCTCCTGCAACGCAAAAGGATAAAAAAAGTGTTCTCAATCGCTATTGCGCCAATGTGGGCGAGCTACCGTTTAAGAAAATCCGCAAATCGGACATTGAGGCCAGCCAGATGAAGCGCAGCGATACGCCCGGCGCGGCCGACAAGTTGGTGAAGTATCTGAAGGCGCTCTTCAATTGGGCGATCACCGCCGATCTGGCGACCTTCAACCCTGCGAATGGCGTCACCAAAATTCACAACTCGCCGGGCTTCCACACATGGAGCGAAGCAGAGGTGGCGCGCTTCCGCGCTGCCTATCCAGTCGGCTCCATGGCTCGGCTTGCAATGGAACTGATGCTGAATTTGGGCGTCAGGCGCTCCGATCTTGTTAAGCTCGGTTGGCGAAACCTGACCGGCAATCGCATCGAGTTCTCGCCAGAGAAGGGGGCCGGCAAGTACACGCAGTCCCTGAGCTTACCGGTCACTGACGAGCTTCGCGAGGTGCTGGACGCGATCACCCATGATCAGCCGACTTTCCTTATCACCGAATACGGCAAGGCGTTCACTGGCAATGGCTTCGGCAACAAGATGCGCCAGTGGTGCAACGACGCCGATTTGCCGGAATGCTCGTCGCACGGCCTTAGAAAAGCGTCCGCAACGATCCTCGCCGAGGCAGGTGCTACCGAACATCAATTGATGGCGATCTTTGGCTGGTCTGATTCCAAAATGGCGCAGCACTACACCAAAGCCGCACAATCCAAGCGGATTATCGATGCCGGTTTCGAGCGTCGCAAAACCTACGTGGCCCACCAAAATGTCCCACTTTCTCCAGTTCAGGATTCCGGTGAGACAAATCAAGGAAAAAACGATGAAAAAACAACCTCGAAAGAGTGAGGTGGTGGGCCCGGAGGGACTCGAACCCCCAACCAAGCGGTTATGAGCCGCCGGCTCTAACCATTGAGCTACAGGCCCTTCGAAGCAAAACGCGTCGATCCGCAGGGCTGCAATGGTCCAGCCGGTGCGTGGGTCTCGCTCTAACGTAATTTTTCCGGTGCGACAAGCCGTTGAAAATCGGCTGACACAATCTATGCCGTAATAGTCTCATAATCTAAAGCCATAGGATGTAGAGGGACATCAACAGAGGACTTTTTCATGGTATCCAGACTGGCTCGTTCGATCGCTATTGGCTCCGTCACGCTTGCC
>Ga0308171_1001951_pt1 | contig 24123 bp, 18 predicted proteins | sample PhyGR1_FD_202135 | JGI IMG/M metagenome (GOLD analysis project Ga0308171, IMG submission 202135) | Phyllosphere microbial communities from UC Gill Tract Community Farm, Albany, California, United States - DLSLSG.R1 | ecosystem: Host-associated > Plants > Phyllosphere > Unclassified | place: USA...
TGGTCCCGGTCAAGCGCGTGGTGGACTACAACGTGAAGGTCCGCGTGAAGTCGGACGGCACGGGCGTGGACATCGCCAACGTCAAGATGAGCATGAACCCCTTCGACGAGATCGCGGTGGAAGAAGCCGTGCGGCTCAAGGAAAAGGGCGTGGCCACCGAAGTCATCGCGGTGAGCTGCGGTGACGCCAAGTGCCAGGAAACCCTGCGCACCGCCATGGCCATCGGCGCGGACCGCGGCATCCTGGTGGAGACGGCGGAAGAGCTGCAGCCGCTCGCCGTCGCCAAGCTGCTCAAAGCCCTGGTGGACAAGGAACAGCCCCAACTCGTCATCCTCGGCAAGCAGGCCATCGACGACGACTCCAACCAGACCGGCCAGATGCTCGCGGCCCTCGCCGGCCTGCCGCAAGCCACCTTCGCCTCCAAGGTCGAGGTGAGCGGCGACAAGGTCAGCGTCACCCGCGAGGTCGACGGCGGCCTGGAAACCCTGGCGCTCACGCTGCCCGCCGTCATCACCACCGACCTGCGCCTCAACGAGCCGCGCTACGTCACGCTGCCCAACATCATGAAGGCCAAGAAAAAGCAGCTCGACACCGTCAAGCCCGAAGACCTCGGCGTCGACGTCAAGCCGCGCCTGAAGACCCTCAAGGTCGCAGAACCTGCCAAGCGCGGCGCCGGCGTGAAGGTGGCCGACGTCGCCGCCCTGGTGGACAAGCTCAAGAACGAAGCCAAGGTCCTCTGAACCGAACGAGACAAGGAACACACGACATGACCGCACTCGCGAATATTCTTGTGGTGGCCGAACACGACAACGCTTCGATCAAGCCCGCCACCCTCAACACCGTCACCGCAGCAGTCGCCTGCGGCGGCGACGTGCACATCCTCGTGGCCGGCCAGGGCGCCGACGCCGCCGCACAAGCCGCCAGCCAGATCGCGGGCGTCGCCAAGGTCCTCCAGGCCGACGGCGAGAGCCTGAAGGACGGCCTCGCCGAGAACATCGCCGCCCAGGTCCTGGCCATCGCGGCCAGCTACAGCCACATCCTCTTCCCAGCCACCGCCAGCGGCAAGAACGTCGCCCCGCGCGTGGCCGCCCAGCTCGACGTCGCGCAGATCAGCGACATCACCGCCGTGGTGAGCGCAGACACCTTCGAGCGCCCCATCTACGCGGGCAACGCCATCGCCACGGTGCAAAGCAGCGACAGCGTGAAGGTCATCACCGTGCGCACCACCGGCTTTGACGCCGCCGCCGCCACGGGCGGCAGCGCCGCCGTGGAAAAGACGGACGCCGCGGCCGACTCCGGCAAGAGCCAATTCGTGGGCCGCGAAGTCACCAAGAACGACCGGCCCGAACTGACGGCGGCCAAGATCATCGTCTCCGGCGGCCGGGCCCTGGGCAGCGCCGAGAAGTTCAACGAAGTCATGACGCCGCTCGCCGACAAGCTGGGAGCTGCCATCGGCGCGAGCCGGGCGGCCGTGGATGCGGGCTACGCGCCGAACGACCTGCAGGTGGGCCAGACGGGCAAGATCGTGGCCCCGCAGCTCTACATCGCGGCGGGCATCTCCGGGGCGATCCAGCATCTGGCGGGCATGAAGGACTCGAAGGTGATCGTTGCGATCAACAAGGACGCCGAGGCGCCGATCTTCAGCGTGGCCGACTATGGGCTGGAGGCGGATCTGTTCACGGCCGTGCCGGAGCTGGTCAAGGCACTCTGACTTTCAGCGTTGGCTACCAAGGCATCGTTCGCGATGCCTTTTTTTCGACAATTTTTGCCCCGGAGACAACCACCATGAGCTACGTCGCCCCCGTCAAGGACATGCTTTTCGCCATCGAGCACCTCGCCGGCATCGAGCAGGTCGCGCAACTGCCCGGCTTCGAGGAAGCGGGCCTGGACACGGCCCAGGCCGTGCTGGAGGAGTGCGCCAGGTTCACCGGCGGCGTGGTGGCGCCGCTCAACGTGGTGGGCGACCGCAACCCCTCTTCGTGGAAGGACGGCGTGGTCACCACCACGCCCGGCTTCAAGCAAGCCTTCCGCCAGTACGCCGAGGGCGGCTGGCAGGGCCTGCAGCACCCGGTCGACTTCGGCGGCCAGGGGCTGCCCAAGACCATCGGCGCGGCCTGCAGCGAGATGCTCAACAGCGCCAACATGAGCTTCGCGCTCTGCCCGCTGCTGACCGATGGCGCCATCGAGGCGCTGATCACCGCGGGCAGCGACGAACTCAAGGCCACCTATCTGGAAAAGCTGGTCACCGGCCAGTGGACCGGCACCATGAACCTGACCGAGCCCCAGGCCGGCAGCGACCTGGCGCTGGTGCGCACCCGGGCCGAGCCACAGGGCGACGGCACCTACAAGGTGTTCGGCACCAAGATCTACATCACCTACGGCGAGCACGACATGGCGGAGAACATCGTGCACCTGGTGCTGGCCCGCGTGGCCGGCGCGCCGGAGGGCGTCAAGGGCATCAGCCTGTTCGTGGTGCCGAAGTTCCTGGTGGATGCGGATGGTTCGCTGGGGGCCCGCAACGATGCGCACTGCGTCTCCATCGAGCACAAGCTCGGCATCAAGGCCTCGCCCACGGCCGTGCTGCAGTTCGGCGACCATGGAGGTGCGGTGGGCTACCTGGTGGGCGAGGAGAACCGCGGCCTGGAATACATGTTCATCATGATGAACGCCGCGCGCTATGCCGTGGGCCTGCAGGGCATCGCGATTTCCGAGCGCTCCTATCAGCAGGCGGTGCGGTACGCCCGCGAACGGGTGCAGAGCCGCCCGGTGGACGGCAGCCTGCCCGGCAGCGCGCCCATCATCCACCACCCCGATGTGCGCCGCATGCTGATGACGATGCGCGCCGTGACCGAGGGCTGCCGCGCCATGGCCACCACCGCGGCCGCCGCCTACGATGCCTCGCACCACCATGCCGATGCCGAGGTGCGCCGCGCCAGCACGGCGTTCTATGAATTCATGGTGCCGCTGGTCAAGGGCTACAGCACCGAGATGAGCCTGGAAGTGACCAGCCTGGGCGTGCAGGTGCACGGCGGCATGGGCTTCATCGAGGAGACGGGCGCCGCCCAGCACTACCGCGACGCGAAGATCCTGACCATCTACGAAGGCACGACCGCCATCCAGGCCAACGACCTGGTGGGGCGCAAGACGGCACGCGACGGCGGCGGCACGGCACGGGCCATCGCCGCGCAGATCGAGAAGACCGAGGCCGACCTGGCCGCCAGCGGCAGCGCCGACGCGCAGGCCGTGGCCCGCCGCCTGAAGGACGCACGCGAAGCCTTCACGCAGGTGGTGGAGTTCGTCGTGACCCACGCCAAGGCCGACCCCAACGCCGTGTTCTCCGGCAGCGTGCCCTACCTGATGCTGGCCGGCAACCTGATGGCCGGCTGGCAGCTGGGCCGGGCGCTGCTGGCGGCCGAGGCCCTGTTGCCCGAGGGACAGGACGAAGCCTTCCTGCGCGCCAAGATCACCACGGCGCGCTTCTATGCCGACCACCTGCTGGTGCGCACCGGTGCGCTGCGCGACGCCATCGTGGAAGGCGCGGCCAGCGTCACCGCGCTGCCGCTGGAAGCCTTCTGACGGCATTTGCTATTGAATCGATAGCTGCATGCGCATATGGAGCAAGCGCTGCGGCCTGATTTGGCTCGAATTACAACCATTCAAGGAGACCTCATGTCCCGTCTGCCGCCCGTGCTGCAAAAGCTCTCGCTGCCCGTCATCGGATCGCCGCTCTTCATCATCAGCAACCCGCAGCTGGTGATCGCCCAGTGCAAGGCCGGCATCGTCGGCTCCATGCCTGCGCTGAATGCCCGGCCGGCCGAGCTGCTGGACGAATGGCTGGCCGAGATCACCGAGGCCCTGGCCGCCCACGACCGCGCACACCCCGAAAGCCCGGCCGCGCCCTTCGCCATCAACCAGATCGTGCACAAGAGCAACGACCGGCTGGAGCACGACATGCAGGTCTGCGCCAAGTACAAGGTGCCGATCGTCATCACCAGCCTGGGCGCGCGCGAGGATGTGAACCAGGCCGTGCACGGCTGGGGCGGCGTGGTGATGCACGACATCATCAACAACAAGTTCGCCCACAAGGCCATCGAAAAGGGCGCCGACGGCCTGATCGCCGTGGCGGCGGGCGCGGGCGGGCACGCGGGCATCAAGAGCCCGTTCGCGCTGATCCAGGAGATCCGCCAATGGTTCGATGGTCCGCTGGCGCTGTCGGGCTCCATCGCCTCGGGCGGCGCCATCCTGGCGGCGCAGGCCATGGGGGCCGACTTCGCCTACATCGGCTCGGCCTTCATCGCCACGCACGAAGCGCGCGCGCAGGAGGCCTACAAGGCGGCCGTCGTCGCCAGCAACTCGGACGACATCGTCTACAGCAACCTCTTCACGGGCGTGCACGGCAACTACCTGGCGCCTTCGATCCGCGCCGCCGGGCTGGACCCGGAGAACCTGCCCGTGTCCGACCCGAGCGCCATGAACTTCGGCGGCGGCGCGCAGAAGGCCTGGAAGGACATCTGGGGCTGCGGCCAGGGCATCGGCGCCATCGACCGCGTGACCGGCGCGGCGGAGCTGGTGGAGCGGCTGCGCGCCGAGTACCAGGCGGCCCGCGCCCGTTTGTCCATTTCCTGAACAAAAAAACGGCTCCAGCGCTGATGTAATAAGCGCTGGCAGCTATAATAGTTGTAGCAAAAAGACGGGGTCCCCGACTCGGCGCGGCGCGGTGCTTCCAGGCCCGCGCCGTTTTTGCGTGCGCTTCGCCCCGGCGGCCCCTGCCGTGCTGTAACCCGGGGCGGCACGCCACGCCGCTCACCTGCCATGTCCGCTTCCCACCGCCATCCATCCATCGACACGATCAAGGGCCTGGCCTGCGCCGCCATCGTCTGGCACCACCTGGCGTTCTATGGTCCCATGTCCGACATCGCCCAGCCGCTGGCCCCGGGCCTGATGGCGGCATTGAGCCAGTACGGCCGCATGGCGGTGCAGGTCTTCCTGGTGCTGGGCGGATATTTGGCGGCCGCCAGCCTGGCGCCCGCAGGCATTGCGCGGTTCGACGAGGCGGGCGCGCAGATCGGCCGGCGCTTCGTGCGGCTGGTGGTGCCCTACGCGGTGGCGCTGGCCGCCGCCTTGCTGGCCGCGGCGGCCGTGCGGCCCTGGCTGGGCGACCACCCGTCGGTGCCCGCCGAGCCGAGCCTGGCGCAACTGCTGGCGCACGCGGTGCTGCTGCACGACGTGTTCGGCGAAGAGGCGCTGTCCGCCGGCGTCTGGTATGTGGCCATCGACTTCCAGCTGTTCGCCTCCGCCGTGCTGCTGCTGGCGGCGATGCGCCGCTGGGGTGGGGCGCCGCGGCGCGCGGCCACGGCGACGCGCCTGGCCGTGGCGTTGGCCTGCGCGGCATCGCTCTGGCTCTTCAACCGCCTGCCCGGCTGGGACGTCTGGGCCGCCTACTTCTGGGGCGCCTACGGGATGGGCATGCTGGCCTGCTGGGCGGCGCGTTCGCCCCGGCACGGCGCGCTCTGGCTGGGCGGCATCGCTCTGCTGGGCGCGGTGGCGCTGTGGCTGGACTGGCGCGACCGCATCGCGCTCGCCTGGATCACGGCGATGGGGCTGGCCTTGTGCATGCGGCCGGCGGACGCGCCCGTATCCCCGTCCACGCCCGCGCCCGCCGGCCCGGCGCCGACGCCGTGGGCCCGCACAATGGGCAAGGCGTGGGGCGCGGTGTGCGGCGGCGTGCAGTCGCTGGGCCGCATCGCCTATTCGGTGTTCCTGGTGCACTTTCCGGTCTGCCTGCTGGTGAACGCCGTGGTCAGCCAGGCCGCGCCGCGATCGCCGGTGTGGAACGCGTTGGGCATGGCGGCGGCCTTCGCGCTGTCCATCGCCGCCGGGCGCCTGCTCTACCAGCGCGTCGAATCGCGGCTCGCCACCTGGACGGTCGCCATGCGCTGGCAGGCGGGCCTGGTCGGGCTGGGGTGGGCCGTGATCTGGGCGAGCAGAGTGCTGCGCTAGCCGGGCCCGAGGGCATGCCGTGGTATCGGCATATACTGTGCTTTTGAACAGTATTTTGCCCAACGCCATGTCCGAGGTCCGCATCCCCGTCGCTGCCGTCAAGGGCCGGGGCATTGCCGTGGCCACGGCGCACCGCTTCGCGCCGGACAGCCGGGGCGCCTTCGACGACGGCTGGGGCACGCTGGAAGATGCGCACGCGGGCGGCGAGGCCGCGGCCCCGCCCGCCACGCAGGTCACGCTGGAGACCGCGCGCAGCGCGCTCACCCGCAACGACTCGCCCGACATCTTCTTCGACCAGGCGGTCAATCCCTACCGCGGCTGCGAGCACGGCTGCGTCTACTGCTACGCCCGGCCCACGCACAGCTACCTGAACCTCTCGCCCGGGCTCGACTTCGAGACCCGCATCATCGCCAAGCACAACATCGCCGAGCTGCTGCGCGCCGAACTCGCCCGGCCCGCGCACGTGCCCACGGCCATCAACATCGGCTCGGCCACCGACTGCTACCAGCCGGTGGAGCGCGAGCTGCGCCTGACGCGTTCGCTGATCGAAGTGATGGCCGAGGCGCGGCACCCGTTCTCGCTCATCACCAAGTCCAGCGGCGTGGAGCGTGACCTCGACCTGCTGGCCCCGCTGGCACACAGCCGGCTGGCCGCCGCCTATGTGACCATCACCACGCTCGACGCCCGCCTGGCGCGCCTGCTGGAGCCCCGCGCCGCCGCGCCCCACCGGCGGCTGCGCACCATTCGCGCCCTGGCCGATGCCGGCGTGCCGGTGGGCGTGAGCGTGGCACCGCAGATTCCCTTCCTGAACGAAGACATGGAGCAGGTGCTGGAGGCCGCACGGGACGCCGGCGCCACCTCGGCCTTCTACACCGTGCTGCGGCTGCCGTGGGAGCTGAACCCGCTGATGCGCGACTGGCTGGCGCTGCACTACCCGCAGCGCGCCGCCCGCGTGCTGGCCCGCGTGCAGGACCTGCACGGGCTGGACGAGGCCGCCCGCAGCGCCGGCAAGGCCTACCGCGCCGACGCGGCGAGCCGCATGAAGGGCACCGGCCTCTGGGCCGACCTGCTGCGCCAGCGCTTCGTCACGGCCTGCCGCCGCCTGGGCCTGAACCGCACGCGGATCGAACTGGACACCTCGCAGTACCGGCCGGCGCTGGCACGCGGGCAGGCCTGCCTTTTCTAGGCCCGATCCGGAGCCCGGCCCGCGTGCGGGCGCCATGCGGCGCGTGCCGTGGCGGTGCATGTGCGCACCCGGCGGGTGCATCGCCCGGGCCGCGCCACAAACTGCGTGCGGCGCGGGGCAAAACGCAATTCGGTGCCGCCGTGGGGGGCGCGATCAGCGCCGGCCCGGCGCAGGGCGCTCCTAAGCTCTGGCCATGCGCCCGGCGTGCGTCGCTGCTTGCCGGGCCTTCCTCTTTTCATCTCTTACCGCAGGAGTGGTTCCATGGCATTGCGCGATTTCAAGGTACTGACATTCGACGTGGTCGGCACGCTCATCGACTTCGAGGGCGGCATGCTCGCCTACCTGCGCCGTGCGGCGCCGGGCCACCCGGTCACGGACGACGCCTTCCTGGCCGCCTACCGCGCCGCCCGCAAGCAAGAGGGCACGGGCTGGTACCCCGACGATCTGGAGCGCTGCTGGCACGTGGTGGCGCAGGTCCTGGGCCTGCCCGACAGCGACGCCCTGGCGCGCGGCCTGCGCGATTCCGTCGCCGACTGGCCCGCCTTCCCGGATTCGGTCGAAGCGCTGCAGCGCCTGCGCAGGCACTTCAAGCTGGTGACCATGACCAACGCCCAGTCCTGGGCGCTGGCGCATTTCGACAAGACGCTGGGCTCGCCGTTCGACATGCTCCTCAGCTGCGACGACGCGATGTGCGAGAAGCCCGACGCGCGCTACTTCGCCTATGCCCGGGGCCGCTACGAAGGCGCCTGGGGTTTCCGCCAGGCCGACAACCTGCACGTGGCGCAGAGCCAGTACCACGACATGGGCATTGCGCGGCAACTGGGCATCACCACCTGCTGGATCGAGCGGCGCCACGGCCTGAAGGACTCGGGCGGCACCATCGAGTCGGCGCACATCGTGCCCGACCACCACTTCCACACGCTGGCCCAGCTGGCCGACGCGGTGGAGGCCGGGCAATGAGCCTTGGCGCGCTGAGCGCCCCGGTCGCCGACCTGCTGCCCGATCTGGTCGCGCTGCGCCGCGACCTGCACGCCCACCCCGAGCTGGCCTTCGAGGAGCGCCGCACGGCCGGCATCGTCGCCCAATCACTGCGCCTGCTGGGGCTGCAGGTGCACGAAGGCATCGGCGGCACCGGCGTGGTGGGCACGCTGCGCTGCGGCAGCGGGCAGGCCAGCGTGGGCCTGCGCGCCGACATGGATGCGCTGCCCATGGTGGAGCTGGGCCGGCAGGCCCATGCCAGCCGCAACACCGGCAAGCACCATGGCTGCGGGCACGACGGCCACACCAGCATGCTGATCGGCGCGGCCCGGCAACTGGCGCGCACGCGGGCCTTCGACGGCACGGTGCACTTCATCTTCCAGCCGGCCGAGGAAGGCAAGGGCGGGGCGCGCCGCATGATCGAGGACGGCCTGTTCGAGCGCTTCCCGTGCGACAGCGTCTATGCGCTGCACAACTGGCCCGACCTGCCGCTGGGCCGCGTGCAGACCCGGCCCGGGCCCATCATGGCGGCGGCCGACCGCTTCGACATCGCCGTGCGCGGCCGGGGCGGCCACGCGGCCCAGCCGCACCACACACCCGACGCCATCCTGGCCGCGAGCCAGCTGGTGGCGCAGCTCAACACCATCGTCGCGCGGCGCATCGACCCGGGCGAGTCGGCGGTGCTGTCGGTCACGCGCATCGAGGGCGGCCACAGCCACAACGTGCTGCCGGCCGAGGTGCAGATCACGGGCACCGTGCGCAGCTTCGACGCGGAGTCGCAGGACCGCATCGAGGCCGCGCTGCGTGCCGCCTGCGCCGGCGTGGCGCTGGCGAGCGGCACCGAGGTGGAGGTGAACTACCTGCGCTACTACCCCGCCACTGTCAACACGCCGGCCGAAGCCGCGCTGGCGCTGGAGGCGGCGCGGGCCATCGGCCTCGCCGCCGACATGGCGCCGCGCGCGGCCTTCACCTCGGAAGACTTCGCCTTCATGCTGCAGCAAAGGCCCGGCGCGTATCTGTGGCTTGGCCAGGGCCGGGCGGAGCCCGGGCCGGACGGGGAGCGCGCGCTGCACCACCCCTGCTACGACTTCAACGACGACGCGCTGCCGCTGGGCGTGCGCTGGTTCTGCGAGGTGGCGGCGCGGGCGTTAGCGCGCACCTGACGGGGCATGCCTGCGGGCGGGGCGGCCCGCTTGGGTTCGGCGCCAGCGGCCGGCCACCGGGCGGGCAGGTGAGAGCCAGTTTTAGGGGGGAAAAAGCCCCTGGCGCGGGCCGAAAGGGCACCTTGTGCTATGAAAAACGTAGCGTGAGCGGACTGCCGCGATGCGCTTCGGGCCAGCGCTGCGGCAGCCCGGCCGCTTCACCGCTGGTGCGGAAACAGCTTCTCGATCGGGCAATGCGTCTTGATGAACGGCGACTTGATGACGATGTAGCTGAAGTACTTGGCGATGCCGATGTTGCGCGCCAGCAAGGCCTCGATGACTTCCTGGTAGTGGTTCACGCCCCGCGTCAGGAAACGCAGCAGGTAGTCGTAGCCGCCGCTCACCAGATGGCATTCCAGCACCTCGTCCACCTCGCGCAGGGCGGTCTCGAAGCGGTGGAAGTCCTCGCGGTGGTGATCGGTCAGGGTCACTTCGGTGAACACGGTGAGCGTGTCGCCCAGCCGCTCCAGCCGCAGGTGGGCGCCGTAGCCCGAGATGTAGCCCGCCTGCTCCAGCCGCTTGACGCGAATGAGGCAGGGGCTGGGCGACAGGCCGACGGCATCGGCCAGGTCCACGTTGGTCATGCGGCCGTTGCGCTGGAGTTGGGAGAGGATGCGCAGGTCGAGCCGGTCGATCTTCAGGGCGTCGTTCATCATGACAAGGCAGGCGAGAAAGGAGAGGCGCCGATTGTCCTTCGGCGCGGCGCCGCAGGACAACGGCCGGGCCGCGAAAGTCAGAAGGTGCGAGTGAATCCAGGCGCGCCCGGGCGGGCCGCGCCACCCGGTCCACCCGGTTCCGTCACGCCTTCTCAGGCCATTGCGGCGCGAACGTCGGGCTGGGCGAGGATCTCGTCCAGCGTCTTCTTCAGGCGGACGAACATCTGCGCGAATTCGTCCTCGCTGAAAGTGAGCGCTGGCGCGAAGCCCAGGATGTGGTCGCCGAACGAGCGGAACACGAGCCCGTGGCGGTAGCCGGTGCGGAAGATGCGGTCCGACAGGCCCAGCGAGGCATCGAAGCCGCGCTTGGCGGCCTTGTCGCTCACCAGCTCCAGCGCGCCCAGCAGGCCGCGGTGGCGCGAGTCGCCCACCAGCGGGTGGCTGCGCAGCGCATCCAGCCCCGCCGCGAAGTGCTTGGCCACGCGCTGGCCGTTGGCCAGCACGCCGCCTTCTTCGTAGAGCCGCAGCACTTCCAGCGCCACGGCGGCGCTCACCGGGTGGCCGGAATAGGTCGCGCCGTGGCCGATGGGGGCGCCGGCGGGCGCGCCGTCGGCGATCGCTGCGTAGACCTTCTCGCTCATGAGGGTGGCGCCCATCGGCACGTAGCCGGCGGTCAGGCCCTTGGCCATGGTCATCAGGTCGGGCTCGACGCCTTCGGCCTCGCAAGCGAACATGGGGCCGGTGCGGCCGAAGCCGGTGATGACCTCGTCCACCACGAACAGGATGTCGAGTTCGCGGGTGGCGTCGCGCATGGCTTTGAGCCAGCCCTTGGGCGGGATGATGACGCCGCCCGAGCCCTGGATCGGCTCGCAGAAGAAGGCCGCCACGTTCTCGGCGCCCAGTTCGGCCACCTTCGCGCGCAGCGCCGCCACCGAGCTGGCGATCAGCGCCTCGGGGTCCGCGCCGTCGGCATGGCGGTAGGGGTTGGGCGACGGGATGTAGTGCTGCGTCGGCAGCGGCAGGTCGAAGCCGCGGTGGAACACCGGCAGCGCCGTGAGGCCCGCGCCGGTGGAGGAGGAGCCGTGATAGCCGCGCTCCAGCGAGATGCAATGCTTCTTCGACGGCTTGCCCAGCGCGTTGTAGTACTGGACGATGAAGCGCACCGCCGCATCCACCGACTCGGAACCGCCGAGCGTGAGGTACACGCGCGTCAGCGAAGGCGGGGTGATCTGCACCAGCTTGTCGGCCAGGCGGATGGCGGGCTCGCTGCCGAAGTGGAAGTAGCCGGTGGCATAGGGCAGGGTGCGCATCTGCTCGGCCGCGGCCTGCACCACGCTTTCCTGGCCGTAGCCCACGTTCACGCACCAGAGGCCCGCGAACGCATCCAGCAGCCGGTGGCCCTTCGCGTCGGTGAGCCAGGAGCCCTCGCCCGACGCGAGCACGGTCGGGCCGCGCTCTTCATGGGCGCGCCAGGGCGCGACCGGGTGGATCAGGTGGGCGCGGTCGATCGCGTCGAGCGCGGCGTGGGCGGGGAGGGCGGTGGGGTGCGTCATGGCGTCAGGAGCGGTGGGGGGAGGGAGCGGGTTCGATGGCAGTCAGCTTACGTTCCGGTGCGTGTGGATGGGTGCCGCTTTGGGCCTGCACACCGCTGCGCCGTGCGGTTGTGGGGGCGTTGGCAGCAGATCGTTCGGTGCGGTGCCAGGGCGCCGGCGGGCCGCCCTGCGCGGCCCGTGCGGCGTGCTCTCAGCCCAGCGCCTGCGTGATGGCAGCGAAGAACCGCGCGTTGCCCGGCTGCGGCTCGGGCAGGGCGCCGCGCACCATGGTCGTCGGTGCGTCCACCGAGGGCAGCCCGACCGATTCGAGCCAGTCCATCAGGCCGCTGGCCTGGTCGATATCGATGCGGGTGAAGTTGCCGGCGTTGGTGCTGACCAGGTGCGCGATCATGGCCTTGGCGCCGTTGGCATCGGGTGCCACCACCGGGCCGATGACGTGGCCGCGCCCGAAGCGGCGCAGCATGGCGAAGCCGCGCGGCGTGTTGTCCTGGTCCAGCACCACGCAGGCGTCGGCGCTGGCCAGCAGGTCGGCGATGAGGGCGCCCCGGGGCATGCCGCGCCCCTGGGCGTCGAGCGCCTGCAGCGCGGGCAGCTCATTGGTGCCGGCGGGCCGCAGGCGGCAGCCCGGCGGCAGCGCGACGGGCGCGACCGACTGCGCCGTGCCCTGGTGCTGGCTCAGCTCGCCCACCCGCACGAAGCCCAGGCGTTCGTAGAGGCCTCGGCCGGCGGCCGTCGCGTGCAGCAGCACAGTGCGGCCCTCCAGTCCATCGAGCAGGGCGGTCATCAACCGTTGGCCGATGCGCTGGCCCTGGCAGGCCGGCGAGACGATCACCAGGCCGATGGTGGCGTGGCGCGGGCCGAAGTGCCAGCGCTGCGCGGTCCCGACGATCCGGCCGCCCGACTCGGCCACGAAGCCCTCGGCGTGCGCGAAGCTCTGCGCCCAGTCGGCCGGCCGGTGCGGCCAGCGCAGTTCGGCAGACAGGGCCTGCGATGCGTCCAGGTCCGCGGCCGTCATGGGCCGCAGCACCGCGGTGCCGGCTTCGGGCGCCTGCGTGAAAAGGGTGGTCATGGAGGGGGCTTTCTGATGGGGGTGGAGGAGGGGCTCGTTCCTAGAAGTCGGCGACCTTGCCCCCGGACTTGCCGCTGAATCGCGAGGGGTGGTAGGGCGTGGGGTCTTCGATCGGTGCGGCGCCCGTGACGATGTCGGCGATGAGATGTCCTGCACCGGGCCCGATGCCGAAGCCGTGGCCCGAAAAGCCCGCCGCCAGCACGAAGCCCGGCAGGCCGGGCACTTCGCCGATGCCGGGCACGCCGTCGGGCGTGCTGTCCACGTAGCCCGCCCAGGCGTCGGTGATGCGCGAGCCGGCCAGGTCGGGTACCAGCTCGACCACGCGGCGCTGTGTCTGGTGCACGGTGGGCATGTCCGGGCGGGGGTCGAGCACGCGCGTGCGCTCCATGGGCGTGGGCGCGTCCAGCCGCCAGCGCTGCAGTGTTTCGTGTCCGCTGCGCCATGCCTGCAGGTCGCCCGGCATCAGGTTGCGCCAGCGTTTGGCGAACATGGGAATGAACTGGGGCGCGAACCGCAGGAAGCCCGGCGTCGGATCGACGCGCGCGCGGCCGGAGATCGCCAGCGCATACCGGCCGTCGGTGCGGCGGGTGAGGGAAACCCCGTCGGCATACATGGCGCCAGGCAGCTCGCGCTCGACGGGCGACACACTCAGGATGGTCTGGCGCACCGACGCCTGCGGGAACCGGATGCCCAGCTGGCGGCAGAAGGACGATGCCCAGGCGCCGCCCGCGTGCACGGCGATCCGGGTCTTGATGGTGCCGGCCTCCGTCACCACGCCGCTGACCCGCCCGCCTTCCGTCTCGATGCCGCGCGCCGCGCAGTTCTGGTGGACGGTGCCGCCCAGCTGCATCACGGCGGTCGCCACGGCCGGGGCGGCCAGGCCCGGGTCGGCCGTGCCGTCGGTGGGGGAGTGCACGCCGCCCTTCCAGGCGCGGCCCGTGAGCTTGCCGCGCTCGGTGGCCTGCTGGCTGCTGAGCATGTGGGTGGTCACGCCCGCCGTCTTGGCGAATTCGCGCCAGCGCGCCCATTGGTCCAGCTCGGCCTCGTTGTTGCTGAGGTAGAACAGGCCGCAGCGGTGAAAGCCCGTCTGCTGCCCGCTCTCGGCCGTGAATTTTTCCCAGAGGTCCAGGCTCTTGCTGACCAGTGGCAACTCGCGTTCGTCGCGGTTCTGCTGGCGGCACCAGCCCCAGTTGCGGCTGGACTGCTCGCCCCCGATCACGCCTTTTTCGACCACCGCCACCGAGACGCCGCGCCGGGCAAGGTAGTACGCGGTGAAGATGCCGATGATGCCGCCGCCGATCACGACCACGTCGGCCGAGGCGGGAAGGTGGGGCGATGTCTGGATGCGGTTCAGTGGTGGGGACATGGGGCGAAGTCTTGGGGATGCGAGAGATCACGATCCACCGGGCACCGTGCCCCGGTCGTGTCGTCACAGCTTAATTTCCGCAGGCGATGGATGCGTGCTGCTTTTGCCGCCGCCGCCCGCAGCAGGCTGCGTTTGTGGGCGGCCTGGCAGCAGATCGTTTGGTGGGGGCCTCAGGCCGGGCCGACGACGCTTCGCCCCTGCGCGACGCCTGCGGGATCGCCGGCACGTTCCTCATGGCTAATAGCCCTTGCTGCGGTCTACCAGGCCGGCCATGGCCTCGCCCGCTTCGAAGCGGCGCAGGTTGTCCAGCACCGCCTCGGCCGCGGTGTGCGGCTGCGTCATGCTGGCGATGTGGGGCGTGAGCTGGATGCGCGGATGGGTCCAGAACGCATGGCCCGCGGGCAGCGGCTCCGGGTCGGTCACGTCGATTACCGCTTCCGTGAGCTGGCCCGATTCAAGCGCAGCCAGCAGGGCCTCCTCGACCAGTTGCGGCCCGCGGCCCACGTGCACCAACGCAGCGCCGCGCGGCAGTTGTTCGAAGACGCCTGCGCTCAGGAAGCCCCGCGTTTCCTCGGTCAGCGGCAGCAGGCAGATCAGCACATCGGTACGCGCGAGGAAGGCGTCCAGCTCGTCTGCGCCCGCATAGGTTGCCACGCCATCCACGGTACGGCGCGAACGGCTCCAGCCGGCGCAGTCGAAGCCCAGCGGCGCAAGTTGCGCCAGCACGGCCTGGCCGAGCGAGCCCAGCCCCAGCACGCCGACGCGGCGTTCGCTGGCCGGACGCACTGGCAGCGGCTTCCAGACGCCCTCGCGCTGCTGGCGCCGGTACTGCGGCATGTCCCGGTGCAGGCCCAGCACGGCATGCGTCACATATTCGACCATGCCGCTGACGATTCCCGGCTCGATCATGCGCACCACCGGCAGGTCGGCGGGGAGGGCGCCCCAGTCGAACTGGTCCACGCCCGCACCGGAGGAAAACAGCACCTCCAGATTCGGGAAGGTGGTGGCGAGATCGGCAGGGGGCTCCCACGCGGCCAGAAAACGGACCCGGGCCGCATCGCCGATGTCGGGCCAGATGCGAAAGTCGATCTGGGGCGCGCGCTGGCGGAACACTTCGGCCCAGCGCAGCCCGCGAACGGGGTCGGACTTGTAGAGAAAGACGTCCATCACCGGCCCCCGCCCACGCCGATTGCGGCAAGGCACGGGCAGCGCGGGGCGGGCGAGGAGGGCGGGGCGGTGCGGGTCGAGACCATGGAGCGAAGTTCCTGTGTTGAAGGGGCCGCGGCGAAGGGGCGCGTGCACGCGGCCCAGCCATCTTGCGCCGACGACGGCGGTTCACGCCAGCAGGAATCAGGGTTGCTACCTAAATTGCAAGCTTGCGCTGCCGGGCGCTTCAGCTCTTGGCATTCATTGCGGCAGACCGCCCCCATTCGGACACAAATGCTGCGGTCATCTGGGAGCATCGACGCCACGTTGCGGCAGTGCCGCGAAGCCTCCCCCGAACACCGTGAATGCGCTCCCGACATGCTCCAAATTCGTGCATCCGGCGCCTGCCGTGGCGCACGGCGGTGCACGGGTGCACCCTCGCAAAGCAGACCGCACGGGATGCCGCTGCCACCCCATCAAACCGCAGCTTCGCCGTGCCGCGGCATGTTTTTCCCAACGGGCCGCGGCGTGCAGCGTGATGCAATGGCTTCGTAACAAACCCGTCGCAAACACTTTCTGCCACGTGGCCCGCCCCGGTCGGTCACCGGTTGTGATTTCAAGGACCCGAGACATGGCTTTCCGCCCCAAGTACGTGACTTTCGATTGCTACGGCACGCTGACCCGTTTCCGCATGGGCGAGCTCACGAAAGAACTGTTCGCCGACCGCATCAGCCCCGAGCAGATGCCCCATTTCATCGTCGACTTCACGGCCTACCGCTTCGACGAAGTGCTGGGTGCATGGCAGCCTTACGAAGTGGTGCTGAAGAACGCCGTGCGCCGCCTGTGCAAGAAGTGGAAGATCCAGTACTTCGACACCGACGGCCAGGCCTATTACGACGCCGTGCCCACCTGGGACCCGCATGCCGACGTGCCCGCGGGCCTGGCCAAGGTCGCCAAGGAAATCCCGCTGGTCATCCTCTCGAATGCCGACGACAGCCAGATCCAGAAGAACGTCGCCATGCTGGGCGCGCCGTTCCACCGCGTGTACACCGCCCAGCAGGCCCAGGCCTACAAGCCGCGCCTGAAGGCCTTCGAGTACATGATCGACTCGCTGGGCTGCAACCCCGAAGACTTGCTGCACGTCTCGTCCAGCCTGCGCTACGACCTGATGTCGGCCGACGACATCGGCATCAAGCACAAGGTGTTCGTCAACCGTGGCCACGGCCCGGGCAACCCGGCCTACGGCTACACCGAGATCCAGGACATCGGCGGCCTGCCGGGCGTCGTCGGTCTCTGATCGATCCGTCGCCGCCACCCGCATTCTTTCCCCACACGCCGCACCGGCCATCCCATGAAACTCGAAAGCTATTGGACCGATTCCGCCGAGGCCTTCACGCCCTCCGCGCGCGACCTGCCTGCCAAGGTGGATGTGGCGATCGTGGGGGGCGGCTTCACCGGCCTCTCCGCCGCGCTGGCCTTCGCGAAGCAGGGCGCCCGCGTGGCGGTGCTGGAAGCCGGCCCGCGCGTGGCGGCCGAGGCCTCGGGCCGCAACGGCGGCCACGTCAACAACGGGCTGGCGATGGACTATGCCGACGTGGCGGCCCGGGTGGGCGTGCCCCAGGCGCGCAGCTGGTACCACGCGTACGACGCGTCGGTCGACACCGTGCAGCGCCTGGTGCGCGACGAGGCCATCGACTGCGATTTCTTGCGCCACGGCAAGCTCAAGCTGGCCACCCGTCCGCAGCACCTCGATGCGCTGCAGCGCAGTGCGCAGCGCCTGATCGCTGATGGCGTCGACACCGACGTGGAGATCCTGAGCGCGGGCCAGGTGCGCGCCGAGGTGCAGAGCGAGCGCTTCCATGGCGGCCTGCTCTACAAGCGCAGCGCGCAGATGCACATGGGCCGGTTCGCCCTTGGGCTGGCCGCCGCGGCCGAACGCCGGGGCGCCGAGATCCATATCGGCACCGAAGTGCGCAGCCTGCAGCGCATCGGCAGCGGCCATGCGCACCGCCTGGTCACGAGCCGCGGCACCGTGGAGGCCGCGCAGGTGCTGGTCGCCACCGGTGCCACCCGCCATGGCGGCTATGCCAGCTTCGGGTGGCTGCGCCGCCGCATCGTGCCGATCGGCAGCTTCATCGTGGTGACCGAGCCGCTGGGCGCCGAGCGTGCCAACGCGCTGCTGGCCGGTCGCCGCACCTACACCACGGTGGCCAACATCCACCACTATTTCCGTCTCACCCCCGACCACCGGCTGGTGTTCGGCGGGCGCGCGCGCTTCGCCGTTTCCAGCCCGCAGTCCGATGCGACCAGCGGCGAAATCCTGCGCGCCGGCCTGGCCGAGACCTTTCCGCAACTGGGCGCGGTGCGCCTCGACTACTGCTGGGGCGGCCTCGTGGACGTGACGCAGGACCGGCTGCCCCATGCCGGCGAGCGCGACGGCCTCTACTACAGCATGGGCTACAGCGGCCATGGCACGCAGATGTCGGTCCACATGGGGGAGCGCATGGCAGCCCTCATGACCGGCGTGCCGAACGCCAATCCCTGGGCCGGCCGCGACTGGCCCGCCATTCCGGGGCACTTCGGTGCGCCGTGGTTCCTGCCGGCCGTGGGCCTTTACTTCCGGCTCAAGGACAAGCTCGCCTGATCCGGCGACGCAGGCCGACCCAACCGCTTTCCCCTCACCTTTTCTTTTCCCCCAGTTCCCACAGGAGCATCACCATGAGCGACAACCCCTTCAAGAGCATCGTCGGCCCGCGCGAAAGCCTTCGCGTGATGGAATCCCTGCGCCGAGGCGCATCGCGCCGTGACGTGCTCGCCATGCTGATGGCAGGCGGCATGCAGGCCACGCTGGCTGGCAGCCTGGCGGGGATGGCCACCGTGGCCCATGCGCAGACGCCGCGCCGTGGCGGCCGCATCCGCGTCGCAGCCGCCACGGCCGCGGCCACCGACACGCTGGATCCGGCCAAGCAGTCCAACCAGAACGATTACGTGCGCTGCAACATGGTCTACAACGGCCTCACGTCGCTGGACGGCAGCCTCACGCCCCAGCCCGCGCTGGCGGAGTCGTTCACCACCACCGATGCCAAGACCTGGGTCTTCACGCTGCGCAAGGGCGTTACCTTCCACGACGGCAAGGCGCTGGCGCCGGCCGACGTGGTCTTCTCGCTGATGCGCCACAAGGACCCGGCCACCGCCTCCAAGGCCAAGGCACTGGCCGACCAGATCGACAGCGTGAAGGCCACCGGCCCGAACGAGGTCACCGTGGTGCTGTCCGCGCCCAACGCCGACCTGCCGGTCATCCTCGGCACCTTCCACTTCGTGATCGCCAAGGAAGGCACGACCGACTTCAGCACCGGCATCGGCACCGGCCCCTACAAGCTCAAGGAATTCAAGCCCGGCGTGCGGACCCTGGTGGTGCGCAACGACAACTACTGGAAGCCCGGCCGCCCCTACCTGGACGAGATCGAATTCGTCGGCATCGGCGACGAGAGCGCCCGCGTCAACGCGCTGCTGTCGGGCGGCATGGACCTGGTCGCCTCGGTCAACCCGCGCGCCGTGGCCCGCGTGAAGTCGACGCCTGGCTACGCCATCTTCACGACGCAGTCCGGCCAATACTCCGATCTGGTCATGCGCCGCGACATGGCGCCCGGCAGCAGCGCCGACTTCGTGCTGGCGATGAAGCACCTGTTCGATCGCGAGCAGATGAAGAAGAGCATCGCGCTCGACTACGCCGTGCTGGCCAACGACCAGCCCATCGACCCGACCAACCGGTTCTACTTCAAGGACCTGCCGCAGCGCACCTTCGACCTGGACAAGGCCAAGTTCCATCTGCAGAAGTCGGGTGTGACGGGCAAGGTGCCGGTGGTCACGTCCCCCGCCGCCATGTACTCGACCGAGACCGCGCTGCTGCTGCAGCAGGCCGGCCAGCGCATCGGGCTCGATCTGGACATCAAGCGCATGCCGGCCGACGGTTACTGGTCCAACCACTGGCTCAACAGTGCAGTGGGCTTCGGCAACGTCAACCCCCGCCCCAGCGCGGACGCGCTGTTCACGCAGTTCTTCAAGTCCGATGCCGCCTGGAACGAGTCGCGTTGGAAGAATCCGCAATTCGACCAACTGCTGGTCGCCGCGCGGGGCGAAACCGATCTGGCCAAGCGCCGGCAGATGTACGCCGACATGCAGACCATGGTGCACAACGAGGCGGGCATCGGCATTCCGCTGTTCCTCGCCAGCATCGACGGCCATTCGACCAAGCTCAAGGGCCTGTCGCCCATTCCGCTGGGCGGCCTGATGGGCTATTCGTTCGCCGAGAACGTCTGGCTCGAAGCCTGAAGACCGGCGCCCTGCGCCCGGCCTCGCTGCCGGGCGCAGGTCACCGATGATCGACACCACCTCCATGCACTAACGACAGCCGCCGCGCCATGAACCGTGTCATTCTCAAACTGTTGATCCAACGGGTGCTGCTGGCGCTGCTGTCGCTGCTGGCGGTGTCGGTCATCGTGTTTTCGATCACCGCCGTGCTGCCCGGCGATGCCGCGCAGGAGCAGCTGGGCCAGGAGGCCACCGCCGAATCGCTCGCCGCGCTGCGCGCGCAGATGGGGCTGGATGTTCCGGCGCCGCTGCGCTACGTGCGCTGGCTCGGCGGCATCGTGCGGGGCGACCTGGGCACCTCGGCCACCACGCAGATGCCGGTGGGCGAGCTGGTGGCGAGCCGGCTGCCCAATTCGCTGCTGCTGGCGGCGGTGACGGCGATCTTCTCGGTGCCCATCGCGCTCACGCTGGGCATCGCCTCGGCGGTCTGGCGGGGCTCGTGGTTCGACCGCATCGTCTCGTCGGCCGCGGTGGCGGTGGTGTCTGTGCCCGAATTCCTGGTGGCCACGCTGGCCGTGATGGTGTTCGCGGTGCAGTTGAAGTGGCTGCCCGCGCTCTCCTACGTGAACGACATCGAGTCGCTCGGCCAGCTGCTGCGGGCCTTCGCAATGCCCGTGCTGAGCCTATGCTGCGTGATCGTCGCGCAGATGATGCGCATGACGCGCGCGGCCGTCAGCGACCAGCTGGACGCGCCCTACATCGAGATGGTGCGGCTCAAGGGCGCATCCCCGCTGCGCATGGTGATGGCCCACGCGCTGCCCAACGCCATCGGGCCCATCGCCAACGCGGTGGCGCTGTCGCTGTCGTACCTGCTGGGCGGCGTGATCATCATCGAGACCATCTTCAACTACCCCGGCATCGCCAAGCTCATGGTCGACGGCGTGACGCAGCGCGACATGCCGCTGGTGCAGACCTGTTCCATGATCTTCTGCGCGGGCTATCTCATCCTGGTGACGCTGGCAGACGTCTGCGGCATCGTCGCCAACCCCCGCCTGCGCCACCGCTGATCCCGAGGCCGCCCATGGATTCAATGACTTCTTCCCGCCGGTCGCCCGCGCCCATGCCTGCCTCGACCCAACTGCCTGCTTCTCCACCGGGAGCCTTGGCCGGTGAGGTTTCCGCCCCCGCCACCGTGCGCCGCCGCAACCCGCTGCGCTGGATCGCCGGCTTCGGCTTCAGCGGCGCGCTCGGCCTCGCCGTGCTCGTCTTCTGGCTGCTGGCCGCGTCCATCGGGCCACTGCTGCTCAGCCCTGCGCTGCAATCGGGCGGCGGCTCGGAGGTGTTCGCGCCCATCAGCGGCGCGCACTGGCTGGGCACCGACTACCTGGGCCGCGACATGCTGGCGCGGGTGATCGACGGTGCGCGCTACACGGTGGGCGTCGCGCTCCTGGCCACGCTGCTGGCCAGCGGCACGGGCACCACGCTCGCGCTCTTCGCCGCCGCCGTGGGCGGGCGGCTCGACGCCGTGCTGAGCCGCCTGCTCGACACCTTCACCGCCATCCCGAGCAAGATGTTCGCGCTCATCCTGGTGGCCGGCTTCGGCTCGTCGGTGACCATGCTGGTGGTGGCCGCCGCCATCATCTACGTGCCGGGCGCCTACCGCATCGCGCGGTCGCTGGCGGTGAACATCAACGCGCTGGACTACGTCACCGTGGCCCGCACGCGGGGCGAGGGCACGGGCTACATCATGCTGCGCGAGATCCTGCCCAACATCCTGGGCCCCATGCTGTCCGACCTGGGCCTGCGCTTCGTCTACGTGGTGCTGCTGCTGGCCAGCCTGAGCTTCCTGGGCCTGGGCATCCAGCCGCCGGCGGCCGACTGGGGCTCGCTGGTGCGCGAGAACATCGGCGCGCTGCCCGACGGCGGCGCCTCGGTCATCGTGCCGGCGCTGGCCATCGCCAGCCTGACCATCTCGGTCAATCTCGTCATCGACAACCTGCCGGGCCGTGCCGCCCGCGAACGCGGAGGGCGTTGAACATGGGTGCTTCCGTCGTCGTCAAAGACCTCTCCATCACCGCCGGCGACCAGACGCTGGTCGACGCGCTGAGCTTCCGCATCGAGCCCGGCGAGGTGCTGGCGCTCATCGGCGAATCCGGCTCGGGCAAGACCACCACCGCGCTGGCGCTGATGGGCTACGCCCGCGGCGGCTGCGCCATCTCGGGCGGCAGCGTGCGCATCGGCGATGTCGATGTGCTGCACCTGTCGCCCGCCGAGCAGCGCGCCCTGCGCGGGCGCACGGTGGCCTACATCGCGCAGAGCGCGGCCGCGTCGTTCAACCCGTCGCGCACCATCATGGACCAGGTGGTCGAGCCCACCCGCATCCACGGCACCATGACCCGCGCCGAGGCCGAGGCCAAGGCGGTGGCGCTGTTCCGCGAACTGGCGCTGCCCCACCCCGACACCATCGGCGAGCGTTACCCGCACCAGGTGTCGGGCGGCCAGCTGCAGCGCCTGATGGCCGCGATGGCGCTCATCACCGACCCGGACCTGGTGATCCTCGACGAGCCCACCACGGCGCTGGACGTGACCACGCAGATCGAGGTGCTGCACGCCTTCCGCCGCGTGGTGCGCGAGCGCCGCTCCACCGCCGTCTACGTGAGCCACGACCTGGCCGTGGTGGCCCAGATGGCCGACCACATCCTGGTGCTGCGCGGCGGCAGGCTGCAGGAGCTGAACGCCACCGGGCGCATCCTGGCCGCGCCCGACCACGAATACACCCGCATGCTGATGGCCGCCGCCCGGCCCGAGCCCCGGGTGGCCGAGCACTGCCGGGGCGAGGGCGAATTGCTGCTCGACGTGCGCGACCTGTCGGCCGGCTACGGCCCGGTCGATGCGCAAGGCCAGCCGGCGGTGCTGGTGCTGCAGGACATCAGCCTCAAGCTCTACCGGGGCCAGGCCATCGGCGTGATCGGCGAATCGGGCTCCGGCAAGACCACGCTGGCGCGGGCCATCGCCGGGCTCATCGAGCCCTGCCAGGGCAGCATGCTGTTCGCCAATTCCGAGCTCCGGCCGACGCTGCGCGAGCGCAGCAAGGAAGAGCTTCGCCGCATCCAGATCGTGTTCCAGATGGCGGACACGGCGCTCAACCCGTCGCAGACCATCGAGCGCATCCTGGCGCGGCCGTTGCAGTTCTACAAGGGCCTGAAGGGCGCCGCGCTGCAGCGCCGCATCCACGAGCTGCTCGACCTGGTGAAGCTGCCGCACGGCGTGGCGCAGCGCCTGCCGGGAGGCCTCTCGGGCGGGCAGAAGCAGCGGGTGAACCTGGCGCGCGCGCTGGCGGCCGAGCCCGACCTGATCCTGTGCGACGAGGTCACCTCGGCGCTGGACACCGTGGTGGGCGCCGCCGTGCTGGACCTGATGGCCGAGCTGCGGCGCGAGCTGGGCGTGTCGTACCTTTTCATCAGCCACGACCTGCACACCGTGCGGTCGGTGTGCGACGAGATCGTGGTCATGCAGCACGGCCGCAAGCTGGCCCAGGTGGCCCGCGCCGATTACGACCGTGGCCCGCACCATCCCTACTACGAGCTGCTGGCCCGCTCGGTGCCGGAGCTGCGCCAGGGCTGGCTGGAGGAGCACGCAAGCGTCTTCCACCCGGCCGCGACGCCGGCTTGAGCCCCGGGGCGCCCCCGACGGGGTGGTTGCCCCGATTGCTTCTGAATTGATAGCACGCTGCGCTTGATCCACCGGCGCTGGCGGCCCATTTGACCTTGGAAACCCCATGTCCCAGACCCCGATCTTGCCCATGACATCGCCCCTGACCCTGACCCTGACCCGCCCCGAGCTCATCCGCCACGCCAACTTCATCGCCGGCCAGTGGACCCCCGGCCCCGGCGCGCTGCTGCCCGTCACCAACCCCGCGACCGGCGAGGTGATCGCCTCCGTGCCCGACTCCGGCGCCACCGATGCCCTGGCCGCGCTGGACGCCGCCCACGCCGCCTTCCCCGCCTGGCGCGCCCTGCCGGCCAAGCAGCGCGCGGCCATCATCAAGCGCTGGAACGACCTGGTCGTCGCCCACACCGAAGACCTGGGCCGGCTCATCTCCCTGGAGCAGGGCAAGCCGCTCGCCGAAGGCCGAGGCGAAGTCGCCTACGCGGCCAGCTACATCGAATGGTTCGGCGAAGAGGCGACCCGCATGAACGGCGAGGTCATTCCCGCCCCCGTGCCCGGGCGGCGCATGTTCGCGCTCAAGGAGCCCGTGGGCGTGGTCGCCGCCATCACCCCCTGGAACTTCCCCGCCGCCATGATCGCGCGCAAGATCGCCCCGGCGCTCGCCGCCGGCTGCACGGTGGTCTGCAAACCCGCCGAGGACACCCCGCTCACCTCCCTGGCCCTCGTGCTGCTCGCCCACGAAGCGGGCGTGCCGGCGGGCGTGCTCAACATCGTCACCGCCTCGCGCGAGAAGACCCCCGAGGTGGTCGATGTGTGGCTGGATGACGGCCGGGTGCGCAAGATCACCTTCACCGGCTCCACGCCCGTGGGCAAGCATCTGGCGCGGCGCAGCGCCGATACGCTCAAAAAGCTCTCGCTGGAGCTGGGCGGCAACGCGCCCTTCATCGTCTTCGAAGATGCCGATGTGGAAGCCGCCGTGCAAGGCTT
>Ga0308171_1001952_pt1 | contig 24089 bp, 20 predicted proteins | sample PhyGR1_FD_202135 | JGI IMG/M metagenome (GOLD analysis project Ga0308171, IMG submission 202135) | Phyllosphere microbial communities from UC Gill Tract Community Farm, Albany, California, United States - DLSLSG.R1 | ecosystem: Host-associated > Plants > Phyllosphere > Unclassified | place: USA...
CAGGAGCCCTTACACCATGAGTATCTTCACCGAAGCCCAGGCCAAGGCCATCCTCGACAAGGTCATCGCCCTGTCCAAGGCCGATGAGTGCACGGCCGTACTGGCCGGTTCCATCAACGGCAACATCCGTTTCGCCCTGAACAACGTGTCCACCAGCGGCATCGTCGACAACACCGAACTGGCCGTCACCGTGGCCTTCGGCAGGCGCGTAGGTACCGCCTCGATCAACGAGTTCGACGACGCGGCGCTGCAGCGCGTGGTGCGCCGCGCCGAAGACCTGGCCCGCCTGGCCCCGGAAAATCCGGAGTTCATGCCGGCCATCAGCAAGCAGACCTACCGCCCCAGCCCGACCTTCAGCGAATCCACCGCCGCCATCGATCCGGCCTTCCGCGCCAAGGTTGCCGCCGATTCGATCGCGCCGTGCCGTGGCAACGGGCTGATCGCTGCCGGCTTCCTCGAAGACGGCCAGGGTTTCTACGCCACGGCCAACAGCAACGGCAACTTCGGCTACCAGCGCACCACCAACTTCGACTACACCTGCACCGTGCGCACCGAAGACGGCCGTGGTTCGGGCTGGGTGGGGCGCAACCTGAAGGACGCTGCCGACTTCAAGGCCGACCAGGACATCCGCATCGCCATGCGCAAGGCGACCGAGTCGCAGGAAGCCAAGGCGCTGGAACCCGGCAAGTACACGGTGATCCTGGAGCCGGCGGCAGCCGCCGGCCTGATCAGCTTCATGATGAACTTTTTCAGCGCACGCTCGGCCGATGAAGGCCGCAGCTTCCTGTCGAAGAAGGGCGGTGGCAACAAGCTGGGCGAGCAGGTCTACGATCCGCGCGTGAACATGCATGCCGACCCGTGGCACCCGGACGCGCCGGTGCTGCCGTGGGACAACGAGGGCATGCCGCGCGAGCGCATCGCCATCATCGAGAACGGCAAGGTCGCCAACCTCGACTATTCGCGCTTCTGGGCACAGAAGCAGGGCAAGACCGCCAAGGCCACGCCCGGCAACCTGCTGATGAGCGGTGGCGAGAAGAGCACCGCCGAACTGGTGCGCGGCACCCAGAAGGGCATCCTGGTCACCCGTACCTGGTACATCCGCATGGTCGATCCGCAGACCGTGCTGCTGACCGGCCTGACCCGCGATGGCACCTTCTACATCGAGAACGGGCAGATCAAGTACCCGGTGAAGAACTTCCGCTTCAACGAATCGCCGGTGATCATGCTCAACAACATCGAAGAGCTGGGCAAGCCGGTGCGCGTGGCCGGTGACGAGTCCAGCTTCGTGATGATGATTCCGCCGATGAAGCTGCGCGATTTCACCTTCACCTCGTTGTCCGACGCGGTCTGATGGACCGGCGGGCCTGCCTGCGCTGGTTGGCCGCTGCCGCTTCGGCGGCGGCGCTGCCGGCATGGGCGCAGGCAGGCCCACGCAGTTCGCGCTACGACTTCTGGTTCACCCGCCTGCAGTACGACTCCGGCGACTGGGACGTGGACGCGCGCATGCCGTCCAACCTGATCACCTCGCTGATCGACTACACCACCCTGCGGGTGGACCCGCAGGAACGCGTGGTGGCGTTGGCCGACCCACGCATGCTGGAAGCGCCGTTCTGCTACCTGGCCGGGCACACCCTGGTCGAGTTCAACGCCGCCGAACGGCAGAACTTCGTGCGCTACGTGCGCAATGGTGGCTTCGTCTTCGTCGACGACTGCAACCACGATATCGACGGCCTGTTCGCCACCTCGTTCGAAGCGCAGATGGGCCGGCTGTTCGGGCCGAAGGCGCTGCAGAAACTGCCCAACAGCCACGCGCTGTACCGCAGCTTCTTCCGCTTCCCCGACGGCCCGCCCGCCACCAGCTTCGAGCTCAACGGCTGGGGCGATGACCTGGTGCACGACTACCTGAAAGGCATCGATGTCGATGGCCGGCTGGGTCTGCTCTACAGCAACAAGGACTACGGCTGCGAGTGGGACTACGACTGGCGCAACAAGCGTTTCCTGGCCGAAGACAACACCCGCTTCGGCGTCAACATCGTGATGTACGCATTGAACAATTGAACGGACCACGCCCATGAGCAATCCCGACCTCGATTCCCTGCTGCCGCGCCTGCATGCGCTGCGCAGCGCCCTGGCCCACGCCGTGGTCGGCCAGCACACCGTGGTCGAGCAGCTGCTGATCGGCCTGCTGGCTGGCGGCCACTGCCTGCTGGAAGGCGCGCCGGGGCTGGGCAAGACCCTGCTGGTGCGCTCGCTGGGGCAGGCACTGGAACTGCAGTTCCGGCGCGTGCAGTTCACCCCGGACCTGATGCCCAGCGACATCCTCGGCACCGAACTGCTGGAAGAAGACCACGGCACCGGCCATCGCCATTTCCGCTTCCAGCAGGGCCCGATCTTCACCAACCTGCTGCTGGCCGACGAGCTCAACCGTACCCCGCCCAAGACACAGGCAGCGCTGCTGGAAGCGATGCAGGAGCGTACGGTCAGCTACGCCGGCACGACCTACACGTTGCCGGCGCCGTTCTTCGTGCTGGCCACGCAGAATCCGATCGAGCAGGCCGGTACCTACCCCTTGCCCGAAGCGCAGCTGGACCGCTTCCTGCTGCATGTGCTGGTCGATTACCCCAGCGAGGAAGAAGAGCGGCAGATCCTCGAACAGACCACCGGCGGTGCCACTGAAAGCGTGCCGAAGGTGATGGATGCCGAAGCGGTGATCGCCCTGCAGGCCGCAGTACGCCAGGTGCATGTCAGCCCTGATGTGCTGGCCTGGATCACCCGCCTGGTCCGCGCCAGCCGTCCAGGCGAAGGCGCACCGGCGGCGATCAACCAGTGGGTGAAGTGGGGCGCAGGTCCGCGTGCCGGGCAGTCGCTGGTGCTGGCCGCCAAGGCACGCGCATTGCTGCAGGGACGCTTCGCCGCCACCCGCGAGGATGTGCAGGCGCTGGCCGCACCGGTGATGCGCCATCGCCTGCTGCTGTCCTTTGCCGCCGAGGCCGAGCAGAAGCGTGCCGACGATGTGGTCGCCGCACTGCTGCAGGCCGTTCCCTTCCCGGCGTGATCCACTGGTGAGCGCCGTTACGCCGCTGCTTCTGCCTGCCGATCTGCGCGCGCGCCTGCGTGCGCTGCGCCTGCGGCCACGCTTGGCCAGCGGTGCGAGCGGCATCGGCCAGCATGCCAGCCGCAGCCGCGGCGCCGGCCTGGAATTCGCCCAGTACCGCGCCTACGAGCCCGGTGACGAACTGCGCCAGATCGACTGGAAGCTGTATGCGCGCTCGGACCGCTTCTTCGTGCGCGAATCCGAGCGCGAAAGCCCGATCACGGTCTGGCTGCTGCTCGATGCGACGGCCTCGGCGGGCCAGTCCGACCGTACAGCGCCCGGACGCAGCCGCCTGGATCACATGCGGCAGCTGGCTGCCTGCGTGGTCGAGCTGGCGTTGCAGCAGGGTGATCGCTTCGGCCTGCTGGCGATCAACGGCGATGGCCTGCAGCTGGTGCCCGCGGCCAACGGCGCACGCCAGCGTGATCGCGTGCATCTGCAACTGCATGGCCTGCAGGCGCGCGGCGCCTGGCCTGCGGCCGATCGCCTTCGGCCGCTGTGGGAGCGCGTGCGCCCCGGCGATCTGCTGCTGGCCATCGGCGATGGCTTCGACGACGCGGGCATCGTGCTGCTGGAGCAGCTGGCCAGCGCCCGCCGCGAGGTGATGATGCTGCAGGTGCTGACGGCCGACGAGCGCGATTTCCCCTTCGACGCTGGCCATCGTTTCCGCGATCCGGAAACGGGCGATGAACTTCTCGGCGATGGCGCCGCGATCCGCGCCGACTACCTCCAGCGCTTCGCCCAGGCGCGTGCCGCGCTGCAGTCGCGCCTGCAGGCCAGTGGCATCGCCTGCGCAACCGGTTGGCTGGATCAGCCGCTGGACCAGCCGCTGCAGGCACTGTTCGGCCGCAGGGGCGGCGCATGAGCCTGCTGTTCCCGCTGGGCCTGGCGGCGTTGGCCGCATGGCTGCTGCCACTGCTGATCCACCTTGCGCGGCGACATCCGTATACGCCGCTGGATTTCGCTGCGCTGCGCTGGCTGCGCGCACATATCCGGCCGCGTCAGCGCATCCGCTTCGATGATTGGCCGTTGCTGCTGGTACGCCTGCTGTTGCTGGCCGCACTGGCCCTGCTGCTGGCGCGCCCGGCGCTGACCGGTCCTGCGCCCGTGCCAGCAGCGTGGACGGTGGTGGCACCGGGCCTGGACGCGACCGCGCTGCGCGGCAGCACCGATGCGCGCAACTGGCATTGGCTGGCGCCGGGCTTCCCCACCATCGATCAGCCCGCACCGGCAGACGCCGCTTCCCTGCCCAGCCTGCTGCGCGAGCTGGACGCGCAGTTGCCTGCCGGCACCGCGCTGACCGTACACGTACCCGATCCCTTGCCCGGCCTTGATGGTGCCCGCCTGCAGCTGTCGCGCGATGTGCAGTGGCAGCCACACACGTTGGCCGTCACCGCGCCGCCACGCGCCTCCGCGGCACCACGCCTGCGTACGCGCAGCGATGCACCGACGGCTGCACTGCAATGGCTGGGCGCGTTGCAGCGCGCGTGGAGCACGCAACCACTGGCAGCCCCCCTGGCCGACGACGCGTTGCCTGCCCGCGGCGAGATCGGTGTCTGGACCGCCACCGATGCGCTGCCTGGCACTTGGCAGCGCTGGCTGCAGCAGGGCGGCACGGTGCTGACCGCCGCGAAACCGCCAGCGGGCGCACCCGTACTGCTGCGCAATGCAGACAATGCGCCGCTGCTGTGGCAGCAGCGCATCGGCCAGGGCCGCCTGCTGCATCTGCCCGGCGAATGGAACGTGGCCCGCAACAGTGCCCTCCGCGATGACGGCCTGCCGCGCGACCTGCTGCAGGCCCTGCAACCGCCATCAACGCCGCGACTGGGTGATGCGCAGGACCAGGCGCCACGTCAGGCGGCCCTGCCCGCCGCAACGCCGCCCCTGCGCGAACCCACGGCCTGGCTGCTGCTGGTGACCGTGTTGCTGTTCGCGCTTGAGCGCTGGATGGCGAGCAGCGCGCGACGCAGGGCTGCACCATGAAGACGCTGCAGCAGGCATGGCAGCGCGCACGTCGGCGCCGCGCGGGCATCACCGTGCTGCTGGGCCTGCCGTGGGCGCTGGCGGCAGCGGCACTCGCGCTGCGCCTGTCCGGTTTCGATATCGCCTGCGTCGTGGCGACCGTGGCCCTGCTGATCATTGCGGCCGCCGCGACGATGCGCGCCCGGCAGCTGGACCGACGCTGGGTGCAGCGCACGCTCGATGCCAGTGGCGCCAGCGAAGACAGCGCCGATCTGCTGTTTGCCGATGGCGCTGCGCTCAACCCGTTGCAGCAGCGCCAGCGCACGCACGTGCTGGCTGCGCTTGAACGCAACCTCCCCGAGCTGCGACCACGCTGGCCGCGCAGGGCAATGGCGCTGTGCTGGATCGGTGGAATCGCCGTCGCTGTGCTGGCACTGGGCTGGCCGCACCGCGCCGCACCGCGCCCCACGGCGCCTGCATCGCCGCAAAGCAGCGCCAAGGCCGGTCCATTGCGCCTGCAGTCCACTCGACTGCGCATCGACGCACCGGCCTACACCGGCCAACCCACGCGCACGCAGAACGCACTCGACGCCAAGGTCGCCGCCGACAGCCGCCTGTCCTGGTCACTGCGCTTCGACCGTGCACCCAGCAACGCCTGGCTGCAGTTCCACGACGGTCGACGCCTGCCGTTGCGCGAGCGCAATGGTGAATGGCAGGCGCAGGACGTGGCGCGTACCCCGGTGCTGTATCGCGTGGTCAGCGAGCCGGCGCTGGCCGAAACCCGCCTGCATCGGCTCGACGTGGTCGCCGACCGTGCGCCGACGGTGCGCGTGATCGAACCTGCCACCAGCCTGGTGCTGGGCACCCCCGGACAACGGCAGTGGACGCTGCGCTTCGAGGCCAGCGACGATCATGGCGTCTCCGCGCAGGCGACGCTGTCGATCACCACCACCCAGGGCAGCGGCGAGAACATCACCTTCGTACGCCGCAGCGTGACGCTCAACGGCAGCGGCGAGGCCAAGGCACGGCGCTTTGCCCATTCCCTCGATCTGGCCGCGCTGGGCGCACAGCCCGGCAACGATGTGATCGCCCAGCTGGAAGTGCGCGACAACCACGCGCCGGCAGCACAGGTCGGCCGCAGCAGCAGCGTGATCCTGCGCCTGCCCAGCGCCGAGGCCGTGCTCGGTGCCGAGCTGGAAGGCCGCATCAAGAAGACCCTGCCCGCGTACTTCCGCAGCCAGCGGCAGATCATCATCGACGCCGAGGCGTTGATCCGCGAACGCCGGAGCGTAGCCGCCGATACCTTCATCAAGCGCAGCGACGCGATCGGCGTCGACCAGCGCATCCTGCGCCTGCGCTACGGCCAGTTCCTGGGCGAGGAAAGCGAGGGCGCGCCGAAGCCACCGCCGACCAGCGACCTGCCCACCAGCGATACGCCGGCGGCAGACGCACACGATGACGATCATGAGCACGGTGAGGGCGCCGAGGCCGGCGGACACGACGGGCACGGCCACGACCACGCTGGCGCAGCCAGCGGCAATGACACGGCGGCGGTGTTCGGCAGCGCCACCGACGTGCTGTCCGAGTACGGGCATACCCACGACCACGCCGAGGCGGCGACGCTGCTTGACCCGCAGACACGCGCCACCTTGAAGGCTGCGCTGGACCAGATGTGGTCGGCCGAAGGCGAGCTGCGCCAAGGCCGCCCCGAGCAGGCCCTGCCGTTTGCCTACAAAGCGCTGGCGTTCATCAAGCAGGTGCAGCAGGCCGAGCGCATCTACCTGGCGCGCGTCGGCCCGGAGCTGCCGCCGATCGACGAGAGCCGACGGCTGAGCGGCGACCGTGCCGGGCTGGCCAGCCGCGACCTGCCGCTGGCCGCGCGCACGCCGCCCGATCCGGCCGTCGTCGAGGCCTGGCAGCGATTGGGCGACGAGGACGGAACGCCCGATCTGGACATGCTGGCCACCTGGCAGCAGCGCAACGACGCGTTCCTGCCCGATGCGCTGGACCTGGCGGCCGCCATCGAACAACTGCGCATCGAACCCGGCTGTACCGAGTGCCGACAGCGCCTGCGCGCACAGCTGTGGCGCGCACTGCAGCGGCCACTGCCGCAGGTGATGCGGCGCACCGCCCCCGATGCAATGGGCCAGCGTTACCTCGATGCGCTGGAGGTGCAGCCATGAATGCCACTGCCTTGAACCTGTGGCTGGCCGTGGCGCTGGCGGCCATCGTCATCATCGCCAGCGTCCTGCAGCTGCGTGCGCGCACCACACATCGCGGCCGCCGCGCGGCACGCCTGGCGCTGCAGGCCATCACTGCGGTGCTGCTGTATTTCTGCCTGCAGCCGCCGAGCCAGCAGCGGCCTGCGGGCGGCTTGGTCGTGCTCACTGCCGATGCGGCTGCTGCCGGCGCGTTGCCGGCCAGCGACGGCGCCCTGATGCTGTTGCCGGAGGCGGCGGATGTAGAGGGCGGCCAGCGCGTACCTGATCTGGCCACGGCGCTGCGCCAGCACCCGGCCTCTACGTTGACCCTGGTCGGCGCCGGCCTGGTCGCGCGTGACCGCGACGCGGTGCTGCCGGCGAACCTCCGCTGGCAGGCCCCGCCTGCGCCGCGTGGCTGGATCGCACTGCAGCCGCCGACCGACGCCGCGCCCGGTGCGCGCTTCGAGGTGCACGCGCAGGCACACGGTGTGGCCGCTGGCCGCGCCGAACTGCTGGACCCGGCCGACACCGTGGTGGATCGCGTGGAGGTGGCCGCCGATGGCCGCGTGCAGCTCAGCGGCATCGCCCGCGCGCCGGGCCGCAGCGTCTTCCATCTGCGCCTGCTGGATGCGCAGGCCCATGTGCTGGACAGCGTGCCGGTGCCGCAGCAGACGCTGGCGGCCGCATCGCTGCGCCTGCTGGTGCGTGCCAGCGCGCCCGGGCCGGAACTGAAGTACCTGCGCCGCTGGGCCACCGATGCCGGCCTGCGCGTGCAGGCGCAGGCCGACACCGGCGCCGGGCTCAGCGTGGGCGATGGCGCGGTGGCGCTGGATGCGGCCGCACTGGCGCGCAGCGACCTGCTGCTGCTGGACGAGCGCAGCCTGGCGGCATTGAGCGCGGGGCAACTGGCGGCGGTGCGCCAGGCCCTGCGCGATGGCCTCGGTGTGCTGGTCCGCAGCGCCGGCGCTCCCTCGGCCATCGCGCGGCAACGCCTGCGCGATCTCGGCCTGCCGGTGCAGGGTGATGGAAGCAGCCTTGCCGTCGAACTGCCTGGCGATGGCGAGAGCGCGATGCTCGCCGCACGGCGCGGCCCGCTGGATTCGGCCACCTTGCCCACCGCTGATGGCGAAGTGGCGGACCGCAGCCCGCACAGTGCCTCCCTGCCCGCGCTGGAGGCGCTGGCGCTGCAGGTCAACGACGGCAGCGCCCTGCTGCACGACACCGCGGGCCAGACCCTCGGTGGCTGGCGCAGCGTCGGCAAGGGCCGCATCGGCCTGCTGCCGGTCACCGACAGCTGGCGTTGGGTGCTGGCCGGCCGCGATGATCGCCACGGCGAACTGTGGAGCGGTGTGGTCGCCACGCTGGCGCGCGCGCAGCCCCGCACGGATCCACTGTGGTCACCGCAGCCGCAGGCGTGGGCGGGCGAGCGCGTCGTCCTGTGCGGGGTGCAGGCACCGTTGCAGGCATTCGATGCGAAGGGGGCGGGTGTTCCCCTAGTTGTCGATGGCGCCACCTCGTCCCTTCGCTGCGCCGGCTGGTGGCCGCGTTCTGCAGGCTGGCAGCGGCTGCAGCATGGCGAGGCGACCGTCTGGCGCTACGTCTTCGATGCCGAGGATGCGGCCACGCTTCACCGCCAGTCGATGATCGATGCAACCACGCAGGCGCGAGCAACCGCCATGCCCGCGGGTGCGCAGGTCATGCAGCCGGTGCCAGGTCCGCGCTGGCCGTGGTGGCTGGCCTTCGTGCTATGCGCATCGGCGCTGTGGTGGCTGGAACGGCGCTCCATTGTTAATTCGCTGTAGTCTTTCATGACAGGCGGCCAACTCGCTTCGTACAAAGCACAAAAATGGAATGAAGAGGGGAGAGTGATGAGTAAGAAAGGATTTGTGGTTGCCCGAAAAACCACCATCGCCAGCTGGCTGATCATTGCAGTCTTGTCGCAACTACTAATTACGCAATGGACAGTTAAGGCTGCTGGCAGCCGTGAGATTGTCGATTACATCTCTTTTGCCGGAACGGTCATTGGAATAGTCCTTGCCTTTCTTGCAATCGTTTACTCATATTTAACAACAGCATCGCAGAAAAATGATTCTGAAAACCTAAAGGCTCAGATTCTTAGACTGAGTGAAACAGTTCAATCGGCTGGCGCTTCTGGGCAAAAATTTGAAGCCGGAGTTGGACGTCTTGAAGACATCGTCTCGGTACTTGGCAGTCTCGAAAAGCACTCACGAGATAGCTCTGCACGTGTCGAAGCTGAGCTTGCCGAGATTCGCAGCGAATTTGCGGCGAAGCGCGAAACTTCCGAGTCGAAAACTGAGCGTTCCACCAGCCCATCTACCGACGAGAAGAATTCAATTCTTCCAACACTCAAAATTTTGGTGGACAAGGCTTCACCTTTTCAGCTCATTTGCTATTTCCACGCTTGCACTGCCCCTGCGACATCTGATGCGAGAATCAAATCCGAGAACAACCTTATGGACCGCATCCTTGACAGCAAGGGAATTGATGAATATTTGAAAGGTCAAATGGCCAGTTCCTATTGGATGCTTCGAGACATGGGCATCGCCAGTGCTGACATCAGGCGCGAGTTCATTGAACTTTTGAAGGGAAAGACCGAATTTGCAATCAAATTTGTGAGAGAGGGGAGGGACTCCTCCTTCTGGAATAAGGAGAGGTTTGAAGCGGAACTCAGCAAGATTGCGAACTTCTCGGAATGAAAGTTGCGACCCGCTGTTACGAGACTGGCATTTCTACCATTCAGGGCCGCGTTGGCCGCTGGGTCAGAGCCCTTTCGCATGCGAAAGGGCTCTGACCCCGTCATGTGAAGTGTCCACGCATGGCGTGGATCTACTGCCTTGGGCGGATCAGCGCGCCCCGGTACGCCGGTACACCCCGTCGAACCGCACGTTCATGCCACCGCACTCGCTGTTGTCCGACACCACCAGCACATCGCCCAGCAACTGCGCGTGCACCGTGCAGCTGTCCTCGACGAAATCCACCTGGCTGCCGCGCGGTGTGGCCTGCGCTTCGACCTGGCCCATGTTCGGCCCATACGGCCGCTGTTCCGGCGTGGGGTTTGCCGACGGCCAATAGGCATCACCTTCGACGTGAAGCTGGCTGCCACGCACCGAGATGCTCAGCCCGTTGTCGCCATCCTTCCAGTCACCGGCCCAGCCCTGCAGCGTCGGCGTCACCCGTACCACTGGCTGCAGCTTGCTGCGCTCGACCCATCCGGCACTTCCCCCCACCTTGTTGGGGAAAAACGCGCAGCGGTACGGGCCCAGGTCACGGCCGGTCACCACCGTGTCACCGCTCACCACGTAGCTGCGCTGGCGGCAGGCCGGTTCGCCCTTGGCCGGGCAGCCGTCCATGTCACCCAGCAGATACAGGCGCTGCGTGCCCACCACCTTAGCCACGGCGAAATCCGATTGCGCGGACGGGAATGCGCCGTTGCGGCAGGAGCCGTCATCGGCCAGGTCACTGGCAGCAGCGGCCAGCGGGCTCAACGCGGCAAGCAGGAGAAAGGAGCGCAGCAGCATCAAGGCAGCCTCGTGGAAAAAGGGGCAGGATAACGCCTACTTCCCGAGCGAGGGATCGCAGCCTTCCTGCTGCTCGCAGAACTGTTGCGCCCGTCGTCGCTGTTCGGGGGTCAGCTCCGGCGGCGGTCGCGCGATGGCCGCCTGGATCTGGTCGGGGCCACCGGTGAGCTTGTTCAGACCGCGACCCGCCGCCAGCACACCCTTCACCACACCCATCATGATGTAGCCACCGCCCATGCTCACCTGTTCCGGCGACGGCGGCTCGCTCCAGTCGCGGCTGAAACGGTTGTCACCGAACTTCACCGGGTTCTTGAAGCGGTACAGATCCAGCGCCTCATCCTCGGGCTTGAGCGCGCGTACTTCACCCAGGGTGGTGACATCGCCCTGCGGCGGCGCGGCGGCGGCGGCGGGCGGCACCTCGCCTGCCGCGGGCGGATCGATCACGGGGTCAACCTGCTGCGCGTGCGCAGCGGCGGCCAGCATCATGCTGGCCAGAAGTGCTCCCTGCAGTTCCCGTCGTGCCACAGCCATCGCCCTGTCTGGTGCGTCCGATCCCAGAGGATACGCATCACGGCTTCAGATTTCGTTGGCGGCACTACCGGCGTTCAGCCGGCGATGTCCACGCCGCCGCACTGAATGATTCACTGCATCCCGGCACGCGGTCTCACACGTTGAGACCCATCTGTGTTGCCATGTGACCCCTCGCAAACCGTCCCGGCTCTCTCTTCCATGGCCTACGAACTCGCCAAGCGCACTGCCGATGCGGAGCAGCAGCTGGCCACCCGCGATGGCCTGCCCGCGCGCGATGGCGCACTGCTCAGTGCACGCCTGCAGCGCCGCTACCAGGATCGCATCACCGGCAGCTTCGCCATTCCCGGCCGCGAAGGCCGCTATGCGCCGATTCCCGCTTCGGTGCCATCGGCGCTGGCCGCTGCGCTGAAGGCACGCGGCATCGAGCAGCTCTACAGCCACCAGGCCGAGGCATGGGAGGCCAGCCAGCGTGGCGACCACGTCGCCATCGTTACCCCCACCGCCAGCGGCAAGTCGTTGTGCTACACCCTGCCGGTGGTCAGCGCCGCCATGCAGGACAAGGCCAAGGCGCTGTACCTGTTCCCCACCAAGGCACTGGCCCAGGACCAGGTGGCCGAACTGCTGGAGCTCAACCGCGCAGGCGACCTCGGGGTGAAGGCCTTCACCTTCGACGGCGACACCCCCGGCGACGCGCGGCAGGCGATCCGCCTGCATGGCGACATCGTGGTCTCCAACCCGGACATGCTGCACCAGGCGATCCTGCCGCATCACACGAAATGGGCGCAGTTCTTCGAGAACCTGCGCTACATCGTCATCGACGAAGTGCACACCTATCGCGGCGTGTTCGGCAGCCATGTCACCAACGTGCTGCGCCGGCTCAAGCGCATCTGCGCGTTCTACGGGGTGCAACCGCAGTTCATCCTGTGCTCGGCCACCATCGGCAACCCGCAGGCGCATGCCGAAGCGCTGATCGAGGCACCCGTCACCGCCATCACCGAATCCGGTGCACCCAGCGGGCCGAAGCAGGTGCTGCTGTGGAACCCGCCGGTGATCAACCCCGACCTGGGCCTGCGTGCCTCGGCGCGCTCGCAGAGCAACCGCATCGCCCGCATCGCGATCAAGTCCGGCCTGAAGACCCTGGTGTTCGCGCAGACCCGGCTGATGGTGGAGGTGCTGACCAAGTACCTGAAGGACATCTTCGACCACGACCCGCGCAAGCCACCCCGCATCCGCGCCTACCGCGGCGGCTACCTGCCCACCGAGCGCCGCGAGACCGAGCGGGCGATGCGTGCCGGCAACATCGACGGCATCGTCAGCACTTCGGCGCTGGAACTGGGCGTGGATATCGGCAGCCTGGACGTGGTGATCCTCAATGGTTACCCCGGCAGCGTGGCTGCCACCTGGCAGCGCTTCGGCCGCGCCGGACGCCGCCAGCAGCCCGCACTCGGGGTGATGGTCGCCAGTTCCCAGCCGCTGGACCAGTACGTGGTGCGCCATCCGGACTTCTTCGCCGAGGCGTCGCCGGAACACGCACGCATCGCGCCCGACCAGCCGTTGATCCTGTTCGATCACATCCGATGCGCGGCGTTCGAACTGCCGTTCCGGGTCGGCGATGGCTTCGGCCCGATCGATCCTGAGGTGTTCCTGGAAGCACTGGCCGAAACCGAGGTCATCCACCGCGAAGGCGAACGCTGGGAGTGGATCGCCGACAGCTATCCGGCCAACGCGGTCAGCCTGCGTGCGGTGGCCGACGGCAACTTCGTGGTGGTCGACCGCAGCGATGGCCGCCAGCAGATCATCGCCGAGGTGGACTACTCCGCTGCCGCGCTGACCCTGTACGAGGGCGCCATCCACATGGTGCAGTCCACGCCCTACCAGGTGGAAACGCTGGACTGGGAAGGCCGCAAGGCCTACGTCACCCGCACCCACGTGGACTACTACACCGACAGCATCGACTTCACCAAGCTCAAGGTGCTGGACCGTTTCGATGGGGGCGTGGCCGGCCGTGGTGATTCGCACCATGGCGAAGTGCACGTGGTGCGCCGCGTGGCCGGTTACAAGAAGATCCGCTACTACACCCACGAGAACATCGGCTACGGTCCAGTCAACCTGCCCGACCAGGAACTGCACACCACTGCGGTGTGGTGGCAGCTGCCACAGGCGCTGCTGCTGCGCGCCTTCGCCAGCAAGCAGGATGCGCTGGATGGGTTCCTCGGCGCCGCCTATGCGCTGCACATCGTTGCCACCGTGGCGGTGATGGCCGATGCGCGCGACCTGCAGAAGTCGGTGGGCAACGGCGATGGCACCTGGATCGCGATTGCCGACCAGAGCGGGCGTGGCCAGCTGCGTGGCAGCGATGGCGAGCCGGGCGCGGTGGAACTGCTGCAGGAATTCGTGCCGACCGTATACCTGTACGACAACTTCCCCGGGGGCGTCGGCTTGAGCGAGCCGCTATGGCAGCGCCAGGCCGAACTGGTGCAGCGCGCGCGCGAACTGGTGCAGCGCTGCGACTGCACGGCGGGTTGCCCGGCCTGCGTCGGCCCGGTGCTGGCCGCGCAGGAACAGGATGAAACCTCGCCGCGTGCGCTGGCGCTGCGCGTGCTCGACCTGTTCGATGCGCAGGCCTGCCAGCAGGTGGCCGATGTGGTGATGAGCACGCGCGACCCGATGGAGCTGGTCGCCCCGTGAGCCTGAGCCTGGACAAGCTGCGCCTGCTGCGGAAGCAGGCCGGGGACCCGAAGGCCGACACGCCTGCCTCGCCGGCGCAGACGCCGCCGGCAATGGTGGCCGCCAACGATGCGCGGCAGCCACCGGCCGAGCGTTCGGTGTTTGCCTGGGTGGAACAGGAGATCCGCCACAAGCCGACCGGCACCGCCTCTACCCCGCCTGCGACGGCAGCATTGCGACGGCCCGAGGTCGGCAGCCTGCATCGCCTGCTTGGCATGCGCTCGCGTGGTGGCCCTGCGCCGGCACGCGCCAGCGCGCAGGACCGCCAGCTGCCCGGCGACGAGATCGCGCCCGGCCTGTTCCTGATCGAGTCACTGCTGCCGCAGCCGATGCCCGCCATGCCGCTTTCGCTGGCCTTCGCCAAGCGCGAGGGTGAGCACGTGGCTGCGCGCGACCTGCTGTTCTTCGATACCGAGACCACCGGCCTGGCCGGCGGCACCGGCACCCGCGCCTTCATGATCGGCGCGGCCGACTGGCATGTGTGCCCGCAGCGCGGCGAAGGCCTGCGCATCCGCCAGCTGCTGATGTCGACGATGGCTGCCGAGGAAGCGATGCTGGCCGCTTTCGCCAGCTGGCTGCAGCCGCATACCGTGTTCTGCAGCTACAACGGCCGCAGCTACGATGCGCCCCTGTTGAAGGCGCGCTACCGACTGGCCCGCCAGCGGTGCCCGATCACAGCGCTGGACCATGTCGACCTGCTGTATCCCACCCGCCGCCGTTACCGCGGTACGTGGGAGAACTGCAAGCTGTCCACCATCGAGCGGCAACTGCTGCGCGTGGTGCGCGAAGATGATCTGCCCGGCTCGGAAGCCCCCGCCGCATGGCTGCGTTACCTGCGCGGCGGTGATGCGCTGAATCTGCGCCGGGTGGCTGACCACAACCACCAGGACGTGGTGACCCTGGCACTGCTGCTGCAGCGGCTGGTGCGGGAAGAGCAGCGCGAACGGGAGACCTTGGCGCTGGTAAGCGGATGAACCGAGAGGACGGATCCAGGCCGCGTTGACATCACTGACACAGGGCTCGGCGACACTGCCGCTACTGAACACCACCCAGGAGTACTGCCATGCGTCGATCCCCCCTGTTGCTGCTTGCGGCCATCCTGCCGCTGGCCGCCTGCACCCATGCTGGTGGCAACGCCTCCGCCGATGCCGGCAGCCTGCCGGCCAAGGTGTCCGATGGTCCGCAGGAGTGCCGCCCCGAGGCGCTGGACGCATTCACCGGCAAGACCGCCGACGAAGCGACGATCAAGAAGCTGGTGGCCGACAGTGGCGCGCGCAACGCACGCGTGGTCAAACCGGGGATGGCGGTGACCATGGACTTCCGCCAGGACCGGGTGACCGTGCAGGTGGACGCACAGAACCGTATCGAGCGCGCCAGCTGCGGCTGATGAGGTAGCGCCGGGCGTGGCCCGGCGCTCCGCTCTGTCAGAGCCGCTCGGCCTTGCCGCTGGCCAGCGCACGCGCGATGACCTGCTCTGCCTGTTTCGCTGCCTGTGCCTGCAGCCGTGCCTGGCGCTCACCCAACGCGGCCTGTTGACTGCCCAGTGCCGCCTGCTGGCTTCCCAGCGCGGCCTGCTGGCTGGCGATTCGGCTCATCTCGCGGCTGCGCTCGGACTGCAGCGCCTGGTTGCGGGCAACCTGTGACGCGCGCTGTGCTTCGGCCGCAGCCTTGCGTGCAATCGCCGCATCATCCACCGCGCCGCGTGTAGCCCGCGCCGCCTCGGCTGCCGCTTCGCGATTGATGTCGCGATCATTGATCGCACTGCGTGCAGCCCGTGCCGCGGCGAGAGCGATCTCACGCGCCTCTTCGCCCTGCAGCCTGCCCAGCTCGCCCTGCTCGCGGCCGAGCTGGCCCTGCTGACGACCCAGCGCACTCTGCTGGCGCCCCAGTTCACTCTGCTGGCGGCTCAGGTCGACGGCGCCGGCATAGGCACGCTGCAACGACCGGATCAGCATCGGATCGCGCACGACGTAGCGCGTGTCGCCCTGGCGGAACCACAGTGCGGGGCCGTCACCAAGCCGGCTGCGCGCCTGCATCACGTCGTCCATGCCGGCATTGGCGAACGCCTGGCCGTGATCGACGAGAACGAAGGCCTGCTGTGGCGGCGTACCCAGATCGAGCTGGCCATGGGTGACGATGGTGGTCTGCGAGTGCGCACGGCTGCCTGCGTCCTGCTCCTCGTCTTCATTGACGTCGGCAGGTTCCTCAGGCTCGGCGGGTTCGGCCGGCTCGGCCCAGTCGGCCGGCTCTGCAGGTACCGCTGCGGCAGGCGGCGCTGCCGGTGCCGCGGGGGCTGCGGGCGGCGGCGGCGCTGGCACAGCGCGCGGCGGTGCCGGCGGTGCAGGCGGGACCGGCGCGGCTACCAGCCGCATCGGCGCCACACCCACGGCCAACACAACCAATGTCAGGCCAACGGCCAACAGGCGTGGGCACGCCCGGTGCGACTGCAGCGACAGCAGGCGGCGCTTGAGGCTGGTGGTGCTGGGCGCTGCGCTGGCCACGCCGAGGTGTGGCTGCGGCGCCACGCCCAGCTGCAACAGCAGCCGGCCATAGGCGTGGCGGCTGGCACCGTGCTGGCCGACCACCGCCGCATCCACGGCTTCCTCGCGGGCCTGGGCGTATTCGCGCACGGCCAGGCGCAGCAGCGGATGGAAGAAGAACAGGTGCTGGGCCAAGGCAGGCAGCAGCCCCCACTGCAGGTCACGACGCTGCAGGTGTTGCAGCTCGTGGGTCAGTGCCAGGTCCAGCGCATCGCCCTGCAGCGCGTTCATGCCCGCCGGCAGCAGCAGCACCGGACGGAACGGCCCGACCAGCTGCGGCGCGTCCACCTGTGCGCTCATCCACAGGCGCGGCGCGCGGCGCAGGCCATGCGCATCCGAAGCCAGCTGCAGTGCCTGCACCAGCGCCTGGTCCTCGCACGGATACGACGCGGCCAGCAGCACACGGCAACGGCGCCATTCGCCGAAGGTCCGCAACGCCATCAGCAGTACACCGGACATCCACAGCGCGGCCAGGGCCACGGCCCACCAGGCCACCGGCGCGCTGCCGGCATCGCCCATCGGCACGTTCGCCAGCAGTTGCGCGGCGGTCTCCGGTGCCATCGGATACACCGCATCGGCGGCAAGATCCACGGTCGTCATGGCCACCGCATCGGGTGCGGGCAGCCAGGCCAGCTGCAGCGGTTGGCTCCACAACAGGCCGACCACCGCCTGCAGCGACACCAGCCACCACAACCGGCAACGGGTGGCCGCCGACAGTGCCGGCAGCGCGCGGCACAGCAGGTACACCAGCGCCACCAGCAGCACGGTCTGCAGGCTGGTCCAACCCAGCCGTTCCAGCATCGGAATCAACATCGAGGTATCCATGGCTCAGTCCTCCTGGCGACGCGATTGCAGTTCGGCCACCAGCGCTTCCAGTTCGGCCAGTTCGTTGTCGCTGACCTTCTGCCGCTGCGACAGGTAGGCCACGAACGGCGACACCGAGCCCTGCAGCGTGTTGTCGACGAACTGGGCAACGGCACCCTGCAGCACGCTCTCCGGGCCACGGGTGGGCTGGTAACGGTAGACACCCTGCTGCTGCCTGCGCTGCAGGTAACCCTTGGCGCGCAGGCGCTCCATCATCGTCAACACGGTGGACCGGGCCAGTCCGCGCGGTTCGCCATAGCCGCTGGCGACCTCGCCGACGCTGGCCGGCGCCTGCTCATCCACGTACTGCAACAGGGCCAGTTCCTGGTCCCCGATGGTCTTGCCACGCATGACACCACTCCCTTGACTACACGTGTCGCTACTGTTGCCATGACGACATCTGTAGTCAACCCCCCGGAAGTCATGGGCCGACGAACGGTAGGGCGCGCAGCCGGCTTAAACCTTTTACGCCGGGCGCGCATCCGACCCATGGCCTGTCGCCTGCGGCAGCCGTCACCGCCGCCGATCTTTCCGCCCTCCGGGAACCCGCATGCCTCGCCAGACGCTACGAACCCTGCTCACGATCATCAGCCTGCTGCCCTTCGCCGCCGTCTCCGCCAACCAGGACCAGGCCAACGACCAGACCCGTCGTTTCATCGGCCAGACCATGCAGGAACAGCGCATCCCGGGCCTGCAGATCGCGGTGGTCAAGGATGGCCAGGTGGTGCTGTCGGAAACCTATGGGCTGGCCAACGTCGAGAACGGCGTGGTCGCCACCCGCAGCACCCGGTTCCCGCTCAACTCGGCCACCAAATCGTTCACCGGCGTCGCTCTGGCGCAGCTGGCACAGGACGGGCGGGTGGATCTGGACGCGCCCATCGCGCGCTATCTCGACGACCTGCCCGAAAGCTGGCGGGCGGTACGGGTGCGCCAGCTGCTCGCCCACACTTCCGGCCTGCCCGACATCCTCGATGCAGAGGGATTGCTGGGTGGGGGCTCGGAACAGGATGCATGGCAGGCGGTCCGCGCGCTGCCGACAGAGGCCAGGGCCGGCGAGCGCTTCCAGTACAACCAGACCAACTACCTGCTGCTGGCGCGGATCATCGCGCGGCAATCCGGCATGCCCTACGAACGCTTCCTGGCCACCGGCCAGTTCTCCACCGCGCGCATGGCACGCACCACATTCGGCGACAGCTACGACCTGATCCCGGATGCGGCGACGATGTACAGCTACCTGCCACGCGCCACCGATGCAAAGGATGCGACGCCACGCCTGTCGCACTGGTTCTACGACATGCCGCCCAGCCTGTGGGCCGGCGGCGGCATCCTCACCACGGCCGATGACACCGCGCGCTGGTTGGTTGAATTGCAGGAAGGACGCCTGCTGGAGCAGCGCGCGGTGCAGCAGATGTGGACGGCCGAACACCTCAATGATGGCAGAGCCGGCGACTGGGCCGCAGGCTGGCCGGTGTTCAACACCGCACCCGACCTGCAGGTGGGAGGCATGGGCGGCGCGCGCTCGGCCTTCATCGTCTACCCAGAGCGCGACCTCGCCGTTGTCGTGCTGACCAATCTGGTCGGCGCCAATCCGCAGCAGTTCATACCGCGCATCGCCGGTTTCTACACTGCCGCGCCCAAGGGCGTTGCCTCCGCGCGCTAACCGCGTGGCCCGCCCATCACCGGCAGGATCACCCCGCTGATGTAGCTGGCGCAGGCCGGTGAGGCCAGGAACACATAGGCCGGCGACAGCTCTTCGGGCTGTGCCGGCCGGCCCATGTCACTGTCCTTGCCGAACTCGGCCACATCCTTGGCCTGCTTGTCGGCCGGATTCAACGGCGTCCAGACCGGCCCCGGCGCCACGCAGTTGACCCGGATGCCGCGCGGCAGCAACTGGCTGGCCAGCGCCTTGGTGAACGCATGGATCGCGCCCTTGGTCGCCGAGTAATCGATCAGTGCCTTGCTGCCGAACAGACCGGTTTCCGAGCCGGTGTTGATGATGCTGGCGCCCTCGCCCAGGTGTGGCAGCACTGCGCGTGCCATCTGGATGTAGCCGCCGATGTTGGTCTGCAGGGTTTCCTGCAGGTGCGCGTCTTCCAGGTCTTCCAGGCGCTCGCAGTGCAGCTGGAAGGCCGCGTTGTTGACCAGGATGTCGATGCCACCGAACGCCTTGGCCACCTGCTTGACGGCCTTGTCACAGAAGCGCGGGTTGCGTACATCGCCGGCGATCACCACGCAGCGGCCGCCCTCTTTTTCCACGTGCTGACGCGTCAACTCGGCGTCCTTGGCTTCATCCAGATGCAGCACGGCAACGTCGGCGCCTTCGCGGGCGAACAGTACCGCCACCGCACGGCCGATGCCGGAATCACCACCGGTGACGATCGCCCGCATCCCTTGCAGCTTGCCGCTGCCGACGTAATCCGGCGCGAGGAAGCGCGGCGCCAGTTCCAGTGCGTGCTCATGGCCGGGCTTGGCCAGATGCTGCGCCGGCATCTTCTCCGGCTGATGGCGCGGTCCGGCCTGGGTGGCGGTCTTCTTTTTTGCCGCCTTCTTCGCTACGCGTACATCCTTCGCTTTTTCCTGGTCCTGCAGGCGCCGCTGCCGTGCTGCGACACGCGCCGCGCGCGGATCGGAAGCGGCGGCCTTGCGGGTGGCGGTCTTCACCACGCGCGGGCGCTCGGACGTGGTGGCTTTGACGGCGGCGGGTGCTGCCAAGGTGCCTTTGCGTACCTTCGGCGATGCCTTGTGGCGGGCGGGGGTCTTCTTGGTGGTGGCCATGCAGGTCTCCTCGGGAGGATGGGGATTGCCGGCCAGCGGCCGGCACTACCGGGGCGCGTGCGCCGCAGTACCGGGGGCGGTGTGCGCCGCTCGTGCAGTGTCTCCACGCAGGCTGTTGGCGGCAGTGAGCGCACTGTGTCCATCGCGTGCACGGCGTTCATTCCGCCACCACGCGTGTCGTCGCACCCTGCAGGCCACAACACGAGGAACGTCCCCCATGAAACATGCCATTGCAACCGCCGTCGTCTGCTTCGCTCTCGCCGCCTGCAGCAGCAGCCCGGTCGCCCAGGTCCAGCCGATCGATGGGGTGATTTCAGGCCAGTGCCACACCGACAAGGTGCGCGGCGCAGTCGGCCTGGCCGCTTCGGGCATGACCATCGAACGTGCGCGCGTGGACAGCGACAGCCTGCACGTGCAGGTAACCCGCGGCAGCCGCGAGCGCAGCGGCAACACCGCCAGCGGCGCTGCCGATCCGGCCGCCGGCGCAGCCACCGAAGGCGGGGATCGCCTGACCATCGAAACCGGTCGCACCAACAACATCACCGCCATCTACTGCGGCTGACCTGCCTTGCGGCTGAGCCGCCGGGCCCGGCGCAGTACCTTCAATGTGGCCTGCTCCCACTGCCGCGGGCCGCGCAGGCCCGCCAATGCAGTCAGTTCGCCGCGTTCCCAACCGGCGAACACGCAGGGATCGATGTAGGCCTTGCGGCATACCGCTGGCGTATTGCCCAAGCGCGCAGCCACCTGGCACACCACCTCGCGTTGCGCCTTGGCCAGCGCGCGTTGGCTGGCCGGCTCGGGCAGCTCGGTGGCGGCGAAGGCCTGTACAGCGGCCATCGTTCCGCCCCAGGTGCGGAAGTCCTTGGCGGTGAAGTCTTCGCCCATCACGTCGCGCAGGTAATCGTTCACCGCGCCCGAATCCACCGGCTGCACGACACCCTCATCGTCGCGGTACTGGAACAGGGCCTGACCCGGCAGCTGCTGCACGCTGCGCACCAGCGCGCCCAGCCGACGGTCACCGACCACCACCTCCTGCAACTGTCCGGACTTGCCGCGGAAGCGCATGCGCACCCGGCCCCCCCGAAGCAGCTCCAAGTGACGGTTGCGCAACGTTGTCAGGCCGTACGACTTGTTTTCCTGCGCATAGGTTTCATTGCCCACCCGCACCAGCGTGTCGGCCAGCAGCGCGACCACCACCGCGAGCACCTTCTCACGGGGGAAGCCACTGCGCTTCAGGTCACGGCTGAGGCGCCGGCGCAGGCTCGGCAGCGCTTCCCCGAAGGCGATGGTGCGGTCGAACTTGCCGGCGTCGCGAACGGCCGCCCAGTCGGCGTGGTAGCGATACTGCTTGCGCCCGCGCGCGTCGCGGCCGGTGGCCTGCAGGTGGCCATCGGCGTGGGCACAGATCCACACGGCGGTGTAGGCCGGTGGAATGGCCAGCGCGCGGATGCGCTGCAGGGTGGCGGCATCGCGCACGGCATGGCCATCGGCATCGCGATAGGCAAAGCCCTTGCCTGCGCGTCGCCGGCTGATGCCAGGCTGGGTGTCATCGACGTAGCGCAGGCCGGCGGCGCGCGCGGCCTGGCGTTCGGGTGTGGGGGTCGCTGGCATGCCTGCAGTCTGCCGATCGGCGCGGCGTCGCCACGTCAATAACGCAAGACAAACACGTGAGGGCGGGTTCGCCGCTATGCTCGGCCTTTCACCGTCCCTTCCATTCCGGAGTCATGATGTCGTTCCCGATCCGCGCCCGTTCCCTCTCCGCCCTGCTGCTGCCGGCCGTGCTGGCCCTGACCGCCTGCCAGGCGCCGTCGCTGGATGAGCAGGATTCGGCCACCGCCCACGCACAGCAGGCCGCCGAGGCCGCCAAGGCGCCGGCCGATGAAGCCGGCAAGGCCACCGAAGCACCGCCGGTCGGCAACTGCGACGCCAGCCAGGTGCAGAGCCTGGTCGGCCAGCCCTATACCGAAGCGCTCGGCAAGCAGGCCCAGGAAGATGCCGCGGCCAAGCAGCTGCGCGTGCTGCACCCCAATGACGTCACCACGATGGAGTTCCTGGGCGACCGCCTGAACATCGAAGTGGACGCAAAGGACGTGGTAAGCGGCGTCCGCTGCGGCTGAGGAACCCCGCGCCGGCAAGCGTTTGCCGGCGCTTTGGTTGCGCCTGCAACCGTGTATTGCGGCGTTGCAGCAACCTGTGATCTAGTCGAGGCATCCGGTGGCCTCATGATGCGCTCCAGGGATTGGGCGGGCAGGAGTGTCCCCGTTCATTTCAATCTGCATCGAGGTAGAGATGGCCCCCCGCAATCGCCAAGGGCTTTACGACCCGCGCTCCGAGCGCGATGCCTGTGGATTTGGCATGGTCGCCCAGCTCGACGACCAGCCTTCGCGCCTGCTGGTGGATACCGCCATCGCAGCGCTCTCGCGCATGACCCACCGTGGTGGTGTCGCCGCCGATGGCCTCACCGGCGATGGTTGCGGCCTGCTGCTGCGCCGCCCCGATGCCTTCCTGAAACTGCTGGCCAGTGAAGCCGGCATCGCCGTCGGCGCGCGCTTCACTGCGGGCCTGGTGTTCCTGCCGCACGATGCCGACGCCGCACAGGCCTGCCGCACGCAGCTGCAGCAGCAGATCGAGGCTGTCGGCTGCAAGGTGGCCGGCTGGCGCGAGGTACCGACCGACGACAGCGTCTGCGGACAACTGGCACGCGACACCCTGCCGCGCATCGAGCAGGTGTTCGTCGACGCCGGCGTCGGCCAGGATGACGCCGGCTTCGGCCTGGCCCTGTTCCTGGCCCGCCGCCGCAGCGAACAGAAGCTGCGCGCGCACGCCGACTACTACGTCACCACGCTCAGCCCCAACGCCATCAGCTACAAGGGCATGGTGCTGCCGGACAAGCTCAGCCGCTTCTTCCAGGATCTGCAGCGGCGCGAACTGGCCTCCAGCGCCATCGTGTTCCACCAGCGCTTCTCCACCAATACGCTGCCGCGCTGGCCGCTGGCGCACCCGTTCCGGATGCTCGCCCACAACGGCGAGATCAACACCATCGAAGGCAACCGGCGCTGGGCACAGGCGCGCAGCAAGGTGTGGAAGACGCCGCGTTTCGACATCGGCGAGTTCGACCCGGTCATCTCCATGCACGGCTCCGATTCGCAGAGCCTGGACAACATGCTGGAACTGATGGTGTCGGCCGGCATGGAGCTGATCCAGGCGCTGCGCATCCTGGTGCCGCCGGCAACGCAGTCGCTGGAATTCAAGGACCCGGACCTAGCCGCGTTCTACGAGTTCCACGGCCTCAACAGCGAACCGTGGGACGGCCCGGCCGGCATCGTCGCCTGCGACAGCCGCTACGCGGTATGCACCCTCGACCGCAACGGCCTGCGCCCGGCGCGCTGGATGCTGACCGCAGATCGTCACTTCCTGGTCGCCTCCGAAGCAGGCGTGTGGGAAGTACCGACCGAGCGCGTGGTGCGCAAGGGCAAGCTCGGCCCGGGCGAGATGATCGCCATCGACCTCAAGCGCGGTGACCTGCTCGATTCGGAGGCCATCGACCGCATCAACCGCGGCCGTGCACCGTACAAGCAGTGGCTGCAGCAGGGCGTCACCTACCTGCAGACCGAACTGATCGATCCGTCGCTGGTGGAAGAGCCGTTCGACGAAAGCACCCTGCGCAGTTACCACAAGCTGTACCAGCTCAGCAGCGAGGAAGTGGAACAGGTGCTGCGACCGCTGGCCGAGACCGAGCAGGAAGCCACCGGCTCGATGGGTGATGACACGCCGATGGCCGTGCTCAGCCAGCGCAGCCGTCCGCTGTACGACTATTTCCGCCAGGCCTTCGCGCAGGTCACCAACCCGCCGATCA
>Ga0308171_1001953_pt1 | contig 24070 bp, 24 predicted proteins | sample PhyGR1_FD_202135 | JGI IMG/M metagenome (GOLD analysis project Ga0308171, IMG submission 202135) | Phyllosphere microbial communities from UC Gill Tract Community Farm, Albany, California, United States - DLSLSG.R1 | ecosystem: Host-associated > Plants > Phyllosphere > Unclassified | place: USA...
GCGACCGCAGGTCCATCGACAACGGCTTGCCCATCCATGCCAGCCTCCATCCAGCCAGCATCTTGAATCAGATCAGCGCGCCCGTGTGAATCCCTCTTCGACTCGGGTCGGTCGGAAAACGCTCTAACCGACAAAAAAACACTCTTCTGCCAAATCGATGCTCGATGAAACGTCGCCTGGGATGACCGGGTCTGACGGCTTCGAAACAGAAATATGCATGGCTCATAAGCCTTAACCGACGGTCGTGGTCAAACGAGCCACGATAGCCTTTCCCGAAACAGAGATCGTTACGAACAGAATGCGACGGTCCGCCACGCAACGCCGTCGCTCGATCAGTCCTTTGGACTCGAGTACATCCAGGACGCGGGTCATCGCGCCGGCGTCATGGACCAGATGCGCCGACAATGTCTTTACGGTGCAATCGCCAGCCTTCGACAGAACGTCCAAGATCATCCATTGCGTCGATGTAAGGCCTTCTCGACCGGCCAGCTCGTCAAGGTGTCGCAGAAATCGAAGGCAAGAGTTGCGTATGTCCAACATGGACTGGCCAGACGGAGTCTCCGGTGCGAGCGCCGTGGACGGGACGCGACGTCTGTTCGCCGTCATCGCTGCGCGGGCATTCCCAACAGTGCTGCCCCATCGATCGAGACACGCAGGCCAAACGCCAATATGTCACCCGATCGCTTGATGGCCCGTGGCTTGGCGAAATTGTCGGGGCTGACGACATACTGGATGTTCGGACTGATCCGCACACCGCGATAGGCCGCGATGCCGTAGTTGATTTCGAACACGCCTTCGTCCGGAAAGACCGTGTCGCTTCCACCGGCCAAGGCTCGCGATGCCTGGAGAAACTGGCGCTGGCGATCGCCGAGCCGGATATAGCTGCCGACGACGCCGAAGGTGTCGGCCGGACGCCCGGAAAAGGGGCCGGTGACGATCACCCCTGCCAGCGCCTGCGCTTTGAACGGCACGTAATCGTTGGTCGCGCTGATGACGCCGCCAAAAAGTGTGACCGGCCGCTTGGGATCGGCTCCCATATGCGCGGCGGCCACGTCGCCCATGAGATAGACCCCGGCCTGACCATCGTGGATCAACGCAGCCCCGCCCGCCGCGCCCCGACCTATCCGGGGCAGTCCACGCATATTCAGATAGGGATCGCTCACGTCGGACGTGTTGCCATAGGCGCCGATCCGCACATGATAGAGATGCCGGGCTTTCGGATCGCCGGATTGCAGTCCGATTTCAACGGCCGTCTGATGCCCCGTCGAGCCCTTCGTCGACCAGTCAAAGCCGTTGGTCGGGATCAGCGACGTATTGGCCTCGAAGATGCCGACTTGCGCATAGAAGGACTTGGTGGGTGCGATTTTGATCCGGCCGCCCCAGGTGTTGTAGGGAAAGAAGCCCAAGGCGCGATCTTGGATCGGCACAACGGCCGGATTGAAGCACACCGAGTTGCTTTGGAACGTGCAATAGATGTTGGACTGATTGAAATAGGTCAGCGGCGCGACGCGTCCGCCAGAAATATTGACCTTGCCGCCCCACAAATTCTGTTCGAACGCCAACGCGGCGAGGCGCAGGTTCTGGACCGCCTTGTAGCGGGTCTGGAAGCCGATCGCATTGCCGGTATGATTGACCGCCAGCGACGACCCCTGCGAGACGTTCATGCTGTAGTGCAGGGCCGCGCCCTTCCAACTGACGAGACGATCGAGGTCCAGGTCGAAGCCGAAGGGGAGGGCATAGGAATTGGCCGTCCCGCGTCCCTGTCCTCCGGTGACGTTCCCCGCAAACTCGTCGACGGCCAACAGCCGCAGAAAGATGCCGTGATCCGCGAGCGATCGTCCGATCCCGGCAAGGGGGCCCCGGAGCGGCTTGCCGTCGCCCGGCGGACCCTGCACCTGCGGCTTGGGATAGTTGTTGAGGAAGATCGCAGGGGCCGTGGCGTGCGGCTTCGCCCCTGCTTGCGGTTCCTTTGGCGCTGGCGGACCGGCCTTGTCGGCGGGGGATGGTACGCTTTGCGCCATGCAGGGCGACGTGATGAGGAGAACGCTGGCCAGCGCGGGCCAGCGGCAGAGGTGGATGGTCATGATCGCTCTCCAGACGCAGCCGCGGGCGCGGCGTCATTGCCGGCGGGAAGGGCGGGAGCGCGGACCTGCCGCGCCCCCGGGGTTCGTCACGGAGAGACTTCTTCCAACGGGCGTCCCGTCGTCTCGGGTGCCCAGCGCAGCACGACGAGTCCGGTCAGGGCCGCCACCACTGCAAAGGTCAGGAAGACTGGCGCGACCGAGCCGCTCGTCATGATCAGGCCGATGACCCAGGGACCGGTAATCGAGCCGGCGCGCAGCCACGCCGATCCCAGCCCCGCGCCGAGCGAGCGCAGGCGGGTGGGGTAGAGTTCGCCCGAATAGAGGTAGAGCGAATAGGTAACCGTCTGAAGCGCGGCAAAGGCCGGTGTCGCCAACGCGAAGACCATGACCGGGGTCGTGGCACCCAGCCACCACAGCGCAAGCAGTGGGATTGCGGCGAAGAACAGCGCGCCGGTGTACCAGTTGCGTCGCCCGACCTTGTCGATTGTGATCGCGCAGATGAAGGAGGCAACCAGCGCGATGCCGGTCATGGCGAAGCCATATCCGATCGCCTGATCGATCGGCATGTTGAAGACCGTCTTGTAGAGCGTCGGCAGCCAGGTCAGCAGCCCGTTATTGATCATGTAGGCGCCGAACCACATCGCCCAGAGGAGCAGCGTGCGCGGACCGTAGAGCGGACTGAACAATTCGCGCCACGACCCTGCCTGGCGGCTTGGTGCCGGGGCGACCGGGACGACGGCGCGTGGCTCCGGTAGGGGCTGACCATGTTTGAGGGCACTGGCTTCCAGCTTCGCAACGACTTTCTCCGCGTCGGTCAAGCGGCCACGCGTGATCAGCCATCTGGGGCTTTCCGACAGGAAGAAGCGGAGCGGCATGACGAGCAGAACCGGCACCATCCCGACAACGAACATCGCCTGCCAGCCGAGCGAGGGCACCAGAAAGTATCCGATTCCTCCCGCCGCGGTCAGGCCGACGAGGAACAGCAGTTCGTAAAGGAGGAAAAATCGGCCCCGTTTCTTGGCGCCCGACAGTTCGTTGACATAGGCGCTGGCCACTGGAACCTCGCCGCCCGTCCCGATCCCTTGCAGGAAGCGGAACAGCATCAGCGAGCTGGCGCTCCATGAAAAGATGCAGGCGGCGCTCATGGCCGCGAAAATGCCGATGCAGATCGCCAGTACCGGCAGTCGCCCGATACGCTCGGCCAGCCAGCCGAAGAAGATCGCGCCGAACAATTGGCCCAGATAGCCGGACGAGATGATGGCGGCGGTGGTTGCGGGGGCCAGCCCCCATTCCTTGGCCAGGATCGGCAGGGCATAGGCGAGCGCGATCGTGGTATAGCCGTCGAAGAAGGTCGCCATCCCAACGCAGCCGCGCGCCCACAGGACGGGCCGCGTTACGGGCAGGCGTTCAAGCCGCGCAAGCAAGGTTCCGCTATCGACCTGGCTCTTCGCCATGGCATAGTCGTCGGCCAATCTGCCGACCGACGCAATGGATGCGTTCACAGCAATCTCTCCCATTGGCACGCTCTTGCAGCAAGGCCACCGGCGTGTCTGTTCTCGTTGGGATGTGAGCCGGACGGGACCGGCGGTGGTCGACCGAGGCCCCGCGTGGCGGGGCCCCGGCCGTGGAGGATCAGACGATACCCGCCTCCTTCATCGCGGCTTCGATCTCTGCCTCAGCCTGCGGCGTCAGGTCGAGCAGTGGCGAGCGGATGGTGGCGTTGTCGATGATCCCACGGGCGCGCAGCGCGATCTTCAGGGCCACCGTGCCCTCCATATGGCTGCCGCGATGATAGATGTTCTTGGTCACGGGCAGCAACTGGTCGTGCAGCTGGCGGGCGCGGACATAGTCCTTGGCCTTGCCCGCTTCGATCAGTTGGACAAGCAGCTCAGGTGCCACATTGCCATAACCGACCAGCGCACCGTCGACGTCGAACATCGTGTGAAGCAGATATTCGTCATGGCAGGTCAGGATCTGCAGATCGGGAAATTCGCTCCGCAGGACCGGGATTTCCGTGTCCCAACGCTTCATGTTGCGCACGCCGTTCTTGGTCGCGACGACGCCTGGCTGCGCCGCGATCTCAAGCTGGGTCTGGAGGTTGTAGGTCGCCTTGGTGACGTCGGGATATTGGAACAGGATGCACTGCAGGCCCGAGGCTTCATAGATCGCCTTATAGCGATCCTGCGGAGCGCCGAACTGATAGCCGAAGCGCAGCCAGCCATGGCTGGGATAGACGAGCGCGCCGGTCGCACCGGCATCGGCGGCACGACGCGCTTCCTGGGCGGCGACCTCGGTGCCTTCGCCGGTGATGCCCGCGATGATCGGCACATCGACCGCATCGACGAGGCATTCGATCAACTTCACCTGCTCCGCTTGCGTCAGGAACGTGCCCTCGCCGGCATGGCCCAAGATGACGAGGCTCTTCACACCCTCGACCGATACAAGCCAGCGGGCGAGCTTGGCGTTCTGCTCGTAATCGACCTGGCCGTCCTTGGTGAAGACGGTGACGGGGGCGGGGTTCAGGCCGCGCAGGTCCATGACCTTTTCGGGGGCGGGACGCGATACGACGCGGGGCTCGGGATCATGAAGGCTCATAATTCTCTCTCCTGCTCTCACCCGCCCTATTGGAACGTTGGCGGGAACGTTCCCGTTATCGATCCGGTTTTTACTGGAGTCAATCCGCCAATTGCGGCATTTTGTGCACAGGCGGCCGGATCTGGCCGATGCGGCTACGGGGAATTGTGACGATGGATAGCAACGTCAAATCGGGCAGGGTGACGATCCTCGACGTTGCGGCTGCGGCCGGAGTTTCCAAGTCGACCGTATCGCGCATCCTCGACGAACGCCTGCCATCGTCCGACAACGATACCGCGCGCAAAGTACGCCAGATTGTCGAACGGCTCGGCTATGTCCGCGACGTGTCGGCGGCCAGCCTGCGCCGGGGGCAGACGATGACGATCGGTGTCATCGTGCCCAGACTGACGGACACGGTCATGGCGATGCTGTACGAAGCCATTGCACGAGCCTGCGCACGGACCGGTCGTATCGCTCTGGTCGCGACGACCGACGAACAGGTTGAGGGCGAGCTACGGGCCGCGGAGTCGCTGTTGCAGCGTGGCGTGGATGGATTGATCTTGGCGACAGCGCGCGACGATGACGATCTGCCCGACATTCTGACCAAACGCGGCGTGCCGTTCGTGCTCGCGCTCAGGACTGATCACAAGAGCCTGTCCTCCATCGGCGACGACCGTCTGGGCGGCTATCTAGCGACCCGGCATCTCCTCGACCTCGGCCACCGGCGGATCGGGATCATAGCGGGGCCGGGCTATGCATCCAGTGCAAGGGGGAGGCAGGAGGGATATCTCCAGGCCCTCGGAGAACAGGGCATCGTCACGGACCCGGACCTCATCGTCGACTCGACGTTCAGCATCGATGCCGGCACCGATGCAGCATTAACCCTGATGCGTCTGTCTTCGCCACCAACGGCGATCTTTGCAGTCAACGACAATACAGCCATCGGAGCCATGTCCGCGCTGATCAATCTCGGCCTCAGCGTGCCGGAAGACGTTTCGCTGGTCGGCTATAACGACATCCCCATTGTCGGCTGCCTGCCAACGCCGCTGACGACGCTGCGCGTTCCCTTCGATCAGATCGCCATAACGGCCCTGGACCTGCTCATCTCGGGCCGCACTCGGCCACGCGAGCCGATCCAGATGGCAGCGCCAACTCTCATCCCGCGAGGTTCCACGATGGCCAATTCTCGGAATGGACGAATGGCGTCGGTCGGAGCGCGGGATACATAGTCGGAACGTCTGCATCGGGGTTGTTCAGCCTTCGGGGCTGTTATGAGCCTGGTCGTCTGTCTGATTTATCCGTTGGTGGCCACGCACGGCCTGGCACCGGAGAAATACCGCGCCCGCCAAAATCCGAAGACCGAATTCCCCATGGTGGCCGAAAGCTATTCGGAGAGCCGTCCCGTCCAGGCCAAGCGGATTGGCCTGGGCCGCAAGCCCCCAATGTGCGCAGCTTGCCAAGCCGGAAACGGCTGAAAGCCCCCGCAAGAGCAAGTCGGTTTCAGCCGCAAAGGCAGCGGCACAGGCGCATTTGAGCGGTCGCGAATGAGCAAAGGGGGCGGCTGATCCCGCCCTGAAAGTCGTGCTTGCATCGACCCAGGCGTCGGGCCGCGAAAACTGATGGTTGGGTTATACCGCCCAATACGGAGTTTGATGGCGGTTCGTCTCGCGATGCCACGAGTGCGCGACGGCGCTGGCGTATGCAACTGGGGGCATAGCCAAGCCGGGGATGAACACGAAACTGGGCACCTGTTACAAAGGTGCAAATAAGCCAACAGAAACAATGAAGTTTGGCGGAAGAGGTGTCTTCCATAGGCATTTCCAGCGAGTTCCACTGAATTCCATAACGTCCTGTTTCTTTTGACTATTTAAATAATAGGTTCCAGCACGTTTCGGTACGTACGAGGCTATTCGCTTTTTAAATGTGGTACGGTATGTGGGGCTATGTCTGGAACGAAGCCAACTGGTCGCCATCAGGATAATCGCTTAACCGCCGCCGCCGTCAGGGCAGCGAAAGAGCCAGGTCTCTATAGTGACGGGCAAGGTCTCTACCTCAAAGTCGATGCCTCTGGGGCCAAGCGCTGGATTCAGCGCATCGTCATCCATGGCAAGCGTCGAGACTTGGGCTTGGGGTCCGTTGCACTCGTTGGCTTAAAAGAAGCCCGAGAGAAGGCCTTAGAGCAGCGAAAGCTTGCCAGGGCAGGTGAGGACCCTCTCGCAGCAAAAAGGCTCTCACAGGCCATTCCTACGTTCGAAAAAGCCGTTTGTATTGTCCATGGTCATCATGAAACAACGTGGCGCAGTGAAAAACATCAGAAGCAATGGCTTGCTACAATGAAAAAGTATGTGCTGCCATTAATGGGGGATAAGCGGATAGATAAAATAGATAGTAAGGATGTTTTTAATGTTCTTCTACCTATCTGGCTTTCTAAACCTGAAACGGCTAGGCGCGTCAAACAGCGTATAGGTACCGTTTTGAAATGGGGCGTGGCTCATGGGTATAGAAGCGATGATCCAACTTTAAACATAAAGCAAGTTTTGCCGAAGCAAGATACTTCAATCGTAAATCATATGAAAGCTTTGCATTATCGTGAGGTTTATTTTGCGATCAGAAAAATATCTGAAAGTTGTGCTTTGGACGCTACTAAGCTCGCTTTCGAGTTCCTCATTCATACCGTGTGCCGCTCTGGGGAGGTTCGGGGCGCGATGTGGTCAGAGATAAACCTTGATGACCGGGTATGGATCGTGCCTGGGAGCAGGACCAAAATGAAGCGGGATCATCGGGTCCCTCTAACTCAACAGTCGATTGCCATTCTGGAAAAAGCCAAGGCTTTGAAGCGGGATGATTGCGACCTTGTGTTCCCTAGCCTTCGTGGGAAGGCTTTATCAGATATGACGCTATCGAAACTCGTCAAAGAGCAGGGCATTAACGCCGTGCCTCATGGATTCCGAAGCAGCTTTAGGGTTTGGGCAGGAGAGGTTGCGAATCACCCGAGGGAGGTGGCGGAATTCGCTATGGCTCATAAGCAGAAAAACAAGGTCGAAGCGGCCTATAATCGGTCCGATCTGCTGGATAAGCGAAAAATTTTGATGGTGGATTGGTCGCACTACATTTCGAGAGCGCCCTCAAAAAACGCTGATGTTTCAGGCGATTGAATGGGAGAATTTTGTTTTCATAGTCTAAATAAATTTATCTAGACTGGCTAAATTATTGAACAAAATCAGCCTATTGACGGTCTTTTCAAAATGAGGTTTCGAGTGCTCATCAGTTTTTTGGAGAGCCCAAATGAACACTCAAATTCTTCGTCGCCCTGCTGTGGAAAAGATGGTCGGTCTAAGCCGTAGCTCCATCTATGCTGCAATGGATCGAGGTCTTTTCCCCCGTCCGATCCAGCTTGGTCCACGTGCAGTTGGTTGGCGTGTATCTGATCTGGAAGGTTGGCTTGAAACGCGTCCAACTTCCTATGGATGGTAATATGAAGGATTGTATTTTGTTTAATAATGTTAACGTTTTGATCAAATTTCATGTTATAGCGTTAACTTTCATATAACATTTGTTAACATCTATATTTAATCTATTTCATATTTATCTTTCTTAGTTAGGCATAACTAAAGACAAGTACGGCTTTCTAGGGCCAACTTGCGAAACGTCCAAAAATGTCCGTAATGTTGAAAACCGAGAGCAGATATCGCGTTTGAAGGGGCTCGCCGTTGAGCACAAATAATCAAATGTATAGCGATTCTGTTAGGAGGCTGTCCTGTCCAGTCTTCATTATATAAATTGGTGCACCACCATCAATTTCTTGAAAATCATGTATGGGCAAATACCAGCGAGATTTTCCCCAACATTCTAGGAATGTCTCTCTGAATTCTTCTATATTAGAGCATTTTCCGGCCGACCTGAGTCGAAGGGGGATTCACACGGAGTCGCTGATCTGATTCACGGTGCTGGCTGGATGGAGGCCGGCATGGATGGGCAAGCCGTTGTCGATGGATCTGCGGTCGCGAGCGCTGGCCGCGGTTGACGAGGGGATGAGTTGCCGGGCTGCGGCGGTGCGGTTCGGAGTGGCGGCCGCGACGGTGATCCGGTGGCACGACCAGCGCCGCAGCACGGGCACCTATGCCGCCAAGCCGCAGGGCGGGGACACGCGGTCGCGGCGGATCGAAGCGCATGCGCCCATGATCCTGGCACTGCACGAAGCGCGGCGCGACATCACGCTGAACGAGCTGCGTCGCGAGCTGGGTCAGGCGGGCGTGACGGTGGCGATCTCGACGCTGCACCGCTTCTTCGTCCGTCACGGGATTACGCGCAAAAAAAGACCGGGCACGCGATCGAGCAGGATCGCGCCGAGGTCCTGAGTGCGCGCGAGGACTGGTTTGATGGCCAGCTCGATCTCGACCCTGCGCGGCTCGTCTTCATCGACGAGACATGGACGGCGACCAACATGACCCGCAGCCACGGCCGCTGCCGACGGGGCGAGCGGCTGCGGATGGGTTATCCACATGGCCATCGCAAAACGACCACGCTGGTCGCCGGCTTGCGCATGACCGGCATGGTCGCGCCGATGGTGCTCGACGGCCCGATCAACGGCGACTGGTTCGAGGCCTATGTCCGACAGGTTCTCGTGCCCGACCTCGGACGCGGCGACGTGGTCATCATGGACAACCTGTCCAGCCACAAGCGTGTCGGCGTCCGCGAAGCCATCGAAGCCGCAGGCGCCCGCCTCATGTTTCTCCCGCCCTACAGTCCCGACTTCAACCCGATCGAGAAGGCCTTCGCCCGCCTCAAGGCCATGCTGCGCAGGGCCGGCGAACGCACCGTGTCGGGCCTGTGGTCCCTCATCGGCAGGCTGGTAGACCTGTTCCAACCACAGGAATGTGCCAACTACTTCAGCTCCTGCGGCTATGATCCAGACTGATCGGAAACCGCTCTAACATGACTGGGCCGCTTTAGGCAACAATGTATGTGCCATCGACCGTCCTTGCCCCGCTCTAGGGTGCTAATATTCTTAATAAGATGGCCTTTGCGACGTGATTTACGCTTTCCGTAAATCTTTCCGCCGACCTTCTTCAAGGTTTGAGCCATCACCCTGTCATACCGCTCATGATTGCCTACAAAATGAGGCCCCAAACCTGCGGGCAGGGATTGCTTTACGCTAAGCGTAATAAAGGTGTCGGGTTCCACCCTATCAACCATCTCGTTTATGGTTGCAAATTTGATTAAATGCCTACTCATTCTATACCTATTCGAAAATCTCCTTCATATTGCCATGGGTGACACGTACCCGATGATTTGGGATTGCGCAAGTACTATTGTGGCAAGCGTAGAAAAACCATTTGTGCAACATCATTTTTATACTGATAAAACATAAGAGTTAACAGGTAAGCTTCTTGCAATTAATCATGTGAGCTTACATTGGCATAGTATCAGAGGGCATTAGTTGCCATCAAAGCTATTTGCTTTATATCTAAGGGTTCACCTATTTCCATCTTGCCCAATCTGATTGATTGAGGCATCCCTTTGGCGCGCTCTCTCAAATCGGGAGCGTGGGGCGTAGGAACCCCTCTGTCACGTAGCCTGGTCGAGTTTCATCGGCCGGGTGCCGTCGTGCTGTCCAAGGACTCGTCCCAAAAACGACGGGCCTTGTGCTACGTGCAGGGTTCCTAACACCCGGCTTCTTGGCCGGGTTAGCCTCTCACACAAGGGGGCATTATGGACGATAAGCACGATATTCCATCTGCGTCTGGCGATCTCAATGTGCCGTCTGACAACGACGGTGACGAGGCTGCCAAGGCATCGAGCGAACACGATGCCAGCACGACAAATGGTTCAGCGAAAAAGCAGGCTGGGGTGTTCGAAGGGCCCGGATGCACCGTTGGCGGCATCATCCTGATTGTCTTCATTCTCATGTTTTACGGAATGCTTAGCTTTTGCTCCGAGCGGTCCGAGGAAAACGCGCGGATTGCAGCGCAAGAGGCTGCGGATAACGCCAAAGAGGAAGAGGCGCACTATCAAGAGCGTGTGCGCAATGGCTCCGTATGTGCCGATGGGCCAGACGACCTAAACACCTCGCTTGAACTGAACGTAAAGCGCGATCTCAAAGACCCAAACAGCTTTGAACATATGGGTACGGTCATCACCCCCGCAAAGAACGGTAAGGGATATGAAGCGCTTATGCGGTTTCGTTCAAAAAATTCTTTTGGAGGATATGCGGTAGGTACAGCGGTTGCTAAACTCTACCTTTCCGAAAAGAACCTATGCGAGGTCGGTACGTTTAAGGTTATCGAATAACGTTTGTAAGCGATTTATCTTAGTCATCACATAGACTTAACAAAGAATATTTATGCATTGCTATTGAGCAACAATAATTTTGCTTTCTGTGCCGCGCCTACGGCTTGTCGATAGTGGACAGTGCCGTAGCGCTCACCTTCCTCAAAGGTGAACGAGTCCCATTCCTCCGAGGGGTACACCTCGTCGTAGATCGCCTTAGCGAGTGTGCGAACCTGCATATCGTGCTGCATAACCTAATCCCCTATCTCTCTAGCAAGCTAGAACATATAGGGAACGATTCACAATGGTCGCTCCACTGGCGGCGCGCATTTGCGGTCAAGGCATGGCGCGCTTCTCGACACGCTGGATGGCAGCGCGGGAAACGCCGTATTTGGCTGCTAAAACGCCCAAGGAGGCACCTTGCGCACGTGCGGCAAGGATTTCCTCCTGTTGGGTGGAATTAAGGCTCTGCGGCCTTCCTAGAGCCTTTCCTTGCGCCTTTGCTCTCTTTAGTCCTGCCTGGGTGCGTTCAATAAGTAGATCACGTTCAAACTCTGCGACGGCGGCGATAACCTGCATCGTCATGCGGCCTGCGGGGGAAGTCAGGTCAACACCCCCAAGCGCGAGGCAATGAACCCGTATTCCTTCACCTGCCATCCGATCCACGGTGGAGCGAAGGTCCATAGCGTTTCGACCTAGGCGGTCGAGCTTCGTCACGAGCAGCACGTCGCCAGTTTCCATGCGGTCGAGTAGCTTTACAAAGCCCTTGCGCTCCATTGCAGGAACAGAACCCGACACAGTTTCAACCACGATGCGACGCGGCTCAACCTTGAAGCCTGCTGCTTCCACCTCATTGACCTGATTATCGGTGGATTGGTCAGGGGTGGAAACGCGGCAATAGAGGAAGGTGCGGGCCATGGGTCGACTCCTGTATCGAATACCTGGCTCTTATATTGCCAGTGTATCGAAATGTCGAATCCCTATTATGCATTACTATCGAGGGGGGGGTATCGAAACCGATCATATTCGATCCGCATATCGATGAGAGGAAGCACCCCCCCCATTCGGCATTTTAAGTCTAGTGCATCGTCGTAGTATCGTCTTCGGCCCCGCTTTCGCTTTCACAATTTGGTTGGTCGGCATCCTCGACTACAGGCTCCGTAACTACCAGAGGTTCGCCGTAAACTCTTTTAAATTCATCAAGAAATTCCTGATCGTCCTTGATGAAGTTAAAGACTGGCCAGGTTCTAAATTCGTCTGCATCCAGTCTTCCTGCCGCCTTTATCATAGGAAGAATGCGAGTAACTTCTTTTATATCTTTCCTAAGAGCTGCTACAGAAATTTGAAAATCATCAGAAGTTGCGGACCAATCCTCTCTATTTAGTACTTTTTCTGCTTCGTCATTTTCTTTCATATGCATATAAGCACTTGCAAGGTTCACAACAATTCGGAGTCTTTGAGCTTCTTTTATGCCAGAATTTTTCAACGATATAGCAAATTCGCAAAGTCTCGATGCCAATCTATATCTATGATTGTTTATGCAGCTAAATGAGACCTCATTTATTGCTTCAAATGCTTGGTCTCGTTCAGCTGGAACGTGTTTCCTCCACAGCATAAATATCGTGAGAAGGGCAAACTCGGACAAAATGCTTAGGCTTTTGTAAAGGTAGCTCTTATTTAGGTGTACGGTGTTTCCAATATGCTTTTTCGCTTCGTCAAATCCGTGTGAAGAGCATATATCGACGTACCTCTTTGTATAATTTCTTTCGCCGTGAGCAACGAGATTCCGTCTTTCGAAAATCTCAATAAAATCTGGCCAACGTTTCCAGCTTTTTCTTATTTCAATGGAAAAATTTTCTTCGAGGAATGCGACTTGATCATCGTGGCTACCTCTAGAGAAGAGGTAAACCTCTTCAATAATTTGCTCTTCAACTATTTCTTGAATATCTTTTGCGGCCATTATCTTCGATAGGGGAATTTGACGAGCTGACATTTTCAGTCGATCAGATTTAATACGTAGCATCGCCCTAACTATGTCAGACATTTGGGTATCAAATGTTGCAATAAGGCTTAGAAATATAGCAGTTGGTAGGTAGTCTAAGCCATCTCTTAATCTATTAATTTTACTCATTGTTTCGATAACGGCAGAAACCTGATTATCGAGTATTTTACCAATTCGATAATTTTCTCCGATGCGCTCTGGCTCTCGATCTCTAAAAATCTCCGAAACAACTTCAGACTTAAATAGTGTCATTGGAAATGACGAAATAACGGCAGATGTAAGCGAAATTAGCTCACTCTGATGATTGCCGGTAGATGAGATATTTTCCATGAGGTCTGCAAGGCTAGGAGTTTTATCACTCTTAGCGCTTTTGGTGTGTTTGGCTTTTTCCTCGGGAGGGTTGTTCTTCTCATCAGCCCATTTGGCGAGATCATCGACCGAGGTTCCGGCTTTAAATCCACGCGGAAAAGGCTCGCCCTCATGCTCGACCACGCACAGGAAAACCTGCTCCCTCGTCCTCTCTCCCATCGCTCTCTCCCAAAGCTAAAATCGCAATCTGCCAGACGTTCGATTGCGAGAGAAGATGGGCAAGTGCATTTGTTGGGCGAGATAGGTGGCGGACTTAGATTTTATGTAAAAAATCTCCGCTTTTCAAGGTCTTGCAAAAAGCCTTGGCGGAAGAGGTGGGATTCGAACCCACGGATGGCTCACACCATCGCCGGTTTTCAAGACCGGTGCCTTAAACCGCTCGGCCACTCTTCCGGATCGGCGGACTGCGCCTCTACGCCAAGCCCGAGGCGGAATCCACCATGGAATGCGTTGTCGTCCGTGAGGCGCGGTGGCGGGGGCGGAGAGCGGCTGGCTGTGCCTGGGTTGCGGTGGTGCGAGGTTCCGGCGGGCGCATGGCTATGGCACACAGTCGCCCATGTGGGGGACAATTACCCGGCGTGTGATGCGCCTCGGCTTCATTTCGACCTTGGCGATGCTGGTCGGCGGCGTACCGGCTCAGGCACAGGACGACGCTGGCTTTCAGAGCTATTTGCAGCAAGTCCGGGGCACCGCGACGGCGCAAGGGGTCAGCCGCGCGACGCTGGATGCGGTGTTGCCGACGCTCACCCTGAACGCCCGCGTGATCGAACTGGATCGGCGCCAGCCCGGCGGTCCGGCCAATTCGGGGTTCAGCCCCTTTGCCCCTTACAAGGCCGCGCATGTCGATGCCGCACGGATCGGCCGGGGGCGGACCAAATATCTGGCGCAGCGCCCGCGCCTGTCGCGGATCGAGCGCGAAACGGGCGTGCCGGAGTCCATCATGGTCGCGATCTGGGGGCATGAGACCAATTACGGGTCCTATACCGGCAATTTCGATCTGCTCCGCTCGCTGGCCAGCCTCGCTTATGAGGGGCGGCGGCGGCCTTTGTTCGAGGGCGAGTTCATCGCCGCGCTGAAGATGATGGATCGCGGCGTCACCCGCGACCAGTTGAAGGGCAGTTGGGCGGGCGCGACCGGCAATCCGCAGTTCTTGCCCTCCATCTACCTGCGTCTGGCCCGCGACGGCGATGGCGACGGGCGCGCGGATATCTGGAACAGCGAGGCCGATACGCTGGCCTCGATCGGCAATTACTTCGTCAATGCCGGATGGCGCGCAGGGCAACCCTGGGGCTTTGCGGTGACGGTGCCGGCGGGCTTCGACCGCTCGATGGTGCGCAACCGGCTGGTCAGCCCGCGCTGCCCGCGCGTGTTCGAGCGGCATAGCGGCTGGCGGACGATCGGTGAGTGGCGGGCGATGGGCATCGTGCCGCAGGGTGCGGCCTGGCCGAACGATCAGGTGCTGGCGACGCTGATGGAGCCGGACGGGCAGGGCGCGACCGCCTATCTGCTGACCGGCAACTACCGGGTGATCCTGGATTACAACTGCTCGAACTTCTACGCGCTCTCGGTGGGATTGCTGGCCGATGCGATTGCGGGTTGAGGCTATCGCCCTGGCTGCGGCGCTGCTGGCGGCTCCGGTCGGAGCGGCGGCCGCCGATGGTCCGGAGTCGCCGCGTTACGGCGGCTATGACGCGACGGGACGGGCGAGCTGGTACGGCCATGAACTGGCCGGGCGGCGGACGGCGACCGGCAAGCGCTTCGACCCCGACGACGTGATGATCGCGCATCGCACCCTGCCGCTCGAATCGATGGTCGAGGTGACCGATGTCGATACCGGCCGCACGATCGTGGCGCGGGTGGGCGACCGGTGGCCGGGCCGGAGTGACCGGGTGGCGGACCTGTCGCTGGGCGCGGCGCGGCTGTTGGGCACCAACAAGCGGTCGGTCGCGCATATCCGGTTGCGGGCGCTGAGCCGGGGCGCCGATCAGCCCGACCTGATCCTGGCGGGCGCGACGGCGGTGGCGCCGGTCGCCCTCGATCCCCGCGCGCAGTACCGAGTGCAGCTGGCCAGCTTTTCCAGCCATCCGCGTGCGGTCGCGCTGGCCCGGCGGTTCGACGCGCATCCGACGGCAGCGGGCCGGGTCTGGCGGGTCGAGCGGTCGGGCATGAGCGCCGAAAGTGCCAAAGCCCTGCGTGACGCGGCGGTCAAGGCCGGTTATGAAGACGCCCGCATCCTGCATCAGGATTGACCTCCCGGCTCCCTTTGGTCACGGAACACCCATGAAGACCCTGTACGCATCTTTTGCCGCTCCGCTCGCCCTGGTCGCGATGGTCACCCCCTCGGTCGCCGCCGCGCCGCAGTTCGACACGCCCGCGCCGGTCGCGTTCATGAAGGACCTGTCGTCGGGCGCGATCCTGTTCCAGCGCGATGCCGATCGCCGGATGCCGCCCGCCTCGATGGCGAAGATGATGACGGTCTATGTCGCCTTCGACCTGGTCAAGAAGGGTCAGCTGAAGCTGAGCGACATGGTCACCGTACAGCCCGAGACGTGGAAGAAGTGGCACGGGCCCCAGGCGGGTTCGACCATGTTCCTGTCGCCGAACGAGCAGGTCAGCGTCGCGAACCTGCTGTACGGTATCGTCACGCTGTCGGGCAACGATGCCTGCGTCGTGCTGGCCGAGCATATCGCGGGCACCGAGCAGAATTTCACCGAGCGGATGAACCGCACCGCCAAGCAGATCGGGCTGAACAACAGCCATTTCGGCACCTCGAACGGCTGGCCGGACGGCGGCGTGACCTATGTCACCGCGCGCGACCTGGCCGACCTGGCCGAGCACACGATCCAGGACTATCCGCAGCTCTACAAGCAGTTCTATTCGCGCCGCGATTTCTCGTGGGGCAAAACGATGGGCGGCAACGCCATCACCCAGGCGAACCGTGATCCGCTGCTGGGCCGCGTCGCGGGTGCGGACGGTTTGAAGACCGGCCATACCGAGGAGGCCGGTTATGGCTTTACCGGCTCGGCCGAGCAGAATGGCCGCCGCCTGGTGATGGTGATGGCGGGCCTGAACAGCTCGAACGCGCGCGCCGAGGAATCGGTGAAGTTCATGAACTGGGGCTTCCGCGCATGGCAGGCCAAGCCGGTCGTCGCCAAGGGCAAGAAGGTCGCCGATGCCGAGGTCCAGATGGGATCGTCGAGCAGCGTCGGCCTGATCGCGCCGCGCCAGCTGACCGTGACGCTGCCCGCCGGGCTCGATCCCGCGATCAGCGGCAAGGTCGTCTATCAGGGGCCGATCAAGGCGCCGATCAAGGCGGGCCAGCACATCGCCGACCTGGTCGTCACCTCGCCCGACATGCCCGCGCAGCGCCTGCCGCTGGTCGCGGACAAGGACGTCAGCGAGGCGGGCTTTTTCGGCCGCGCCTGGTCCGGGCTGACCTCGTTCTTCGGCTGATCGCCTGACCATGCTGCCGGTCGGCAATGATGCGGGCCAGGCTGCGTTTGCCGCCGCGCTGGGTGGAGCCAAGCTGCACCATGCCTGGCTGATCGCCGGGCCGGAGGGTGTGGGCAAGGCCAGCTTCGCGCGCGCGGCGGCCATCCGGCTGCTGGCGCGGGCGAGCGGGGCGGGGGCCCTGCCGCCCGGTCTGGTGGTGCCGGAGGATCATCCGACCGCCAAGCTGATGGCGGCGGGCTCGCATCCGGATTTCCGGATGCTGGCGCGGCTGCCCAAGGATGCAGAGAAGCCGGATCAGGACCTCGCTCGGTCGATCACCATCGCGCAGGTCCGCACCCTGCAACCCATGTTCGCGACCGCGCCCGCCATGGGCCCGGCGCGGGTCGTCCTGATCGACGCGATCGATGATCTGGAGCGGGGCGGGGCCAATGCACTCCTGAAAAATCTGGAGGAGCCGCCAGCGGGAACGGTGTTCCTGCTGGTCAGCCATGCGCCGGGGCGGTTGTTGCCCACGATCCGCTCGCGGTGCCGGTTGCTGCGGTTCGAGCGGCTGTCGGACGGCGATGTTGCGCGGGTGTTGCGTCAGCAACTGCCCGAGGCGGATGAGGAAGAGATAGGCTCGCTGGTCGCGGTGGCAGACGGTGCACCGGGGCGGGCGTTGCGCTTTGCCGGTCTCAACATTGCCGGGCTGGACAGTGCGATCGCGCGGATTGCCGAGACGGGTGATCCAGGCAATGCCGAGCGGGTGAAACTGGCCAAGTCGCTGGCGGGGAAAGCGGCGCAGGCGCGGTATGAGGCGTTTCTGGACCGGGCGCCCGCATTCGTCGCCGGTCAGGCGCGGGGTCGGTCGGGGCCTCGGTTGAAGATCGCACTGGATGCTTATGCGGCGGCGCAGGACCTGGCAGGCGCGGCGCGCGGGCTCTCGCTCGATGCCCAGGGGACGGTGTTCGAGATGGCGGGGATTATCGCGACGTTGCGGTGAGGGTTCAAAGGGAGGGATTCCCTTGGGCTTCGACTTCGCTCAGCCTGAACGGTTGTGGCGGAGCGGAGCCAGATTACAACGTCCGCTCAGCCTGAGCGAAGTCGAAGGCCACGCCCCATCGTCATCCGAACAGCCCTTACAAACCCACTCGCTCGAAATGCCCCGGCTCGAAACCGTCGATCGCCAGCGCCAGGATTCGCTCCGCTACGACGTCCGGTGCCTTGACCGAAGCGGGGTCTTCGCCCGGATAGGCCTTGGCCCGCATCTGTGTCCGGGTCGCGCCGGGATCGACGATGGCGGTGCGGATCTTGCTGATCTCCGCCGTCTCGTCACCATAAGCGCCAAGCAGCGTCTCGAACGCCGCCTTGGACGCGCCGTAGGCACCCCAATAGGCGCGTGGCTTGCGCCCGACCGAGGACGTCACGCCAATCACCCGCGCGGCCTTCGCACGACGAAGCATCGGGTCGAACGCGGCGATCATCGCGGCCTGGGCGCTGACGTTCAGGGTCAGGACGCGAGCGAATTCCTTGGCATCGATCGCGGGCACCGCGGCCAGCGCACCCAGCATCCCGGCATTGAGCACCATCACGTCCAGCGCCTGCCAACGCTCACCGATTGCGGTGGCCAGACGACCGATCGACTCATTCTCCGCCAGGTCGAGCGGCGCGATGGTCGCCGAGCCGCCGGCGTTGAAGATGGTCTCCTCGACCTCCTCCAACCCCTTGGGTGTGCGAGCAGTGAGCACGACATGCGCGCCCGCCGCACCGAGCGCGATGGCGGTGGCCGCACCGATGCCCCGGCTGGCGCCGGTGACCAGCGCCAGCTTGCCGTCGAGCGCGCCTGCCATCAGGCGACCCGCTCGGCCAGCATCGCGAACTGGTCCACCGAGGCGGTTTCGTCATGGTCGGTCAGCGTGGTCGGATAGTCGCCGGTGAAACACGCATCGCAATAGCTGGGTTTGTCGCCGCGCGAGGCGTTCAGCGCCTTGTACAGCCCCTCGATCGACACGAAGGACAGGCTGTCGGCATGGATAAAGTCGGTCATCCCGCCCAGGTCGAGCTTCGCCGCGAGCAGCTTGGCGCGCTCGGGCGTGTCGACGCCGTAAAAGCACGAGTGGCGCGTCGGCGGCGATGCGATGCGCATGTGCACCTCGGCCGCGCCCGCCTCGCGCATCATCTGCACGATCTTCAGGCTGGTGGTGCCGCGCACGATCGAATCGTCGACCAGGATGATCCGCTTGCCCTGGATCAACGCGCGATTGGCGTTGTGCTTCAGCTTGACGCCGAGGTGACGGACCTTGTCGCCCGGCTGGATGAAGGTGCGGCCGACATAGTGCGAGCGGATGATGCCCAGTTCGAACGGGATACCCGAGGCCTGGGCATAGCCGATCGCTGCGGGGACACCCGAATCGGGGACCGGGATGACCAGGTCGGCATCGACCGGTGCTTCCTGCGCCAACTGCGCGCCGATTTCCTTACGCACCGAATAGACCGACTGGTCGCCCGCGATCGAATCGGGGCGGCTGAAATAGACCCACTCGAAAATGCAGGGGCGCGGATCGACCGCCTGGAAGGGGCGGATCGAGCGAATTTCGGTGCCCTGAACGATGACCAGCTCGCCCGGCTCGACCGCGCGCTCGAAGGTCGCGCCGCACACGTCGAGCGCTACGGTCTCCGAGGCGAAGATCACCGCGCCGTCCAGGCGACCCATGACCAGCGGACGGATGCCCAGCGGATCGCGACAGGCGATCATGCCCTCCGGCGTCATCACGATCAGCGCATAGCCACCCTCGACCTGCTTCAGCGCGTCGATGAAGCGGTCGAGCAGCGTGCGATAGTTGGACGTCGCGACCATATGGATGATCGTCTCGGTGTCGCTGGTCGACTGGAAGATCGAACCGCGACGGACGAGTTCGCGGCGCAGCTTCATCGCGTTGGAGATGTTGCCGTTATGCGCGATGGCGAAGCCGCCGGTCGACAGGTCGGCATAAAGCGGCTGGACGTTGCGCAGCGAGGTGTCGCCGGTCGTCGAGTAACGAACATGGCCGCAGGCGACCTCGCCCGGCAGGCTGCGGATCACGTCGTCGCGGTCGAAATTGCCCGCGACATGGCCCATCGCGCGGTGGGTGTGGAACACGGTGCCGTCGAAGCTGGTGATGCCCGCCGCTTCTTGGCCGCGATGCTGGAGCGCATGAAGGCCCAGCGCGGTCAGCGCAGCCGCGCCGGTGGCGCCGGACACGCCGAAAATACCGCATTCCTCGCGGAGTTTGTCGTCGTCGAAGGGGTTGGTGGTCAGCATGGGAGAGGCGCTCGCAACGTTCGCAACTAAGGGGCAGACGGGGCGCATATAGGAATGTGATCGGCGTTTGTCGCCTGTTTGTCATCATCGGCGGGATCATTTTCGCGAAGACTGCGTTTCGGGCCCGATCGCAGGAGATGTCATATGGCACGCGATCACGGCGCCCAGATCAAGGATGACGCCCTTTACGAGGAACTGCGCAAGCAGGGCCAGTCCAGGGAAAAGGCTGCACGCATCGCCAATGCCAAGGCGAACGGCAGCCTGGACCACAATGCGACCCATTTGGAGGATCGCACCAAGGACGACCTGATGGCGGAGGCGCGCAAGATCGGCATCGCGGGCCGGTCGAAGATGACCAAGGCGGAGTTGGTCGACGCGATTCGCGGTCACGGGTGAGGTGGGGGGACGGGCAGCGCCCGCAACGGATGACTTCCGTGCCGTTCCGTTCTAATCCCACAGCATGGCCGACCACCGCGATACCGGGCTGACGCTCGACCCCAAATTCGATGCCAACGGACTGCTGACCGCGATCGTCACGGACCATGTCACCGGCGAACTGCTGATGGTCGCACATATGAATGCGGAGGCGCTGGACGCCACGCGGACCACCGGAGACGCACATTTCTGGTCGCGTAGCCGGGGACGCCTTTGGAAGAAGGGCGAAAGCTCGGGCAATGTGCTGCGCGTCGTCGAGATGCGTATCGACTGCGATCAGGATGCGCTCTGGCTGATCTGCGAACCGGCGGGCCCGGCCTGTCATACGGGCGCGCGCAGCTGTTTCTTTCGCCGGATCGAGGGCGATGGGCTGGCGCCGGTCGCGTGAAGCGGGGCGTGATCGCCCTGGCAGGCATCCTGATACTGTCGGGGTGCGGGCAGGGCAGCGAGGGTGCCGACAATGCCGCGGGTGAGCGTCTGGAAACCGCGAGCATCGCCACCGGGCTGGTCGCCGACCCGGCCGCCGCGCCGCTCGACGGTGTCTGGTCGCGCGACAGCGATCGCATGTGCATCTCACCCCGATCGGGCGGCGGTGACGGTTCGACGCGGCAGATAGGCGTGACGCTGGATTATGGCGAAGGGCAGGGCTGTGTTGCGTCGGGTACGTTGCAGCGATCGGGCCCGGAACTGAAGGTCGCGTTCGGCCAGTGTCGCTTCATCGCGCGCTTCGATGGCGACAGCATCCAGTTTCCGGCAGCGCTGCCCACCACCTGCACCACCCTCTGCACCGGCCGTGCCACTCTGTCCGCGCTGATGGTCGAGCGGGTCAGCGCATCGCTGGCGGAGGCGCGGACGCTGCGCGGTCCGGGTGGCAAGGCGCTTTGCACCGATTGACGTTCACGTAAACGGTATATAGCCTGATCGCGATGACCCAGGTCGCCGCCTCCGCCGAACCGCTGCCCCGCGCCGACCGCGATGATTATTCGATCACCGAGCTGTGCGCGGAATTCGGCGTCACCGCGCGGGCGCTGCGCTTCTATGAGGACGAAGGGTTGATCTCGCCGGAGCGGCGGGGGACGCAGCGCATCTATTCACAGCGCGACCGGGCCAGGCTCGCCTGGATCCTGCGCGGCAAGCGGGTGGGGTTCAGCCTGGCCGATATTCGCGAGATGATCGACCTGTACGATCTCGGCGACGGCCGTCGCCTGCAGCGTGAGGTGACCGTTGCCCGCTGCACCGCCAAGATCGACGCGCTGCTGGCCCAGAAGCGCGATATCGACGCGGCGATCGCCGAACTGACCGACTTCGTCGCGGTCGTCCGGTCGCATAATGACTGATCTATTGCAGTGGGGGTAGCGGCTTGATCTCGCTGCCGCCGCTGCTCGATCGACGTACGCCGTTCAACTCACCCGACGCAGTCGGCGACGGGCTGGGCTGCGGCGTCGGGCTGGCGACCGGTGCGGGGGGCGTGACGGTCAGGGCCTGGCGCTTCATGCAGCGGGCGGACGGCACCGCGGGATAGAGTTTGCAATTCCACAGCGTGCGCTCCAGGCCAGAGGCGGCGTCGCGCAGATAGCTGAACGCCATGGTCTCCATCTGGGGCGCGGTCAGGGGCACCGCTTGCGGTATGGGCCCCTCGCGCCACAGCATGACGGTGCACCGCTTGCGCTCGCCGCACAGCGTCATCGCATAGGCCGGGAAACCCTCGGGCGTCAGGCCGACCGGCACCGGTGCCAGAAACATGTCCGGGTCGCTGGCCAGCGGAACCGCGACGCCCGTCACGGCCCCGGCTTCGGCCAGCGCGGCCCCCGCCTGGTCGGTGGCGTTGACCCCTGCGCTATGGGCAAGCGAGAAGGGGGCGAGATGCTCGATCACCGGCTCGCCGGGAACGAGATGCCGGTTGAAGGCGGGCGGGGTGCCCCACCAGCCGGACCAGCGGAAGAACAAATGGCTGCCGACCCGCGCCACCTTGTCCAGGCTGGCCTGCCAATAGGGGACGACCCAGTCAGTATGGTAATGGGTCGAATGGCCGACCGGGCGGAAGACCTTGCCGTTCAGCGCCATGGCCGCGATCGCGCGTGCGCGGGTCCAGGCGGCCTCGGGCGGCTGCCATTTGGTCAGCGCGCCGTCGCAGCTGAAGGTGAACTGGCAGCCGGTCGAGCGTTCCTGCCCCTCGAACACCACGCCGCACACCGTCTTGGGAAAAGCGGGGTGGCGCAGGCGGTTGAGGACGACTTGTGCCACGGCCTGTTCGCCCGTGGCATCGTCACCTGCCTCGTACAACACGCCCGCCGCCAGACAGTCGAGCGCGCGCGCCTTGTCCTCCGGCGTTCCGCGATAGAGGAAGGGGCGGGCGGCCGGGTTGGGGTCGGTCGAGAAGGGCACGCCTTCATTATAGGCGCGCGCCTCGTCCGGACTCATGTCGATGAACGCGACCGGCTCGACCGGCGGTAGCTCTGCGGGCGGCACGACGCGCTGTGCCTGCCGTAGCCGCTCGGTGGCGGCGCGCTGCGCTTTCGGAATGGCGGGGGCGTTCGCCACGAGCAACGCCGGTACGACACTGGCCGTACCGGCGATGGCGAAGAGCGCCGCGCGGATGCCGCCGCGCGGCCGATCAGGCGTGCTCACTGTTCGGGCAGGAAGTCCGGCACCGACAGATAGCGCTCGCCCGTGTCATAGTTGAAGCCGAGCACGCGCACCCCCTCGGGCAGGTCGGGCAGCTTCTGCAGGATCGCCGCCAGCGTGGCGCCCGACGAGATGCCGACCAGCAGCCCTTCCTCGCGGGCCGAGCGACGCGCCATGTCCTTGGCGACATTGGCATCCACTTCGATCACGCCGTCGATCGACTGGGTGTGGAGATTGGCGGGGATGAACCCTGCGCCGATGCCCTGGATCGGGTGCGGGCCAGGCTGACCACCCTGGATGACCGGCGAGGCGGCGGGCTCGACCGCATAGACCTTCAACTGCGGCCATTCCTTCTTCAGCGCCTCGGCGACGCCGGTGATGTGGCCGCCGGTGCCGACACCAGTGATGATCACGTCGATCGGCGAATCGCGAAAGTCGTTCAGGATTTCCTGCGCGGTCGTGCGGACATGCACGTCGACATTCGCCGGGTTCTCGAACTGCTGCGGCATCCAGGCGCCGGGCGTTTCGCGTACGATTTCAAGTGCACGCTCGATCGCGCCCTTCATGCCCTTTTCACGCGGGGTCAGGTCGAAGGTCGCGCCGTAGGCCAGCATCAGGCGGCGACGCTCGATCGACATGGATTCGGGCATGACAAGGATCAGCTTGTAACCCTTGACCGCCGCGACCATCGCCAGGCCGACGCCGGTGTTGCCGCTGGTCGGCTCGACGATGGTGCCGCCGGGCTTCAGATCGCCATTGGCCTCCGCCGCCTCGATCATGGCGAGCGCGATGCGGTCCTTGATCGAACCGCCGGGGTTGGAGCGTTCCGACTTGATCCAGACCTCGGATCCCGGGAACAGCCGCTGGATCTTCACATGCGGCGTGTTGCCGATCGTTTCCAGGATGGTGTTGGCCTTCATGGCTTGGCTTCTCCGTGGGTTGGTTCGGTTGCAAGGATTTCAGGCGGATCAAAGGTTC
>Ga0308171_1001958_pt1 | contig 23967 bp, 13 predicted proteins | sample PhyGR1_FD_202135 | JGI IMG/M metagenome (GOLD analysis project Ga0308171, IMG submission 202135) | Phyllosphere microbial communities from UC Gill Tract Community Farm, Albany, California, United States - DLSLSG.R1 | ecosystem: Host-associated > Plants > Phyllosphere > Unclassified | place: USA...
ACAGCCATGACCAGCTTCGACAGCACCTCCAGCTGTTCATCGACGCCTACAACCATGCCCGCCGGTTGAAGACGCTCCGCGGCCTCACACCCTACGAATATGTCGCACGCATCTGGACAGAAAACCCAAGCCGATTCAAAATCGATCCGTACCGCCACTCCCCGGGACTAAACACCTAGGGAGCCTTTATGCATTAATTTTTTGGCAGGTACCTTGATGTGCAGCTCGGCGCGCGGAAAATCAATTGAATAACCAGAAAATAGATTAAGGAGGTCGTCGCCTAGAATAATTGATGGCTTGGAATTACCGTCGCCCGAGATCATGACCGGCACGTTCGACAGCCCGATCTTGCCGATCGACAGAGTGCCGATCCGGGCGATCCGGATTTTTTGCCCACCCGCAGAGGCACCCCGGATTTCGCCGCCGTCGCTCAGGCGTGGATCATTATCGGCCCAGCCGAGCAGGCGGAAGGCGGCGGCGTTGGCGATCGTCACTGCCGCGCCGGTGTCAATCAGGGCGGGGATGCGGACGCCGTCCAGCGTCAATGGGATCTGGACGAAACCTTCGCCGGTCCTGCTGCCCACGATCGTCGCGAAGCCGGGGCCCGCGGGGGCAGAGGGTTCGGCGGCGATGCGGTTCGTGCTGCGATCGATCAGCAGCTTGCGGCTGGTAAAGAACTCCATACCGATGATGCCGCGTGCATCGGTCACGTTGCCATTGGCCAATTCGACCATCGCGACATAACGCGCATCGACCAGTGCATTGGTCATGCGGTCGACGGGATAGAGTCGCGCCTGTTCGCGGCCCGTCGCGCCGTTCACGCCGATGCCGCCGTTCAACGGCTTGAGCGCCAGTTCCGTGGCCAGGGCGCGGCTCATCAGGCTGGTCTGTGCCGCCGTGTCGACCACCATGGGGAAGGGGCCTTTGCCGTTGATCTGTACGGTCATGACCGGTCGACCACGCGTATCGTGCAGCAGCGGTGCCTGTGCCGGGGCCATTGCGGGGGCGGGCGGCTGTGGCGATGCACGCATGGTGGGATTGGCTTGGGCCAGGGCGATGGCGGCGAGGAGAAACATGGGCGGTTCCTGAGGATCGATAAGAAGGGAAAGGGTTGATCAGCGTAGCTTGCGGCCGTGAACGTCCCAAACCTCGACCGGAGCGAGGCCCAGTGCGCGGATCTGCGGCTCGATGGTCGCCAAGTCGCCGATCACGACCCAGGTCAGTGCATCGAGCCGGAGAAGACGGCGTGCACTGTCCTGCATAGCCTGGGGTGTCACCGCGTTCAGCCGCTGTGCCAGCGTGGCCGGACGGTCATAGGGCAAGTGGTAGCTGCCCGATGTCTCCAGCGAATCCAGAAACGCCGCGTTCCGCGAATAGCGAAGCGTCGCGGCGCGGATCATCGTGTCGCGCTGGGCATTCAGTTCCGCCTCCGTCGGCGGGCGCGTCGTGGCGAATTCCAGAAACTCGCGGCGGAGTTCGGCCAGGCTGGCGGCGGTGCGATCCGCCTGCACGGTGCCGCGCGCTACGAAGAGGCGACTGCCGCTCGGGGCATCCTGGATCTCGCCGCCAAAGCCATAGCTCCAGCCCTTGTCCTGTCGCAGATTGGCGTTGAGCCGCCCCGATCCGATATCGGCCAGCGCGGCGACGGCGAGGTTCTCGGTCGTCGAGCGGTCCTTGTCGAAGGGCGGGATGAGCGTGCCGACCGTGATGCTGCTCTGTGGCGCGCCGGGCGCGTCGACCAGGATCAGGCGGGGGCCTTTGGCCTCGGGCGGGGCAACCGGCATCGGCTGGTAAGGATGCGGCGCCGGGCCGCCCCAATTGCCGAAATATTTCTCGGCCAAGGCCCTGGCCCGCTCGGGCGAAACGTCGCCGACGACATAGAGCGTCGCATCGCCGGGCACGATATGATGGCTTTGATAATCAAGCAGCCGCTGGCGTGAAACCGCATCGGCATCCGGCTTCGTGGGGATGTGGCCGCGCGGATCGGTGTCGCCCCAGATCGCCCGGTTCAGCAGCGGCATTCCGGCCGCGAACGGATTGCGGGCCTTTGCCTCCACCCCGTGCATCGCATCGGCGCGCGCGTCTTCGACGGCGGTTTGGGGGTAGCTGGGATGCCGGACCAGATCGGCGACGAGCGCGAAGGAGTCGTCCAGCCGATTGTTCGCCACGCTCCAGCGAACCGCGCTGCTCCATGGGCCAGCCTGGGCACCCATCTGGATACCAAGTTGCGACAGTCGCTGTTCGAAGGGCTCGCCCGACCGGGTCCTGGCGCCTGCCCCCAGCAGTTGGAAGGCATTGGCGACGATGGTCGGTGCAACCCCCGGATCGGTCAGCGTGCCGTCGGCGAATTGCAGGCTTAGGTCTACGGTGGCGGTTCCGGTACGCTGCGCGACAACCAGCTTGAGGCCGTTGGCCAGCGTCATGGTGGTGACGGGAGGAAAGACGATCTGTGATTTGAAAGGGCCGGGCGGCGGCATATGGCTGCGGTCGACATCCGCGCTGGCGGCTTGCCGATCCGGGACCGGCATCGTGACCAGCTCATAATAAGGGCGGTCGAGCCATTTGGCGGCGACCGCCCGCACATCGTCGGGGCGCGCTTCGTTGATCCAAGTACGTTGCTTCAGGAAATAGGCGGGATCGCCATGCGCGACTTCCCCCTCGCCCAATCGGTTTCCGACCGCGCCATGATCGTCGAGCGAGCGAAGCAGGGACGCGTCCGTGGCGGCGATGATGCTCTGTAACCGCGAAGGGGGCGGTCCCTTGGCCGCGTAATCCGCCAGCGCGGCGTCGAGCGCATGTTCCGCGACTTCGGGCGAGATGCCGGGACGCAGGGCGATCGCGACGTTCAGGATGCTACCCAGCGCGCTTTCGTCCACCGTCGCGGTCACGCCCGTCGCGACCTTCGCATCCGTGACCAGCGCCCGGACGAGCGGCGCATCCTTCGGCCCCGCCATGGCGCGCGCGGCCAGGAGCAACAGCGTCGTCTCACGCGGCGAGGTGTTCGGGATGGGCCAGCTGCGCGAAATGCCCGTCTGCGCGAAATCGCCATAAAGGCGGTCGCGCCGCGTCTCGGTCAGCGACGGCGTCCATTGCAGCGGTCGGCTGATCGGCGTGCCGGGACGGATCGCGCCGAAATAGCGGGTGATCTTCTCGCGCGCGGCGGCGACATCGATATCGCCGGATAGGACCAGCACGGCATTGCCCGCGCCATAATGCCCCTGAAACCAGCGTTTTACGTCATCCAGCGTCGCGCCCTCGATATCCTCGGTCGAGCCGATCGTGGGGTGGGCATAGGGATGATCGGCGGGATAGAAGGCGGTCAGGAAATGCCGCCACGCCATCTCCTCGGGGCGAAGTTCGCCCTGGCGCTTCTCGTTCAGAACCACGCGGCGCTGCTCGTCGAGCAGGCCCTGGGTGATGCCTCCGTCCAGAGAGCCCATGCGATCGGACTCCAGCCACAGCACCGAATCGAGCGCGTTGGTCGGGACCGTTTCGAAGTAGACGGTGTCGTCGGTGCGGGTCATGCCATTGGCACCGACCGCACCGATCGCCTTCAGGGCGGCCATATATTCCTGGGGGCGATGCGCCGTGCTCTGGAACATCAAATGCTCGAACAGATGCGCAAAGCCGGTCTTGCCCGGCGGCTCGTCGCGCGATCCGGTCTTGTACCACAGGCCGACAAAGACCGACGGGCTGCTGTGATCGGTATGGACCAGCGCGGTCAGGCCGTTGGGCAGGGTGAAGCGCTCGAAGGCCACGCTGGCCACTTGCGGCGCTGGCGAGGGCGGCTTTGCCTGGGACCATGCGGGCGCGGGCAGGCAGGCGGCCGTACCGGCGAGCCAGAGAGACCATAAAGCGCGTTTGGCGGATTTCACGTCGACGATCCCATCATGACCCATGCCCCATGTTCATGGCGATGACCGACAGGAACCATGATTTGCTTGCATCAGCCTTGCAGGAACCGGCCTCGTCGGTATCGCACGAGAAAGGGGGCAAGGTTGGTGCAAGCCAGCCGCCTTAGACCTTTGAGCTTGCCCTGAATTGGGGGCGGGGACGCGGATGGACGATCGATCGGACGGGCTGCTCCATCAGCGGCTCGACAGGCTGGAGGAGAAGGGGCGCACGACGCTGGCCACGGCCGCGCGCGGGGCGGCCTGGCGTGAAGGGGTCGATCTGGCCCTGCGGAGTTCGATCGTCGTGCCGCTCGTGGCGCTGGCCTGGGCGATGGTACGGCCCGTGGCGGCGCTCCCCGCCATCCTGCTTTCCGTCATCGTGCCGCTGGCCGTTGTGCTGCTGGTGGTCGCTGTTCGGATGGCGCGGTTCCGGGTGGAGCGCCGCGCCGCGCTGGCCTCCGTCGATCACGCACTGGCGCTGAAGGACCGGGCGGTCATCACGGCCGAATTTCTGGAGGATGACCGGCAGGACGGTTTCCGTCAGGCGGCCCTTCAGGAGGCGATGCCGTGGCTGGATCGCGCCCTGTCGGCACCGGTCGATGAGGAAGTCCGTCCGGCGGAACATGGTCGGTATCGGTGGGTCATGCCCATATTGGCGCTGGCCGTCCTGATGGCGGCCTTGGTTGTCCGACCCTCCTCGCACGTCCGGTCCGGCGGGGGGGCATCCTCCGCGTTGCACCAAGTCGCCATGGCTCTTGGTCTTCGCCCGGATGGACGAGATGCCGAACGCGATCGAAACGGCGGCGGCGGGGAGGATCGCGGCCGCGATTCATCGGCGGGTGCGGCAGGCCGTGGCGCGGCCGGCGGTTCACCAGCGAGCCCGGCCGGGGCGTCCGCCATTGCGAAAGCGGGTGCCGGTTCCGACGATACCGCCACGCCCCTCGGTCAGTCGCAAGGCGGCGGAAGTGGCGCGTCACCATCGTCGGGCAGCGGGCGGGGCGATGGCGTCGGGGGTCCCGGGCGCATGGCGGAGGCGGACCATGCCGGCCCGTCGGGCAAGGAGCCGGATGGCCAGCGCGGCGATGGTGCGAAGGCATCCGGTGACACTCAGGCCATGGCGGGTGAACGCCCTGCCACGCCGTCGCAAGGCGCGCAGAATGGCGCGGCCGCGGGTGTCTCCGCTCCCGCCGGTTCGCCGCCCGCGCCCCGCAATCCGGGTGGCAGCCAGGGGCAGCAATCTTCCGGCTCGCGCAACCGTCAGCAATCGGGCCAGCAATCGCAAGGCTCGGGCAGTTCGGGCCATGCCAACAATAATGGGCAGCAGGGCTCCAATCGCGGTGATGGCCAGGAAGGGGCCAAGCGGGCGCGCGGATCGTCGTCGCTGATGCTGGCGGTGCCGATGGAGGATCGGGTGATCGGGACGGTCAATGCCGGGGCTGTCAGCAGCACGACCCGCAACGCCCCTCCGCGCGCCATGACGGCGGGCGGGGTCGCGGCCCAGTCGCGCGGGGCCGGTCAGGGGCCGGACGCATCGCTGCCCGAACGCACCCGCAGCGTGCAGGAGGATCGGCTGCTCGAACGCTATTTCGCCCGCCCGGGAGTAGGCCGATGAACCTGTCCTCCGCCCCCGGCTTCGACGAACTCTTCGATCCCGTCTTTCTCGACCGGGTCAATGCGCTCACCCTGCGGATCGCGGCGGCGCAGAAGGGCGGCCGTCTGGCCGACCAGCGGACATCAGCGCGCGGGCAGGGATCGGATTTCGCCGATTTCAAACCCTATGTCGCGGGTGACGATCTGCGCGCGATCGACTGGAACATCTATCGGCGGCTGGGCAAGGCGTTCGTCCGGGTGTTCGAGGAACGGCAGGATCTGCCGGTCTATATCCTGCTCGACGTGTCGCGCAGCATGTTCGTCGAAACCCCGCCCCGCATTGGCCCGGCGATGCGCACCGTCCTGGCGCTGGCCGCCGTCACGCTGGGGCAGCAGGACGCGGTCAGCCTGATGACGGTCAGCGACGACATGGGCACCGCGATGAAGAACGTGTCGGGCAAGGGCGGGATCACCCGCGTCGCGCAGACCTTGGCCGATCAGGTGGCACAGGGCCGCAGCGCGCTGGCCGGAGCGGTCGCCAGGCTGGCCTCGATGCGGTTGCGGCGCGGTCTGGTGATCCTGGTGTCCGATTTCTTCGACGACGATGGGCTGGAGGGGGTTCTCGCCGCGCTGGAGATGCTGCCCCATCGTCTGCTGCTGGTGCAGATGGTTCGTGCGTCGGACGCGGACCCGACCCTGTTGCCCGACCTCGACGGCGATGTGGTGATCGAGGACGGCGAGCGTGATGGTGCCGGCATGACGGTGACCCCCGAGCTGATCGCGCGCTATCGCGCCGCCTACCGGGATTTCACGGATAGTCTCGACGCCTTCGCGCGGCAGCGCGGGGCCACCCTTGTTCGCATGGATGCGGATGGCGATGTTCTCGACCAGCTGGTGCCGGTGCTGACGGCGGGGAGCGTGCTGCCATGAGCTTCACCGAGTTCGGTTGGCCGCTGACCCTTGCGGGGATGATCGCGCTGGCGGGGATCGTCTTCCTGCTGCAACAGCTGCGCGCGCGGACGCGGGTGCTGCGCCTGCCCACCGCCGGTCTGTGGGTGCAGGCGTTGCGCGACACGCCGGTCCGCGTGCTGGGCGGCCGGTTCCGCTACTGGCTGGCCTATCTGTTGATCCTGGCGATCGCGCTTCTGCTATGGCTCGCGGCGGCCCATCCGCAACTGGTCTCGGCGGCGAGCGGCGGCGGATTGCAGTGCTTCTACCTCGACAATGCGGCGTTGATGACCGGCGGTGGAGACCTCGCGCGGGCGAAACGGGCGTTGCTGGCCGATGTGCGGGCGACCCCGGCCGACCGCCGCGAGGTGATCCTGGGCGATGCGGTCGGGACGCGGTTGCTGGCGCCGGGGGAGAGCGTCTCGCTGCTGTCGCGGCGGCTGGACATGGTGTCGGCGGAAACCCGGCCGTCGACCTTCGCCACCTGGGGGGCCACGGCCGATGCCGCCACGGTGCATTATTATGGCGCCTGGGGGGCCGCGCGCGGGGCGCCACAATCCGCGCGCCTGCGCTATGGCTATCTGGCCGACCCCGTGCCGGACAATCGCGGTATCGTCGCGCTGGGCGTCACCCCGGCCGCTTCGGGACAGGTCGGCAAGGCGGACCTGCTGGTCACGGTCGCGGCGGCGCATCGGCCTTTGCCGACCGCTGCCGATCTGCGCTGGACCGAGAATGGGCGCCGTATCACGCCGTCACGGGTCGAGGCATTGGGCGACGGGCGCTTCCTGGCGCGAGACGTGGACGCGGCCGGTGAAATGGTCGGCGTCGCGCTGGCGCAGGGCGACGGCTTTGCGGCGGACGCCAAGGCCGCGATACGGGTGGCCGATCGCCGTCCGATCAAGGTGGCGCTGTTAGACGGTACGCCGCCCGCCGTTCGTGCGGCGGTGACCGCGGACCCGTCCCTGACCGTCGTGCCCGCTGCCGAGGCGCAGGTCGTTGTGGGGAACCCGGTCGCGGTTCGCGTGGCCGGGCGGCCGGGCCTCATGCTGTCGGATGCGTCGGCGCAGACCTTTACCTTTGCCGGACCCGACGAAAGTCAGCGTGGGCCGCTCGCCGCGCGGCTCGATGCTTTGGGGTTGGCGCAGCTCGATGCCGGGGCGCTGGCGGATGCGCTGCACCGGCCGGTCGGCGTGGATGTCCGCGACGCCCGCCAGCGCCGGATCACGGCATGGCGTACGATCTTCGCGCCCGCTTCGCCTTTCGTCCAGAGCCCCGCCATGCCGGTCTTCGTCAGTCGAAGCATTCACTGGCTCGGGCAGCGGCAACCTTGGCACTCCTTTGTGCAGGTCGGGGACGGCGGCGATCCCCTGACAGCTTCCCTGGACAAGGACGAAACGGCGGTATCCCTGACCGATCGTGCCACCACGCTGGCCGCGGCTGACACCAGCGCGCATCCGGCGGTGGTGAACGGCGCCGGGGTCTGGCCATCGGACCTGCCCTTTCTGCTCCTCCTGCTGGCGGCGGGCGTCCTGCTCGCTGTCGAGTGGTGGCTGGTGCAGCGGCGCGTGATTCCTTGAGGGCCGGACTGTCGTGAGCATCACCTTCCTCTTTCCGGTTGCCGCCTGGCTATTCCTGCTCGTCCCGCCGCTGATCTGGTGGCCGATGCGCGCGCGACCGCAATGGCGGCAGGCGGCAGTGCGGGGATCGGTGTTCGCCTGCCTGATCCTGGCGATGATGCAGCCCAGTCTGGTGCGCCGCGACGGAGCGGGGGCGCAGGTCTATATTCTCGATCAGCGGCCTGTGCTGGGCGCGGGCGGACAGGCGGCGGCGCGGCGCGTTCTCGACCGGCTCATGGCGATGGCACCCGCCGATGCCCGGCTGTCGGTGATCCAGCTGGGCGGGGCGGCCAAGCGGCGCGTGGTGGTGCAGGACGGCTCGCTGTCGCGCGCGTTGCGCAAGGCGGCGGAGGCGATCCCGCTCGGCTCGGGCGGGGCGGTGACGCTGATCGGGAGCGGGTTGTCGACCGACGACCATTGGCGGGACAGCATCGCGGCATTCGTCGCACGAGGGATTCCGGTCAATACGATTGCCGTTCCCATCGCCCCGCGTCCCGCCTTTGTCGCCGATCTGCGACTGGCCCCGGCGCGGGTCGGTGAGACGTTGCGCGGGGATGTCGTGGTCGAGGGGGACGGCGCCCTGCATCGACTGGCGGTATTCAGTGGCGACCGGCGGCTGGTGACCAGCCCGTCTTTTCGCGCGGATGGCGAAACCCATGTCGCGGTGGATATTCCGACGGATCGTGCCGGGTTCCTGCCGCTGCGCGTGGAGCTGGACGGGCGCGGCGGCTTCGAGACGCTGGCGGCGGTTCAGGAGCCGCGCCATTTCCTCTATCTGGGTGAGCGGCAACAGGGCGCGGCTGGGCAGCTCCAGCGGCTGCTGGGGCCGAGCTTCGTCGTCGACCAGCGTGCACCAGGCTCGCTTTCGCAAGGGTTCGATCCGGCGCGCTGGCCGCTGGTCATGATCGACGATCTGCCCGCCGCGCACCTACCGGTCGCCGCTCAGCAAAGCCTCAACCGCGCGGTGGCGCAGGATGGAACGGGGCTGTTCGTCTCGGGCGGCATGGCCGCATTCGGCGCGGGCGGCTATGCCGACACGCCGCTCGGCGCAGCGTTGCCCGTCATCGCGCGCGGACAGGAAAAACAGGTCCGCCCCAGCGTCGCGCTGGCGATCGTCATCGATAGTTCGGGGTCGATGCAGGGCGACCGGCTGGAGCTTGCCAAGCAGGTCGCGCGGCAGACGGTGCGCAAGCTGAACGGCAATGACTGGGTCGGCGTCGTCGAATTCTATGGCGCGCGGCAATGGTCGGTGCCGATGCACCATGCGACCGACCTGCCCGATGTCGAGCGGGCGATCGGCCGAATGCAGGCGCAGGGGGCGAGCGTGCTGTTCCCCGCCCTGCAAGAGGCGTTTTACGGGCTAAAGGACCTGGACGCGCGCTACAAGCACATCCTCGTCATCTCGGACGGCGGGGTAGCGGAGGACCGCTATCAGCAGCTGCTGCGCCATATCGCGGAGAATCGGATCAACGTCTCGACCGTGGCCGTCGGCGGACAGGTCGATGACGAAAAGAGCATGGCCGACTGGGCGCGGGTGGGGCGTGGCCGCTTCTATTCGGTGCCGGATGAGTTCAACCTGGTCGACCTCGATTTCAAACAGCCGCAGACCCGGCCCGATCCCGGCTATCGCAGCGGAACGGTCGCGGTGCGGGGGGAGACGCGACCCGGCTGGTCGGACGGTGCGTCGCTGAGCGCACCGCCACCGCTGTCGGGCTATGTGCCGACCCGTGCGCGTCCGGACACCCAGGTCCTGCTTCGCACCGATGGCGGCGATCCCATCGTGTCGAGCTGGCCGGTGGGCAGCGGGCGCGTCACGGCGATGATGACCGAGCCGCTGGGGGCCGGGAGCGCGAATTGGCAGGGTTGGCGCGATTATGGCCGCTGGCTGGCACGGCTGCTGGCGATGACCGCGCGGTCTCGGCCCGATCTGACGGTCGAGGCGGCGCGCCGCTTCGATCGACTGACGATCATCGTGCGGCGCAACGGGCCGGGCAGCGTGAGCGGGACCGTGCCCGCGATCACGTTGGTCGACGCGAACGGGCGTCCGCAGCGCCGGATCGACGGCATCGAGGAGCGCGCGCCCGGCCTGTTCACGGCGGATATCGCATGGCCCGCCAAAGAACCTGCCCGGATCGAGGTACGCGACGGCAACGACATTGCCCGAACTGCCGATCCGGCATCGTCCGACGTCCGGCCGGTCGACGCGATGCCGGACTTCATGGCCCTGCCGCTCGCCCGCCTGTCGTCGCGAACCGGAGGATGGCACCGCGACGATCCCGCCGCCGAGCCCGGCAAGGTGCAGCGGATCGGCGGCTTGCGCGCCACCGACTTGTGGCCCTGGATCGCGTTGTTGGCGCTGGGATTGTATCTGTTCGACATTGGCTATCGGCGCTGGCCCTCTCGCCGCATCGCAGGAATTCGATGATCCGCTTCTCGTCTCGTCGGTCGGCCTTTCGGTCGCTGCTGCTCCCCCTATCGCTGTCGACCAGCCTGACCTGTCCGTCCTGGGCGATGGCTGGTCCGGCTCAGGCAAATGGCTCGAACCCGTCATCCCTGGCCGATCTCCGGCGCGTCGAACGCCTCTGGCGCGATGGCGACCGTAACGGCGCGCTGGCTGCGGTCGATGCGGCGTTGGCGAGCGCGCCAAGTGCCGACGGTTATCGCCTCAAGGCCGAACTACTCGATGCGCTAGGCCGGGTCGCGGAAGCGGTGCCGCTCTATCGCCAGGCGGAAGAGCGCGAGCGTGATCCGGCGGCCAAGCGGCGGATCGCCCTGCGGTTGGCGATCATCGATGCGGTTCGCCGTCCCGACACGCTGCTGGGCTATGCCAAGGGCGCGCCGCCTGCCCAGACGCGGCGACTGGCCGATATTCTGGCGCTGCTCGGGCGGCCCAAGGCGGCGCTGGCGCTGGCGGGGCCCGGCGGCGATGTCGGGCAGCGGCTGACGGCGGCGCAATGGGCGCTGGCGGCGGGCGAGGCCGGGCCTGCCCGCGATGCGGCCAAGGCGGCGCTGGCGGCGGCGACCACGCCCGACGACCGACGCTATGCGCTGGCGCTGGTGGTCGAGGCGTATCGCGCTGCGGCCAATCTGGCGGGCGCGCTCGCCTTTCTCGACACCTTGCCGCCCAGCGAGCCGGTCGCCGATGCCAGGGTCGACGTGCTGCTCGAACTCGGTCGGAGCAAGGACGCCATCGCCGCGATCGAGAGCGCGAAAAGCCCCGAGCTGCGCGGTCGCCTGACCGGGATACTCGACCTTTCAGGCGACAAGGCGGCGGCGCAGGCGGAGTATCGCCGCCTGATCGCAGCCGACCCCCACCAGGCGGATCTTTATGCCCGGCTGGCCGGAAGCTATCTGACGCAGGGCGACGAGGCGCAGGCTCTGGCGGTCTGGCGGCAGATGTTCGCCGCCAATCGCGGGCGAGCGGACGTGTTGACGGCGGGCGCGCGCGCAATGATCGGCATGGGCCTTCAGGATCAGGCGGTCGCGATGCTGTCGGGCAGCGCCAGCGACCCGGCGGTGGCGACGGCGACTCATCTGTTCCTGTTCGAGACCTATCTCGATCGCGGCGACATCCCCAAGGCGCTGGCCGAGTTGCAGGCGGTCGAGCACGGCGACACAAGTGGACTGCTGCTGGCCGACGTCGCCGATGGCTATGAGCGGCTGGGGCGGCCCGATCAGGCGCTGGCGCTGCTCAAGCGGCTGGAGGCGAAAGACGCTCCCACCTACGACGTTCGCGCCCGTATCGCGCAACTCGCCGCGGAAGCCGGGCATGACGACGAAGCCCTGACCCGCTGGCAGGCTTTGTGGGCAGACACCACGTTGCCCGCCCGCCGCAACATCATCGAGCGGCAGATCGTCACGCTGGCCACGCGGATGAACCGGCTGGAGCCGATGGCGCAGGAGATCGCCGCGCGGCTGGAGGCGGGCACGATCCGGCCCGGCGAGATCGACCTGCTGGCCGCACTCCGCCTGGCGCAGAACAAGCCCGAGGCGGCGGCCGAAGCAGTACGCCGTTTCGCCGCGCGCAGCGGCAAAGGCGAGGTGGCGCTCCTCAACCAGCTCGCGCAGCTCTACGCCCGCGTGCGGGACTATGACCGGCTGGAGGCGACGCTGGCCCGGCTGATCACGCTCGATCCCGGCAACCGCGACGCGCATGTCCGCCAGCTGATCCTGACGCGGTTGCGCCATGACGATGCGGGCGTCTCGGCAGAGCAGCGTCAGCAGGAACTCGACCGACTGATGGCGCAATTGACCGATACCGGGGAAGGCGACGCCTATGCGTTCAAGGCCACCGTCTATGCGCAGGCCGACCTCGACACCCAGGCGATCCGGCAGCTTCGCGAGGGGCTGGCGGCGCGGCCCGACGACGCCGATGCGCTATCGCGGCTGGCCACCGAGCTGAAGCGCCAGCATCGGCGGGGCGAGGCGATCGGGCTGCTGCAATGTGCGGCCGATCATGGCGATGCGCGTCAGTTCGTGCCTGCGATCGATGCGCTGATCGATATGGTCGCCGACGGGGGTGACGGCGACGTGGCGACGAACGGCGTGCTCGACTGGGCCGAGCGGCGCGTGCTGGAGCATATCGCCAACGGGGGCGCCACGCCCCGGCTGCTCGGCCTGTTGTCCGACATCGCGGCGGCGGATGCCGATCTCGACCTGCAGATCCGCGCGACCGAGGCGACGGTGCCGGGCTCGGGCGAGCAGCGCGCCTTCGTGCTGCGCGAACTGGCGACGCTCAGCGGCGGTGGCGCGAATGACGGGGGCGCGGTAGCGATTATCGGCGATCCGCGTCGCAAGCTGATCTATGCCCGCCGTCTGCTGGCGCTGGGCAAGTCGTTCCCGCCCGACCTCTATGCCGATCTGGCGCGCACCTTGTTGACGCAGGGCGACGAGGCGGGGGCCGAGCGCGCCTTTGCCATGATGAACGGCCTGGGCGGGCTGGTGAATGTCGATGAAGCCAAGGGCGACGCCTATGCCGCCGCCGGACGCCCCGCGCAGGCGCTGACCAACTATGCCCGGGCGCTGCTCCAGGATCAGTCGAATTTCGATCTGCTGGTCAAGACGGCCATTCTTCAGGAGCGGGCGGGCGAAGACGCGCTGGCGCGGCGCTGGTATTGGCGGGGCCTGCGCTCGCTGCTGGCGCGGCAGCCCGCGACGCCGATGGGCGACCGCGACGAGCGGGGGCTGGACGTCCGCCGCTATTATCCAACGATGGTCGAAGGACTGTTGCTGACCTGGCCGGACGAAGCGGGGGCCGCCGACCCGATGCTGGCCGATCTGGCGCAGCGCTTCACCACCGAGATGGGACAGGTCGATGCCGCCAGACCGGGCGCGCTGGCCGATCATCCGCGCCTCGCCCTGTTGGTCGATCTGGGGCATCGCATCGTCGATGCCGGACACGGCGATGCCAGACTGTCGGCATGGGATGCCGCGCTGGACGGCCGTTTCGCGAGCGATCCGGCCTATCGCCGTGCGACCCTCTTGCGTCATCATCTGACGGGGCGCGGCGGAGACCCGGTCGCGGCCGCCCCCGAATGGCCGTTTGCGGGGCTGCGCGTGCAGGCGAGCGATACCGGCAATGACGAATTGGCGCTGGTGCTGGCCCTGTCGGATGGGGACAAGGCGACGGCACAAAGTCTGCTGGGCGCGGCTCTGGCCGAGGAGGAAAAGGCCCGCAGCACGCCGGAAGCGGGCTTCCGCCGTCCACTATACCTGCTGCTCCTGAGCGATGCGCTGGACCTGCTGCCACCCGAGCAGTTCCGCGAGTGGGCATGGCCGGCACTTCAGGCGTCGCCGGCGCGTGATGGCATCCTGTTTGACCTGTTCCGCGCTTCGCCCGAACGATATGCCCGGTTGGCGAAGGCGGCGGGAACCACGCTGTTGTCGCCGGATGCGCTGGTCCGCCTGACCATCACGCGGAGCAATCGGCCGCTTGGCATCAGCCTGACCGTATCGCGGCGGCATGGCGGCGGCGGCATGGACTGGCTCGACCAGTTTTCGGCCGATCAATTGGTGACGCTCTATGATGGCCTTGTCACGCAGCTGGAACGTGGCGAAGGCGATTCGGGCCTGAGCGAACTGACGCTGGACAGCCTATTCCGGCATCCGCTGGACGCAGGCCAAAAGGCGCGGCTAGCGGCGGTGCTGAACCGCGATATCGCCGTGGTGCGCGATCCCAAGGCCCGCAGCGGCGCGCCGCTCGCGGCCCGGCTGCTCCAGTTCGATGCGCTGCTCGCCAATCGGGACGTGGTGCTGGACGCGGCTAAGGCTGTCGCGGCGCGCTATGCCGACAGCGCCGCGCTGCCGATCGTGCTGGAACGCTGGTATGCCGGGGACAAGCGACAGGCGTTCGTCCAGCTGACGACGATGGGTGAGGCGATGCGCGCCAATGGGCAGCAGACGCCCTGGCTGGACCGCGCCATCGCCCGGCACTTCCCCGAAGTCCGTCGCGAGCAGATCGAGTCCTTCCTCGCCGATCCCCATCCCGATCCCAAGGTCGCGGCGCAGGTCTATCAGCATTTCGTCGTTCAGGACGGGCAGACCACGCCCGACCAGCGGCTGGCGCTGACTAGGCGGATGGTCGCGTTCGATCCGACCAACCCGGCCTATCGCGAGCGTTTGCTGGCGCTGTATGTCGACAAGGCGGACTGGCCCGAGCTGGCGCCCGCGCTTCGGGAGTATGTTGCTAGTCATCCCGACGATCGGTCGGCCGCGACGATGCTGGTGATGGTCTATCGCCTGATCGACAAGCCGGACCAGGCGGCGGCAGTGGCGACGGCGGCGCAGGTCGATGCGGACGATCCCGACTGGCTGGTCGCCCTGCTCAACCGGGCGCGGGCGATGCGCGGGCGGGGCGGCGGTGGCGGGACCGCGGGGCTTTTCGCCAGCGTCTATGACGCTTATCTCCGCCGCAATCCGGCCCGTCCGGCGGTGGTGGCGGTGGAGGCTCGGCAGGGACGCAGTGCCATGCCGGTGATGCGTGGTGACGACGCCACCTTCGGGCCCTTGCTCCAGCCGGGCAAGAATGACCCCACGCCGCCTTGGCGGGTCATGCGGGCGCTGTGGCGCCACTCCAATGCCATCGCCACCGAGGGGGACACCGGACGGGGACGCCGGGCGCTCGTCTATACGCTGGCGGCGGCGACCAAGGGGCAGGGGGCGGCTGCGGCGCTGCTGGCGCAGCCCGCCATGTCGGCCGAATTGCAGCGTTATCCCGGCGTGATGGCTCCAGAGGATCAGGCGCGCCAGCAAATGCTGTACGAGGTCATCACCTATGGTCCGGCGCGTCGTGGTGAGGGCGCGCCGCAATTGGCGACGATGCTGGCCGATCTCCGTACCGGCAAAGCCGATGCCGATGAAGTGGCCCGCCTGTTCGCGCTGGCCGATCGCATCGCGGCTCCGTTGACGGCGCAGGACGGTGTCGCGCTCGACGCACGGCTGCGCACCATGCCGGTGATGGCGGCGGAGGGCCGGATCGTGGCGGCGCGCGTCTATGCGCGGAGCGGCCTGCTGCCCCAGGCGGAGGCGATGCTGGATGCCGCCTTCACCCAGATGCTCTATCCCGCCGGGCCGCTCGACAATGTCGACGATCTGGCGGACGCCATGGCGCGGCTGGTCGCGACAGTCCGCTTGTGGCCTGACGCGGCGGATCAGCGGCGGGTCTATGCCGCTCTTGCGCAAATCCTTGAAAAGCGGAAGCTGGGGCCGAACGGGGGCGACTTGCCGCCGATGCCGCCCCTCGACGGGGGCGCGGCGCACTGAGGCGGGGAACGGCAGGGGTGGGATGGCTGCGGCGCATCTGGGACTGGCGCAAGTCGATGTTCGCGCAGATGCTGGTGCTGACGTCGATCTTTCTCGGCTGGGGGCTTTACGCCTTTGTCATCCGGCCTCTGGCCGACATGCCGGTGCAGGTCGACGTCGCGCCGCCCCTGCAGGCCACGGAGTCCGAGGTCCGCAGCGTCCTGGCCCAGTTCATGATCACCGTCCGTGACGATCCGTCGGATGCGGGCGACATCACCAAGGACAGCCTTATCCGCGAGGTCGAGGCGCGCAATCCCGACTTCCGCTTCTATGTGCGGGTCGGCAACCGGGCGTTCGGCAACGGCCCACCCGCCTTCTTCCGCCATTTCGGTTTCGCCGCGCTGGAGCGGGTTCATCGGACATTGGCCGACCCCAGCGTCTGCACGCAGGGCGAGAAGATCATGCAGGGCAAGGACGGCGATGGCTATGCCTCCTTCCGCATGTGCGACGAACTGACCTATTTCGAATATCGCGACCTGCGCCACCCGGTCATTATCGATCAATCCAGGCCCATGGGGGCGCGGGGCAAATGGCTCTGGGCGTTCAGCGGCAATTTCCTGCTGGCGGCGGGGGGCGTCTTCCTGATCTTCGCCACCATCTTTTCGCTGCACATGTGGTCGATCCGCCGTGTGGCGCGGCTGGCTCGGTCGATCGACCCGCAGCGGCTGGATGCGCTCCTACCCGAAAAAGGTGTGGCCAGCGAGATCCTGCCGCTTGTCCGCGCGGTCAACCATCTGATCGGGCAGGTCGATGCGGCCCAGCGGCGCGCGACCTTCTTCCTATCGGCGGCGGCGCATGAGATGCGGACCCCGCTGACCGTGTTGCGTACCCGGCTGGAATTGATGGATGACGGCGCGCAGAAGGACAAGCTGGTCGGCGACGTCCGGCGGCTGACCCGGCTGGTCAACCAGCTGCTGACCCTGATGAGCATCGGCAATCGCCGGGAGGTGACGGGCTTTACCGATCTGGCCGCCTCCGCCGCCAAGGTCATCCGGGGGCGGGCGCTTCTTGCTGAACAGGCGGGCGTCACGCTGATGCTCGACAGCGTGAGAGACGAGGTCGAGATTCCCGGCGATGCGACGCTGATCGAGTCCGCCATCGCCAATCTGGTCGACAACGCGATCTCCTTCGCGCCGCCGGGCACGATAGTCCGCGTGGCGATCGATGCCGATGGACGGATCACGGTGCGCGACCATGGTCCCGGATTCGGCGATATCGATCCCGTCGCCCTTTTCGAGCCTTTTGCGCGTCCCGTGTCGGCGCGGCGCGGCTATGGGTTGGGGCTGGCGATCGTGGCGGCCATCGTTCGTCTGCATGGCGGCGAAATGAGCGCGCGAAACGTCGAGGACGGCGGCGCCGAGTTCACCCTGACGTTTGCGTCATAAGGCTTTTTCCTCGTCTCCTGCCGCGGTCCGGGGACATAGTATTTCGCAGATGCCACAAATCGCGACATTCCAAATCCTTTGCTGCAAGGTTGGTGCAAGCCTCGTCGCGCAGCATGGCTCCGTCATAGAACAGCGTCTCGTGGACCGAATGACCGAGCGACAAGCCAAGGCATCGCATCACGAACGCTGACGATCATAGTATCTATGGGGGGTACGATCATGAAGAAGTCAGCCTTTCTGGGGGCATGTTCGCTCATCGCCTATTTCGCCACCACCGGCGCGGCACTCGCCCAGCAGACGCAGGGGACGCCTGCGACCAGCAACACGGCCGAAAGCCTGAAGGGCGTGGTGCCCGTGCCTCAGAACAGCGACGCCGCCGATGAGGAGAAGGCGCGCAAGAATGCCGAACGCGAGGATGCGCCTGCGGCCGAGGCCGGTGACAAGGTCGCCAAGGCGAGCGAGGCCGAATTGCGCCGCTATCAGACGCCGGTGATCAAGAAGACGAAGGGCAGCGACGATATTCTGGTCACGGGCAGCCGTCTGCGCGATGGCGACCAGACCTCGCGCCTGACGGTGATCGATGCCAAGGAGATCCGCGACCGCGGCGTCACCACCGTCGAGGAGTTGATCCGTACCCTGCCGCAGAATGTCGCGACCATCGGGGCGATCACCAATGATCGCGGGAAAGGTCCGATGGCTTCGACGGCGGGCAATTCCGGGTCGCGTGTAGTATCGGATGTCGGCACTCTGGGCGTCTCCGCCGCCAATCTCGGCGGCGTCGGCGCTGGCAATACCCTTGTCCTGGTCAACGGCCGCCGGATCGCGGGGGCGGCCGGTATCGAGCAAGGCTATGTCAATCTCAATGGTATCCCGCTGAGCGCGATCGAACGCGTCGAAATCAGCAATGGCGGCCAGGCGGCGATTTACGGCGCGGACGCCATGGGCGGCGTCATCAACTTCATCCTGAAGAAAAATTACGTCGGCACCACTATCTCGGCATCGCGCAAGGAAACGAGTTCGGGCGCGCGCGACACGCGCATCAGCCTGTATTCGGGGCGTGCCTGGGGCAGCGGCAGCCTGTCAGGCAGCCTGGAATTCGGGGCGATCGAGCCGATCGTCAATGCCAAGACCGGCTATGTCACGAACAACTATGCGCCCTTCTATAACGGCAGTTCCCTGCTCGATCAGCGCAGCTTCAGTGCCGGCACCCAGCCGGGGACCGCGATCCAGCCCGCGATCTTCGACCCGCGGACGGGCCGGCAGATTTCACCCCAGACCGGCCTGACGGTTCCGGCCGGGTTCGTCGGCGCACCCAAGCGCTCCGACCTTATCACCACGGGGCTGAGCGCCAGCCGTGACTATGTGCCCGAATTCGGCGGCCCGCGGGTCCGCACGGTCAGCGGCACGCTGACCTTCGATCAGAAGATCACCGATCGCCTCCGCGTTTTTGCCACCGGCTTGTATTCGCGATCCAAGAATTCTCAGCAGAGCGCGATTTTCGGCGGCCTCCCCGTCGAACTCGCACCTGGGCAATATTACAATCCCTTCCCGGCTTTCACTTTCGGATCCTCGGCTTATTCGAGCCGGGTCAATTATTACCCGCAGGCAGAGATTGCGGATGGCACGCTCGTTCCGCGCGACGTCCATAACCGGACCGAGAGCTGGAATGTAAATGGCGGCGTCTCGTATGACTTCGGCAAGGCCGCAAAGCTGCAACTGATCTACACGCGCTCAGGAAGCTCGTCGGTCGGGTCGGGTGACCAGATCAGCAATCTCGTCAGCTTTACCCGTGACGCCAAATCGCCGACCGGCTATTCCTGCTATAACTTCCTGTTGGCGAACAACCGGGTTCCGCTCAATCAACGTGATGCCGTACAGGCCGCGTTCAACCGTCAGTGCGCGGCGTTGACCAGCACCGACCCCAATGTCGCCTTCAACCCATGGAAAAGCACGACGGATGGCGGGGGCTCGAGTGTCGCTATTTTCCGCTCCCCCTATATCGTAGACAATCTGGGCAGCACGCTTCAGAACATCGAGGCCCGCCTGACCGGAGAGTTGATCACGCTTCCCGGCGGATCCGTTACTTATGCCGGTGGCGCGGAATATGCGCGCAGCGGACTTCGGAATACCGTTGTGAGCAACATAGCCGGGCCCGACCCCACGACCAATCGGCATGCCTTCTTCGGCGAAGTCAACCTGCCGATCCTCGGGCGTGGCTATGACCTGCCATTCGCCAAGCGACTGTTGTTCAACATCGCGCTACGCCGTGACATCACCAGCAGCACGGGCGCGATCGGAACCGTCAACAATGTGCCGGTCGATTTAGGTGGCCAGATCATCTACGGCAAGAACCAGTTCGCCCGGAACACTCCGGCCTGGGGCATGCTATGGTCGCCGACCAACACCATAGATTTCCGGGCCAAGTTCACGCGTGGCTTCAAGGCTCCGCCGCCGACCCAGCTCTACGCCATCACCGGAACCCAGCAGTTCCAGACGGTCATCACGGACGATCCCCTGTACAAGTGCACGGCCGATTGTATCCGCGGGCGGCCGACATCTTACATCGTACCAATGTCCCAAGCGGCAAATCCCAATCTACGCCCCGAAATATCGCGTCAGCAGATATATAGTGTGTCTTGGCAGCCGACCGGCCCCCTGTCTGGCTTGAGCCTCGCCGTAACCTATAATCGCAACCAAATCCGTAATCAGTTTGCAACGACACGGGAGCTGGGCTATTATCTGCCAGCCATTCAAATACTCCAGCTACCGCTCTTCTATCCACGCGCGGCAAACGGCAAGATCATCGCGTTCAACAACGTTCGCTACAATATCATCGGGTCGAGATACGAGTCGATGACCTACGAGGCGAGCTATCTGTTCTCGACTGACATCGGGACGTTCCAGCCGAAGATCGTCTATCTGGACAATATGGTCGCGGAAACGACGGGCCTCACCAACGCCCAAAAGGTCGATTTGCGAGGGCGGGTGCTGGGCGTCGACAAGTCCAAATTCGTCGGTTCTTTGCAGTGGAACTGGGGAGCGGTCAGCACCAACGTCTTCGTCTATCATACGCCCGCCTACATTAACGACTATTGGTCCGACTTCGCGGCGGGGATTCAGACCAATCCGGAATTGATCCGGCGCGTTTCCCCGTTGACGACGGTCGATCTCTCGGTCTCATGGGTGGCGACGAAGAACCTCAATCTTCAATTTGCGGCCCGCAATCTGTTCAAGGCTGCTGCACCGTTCGCGGTAATCGGCAATCTGCCCTACGATACGGCGCGCTATAACATCGAGGGTCGCAGCGCGGTGCTGACCGCACGGCTGACGTTTTGATGACGGGCGGTCGGCGGCGATGGAATTTTGTCACCACCGACTTCGCCTGGGCGCGGTGCCGTCGTATAGGCTACCCGCGATGAGATTGCTGCTTGTAGAAGATGACGGGGATGTCGCCGAGACCCTGACCGCATATCTTGAGCGGCAGGGTTTCGTCGTCGACCGGGCCGATACGCTGGCGATGGCGCAGGATGCGCTGTTGGACAATGATTTCGATCTGGTTCTACTCGATCGCTTGTTGCCCGACGGGGACGGCGTCTCGCTGATCGGCTATGCCGAGGCGAAGAAGCGGCCGCAGCGTTTCCTGCTCCTGTCCGCGCTGGCCGGTATCGACGACAAGGTGACGGGGCTGGAACTCGGGGCGCATGACTATATCGCCAAGCCGTTCGAGCCGCGAGAGCTTGTCGCGCGGATCCGCGCGGCATTGCGCCACGACCTCCACAAGACGCGCGAGATGCGTCAGTTCGGCCCGATCCTGCACGATGTCGAGGGCGGCGGCTTCTTCGTCAACGATGCCCCCATGTCGCTGCGGCGGTCGGAGGCGCTGGTCCTGGCCGCGCTGATGATGCGCGACGGCGCGCTGGTCCGGCGCGAGACGCTGGAGACGCGCGTCTATGGCTATGACAAGTTCGTCAACGGCAACTCGCTGGAATCGATCATCTCGCGGTTGCGCAAGGCACTCGCCGCCAAGACCGGCGCGGTGAAGATCCTGTCGGTACGCGGTGTCGGCTATCAACTGGTCGAAGGCGACTGACATGCAAGGCTGGTGCAAGCCGGGCGTGTCACCCCTTGGGTTTATCTCTCTCATTTGAGCCCTTATCCATGCAGATGATCGATCAGGCCCAGGTCGCCCGCGAACAGGCGGAGGAGTTTCGGACGGTGTTCCGCGCCATCCGTGACCAGGTTCGTCGGATGATGGTGGGGCAGCAGGACGTGATCGACGGCGTCCTGACCGCACTGATGGCGGGGGGGCATGTCCTGCTCGAGGGCGTGCCGGGGCTGGGCAAGACGATGCTCATCAACTCGATCAGCCGCGCGGTCGACCTGCCATTTTCGCGCATCCAGTTCACGCCCGACATGATGCCCGCCGACATCATCGGCACCACCATGCTGACCGAGGCCGAGGGGGGCGGCCATGAACTGACCTTCCAGCAGGGGCCGATCGTCGCCAATCTGGTCCTGGCCGACGAGATCAACCGCGCTACGCCCAAGACCCAGTCGGCGCTGCTCGAAGTCATGCAGGAGCGGCAGGTCACGGTCGGCCGCCGCACGCTGAAGATGCCGGAGCCATTCTGCGTCATGGCGACGCAGAACCCGGTCGACCAGGAAGGCACCTATCCGCTGCCCGAGGCGCAGCTCGATCGCTTCCTTTTCAAGCTACTCGTGGGCTATCCGACCGAGGCGGAGTATCATGCGATCATCGACCGAACGACCGGCGGCGAGGCGGTGGCGATCGAACCCGTGACGGACGCCGCCACGCTATGCCGGTTGCGCGACGTGGTGCGCCAAGTGCCGGTGCCCGAAGTCGCGAAAAGCTATGCCATCCGCCTCGTGATGGCGACCCAGCCGGGCAGTGCCTATGCGCCGGAATCGGTACAACGCGGCGTGGCGCTGGGCGCGTCTCCGCGCGGTGTCCAGAGCCTGATCCTCGCGGCCAAGGTTCAATGCCTGCTGGACGATCGCTTCGCCGTTAGTTGTGACGACATCGCGGCCGTCGCGCGTCCTGTTCTGCGGCACCGGGTCATCGTCAATTATCAGGCCATGGCACGCGGCGATGGAATTGAGACTTTTATCGATGATGTCATGAGGGTTGTATTGCGGTCGTGAGGATATGCTAGCAGCGCCGGTCCGGTAGAAGCAAATGACTGCAAGTACGATCATGTGGGAGGGTGGTAGGACGCCATGCTATAAAATGCCTGGCGGCCGTAGGAAAGCAACGACTAACCCGTCTTTCGGCGTATGCTGATCAATAGCGGACAAGCCGCACTTGTCGGAATTTTTTGCTGAGCGACTGGGAGGTGAATGGACATGGGGTAATCGCGGGAGCGAGCTACCTCGATCAGCGACGATGTAGAGGAAGGTGGCTGTTCCCCGGTAGATGAAGGTGCGGGCTCACGACTGGCAGCCGGGCCCATACATCGGACGGAGAACAGCCATGGGTGAGTATATCGGGCTCGACGTATCATTGAAAGAGACAGCTGTTTCGATCCGGTGCGGCGGCAAGCGTGTTTGGCGCGGCAAGTGTTTGTCAGACCCGCAGGTCATTGCAGCTCTGATCCGCGAGCACGCCCCTGGGGTGGAGCGGGTGGTGTTCGAGACAGGGTCACTGTCGGTGTGGTTCTACCACGCGCTGACGGCGGAGGGGCTGCCAGCGATCTGCATTGATGCGCGCCATGCCAAGGCGGCACTCGACATGGCGGCGAACAAAACGGACGCCAACGACGCCGACGGCCTGGCTCACCTTGCCGAGGTGGGGTTCTATCGCGAGGTGCGGGTAAAAGGATTCGACAGTATGCTCTCGCGCACGCTGATTGCGGCGCGCACGAAGTTCGTCCGCGCGACGCTGGACATAGCAGGCAGATTCGCGGGCTGATGAAGGCGTTCGGACTCCTCGTACCGCGTGGCATCGGCGGCAAGTTCGAGACGAACGTTCGTTCCCTGCTTGTCGACAATGCCGAACTCGCCCGGATCATCCTGCCCCTCCTCGAGGCGTGGCGGAGTCTGCGCGTCCAGGCGACCGAACTGGGGCGCCAACTCCTTGCCGAGGCACGCTGGAGCCAGCAATGTCAGCTGCGGATGTCGATCCTCGGGGTCGGCGCGATTACCGCTACCGCTTACCTGACCGCGGTAGAGGACCCTGCCAACTTCAGTCGATCCCGCTCGGTCGGCGCTTGGCTTGGGCTAACCACTAGGCGATACCATTCGGGCGAGGTCGACTATGACGGTCACATCTCCCGGCGCGGTGACACGCACGTCCGCTCGCTCCTGTATGAGGCGGCCGTCGTGATCCTGACCCGTAGCCACGCCGATAGCGACCTACGTAGCTGGGGCATGAAGCTTCGCGAGAAGATCGGCTTCAAGCGTGCCGCCGTCGCTGTTGCCCGCAAGCTCGCGGTCATCATGCACGCCATGCTGCGCTCCGGCGAACTATTCGCCAGGACGGCCGCTACCGCCTGATCCAAGAGCTCGACAGCGCCTATGGCGTGACGAGGCTCACTGCCGGGACGTAGGCTGGTCCATTCCGTTTCGGCCGTTGCACCACGAGCCCCAGCGTAAGCGTGGTGTGGAGGCCGCAGATTATGCGGCTTGCGCAATCGGCTGATCTGCCGGCGGCATCCAGTTCCAAGGCATGAGTTCTCCCCATCGGCTGGCAGGCCAGTCTGCTGCGACTTTGGCGAT
>Ga0308171_1001960_pt1 | contig 23940 bp, 18 predicted proteins | sample PhyGR1_FD_202135 | JGI IMG/M metagenome (GOLD analysis project Ga0308171, IMG submission 202135) | Phyllosphere microbial communities from UC Gill Tract Community Farm, Albany, California, United States - DLSLSG.R1 | ecosystem: Host-associated > Plants > Phyllosphere > Unclassified | place: USA...
GCGATCGCCGAGGTCCGCACGGTCGTCGGGCCGCAGAACATCACGCGCTACAACAACTACCGCTCCATCACCATCAACGGCGGCCCGGCACCGGGCATCTCCTCCGGCGTCGCCATGCAGGCGATGGAGGAGGTCTCCCGCAACACCCTGCCCGCCGGCTACTCGTTCGAATGGACGGGTACCGCGTTCCAGGAACGCCAGGCCCAGGGCCAGACGGTCTACATCCTGGCGCTGGCCGTGCTGTTCGCCTTCCTGTTCCTGGTGGCGCTGTACGAGAGCTGGGTCATTCCCATTCCCGTGCTGCTCTCGGTGGTGGTCGGCGTGCTGGCGGCGGTCTGGGGCATCTCGCTCTCCGGCCTGTCGATGGACCTCTACGCGCAGATCGGCCTGATCGTGCTGATCGCGCTGGCGGCGAAGAACGGCATTCTGATCATCGAGTTCGCCAAGGAGCAACGCGAGGCCGGCCATTCGATCGTCGAAGCCGCCGAGTTGGGCGCACGCCTGCGTTTCCGCGCGGTGATGATGACGTCGATCGCCTTCATCCTCGGCCTCGTGCCGCTGGTGTGGGCGAGCGGCGCGGCGATGCTGGCGCGCCGCGCGGTGTCCACGCCGGTCTTCGCCGGCATGATCGCGGCCTCGACCATCGGTATCTTCCTGATCCCGATGCTCTACGTGGTGTTCCAGCGGATGCGTGAAGCGACGCACCGGAAGTTCGGGCGTGGCCAGCATGCCAACCCGGACGACAAGAAGGCACCCGGCACGGCGCATTGATGCGCCCCGCCATTCGCTGAGCCAAAAGGGGGCACCACGGCAACGGGGTGCCCCCTTCTTCGTTTCAGCCGAGGAGAACCAGCATGGACCAGAAGAACATCGTCATCATCGGTGGCGGCGCGGGCGGCCTGCATCTGGCGACACGGCTGGGGCGCCGGCTGGGCCGCAAGGGGCGCGCGTCCATCACGCTGATCGACCGCGCATCCACCCATATCTGGAAGCCGCTGCTGCACGAGGTGGCGGCCGGCACGCTGGATACCGGGGTGGAGCAGCTGGGCTACATCGCCCAGGCCAACCGCAGCGGCTTCCGCTACTGGCCGGGCGAGATGGTGGGGCTGGACCGTGCCAATCGCCGCGTCAGTCTCGCCGCTTTGCAGGACGCTGCGGGGCGCGAGATCCTGGCGGCGCGGGAAGTGCCGTATGACCTGCTGGTCATCGCCGTCGGCAGCACTGCCAATGATTTCGGCATCCCCGGCGTGGCTGAGAATGCGCGGCTGATCGACAGCCGCGACCAGGCCGACGCCTTCTACGAAGCCCTGCGCGCCGAGGTGCTCCGCACCCTGGACGGACCGCCGGATCGCACGCTGGACATCGCCATCGTCGGCGCCGGCGCCACGGGGGTGGAGCTGTCGGCGGAGCTGAACACGGCGCTCGACCTCGCCAGCGGCTACGGCTTCCCCGACCTGCGTAAGCGCCTGCGGCTGACCCTGGTGGAGACCGCGCCGCGCATCCTGGGCGCGCTGCCGGAGCGGGTGGCCGCCTCCGCCCAGACGGAGCTGGAGCGGGAGGGCGCGACGGTGCTGACCAACGCCCAGGTCTCGGCGGTGGAGCCGGATGCGCTGGTGCTGAAGGATGGCCGCCGCATCCCCGCCACGCTGAAGGTGTGGGCGGCCGGCATCAAAGCACCCTCCTTCCTGAAGGAGTTGGATGGGCTGGAGACCACCCGCAACAACCAGCTCGTCATCCGCCCGACCCTGCAGACGACGCGGGATGACGCGATCTTCGCCATCGGCGATTGTTCCTCCCTCACCCCGCCGGGGGAGGAACGTCCGCTGGGTGCCACCGCCCAGGTGGCGCAGCAACAGGCCATCCACCTGACGCGCAACCTGCAAGCGGCCCTGGCCGGGCAGGAGCTGAAGCCGTTCGAATACAACCACAAGGGCGCCCTGGTGGCGCTCGGCCGCTACAACGCCTTCGGCAGCCTGGGGAAGCGCGGGCTGCTGGGCCATAGCGGCCTGTTCGTGCAGGGGCGCTTCGCCCAGCTCAGCTATGCCTCGCTCTACCGACGGCACCAGCTGGGGCTGTTCGGCTTCTGGCGCGCCCTGCTGTACTGGATGACGGACCTGCTGCGCCATGCCAGCCGCCCGGGCGTGAAGCTGGAGTAATCCGGTACCGCCTTCCTCATTGGTACCAATGTAGTTTAGCGTAGCGGTACCCGTAACGAGGTTCCGCCATGCGCACCCCCCGCACGCCGTGCGTTCCCCTGCTGCTCACTGGCCTGCTGGCTGGCACGGCCCTGACGCCGGGGGTGCTGCACGCCCAGGGCCAGCCGCGCGAAGCACGGGTCGGGCTGCAGACCGAGACTTCCTCGATCGATCCGCATTTCGCCCTGGTCGGCGCCAACCAGACCGTTGCGCAGCATATCTTCGACCCGATGCTCTCGGCCGACCTCAACCTGCGCCCGGTGCCGGGGCTGACCAGCGTGACCAACCCGGAGCCCGACATCTGGGAGTTCCGCATCCGGGAAGGTGCCCGCTTCCACGACGGCACCCCCGTTACCGCCGAGGATATCCGCTTCTCGCTGGAACGGATGCCGAAAGTGCCGAACAGCCCGGCGCCATTCATCCGCATGCAGGGCGCCGTCACCGCCATCGAGATCGTCGATCCGCGCACCATCCGCCTGCGCTCCCGCGGCGCCGACCCCTCGGTGGTGCTGAATGCGATGACGGCCTATGTCGTGCCCGCCCATGTGGCGCGGGACGCCACCACGGCCGATTTCAACAGCGGCCGCGCCACCATCGGCTCCGGCCCCTGGCGCTTCCGTGGCTGGCAGCCCGGCTCCAGCATCACGCTGGAACGGAACGACGATTATTGGGGCGAGAAGCCGGCCTTCGCCCGCGCCAGCCTGCGGCCGCTCGGCAACGATGCCGGCCGGCTGGCCGCCCTGCTGGCCGGGGACCTCGACCTGATCGACGCGGTGCCGCCATCCGAGATTGCCCGCCTGCGCGGCAATCCGGCGGTCGGCATCTCCTCCTCCACCTCCGCGCGGATGATCTACCTGGCGCTGGACCAGAGCGGCGATACCACCCCCTTCGTCACTGCCAAGGATGGCAAGCCACTGCCGCATAACCCGCTGCGGGATGCGCGGGTGCGCCGCGCGCTCTCCGCCGGCATCAACCGCACGGCGATCGTGGAGCGCGTGCTCTCCGGCGCCGCCCGCCCGGCCGGGCAACTCGCGGTGGAAGGGCAGATCGGCTACGACCCCGCTTTGGCCGCGCCCGCCTTTGACGCGGCCGAGGCGAAGCGGCTGCTGGCGGAAGCCGGCTACCCGGATGGCTTCCGCATCACCCTGCATTCGCCCAACAACCGCTATATCGAGGACGACAAGACCGCCCAGGCCGTGGCGCAGTTCTGGACGCGCATCGGCATCGAGACACGGGTGGAGGTCATGCCTTCCAACGTGTTCTTCACCCGTGCCGGCAAGCGGGAATTCTCCACCTTCCTGATCGGCTTCGGCCACACCACCGGCGATTCCTGGCTCGGCCTCTCCCAGGTCATGCATAGCTTCGACCAGCAGCGCGGCCTCGGTGGGCTGAATCGTGGCCGCTATTCCAACCCGCGCTTCGATGCGTTGCTGGAGCAGGCGCGCACCGTGCCGGATGCCGCCCAGCGCGACGCCCTGCTGCGGCAGGCGCAGCAACTGGCCTTCCGGGAGGATGCCGGCATCCTGCCCCTGCACGTCCCCAACAACACCTGGGCGCATCGCGCCGGCCTGGCCTACGAGGCCGGGCTGGAGGAAGGCACCCTGACCCAGCATCTGAATGTGAAGCCCTGAGACGATGAACCGCACCGAACACATGGTCGCCTGCCGCGATGGCGTGCGGCTGGCCACCGATCTCTACCTGCCGGACGGCGACGGCCCCTTCCCGGTCATCCTGGAACGCACCCCCTACGGCAAGCGGGAGGTCTCGCGCTCCGAGCGCACCGCCGCCGATCCGAAGCCGGCGCTGCGCGAGGATATCGCCGGCTATTTCGTCGCCCACGGCTACGCCGTCGTCTACCAGGATTGCCGCGGCCGCTGGGGCAGTGAGGGCGAGTTCGTCAAATATCTGGCGGATGGCGAGGACGGCTACGATTGCTGCGCCTGGATCATGCGGCAGCCCTGGTGCAACGGCCGCATCGGCACGATGGGCCTGTCCTACGCCGCGCATACCCAGGCCTCGCTGGGCTGTCTGAACCCGCCCGGGCTGGCAGCGCAGATCCTCGATTCCGGCGGCTTCTCCAACGCCTGGCAGGGCGGCATCCGCCGGGGCGGGGCGTTCGAGCTGAAGCAGGCCACCTGGGCCTTCAACCAGGGCAAGCTGGCGCCGGAGACGGTGGCGGACCCGGTGCGCGCAGCCGCCTTCGCGGCGGAGGACCTGCACGCCTGGTTTGCCCGCTGGCCCTGGAAGCCGGGCCATTCGCCCGTGCGCCACGCCCCGGATTACGAGGACTACCTGTTCGAGCAATGGACCGAAGGCGCCTTCGGCCCGTTCTGGCAGAAGCTGGGCATCTACGCGCAGGGTTGGCACCACCAGTATGCCGATGTGCCGATGGTGCACATGTCCTCCTGGTACGACCCCTACCCCCGCACCGCGGTCGAGAATTTCTGCGGCCTGCGCGATGCCGGACGCGGCCGCCCCTTCCTCATCCTCGGCCCCTGGACGCACGGCAACCGCAGCCAGACCGCGTTCGGCGAGGTGGAGTTCGGCCCCGAAGCAACCGTCGATTCCTGGGCCGGCGACTGGCGCGCCTTCCGTCTGCGCTTCTTCGACCGCTGGCTGCGCGACCTGCCGAATGGCGTGGAGGACGACCCGCGCGTCCGCGTCTTCGTCATGGGCGGCGGCTCCGGCCGCCGCAATGCGGAGGGCAAGCTGGAACATGGTGGCTACTGGCGCCAGGCGGAGAACTGGCCGCTGCCCGGCACGCGCTTCACCGCCTACCACCTGCACCCCGACGGCGCGCTAGGCGAGGCAACGCCCGCCCCCCGGGCCACGCCCATCTCCTGGACTGCGGACCCGGCACACCCTGTCCCCACCGTGGGCGGTGCCATCACCTCGATGGAGCCGCTCATCTCCGGCGGCGCCTATGACCAGCGGGAGCGGGAGGGCATGTTCGCCCACACGGCGCCGTACCTGCCGCTGGCGTCCCGCCCCGATGTCGTCGTCTTCGAAACCCCCGTCCTCGACAGCGATGTCGAGATCATCGGCCCCGTCATGGCCCATCTCTGGGTGGCCAGCGACGCCCCGGATACCGATATCACCGCCAAGCTTGTCGATGTGCACCCGCCGAGTGCCGACTACCCGCAGGGCTTCGCCATGAACCTGACGGAAGGCATCCTGCGCCTGCGCTACCGCGACGACCCGGCCAACCCCAGCCTGCTGGAACCCGGCGTACCGGTACGCATCACGGTCGAACTGTTCCCGACCGCCAACCTGTTCAAGGCCGGCCACCGCATCCGGCTGGACATCGCCTCCAGCGAGTTCCCGCATTACGACATCAACCCGCAGACCGGCGAACCGGAAGGCGCATGGCGGCGGATGCAGGTGGCGACGAACACGCTGTTCGTCGATGCGTCCCGGCCTTCCCATGTTGTGCTGCCGGTGGTGCCGCGTGGGGCGCTGTAGCGCTTGGGGCTGAAGGAAGGCCGGGGAAGAAATTCCCCGGGCGCCTCCTCCTCTCCCTTTGCCGAGTTTCGGGCGTGACTGTTCAGAAGGTGATCCTGAGAGACGGCCGGGTGCGCCGGAGGTCCAAGACCTTCGGCGGCCGAGGGTTCAGCCCGCGCGCCCCATGATGAACATCATCGAAAAGCACCTGCTCCTAGTCAAAGCACCAACGCCAAGCTCGCGGAAAGAAAGAAGGGGGCCTGGGGAACTCAGTCCCCGGCCTTCGCACCGCCAAGACTAACCAAAACCCTGCCGAGAAGGCCGTGCGTCAGCCGTCACGCAGGGCGCGCAGCGCGGCTTCGGCGCCATCTGCGTCGGTCACACCGTGGAAGGCGTCCTGCCGCAGGGCCTGGTAGGTTCGGCTGCGATGGAAGATGACAGTGGCGGTGCCGTCGATGCCTGGCTTGCGGTGCAGGTCGTTGATGTCCTGCGGTGGCCAGGAGGTGGTGAAGCGGATCGGCCACAGGCATAGGCGCAGCACCCGCCGGTTGGTGACGCCGTAGTAGATGTGCTGCGCGCCGAACCAAGCCAGCGGGGCAGAGGCGACGTACCAGGATGCGACGCCGATGAAGGCCAGCGCGATCAGCGGAAACGCCTTCTGCCCGTGCACCTCAACGGAAAGCAGTGAGACATGCTGGGCCCCGATGGCCATGGGCAGCAGGAGCGCCAGGAAAGCCAACCCGACCACCGCCGGAAACAGGCGGGAGAGGACCAACGCCTCCGCCGAGGGCTGCCCGGTCCACACCAGCCACTCGCCCGGTTGAAGCTGCTGCTGCAGATGCGCGGCGGCTTCGGGGTCGGCAGGGCCACGGCGGCCAGGGCGAAAATCCTGCATGATCTGTTCCCGTCCAGCGGCATGCCGCAGGGGTAACAGTGACTTCGGCCAAGGCCAAGCCAACCCCACGCGCTTGTGCGCGCGCCGGGCAGGAGGCTTCGCCGCAGGCAACAGTGGCCCCGTTCATGGCCGGGCCGACCGCGCAGGACCCAGGCGGCTCAGCCTGCGTCGGGAACCATCTTGCTTAGAACACGACGGTCTTGTTGCCGTTCAGGATAACGCGGTCATCCAGGAACAGGCCGATGGCGCGTGCCAGCACGCGGCGCTCGATATCCCGCCCTTTGCGGATCAGGTCGTCGGGCGTGTCGGCATGCGTGATGCGCTCGACATCCTGCTCGATGATCGGGCCTTCGTCGAGGTCGGCGGTGACGAAGTGGGCCGTCGCGCCGATCAGCTTCACGCCGCGCAGATGCGCCTGGTGGTAAGGCCGCGCGCCCTTGAAGCCCGGCAGGAAGGAATGATGGATGTTGATGCAGCGGCCGGAGACCTTCGCCGCCAACCCATCCGACAACACCTGCATGTAGCGCGCCAGCACCATCAGGTCGGCACCACTGGCCTGGAACAGGCGCCACATCTCGGCCTCCTGCTCCATCTTGGTCTGGCGCGTCACCGGCAGGTGGTGGAAGGGAATCCCCTCCAGGTCCAGATGCGCATAGGTCTCGCGCGGGTGGTTGGAGATGATGCCGGCGATCTCCATCCCCATCTCGCCGATGCGCCAGCGATACAGCAGGTCCACCAGGCAATGGTCGAACTTCGAGACCAGCAGCATCACCCGCCGCTTCACCGCGCGGTCCCGCAACGTCCAGGCCATGTCGAAGCGGCGGGCGACGGCGCTGATCGTCTCCCGCAACGCCGCCTCGGTCGTGGCGGGCACCGTGTCGAACACCACGCGCATGAAGAAGCGGTTGGTGGCGGTGTCGTCGAATTGCTGCGCCTCGCGGATGTCGCCGCCGGCTTCGAACAGCGCGCCGGCCACGGCGGCGACGATGCCGGGGCGGTTGGCGCAGTTCAGCGTCAGGACATGGGAGCTGTGCAGGGTATCGGGCATCTCGCGCCTCGGGCCATTCGGAGCGTGGTGGGTATGCCGTGCGGCGCACGCTGCCAAGGCACCAAATTCCAATTCCCGGCATTCGGGCGCATAAGGCGCGCGTGAACACCGAACCCCCCTTCGTCGCCGTGCTCGGCGCCGGCCCCGCCGGGCTGATGGCCGCCGAGACCATCGCCGCCGCCGGCCACGCCGTGCACGTGTACGAGCGCATGCCCTCGCCCGCCCGCAAGTTCCTCATGGCCGGCCGCGGCGGCCTGAACCTGACGCATTCGGAACCGTTGGAAGCGTTCCTGCCCCGCTATGCCGGTGCCGAGGCCGCGCTGGCCGCCGCCATCCGCGCCTTCCCGCCAGACGCCCTTGTCGGCTGGGCCGAGGCACTGGGGCAGGAGGTCTTCACCGGCAGTTCCGGCCGCATCTTCCCGCGCGCGCTCAAGGCATCGCCGCTGCTGCGCGCCTGGCTGGCACGGCTGGATGCCCAGGGCGTGCGGCTGCTGCTCCGGCACGAATGGCGTGGCTTCACGCCGGATGGCGCCCTGCGCCTTGGCACTCCCGCAGGCGAGCAGCTCCACCGCCCCGCCGCCACGGTGCTGGCCATGGGCGGTGCCTCCTGGCCCCGGCTGGGCTCCGACGGCCAGTGGGCGGCGCGGTTGCCCGGCGTGGCCATCCAGCCCTTCCAGCCCAGCAACATGGGCTTCCGCCTTACCTGGTCCGCCATCTTCCGCACGAAGTTCGAGGGCACGCCGCTCAAGCGCATCGCCCTCACCTTCGCTGGCCGCACGGTGCGCGGCGAAGCCATCGTCACCGCCCAGGGTATCGAAGGCGGCACCGTCTACGCCCTCTCCGCCCCACTCCGCGACGCCATCGCCGCGCATGGCCACGCCACCCTATTGCTGGACCTGCGCCCGGACCTGGACGCCGCCACACTGGCGGCCAAGCTGGACGAGCCCCGCCGCGGCCAGTCCCTCTCCACCTTCCTGCGCAAGGCCGTCGGCCTGCCGCCCGTCGCCATCGGGCTGGTGCAGGAAGCCCTGCACGCCGGCGCCACCGCGCCCCTGCCCGCGCTGATCAAGGCATTGCCGCTGCGGCTGGAAGCCCCCCAGGGGCTGGACCGCGCCATCTCCTCCGCCGGCGGCATCGCCCTGGGGGAGCTGGACAACCATTTCATGCTGCGCAGCCGCCCCGGCCTGTTCGCCTGCGGCGAGATGCTGGACTGGGAAGCCCCCACCGGCGGCTACCTGCTGCAAGCCTGCTTCGCCACCGGCCGCGCCGCCGGGCTGGGCGTGGCGGAATGGCTGGCGGGGCAGCCTGTGCCGCCGCCGGGCTAAGGGAGGAAGGCCGGGGAAAGAATTCCCCGGACCCCTTCTTTCTTCTGCGAGTTTGGTGTGGTGCTGCAGGACTGAGAGCAGACGCCGCTTGATGATATTTATAACGGCCACACGGGCTGAACCCTCAGTCGCCGGAGGTCTAGGACCTCCGGCGCACCCGGCCGTCGCTTAGCGCTACCCTTTCAACGGCCACGCGGCAGACACTCGAAAAAAGAAGATGGGGTCCGGGGAATTCCTTCCCCGGCCTTCCTCCTCCCCTCTTCTCGGCGCCCATCACATGGAAACGCTTCAGCGCGCCGGGGCATCATCCCGCATCACCGCGCCGCCTTTCATGACGAAGCCCACTTGCCGCACCAGGCTGATCTGCGCGCGTGGGTCTCCGGGCAGGGCAACGAGGTCGGCGTCGAAGCCCGGGGCCAGGCGGCCGATGCGGTCTTGCAGCCCCAGCACTTCGGCGCCGGTGACGATGCAGGCGGTCAGGGCCTGCTCCGCCGTCATGCCGGCCTCCACCAGGATTTCCATCTCCATCGGGCTGGGGCCGTGGGGGGAGAAGGGCGGGCCGGTGAAGTCGGTGCCGGCGGCAATGCGCACGCCGTGGCGCAGGACATGCTGCATGGAGGCCTGCTGGGCGTCCCGGTGCCGCTGCCAGCCCGCCGCGACTTCCGGCACCGGGTGCTTCGCGCGCAGCACGGGCAGCGAGAGGGTGGGCACGAGGATGGCGCCGCTATCGGCCAGCCGCCGCGCGGTCTCGTCGCCGATGCCGTGGCCGTGCTCGATGCTGTCCACGCCGTGGTCCAGCGCCTGGCGGACAGACGGCTCGCCAATGGCGTGGATGGCGACGCGCAGGCCGTTGCGGTGCGATTCCTCGACCAGCACCGCCAGTTCCCCGTCGCTGTAGGCCAGGCGCAGATGCGCCGGGTCGTTGCCCCAGGGGCGCAGCAGGTCGGTATGCTCGCCGACGGAACCGGCGACCTTGATGAAGTCGGCGCCCTGGCGGATGCGTTCGCGCACCCGCTGGCGGCAGGCATCGGCGCCATCGGCGTACATGCCGAGGCCCTCGACCCATTCCTGCGGGAACGCAGCATGGTCCCAGGTGCCGGCGCGGGGGCAGATGAACTCCCCGGCGGCGACGACATGCGGGCCGGGCACCAGCCCCTGCCGCACCGCGCGGGCCAGCGAAGGGCCGAGCGGCCCGCCGAGGCAGCGCACGGCGGTGATGCCATGCTGGAGCATCTGCCCCAGGTCAGCGATGGCATAGGCGGCGCGATACGACAGCGGCCAGCCCCACAGCGCCGCCGGCTCGGCATGGTCCAGCCCCCACAAATGCAGGTGGGCGTCGATGAAGCCGGGCAGCAGCCACTGGTTGCCGAGGTCCCGCAGCACCGCCCCCTCCGGCAGCGGCCGTTCCCCGGTGCGGCCGATCCAGTCGATGCGCCCGGCCACCACATGGATCTCGGCGGGCGATATCACGGCGCTGTCCTGCCCGGTCCAGGCGGCGGCGGCACGCAGCACGGTCACGGTCGTCTGCTTCATGGCGTTTCCCGTTCGTTTCGTTGCGGGATTCTATGGAACGGACCAACCGGTTCGTCCATAACCCCCCGAGTGAAGGCGCCAGGCAATGGCGCCCCTTTGGAGGAACGATTCGATGCGCGTTACACGCCGCCATGCCCTGCTGGGCAGCATGGCCCTGGCCGGGATTCCTGCAAGCCGTGCCGTGGCCCAGGGTGCCCCTGCCGCTGCCACCGGCTACCCCACCCATCCCGTGTCGGTCATCGTGCCCTTCGCTCCCGGCGGCTCCACCGACTTCGTGGCGCGGCTGCTGGCGCAGCACCTCTCCACCCGGCTTGGCCAGCAATTCGTGGTGGACAACCGCGCGGGCGCCAGCGGCACGGTGGGGCAGTCCTTCCTCGCGCGCGCGCGGCCGGATGGCTACACGCTGGGCGTGGTGCCCAACGGCACCTTCGCCATGGCGCCCTTCATGTTCGAGCGGCTGCCCTACGACAACGACCGCGCCTTCGCCCCGATCGGCATGCTGGCCACCAACGCCATGTTCATCTGCGTGGCGGCCAATGCCCCGTACCGCACGCTGCAGGACCTGCTGGCGGCGGCCAAGGCGAAGCCCGGAACCATCAGCTACGCCTCCGCCGGCTCCGGCGTTGCCAACCACCTGGGTGTCGAGCTGATGCTGGACATGTCGGGCACCGAGATGCTGCACGTGCCCTACCGCAGCGGCGCCCAGGGCGTGCAGGCCATCCTGGCCAACGAGGTCGCGCTCTCCTTCGTCGATTCCGTGACGGCGGTGCCCTATCTGCGCTCCGGTGAGTTGCGCGCCCTGGCGGTGACCAGCGCCGAGCGCAGCAAGGAGGTGCCGGACGTGCCGACGGTGGCCGAGAGTGGCCTGCCCGGCTACCGCGCCTCCACCGATTTCGGCTTCTTCGCCCCGGCCGGCACGCCGGAGCCGATCCTGCGCCAGTTGGCGGACGCGGCCCGCGCCATCATGCTGTCGGCCGAGGTGCGGGAGAAGCTGGCCCCGCTGTCGATCGACCCGGTGGGCGGTACGCCGGACCAGTTCGGCCCCTACGCGCAGCAGGAGCGGGACAAGTGGGGGGCGCTGATCCGCAAGCGGAACATCAAGCCGGAATGAGACAAAGGCCGGGGGAATGGGTCCCCCGGCCTTTTCGATACGTGGTGGCGGCCCCGGTGGCCTTGTGGCCACCTGGCAGCTTCCGGGGCGTCAAGCCCCGATATCCTGCTCCAGCTCCCGGTGCGCCGGTGCCGGCGGCATCACCAGCGACGGGCGCGGCGGCGTCAGCGGGATGCCTTCCTGGTCGAAGCGCTGCTTCAGCCGCAGGTTGAAAGCGCGGCCGACGCCCCACTGCTTCAGCGCGCGCGTCTTCAGCCCGCCCATGATGGTGATGCCATCCGGGGTGAACTGGTCCACGCCCCAGATCTCCAGCCCGGTCAGCATGTCCGGGGAGAAGGACGGGTCTTCCCGCAGGCCCTGGCCTACCTCCTTCATCACTTCCATCACCCGGTCCAGATTGGCGTCGTAGCCCACCACCACCTTGACCGTGTAGACGCCGAGGCCGCGCGAGCGGTTCTTCAGCGCCTTGATCTGGCTGAAGGGAATGGTGTGCAGCGCGCCGTCGCCATCGCGGATGCGCACGGTGCGGATGGTGACGCTTTCCACCGTGCCGTTGCGGTCACCGGTATCGATGGTGTCGCCGACCGCGATGGTGTCCTCGAACAGCATGAACAGGCCGGTGATGACATCCTGCACCAGTTGCTGGGACCCGAAGCCGAGGGCCAGACCGAAGATGGACACACCGCCCAGCAGCAGGGTGACGTTGACGCCGAGATTGCTGAGGATGGCGATCACTGTCATGACCACCAGCACCACGAAGGCGAAGTTTCGCAGCAACGGCAGCAGGGTGCGGGCGCGGGCGGAATGGTCGCGCGCCCGGCCAGAATTGTCCTTCGGCAGCAGGGCGTAGTCGACCGCGGTATCCAGCGCGATCCAGACGACCCAGCCCACCATCAGAATGGCGGCGATGGACAGGATGGGCCGCGCGATGGCCAGGCCAATGCCGGTGCTGAACCACACCACCGCGTCGAAATTCCAGATCCGCAGCGCGATGATGATGATCAACACGGTGGCGAGCAGCCGCAGCAGCCGCCGCACCGCCTCCAGGTACCGCCAGGTCAGCCGGTAGGCCAGGCCACCCTTCTTGCCCACCTGCATCGAGTGCGCCAGCTTCGCCAGCCCGCCGGAGAGCGCGTAGGTCAGGGTGGTGACGATGGTGATGGCCGCCAGCGTCACCATGGCGCGGCCGATGAATGAGCCGCCGCCGATGCCGAGGACGCGGGAGATCAGGTGCCCCACCACGATCACCAGCCCCAGCAGGTGCCAGTTGGCGGCCAGCCGGGCGATGACGGCCTTGTACAGCTTGCCGTCCCGCGTCTTGTCGGTGCCGCTGTCCGAAATCAGGCGCTGCACGCCCCGGCGGCGGTTGAAGATGAAGATGACCGCGACGATGCCCAGGGCAACATCGACGATGAAGGTCAGCACCGCCGCGACGTCGAAGCCCAGGGTCCAGCGCAGGTCCGGCGCCCGTAGCATGGTGCTGGCGACGGCCAGCGTCGCCAGCGCGCCGATCCAGGGCAGGATGCGCCGCTCGGCATAGCGGACGATGCGCCAGCCGCGTACCGGGCCCAATAGGTACAGCAACGGCCCGCCGATGCGGATGACGAAGCTGCCGACCAGGAAGGGAATGGCCACGGCCAGGAAGATGCGCGCGGCATCGCCCGAGCGCGGCAGCACCGCCGGCCAAGCGATGGCGATGGCCACGGCAGGCAGCCAGGGCACCAGGCGCCGCACCGCCTCAAGCCCCGCCGTGCGCCAGAAGGCGGCGCGCCGGTCGGGGTGGAAGCGGTCCGCGCGCGGGCGCAACCAGGGCAAGGTGCGCAAGCCGTACAGGAAGGCCAGGGCCAGGCCCCAGCCAGCAAAGGCCCAGAGCAGGAAGCCCCAGATATCGCCACTGCCGAAGGCATTATAGAGGCGCGTGCTGGCCTGGGACGCAGCGGAACGGACACGGCTGTAGACGCTGCCGCTGTTCACCTGGTCCCGCACCGTCTGGCCGATATCGGTCAACCCGACCGCCACGGCGCCGAGCAGGCCGCCCTGCGGCGGCGCGTCCTCCTCCGGCTTGGCGGCGGCGGGTGCGGCGCCCGGGGCGGGCGCGGCGGCGGCCGGCGCCGGCGCCGGGGCGGGGTTTTCCGGCGCCGCGGCGGCCGGGGCGGCGGGGCGGTTGCCCTGCGCCACCAGGCTGGCCCGCAATCGCTCCAGATCCGCGACGAAGGCGGCGCGGCTGGTGTCGTTCTTCAGAGTGGCCAGGATGCCATCCAGCGCCGCCAGCGAGTCCGGCGGCACAGACGCCGCCGGCTGTGGCGTGCTGGCAACCGGTGGTGCCGCCGCCTGGGCCATGACGCCCACCGGGCGCAGCAGCACGCCACCCCCGAGGAGCAGCACGAACAACAGCAGGCTATGGAGCGGCAAAGCGGATCTGGCGGTACCTGGCACGGAGCATCCTTCGGATAAACGCAGGCGGTTCTAGAGCGTGATGGCGCGGGGCGTCATCGCCGAAAAGCCCTGAACGCACCATGCGGCAAAAGCTGACACAAGCCGGGCACTAGCCGGTGGGCGTGGCCGCACCGGGCGCCCCGCAGGCCGCCCAGGTGGTGTACGCGGCGGGTGGAGCACTGCCGGATCGTGGTCACGGACCCCTTCTCGGCCGCGATCATGGCGCCAGCATGGCCATTGGGGTGCCCGCCCCACTTGGACGAGCGGCCACTACGGCAGGGGTACCGAGCCAGATGGGCACGACGGCCCCACGCCGGGCGCTGCGCCGTGCGGCCGGCATCAGACCGAAGGCCGGGCGACGGCGCCGGCGCGGATCAGCCCCACCTCCCCACCGCCCGGGTGCTGCTGGGTGTCGGGGCGGGAGAGCTCGCCCTTGCCTTCCACCTCGGCCCGGCCGCGCGGCAGGGCGTGGGGGTATTCGGCCTGCAGGAAGGTGATCATCTTCTCCCGCACCTCGCAGCGCAGGTCGAAGGTGCGGCCGGCATTGCTGGCGCTGACCAGCATGCGGATCTCCATGGTGGCCGGGCGCAGGTCGGTCACCTGCATGTTCACCACTCTTCGGTCCCACAGCGGCGAGGCGGCGGCGATCTCCTGCAGCTTGCGGCGCATCACATCCACCGGGGCGGTGTAGTCCACGTGCAGGAAGGCGGTGCCGATCAGGGTGGAGCTCTCGCGCGTCCAGTTCTGGAACGGCTTCTCGATGAAGTAGCTCAGCGGCAGCACCATCCGCCGCCAGTCCCATAGCCGGACGACGACGTAGGTGGCGTTGATCTCCTCCACATTGCCCCACTCGCCCTCGACGATCACCGCGTCCTCCAGCCGGATCGGCTGGGTGACGGCCAGCTGGATGCCGGCGACGAGGTTCTTGAGCAGCGGCTGCAGCGCCAGGCCGAGCACGATACCGGCGGCACCGGCGGAGGCCAGCAGGCTGACGCCGTATTGCCGCACGCCCTCGAACGTCATCAGGGCCGAGGCGGTGGTGACCATCACGATCAGGATGGCCGCCACCCGGCGCAGGATGCGGGACTGGGTGGCGTGCTTGCGGGCCAGGAGGTTGTCCTCCGAGTCCAGCTTGAAGCGGCGCAGGTAGATGGTCGTCCAGATATGCAGCACCGTCAGCGCCACCCAGCCGAGCAGCGCGATGAAGCAAACCAGCAGCAGGTGGCGGATGAGGTCCGCCTGCTCCAGCGTCAGGGGCGAGACGCTGACGCCGAAGGCCAGGCCAAAGATCACCAGCGCCAGGCGGATGGGCCCCTCCGTCCGCTGCACCAGGGAGCGCCAGAACAGGTCCCTGTCGCTCACCACCCGGGTGGCGAAGCGGAACAGCACGCGGTGGAGCGAAAGGGCCGCCAGGGTGCAGGCGGCGAGGACGATGAGGCTGACGGTCCAGTCCGGCAGCCAGTCGATCGAGACGACGATGCGACGTGCGATGGTGGAAATGCTGTCCAAAAAAGTCTCCCGTGGGTCGGGGGCGAGGGGGGCGCCTCCCCCTTGCTGTGGGGATCCAGGCGGAGAAACGCATGAAGAGTGGTGCGGCTCCAAGCTTGGCAGCACCGGCCCTGGCAGCCGCCGTCCGGCCGATTGGTGAAGATGCCGCATTGCAGCAGGGATCATCGCTATTGGAGCGATCCGGCGCTCACCCAGACGTGAAAGAAAGCGCCGCAGTTACGGCGGCTCCGCAGCACCGCTCGTCAAAGGCATGATTTGTCACACGGGCGGGCAGTGCGCCGCGCGGCGCGACGGCCAGGGACTGCCCTTGAACGAAGCAGAGCCGACAGGGCGGGCGAAACTGTCCCCTCCCCTGCAACATTTTACCTCCATGGTCAGGGCAGGAGTGTCGCGGCATGACATTGGAACAGGACGGAATGCGCATCGCCCAGGTGCCGCTGCCGCCGGACAATCCTCAGCCGCCGACCCCGCCAATGCCCCCGCCCAGCCCGGACCCGGAGCCGAGCCCGATCGATGACCCGCCGGACTCCGACATCCCCGTGCCGGGCGAGCCGAGTGTGCCGCCGGCGGGCGACCCGCCAGGGGACCCGCCGATGCGGCTGAACTGAGCGCTGCGCCCGCGCGCAACGCCCGCGAGTGCCTTCGAGATGGCTGCAACAAGCTCTTCGACGCAACTCATCCGCGAGGTAGGTCATGAACAGCAAGGCAACATGGCTCGCATGGGCTTCCCGGGTGGACTGGGAAAGACGCGCGGAGCAATTGGGCACCGCTGGCGCGGTGTGGATAGGCGCGGTGGCCCTGCTGTATGTCCTGCGACTAATCTAATGAGCCTGAGGCGATAACCCTCACGCGTGGACCGTCACGGGTAAGCTGAACTGCCGGACGCCCTTATTCGGCCCGCTCAATCCGAGGCGGGCCGAAATCGTGTGAACCACACCAAACGAGCAGCGGCCCGCTCAGCGCCGTTGCTGATCCGGCCGCTGATCCGGCGTCACGCTCCGCTGCTCCAGCGATGGCCCTTCCGTGGTGGTCCCAGAGGGCGACGGAGCCTGGCCCTGGCGGTTATCCGGGCGGGTCCCGGTATTGCCGGCGTTACCGCCCGGCCGGGTCGGGCCGGCGCTGGAATTCGCTGTGCCGCTGGATGGGTTGGGCACCGTATCGGTCGGCGGCTGGGTAATGGGTGTCTGGCTGCTCGGCCCCTGGCTGCTGGGCGGCTGGTTCCCGGGAGTCTGGTTTCCGGATTGGGCAAGCGCGGGCCCCGCGAGGAGCGCGCCCGCCAGCACCGTGTAGATCATTGCTTGGCGCATGCTGGCTTTCCTTCTGGGGCAGCGACGTACCGCCCTTGCCGGAACAACAGCCCGCGGCGCAGGGAGGTTGCGCCCCGGCACGCCATCCGTGATCGCATGCCGAGCAGTTCGTCCCGTCCATGGCAGAGGATGAAAGAACAACTCGTCAGAAGCGCTTGGTGAGGGAAGACGAAGTCCGCCTTGGAGGGCAACGCTGAAGGTAAGGCCTTGGCGACGCAGCGGAGTTATCGTCGGCACAGCAGAGTCCTGCTGTTTTACAGGCCGTATGCTGAGCCGAGGCTGCCGACCCGCAGCGCCTCCCGGGCAATCTTCAGCTGCGCGCGTCGCGAAGCGGATTGGTGCGAGATAACGGCCGCCTCAATCCGCAATGCTTCCGCCTTCACACACAGGCTGGGGCGCCAGTGCGGGTTGGACCGGGCTTTTGCCAAGCCGTCCAGGGCCATGGCGAGTGACATGAAGGGTTGTTGCATCCGGTGAAACCTGCTTTCGCCTGGATCAATCGCTCCCGCATATCATGCTTTGCGCGGCGCCCGGTAGCCCCGAGCGTCGGGAAACATCCCCGCCTTGCCCGCCTGCGTTGCGCGGAACCGTCAGGCGCCTGGCCGGCGCACCGCCAGGGCGGCGGCGCCCAGCATCAATGCGGCGCCCAGGATCTGGCGCGGCCCCAATGCTTCACCAAACACCAGATGGCCCAGCACCAATGCCACGACCGGCGACACGAAGGCATACAGCCCCGCACGCGCCGAACCCCAATTGCGCATCAGCCGGAGGTAGATCGTATAGGCAACGAAGGTGCCGAACACGACCATGAAGCCAAGGCTGGCCAGCGGCGCCGGATGCAGGGCCCGGTGTAGCGTTTCGAGCGACAGCGGCTCCAGCAGTCCCGACAGGGCAATCAGCCCGACGGCACCGGTCAGCGCCTGCGCCCCTGTCAGCTGCAGCGGGTTCGCCGTGGCGAGCAAAGGCCGGGACAGCACCGAGCCCATGCAGTAGCAGAGCGACCCCAGGATGATGGCCAGGATGCCCCACAACTCCATCGGGTTGCCGCGCAGGTCGATCCTGCCGGCGAACAGGGCGACAAGCCCACCAATGCCCAGCAGCAGAGACATGGCGTGGCGCCAGGAAGGCACCTCCTCACCGCGCAGCAGCGCCAGGCCGTACAGGCCGACTACGATCATCGTCATGTTGACCAGCCCGGCAACGCCGGTGGCGACATGCTGCATGCCCCACAGCAGCAGCGCGTAGGTGCCGGTATTCACCAGCAGGCCGGTCACCAGCACCTGACCGCCAAGCCGGCCACGGAGCAGCGGGACAATGCCGCGAACCGCCACCAGCAGCACCACGCCGACCACCGTGTAGCGCACGGCGGAAAACAGCACCGGCGGCATGCTGCCGATGCCCACCTTGGCGGCGATCCAGGTACTGCCCCAGATCAGGGACATCAGCAGGAACAGTGGCAGGTCGGCGCCGGTCGGCTCGCCCCCACGGGCCGTCGGCGCCACCACCGCACCGGTGTGTTCACCCATCATGCCGCGCAGACCCCTTCCGCTTCCGCGACAATTCATGGCATGGGCCCGGCCGCTGGGCCACTGCCGGACAGACGGGCTCGGGCTGCATTGGTGGATGGCGAGGGCTGGGCTCGCAGCGCCGCTTGCGTCGACCGCTGCCTTCCGTGAAGCGGCGAGAGCGTGGTGAGGCTGCCGGCTTCAAGCGCGGGGCCTAATGCCACGATGCCGTTTAGGACGGCCCAGGCGCTTGCCTAACGCCCAACAGAAAACCCCTCCCCGGAGACCGGAGAGGGGCGCATCTGACGTCGCTATATGGCATCCCCAACGGGATTCGAACCCGTGTTACCAACGTGAAAGGCTGGTGTCCTAGGCCTCTAGACGATGGGGACAAAGGCCATATGTGCCCGCATGACTGCGGGCGGCGGTTACTAGCGTGAAGGGGGTAGCACGTCCACCCCCTTCACGCTGAAAACGCATCTTTCCTCACACCGCCGGCGCGGCATCCTGCAAATGCAGGCTGGCCGAAACCTCGCCATTCCAGCGCTCGGCGCGCAGGGCGCCGGCCAAGTGCAAGGGCACCCCGCCGCTGTTCAGCAGCAGCTCCGCCAGCGGGCCTTCCTTGGCACGGAAGCAGATGGCCTTGAGCCGCCCGCCCCCCTCGCCCTGCACGAAGGCGCGGATGGTGCCGCCCTCCTTCCCCACCCGGTCGGCACGGACGATGCGGGAGCGCGGGAAGACGAAGGTGGGCTCCTCATTGCCGGGGCCAAAGGGGCCGAGGCGGCTGATCTGCTCCGCCAGGTCGGCGGTGCCGGCCGGCACCATCAGCGTGGCGTCCAGCACCAGGTCGGCGGCGCCGGGCAAGGCGGAGGCATGCGCCAGCCGCTCGCTGAGAAAGGCCAGCACCTCACCCTGCCGCTCCGCGCGGAAGGAGAAGCCGGCAGCCATGGCGTGGCCGCCACCGGTCTCCAGCAACCCCGCCTGCCGCGCCGCGATCACCGCCGCGCCCAAATCCACCCCGGCCACCGAACGGCCGGAACCCTTGGCCAAGCCTTCGGACACGCCCGCCACGCAGGCCGGGCGGTTGAAGCGTTCCTTCACCCGGCCGGCGACGATGCCGACCACGCCCGGGTGCCAGCCCTCGCCGGTAATCAGCAGCACCGGGTGGCCGGCGGCGGCTTGCTTCTCGGCCTCGGCAAAGGCGGCGGCCAGGACCTCGCTCTCCACCTCCTGCCGGCGGCGGTTCACGCTGTCCAGGCGTTCGGCCATCTCGCGCGCCGCCACGGCGTCGTCACAGGTCAGCAGCCGGACGCCGAGGTCCGGCTCGCCAATGCGGCCGGAGGCATTGATGCGTGGCCCCAGCAGGAAGCCCAGCGTGTAGGCGGAAGGTGCGTCCCGCGCCTGGGTCACGTCCAGCAGCGCGGCGATACCGGCACGGCCGCCCCGCGCCATCACCTTCAGTCCCTGCGCCACGAAGGCGCGGTTCAGCCCGGTCAGCGGCATCACGTCGCACACCGTGGCCAGGGCTACGAGGTCGAGCAGCTCGCGCAGGTCGGGCTCCCGGCTGCCGGTGAAATGGTTGGCCTTGCGCAGCGTGCGCAGCGTCGCCACCGCCGCCATGAAGGCCACGGCGGCGGCGCAAAGATGCCGCAGGCCGGAGCCGCAATCGAGCCGGTTGGGGTTCACCGCCGCGGCGATGACCGGCACGGGCCCCTCGGCCTTGTGGTGGTCCAGCACTACCACGTCCGCGCGGCCCTTCGCCGCTTCAAGCGCCACATGGGCGGCGATGCCGCAATCGACGCAGACGATCAGCGTCGCCCCCTCCTCGCACAAGGCGGCGATGGCGGTGGGGTTGGGGCCGTAGCCTTCCTTCAGCCGGTCCGGCACATAGGCGCGGACGCTGCAGCCGAGGTCGCGCAGGAAGCGCACCATCAGGGCGGAGGAACAGGCGCCGTCGACATCATAGTCGCCGAACACCGCCACCTGTTCCCCGGTGCGGATGGCGTGGGCCAGCCGGTCGGCGGCGGCGTCCATGTCCACCAGGGTGGAGGGGTCGGGCATCAGCGCCCGCAGCGTCGGCTCCAGGAAGTCCTTGGCCTCGTCGATGCCGATGCCGCGGGCGGACATCAGCTGGCCGACCAGCTCAGGCAGCTCCAGCCGCTGGGCGATGGCCAGGCCGATGCGCTGGTCGGCCTGCCGCCACATCCAGCGGCGCCCGGTGGCGCTGGAGGAGACCCCCAGCACCGGCGCAGCCGGATTGGTAGCCAGCAGATCAACCGACAAAGGCGCTCGGCTTCAGGGTGTAGTTGTGGTGCGCCTCGATGTAGCGAACCGTGCCCGTCTTGCTGCGCATGATGATGGAATGCGTGTAGGCGGACTGCGCGCCGCGCCGCACGCCCTTCAGCAGCGGGCCGCCGGTGACGCCTGTGGCCGCGAACATCACGTCGCCCTTGGCCATTTCCTCGACCGAGAACTTCCTGTGCGGGTCGGTGATGCCCATCTCGATCGCGCGGGCGATCTGGGTATCGTCCTCGTACAGCAACCGGCCCTGCATCTGGCCGCCGATGCAGCGCAAAGCGGCGGCGGAGAGCACGCCCTCCGGCGCACCGCCGGAACCGAGATACAGGTCCACGCCCGCCGAAGGCTGCGACACCGCGATCAGCCCGGCCACGTCGCCATCCGGAATCAACATGATGCGCGCGCCGGCTTCCCGGCAGGCCTTGATGATGCCGGCATGGCGGTCACGGCCCAGGATGCAGACGACGAGGTCGTTGATCTCGGCTTTCTTGGCGCGGGCCAGGTTACGCAGGTTCTCGCCCGGGGTGGCATCCAGGTCCACCACGCCGGCCGGCAGGCCGGGGCCGACGGCGATCTTGTCCATGTAGATGTCGGGCGCGTGCAGGAAGCCGCCATGCTCGGCCACCGCCAGGGTGGCGATGCTGTTCGGCCCGCCCGTGGCGCAGATATTGGTGCCTTCCAGCGGATCCACGGCGATGTCCACCTTGGGGCCGCCGCTGCCGATCTTCTCGCCGATATAGAGCATCGGCGCCTCGTCCATCTCGCCCTCGCCGATGACGACGGTGCCTTCGATGGCGATGGTGTCGAACGCCTTGCGCATGGCGTCCACGGCGGCACCGTCGGCGGAATTCTTGTCGCCACGGCCGATCCAGCGGCTGGCGGCCAGCGCGGCGGCTTCCGTCACGCGGACGAGTTCGAGGGCGAGGTTACGGTCGACGGGGACAGGATCGCGCATAATGGCTCCTCTTGCAGGCTTCAGCTGGGCACTCGGGCGGGGTGGACCCGCGCGCCGGGCGTTTGCCACCCTGCGGCGGGCCACCCGGCCATAGTCAGAGCGTCTCGATACGGATCAACGCCGGTGGCTCCAGCACCGAATCGAGGGCGGCGATCTTCGCCAGGGCCCCGCGCATCGCGGCTTCCTGGCATTCATGCGTCGTCAGCACGATCGGCACAGCCTCCCCGGGCGAGCGGCCGCGCTGGATCATGCTCTCAAGGCTGATGCCGTGGTCGCGCAGCACGCCAGTCACGTCGGCCAGCACGCCGGGGCGGTCCAGCACCATCAGGCGAAGGTAGTACGCGCCGCGATTCTGTTCCATCGGAACGGAAGGGGTGTGCGCCAGGGCCGCGATACCGGCGCCCCAGACCGGGGTGGCGCGGTTGCGTGCGATGTCGATCAGGTCGGCCACCACGGCGCTGGCGGTAGGGCCGGCGCCGGCGCCACGGCCTTCCAGCACCACGCGGCCGACGAAATCGCCCTCCGCCACCACCGCGTTATAGACGCCGTCCACCACCGCGATGGGGTGGGACACCGGCACCATGCAGGGGTGCACGCGGGTGGAGATGCCGCCTTCCACCTGCGCCGCGATGCCCAGCAGCTTGATGCGGTAGCCCAGTTCCTCGGCCAGCTTGATGTCCAGCGCGGAGATGTGGCGGATGCCCTCCACATGCACGCTGGCGAAATCCACCGGTCGGCCGAAGGCCAGCGCGGCCAGGATGGCCAGCTTGTGCGCGGCATCGACGCCGTCGATGTCGAAGGACGGGTCGGCCTCGGCGTAACCCAGCTTCTGCGCCTCGGCCAGCACGTCCGCGAACTCGCGGCCCTGGTCCCGCATGCAGGTCAGGATGTAGTTGCAGGTCCCGTTCAGGATGCCGGTGACGCGCAGGATGCGGTTGGCCGCCAGTCCTTCCCGCAGGCCCTTGATGGCGGGGATGCCACCGGCCACGGCGGCCTCGAAGGCCAGGGCGACGCCAGCGGCCTCGGCCTGCTCGGCCAGGGTGGCACCATGCAGCGCCAGCAGCGCCTTGTTGGCGGTGACGACCGGCTTGCCGGCGGCCAGCGCGGCCTCGACCAACGCCTTGGCCGGGCCGTCGGACCCGCCGATCAGTTCCACCACCACGTCCACGCCGGGGTCGGCGGCCAGGGCGACGGCGTCGTCATACCAGCGCAACCCATCCAACGCGACGCCACGGTCCCGCGTCCGGTCCCGCGCCGCCACGGCGGTCACCACGATGGGCCGGCCCGCCCGGGCGGCGATCAGGTCCGCGTTCTGGCGCAGCAGCGTCACCACGCCGGCGCCGACCGTACCCAGGCCGGCAACGCCGATCGACAGCGGACGGGTCATGCTTTCACTCCATCGGAGCCGGCCTCGATAGCGGGGCCGGCATTGTCGCCTTGCAGGAAGCCGCGGATGCCGCGCAGCGCCTGGCGGATGCGCTGGGTGTTCTCCACCATGGCGATGCGGACATGCGTGTCGCCATGCTCGCCGAAGCCCAGGCCCGGGGCCACGGCCACCTTGGCGCGGGCCAGCAGCAGCTTGCTGAACTCGACGCTGCCCAGGCCGCGGAAACGCTCGGGGATCTCAGCCCAGACGAACATGCCGGCTTCCGGCACCGGCACGTCCCAGCCCGCCTGCTTCAGGCCCTTCACCAGCACGTCGCGCCGCTCCTTGTAGAGCTTGCGCATGTCGTCGATGCAGTCCTGCGGGCCGTTCAGCGCGGCGGTGGAAGCCACCTGAATCGGCGTGAAGGCACCGTAGTCCAGGTAGGACTTCACCCGCGTCAGCGCCGAGATCAGCTTGCGGTTGCCCGCCGCGAAACCCATGCGCCAGCCGGCCATGTTGTAGGTCTTGGACATCGAGGTGAACTCGACCGCCACGTCCTTCGCACCCGGCACCTCGAGAATGGAGGGCGGAATGCGGTCCCCGTAATACAGCTCGGCATAGGCGAGGTCGGACAGGATATAGATCTCGTGCTTCTTCGCGAAGGCGACCAGCTCGCGATAGAAATCGAGGTCCGCCATCAACCCGGTGGGGTTGGAGGGGAAGTTGACGATCAGCGCGGTCGGCTTCGGCACGGAATGGCGCACGGCGCGGTCCAGCGCCTCCAGCATCGCGTGGTCCGGCGTGTGCGGGATGGAGCGCACCGAGGCACCGGCGATGATGAAGCCGAACTGGTGGATCGGGTAGGACGGGTTCGGCACCAGGATGGTGTCGCCCGGCGAGGAGATCGCCGCCGCCAGGTTGGCCAGGCCTTCCTTGGAGCCGAGGGTGGCGATTACCTCCGTCTCCGGGTCCAGCTCCACGTTGAAGCGGCGGCCGTAATAGGCGGCCAGGGCGCG
>Ga0308171_1001961_pt1 | contig 23922 bp, 19 predicted proteins | sample PhyGR1_FD_202135 | JGI IMG/M metagenome (GOLD analysis project Ga0308171, IMG submission 202135) | Phyllosphere microbial communities from UC Gill Tract Community Farm, Albany, California, United States - DLSLSG.R1 | ecosystem: Host-associated > Plants > Phyllosphere > Unclassified | place: USA...
CCCGGGCCCAGAAGCGGCATCGGGGTTCCCTGGCGGGACCGCCAGGGCGCGTTTTCCGCCTTCAAGCTGGCGGTGCTGGTGGCGCTGATGCTGCCGGCACTGTGGCTGGCCTGGCAGGCCGCCAACGGAATGCTGGGCCCGCGCCCGCTGAACGAGGCCATCCACCAGACCGGCCTGTGGGGCGTACGCATCCTGCTGGTGTCGCTGCTGGTGACGCCGCTGCGGCAATTGGTGCGCCAGCCGCGCGTCATGCTGGTGCGGCGCATGGTGGGCGTGGCGGCCATGGCCTACATCCTGGCCCACCTGGCGCTGTACATCGCTGACCAGGGCTTCGACCTGGGCAAGGTGGTGTCCGAGATCGTCCTGCGCTTCTACCTTACCATCGGCTTCGTGGCGCTGGTGGGGCTGGTGGCGCTGGGCATCACCTCCACCGATGGCTGGGTGAAGCGGCTGGGCGGCCGGCGCTGGCAGGCGCTGCATCGCGCCGTCTACGCCATCGGCGTGCTGGCGCTGGTGCATTTCGTGCTGCAAACCAAGCTGGACGTGACCGAGGCGATGCTGACCGCCGGGCTGTTCCTGTGGCTGATGGGCTACCGCCTGCTGGCGCCCAAGGGCGGCGCGCCAGCCCTGTGGCGGCTGGCCCTGCTGGTACCCATCGCCGCCATCGGCACCGCACTGCTGGAAGCCGCTTGGTACGGGCTGGGCACCGGCGTGCCCTTCTGGCCGGTGCTGGAAGCCAACCTGGATACCGAATTTGGGCTGCGGCCGGCGCTGTGGGTGGGCATCGTCTCCGCCGCCATGCTGCTGCCGGCGCTGTACGGGAAGTGGCAGCAGGGCCGGCAGCCGGTACGGGGGCGCAGAGCGTCGGCGACACGCTCGGCCTGAGAAGCCTCTCTCGGTTGGCGAGGGTTGAGGGGGCGCCGCCCCCTCAAGCTCCCCTGGCAGGGGATGCGATCCCCTGCACCCGCGAGGTGGAAGAGATCGGACTCCGGTTGGTTCCACCCAGGACGATCACTCAAAAGTCCGTCGCTCTAATCCACGAACCGGACATCACCGTGTTTTCCAAAGGCTCGGGCCTTTGGCGGGGAGAGTTTGAGAGGGGCAGAGCTCCTCTCAAGACCCAATGAATTTCCGTAGAAGACGCAGCCAACGCAGGGCCACGGAACCTGGAGCCAGGCCGGCAACGATCCCCGGCGTGATTGCGGTCTCGCAACTGTGTTCCGGCGTTTCCTGCGTCGCGATGCCGTGGACGGTGCAGAGGTGGCATCACTTCACGGCGCCGGCGCCTTCAGAATCGGGCTTCTAGGCTGGTTTCGCCATGATCTGGATCAATTCCAGCCGGCCGGGCTGGCATGCCAAGCCAAGGCTTTCGTGCAACCTGGAAGCGAGTCAGCATGCCCCGCCGCAATCCGGGAGTGATGGCGATGCTACTGATGTCACCGGGGGAACCCACATCCAACCGCAAGCTGGCCTGGTTGGGCATCGCGCTGGCCGTCTACGTGGCCGTGCTGATGCTGCCGACGCCGGCTGGGCTGACGGCGTCCGGCCAGGTGGCGCTGGGGCTGCTGGCGTTGGTCATTATCCTGTGGATCAGCGAGTGCGTCTCGCCCGCCGCCAGCGCCATCATCCTGACCGGCATGGCCGTGCTGGGGCTGATGGGCAAGCCGCTGACCGAGGGCGCCAGGCCGATGAGCTCGGCCGATGCGCTGCAGGTGATGCTGGGGGGCTATTCGTCCTCCGCCGTGCTGCTGGTGGCCGGGGCACTGTTCCTGGCGGTGGCGCTGAAGCTGACGGGGCTGGACCGCCGCGTGGCGCTTCTGGTGATGAGCAAGGTCGGCATCTCCCCGGCGCGGCTGACGGTGGGGGCGATGATCGTCGGCTTCGTGCTGGCGCTGTTCATTCCTTCCGCCACCGCGCGTGTCGGTGCGGTGATTCCCATCATGGTCGGTGTCGTCACCGCGCTGGGGCTGCCGGTGACGAGCAGCCTGGGCGCCACGCTGATGATCGTGACGGCGCAGGCCTGCTCCATCTTCAACATGGCGGTGAAGACCGGTGCGGCGCAGAACCTGATCAGCCTGAACTTCATGCAAGGCGCGTTCGAGCGCACCGTGACCTGGGGCGAATGGTTCATCACCGCGCTGCCCTTCACGCTGTCCATGACCGTGGTGTTGTTCTTCGTCTCCCTGATGGTGCTGCGCCCGCATGTGCCGCCGGCGGAGGAAGCCAAGCGGCGGCTGGCGGAGGAGGTGGCGACGCTCGGCCCCGTCACGCTGCCGGAGAAGCGGCTGATGCTGGTGGCGCTGCTGCTGCTGGTGCTGTGGTCCACCGAGGGCTGGCTGCACCCGCTGGATACCACCACCACCACGCAGCTCGGCATCGCGCTGCTGCTGATGCCGCGGATCGGCGTCATGACCTGGGCGCAGGCGGAGAAGCAGGTGCCGTGGGGCACGATCGTGCTGTTCGCCGCCGGCATCGCGCTGGGCATCCTGCTCTCCCGCACCGGGGCGGCGTCCTGGCTGGCGGGCGTCACGCTGGGGCAACTGGGGCTGGAGGGGCTTTCGGTCGTGGCCGTGGTGGGGGCGCTGTCCCTGTTCAGCATCGTGCTGCATCTGGGCTTCGCCTCAGCCACCGGGCTGGCCAGTACGCTGATCCCGATCATGATCGCCTTCAGCCAGACGCTGCCCTTCGGCGCGGAGACCGCCTTCGGCATCGTCATGATCCAGAGCTTCGTCGTCTCCTTCGGCTTCATTTTGCCGACCAACGCACCGCAGAACATGCTGTGTTACGGCACCGGCGCCTTCAGCACGCTGCAATTCGCCAAGGTCGGCATCCTTATGACCGTCGCCGGCCTGCTGTTGCTGCTGCTGTTCTCCGCCACCGTGTGGCCGATGATGGGAGTGTTGTGAGATGGGCGGCAAAGTCGGGATCATCGGCGCCGGGCAGGTCGGCGCCGCCGCGGGCTTCCTGCTGGCGCAGGCCCAGGGGGTCAGCGACATCGTGCTGGTGGACCTGGACCACGCCCGCGCACGGTCCGAGGCCTCGGACATCGCGCATGCCGCGGCGTTCGGCGGCGCCGCGCAGATCTGCGCCGGCGACTATGCCGACCTGGCAGGGGCGGATGTCGTGGTCATCACCGCCGGCACCAGCCTGAAGCCGGGACAGACGCGGCTGGACCTGCTGGCGGCGAATATCCACGTCGTCTCCAAGGTGCTGGAGAGCGTGCTGGCGGTGGCGCCGGAGACGGTGCTGCTATTCGCCACCAACCCGGTGGACGTGATGCCCGCCGTGGCGGTGCGCCGCTTCGCCGTGCCGCTGGGCCGCGCCATCGGTACCGGCTGCGCGCTGGATTCCGCCCGGTTCCGGGACCGGCTGGCCCGCCACCTGGGCGTCTCGGCCGGTTCGGTGCACGCCAACGTGCTGGGCGAGCATGGCGATTCGGAGGTGATGCACTGGTCCGGCGCGCAGATCGCCGGCATGCCGCTGACCCGCTTCGCCGAGGAGATCGGCCAGCCGCTGCCGCCCGAGTTGCAGGACACGATCGCGCAGGAAGTCCGCACCTCCGCCTACCGGATCAAGGAAGGGAAGGGGGTCTCCAATTTCGGCATCGGCGGCTGCATCGCGCGGCTGACGCGCGCCATCGTCAATGACGAGCATGTGGTGTTCAGCGTCTCCACCTTCATGGAGGAATTGCTGGGGGTGCGGGAGACCTGCGTATCCCTGCCGCATGTGCTGGGGGCGCGGGGTGCGTCCCGCCCGCTGACGCCGCCGCTGGATGAGGCAGAAGCGGCGGCGTTGCGGCACAGCGCCGGGCTGCTGCGCGATGCCATCCAGGCCGGGCTGGACGCGACGGCACCGCCGGGCTGAGGGGGTTGCTGCTCCCTCGAGTTTTCCTGGCAGGATGCGATCCCCTGCGACGCGGTTCAGGGGGCCTGGCTGCGGGAAAACGTTTGGTTTCGGCTTGCAGGACTCCGAAAAGCCGCTCGCTGAATAAGCTGATTCTGTGAATGGGTTTCCAAAGGCTTCAAGCCTTTGGCGGGGAAAGTTTGAGAGGGGCGGCGCCCCTCTCAAAATCCTGGAGCGGAGTGGGCGAATGCGCCACGCTCCGCATGACAAGGAGTGCTGCGATGAGTGCGGAAGATGGCGCCAACCCCAGCCTGAGCCTGCGGGACCTGCTGAACGAGGAGCAGGCCGAGGAACGCCGGGAGCGCGATGCCGCCCGCCGCGCCGAGGCGGAGAAGGCGGCGAAGTTCGAGATGGAGCGCAAACACTACGAGCAGCGCCCCCTGACCGAGGATGACCGTGCGCTGTTCCTGCGCCGCATCCGTACCGAGTTCCTGCAGCATGAGCGGGAAGTGATGCTGGCCACCTTCCCCAGCGACTACTGCGCCGATGGCGGCCGCCACATCAACCACCAGCTGGAGGGGTGGGAGGACCAGCTACCCGGCTATGCCCGCCGCATCTACGATTTCTGGCACAGCGATTTGCGGCTGGGCGGCTTTGGCTTCGATGCCCGCATCATCAGCTTCACGCCGGAGGGCTTCCCGCGCGATGTCGGCCTGTTCGTCACCTGGCCGGATACGCATCAGATGTGACGCGGCCTCTGCCGTTCATATGGTTCAGGGACACGGCCGCAGAACGCCGCGAGCGCATAGCCTGCTAAAAGATTCACGGCCCAAGCAGGATTGTTGGCCAGGAAGCAGGTGAACTGCGCTTTCACCAGGCCTGCCCAAAAACCACTCTCAGCAACCGTGCCGCTGAGTGGTTCCTCGTGGATGGCGCACGCCGATTCCGCGCGAACCCGCCCTAGCCCCCACAACAAACCGCCGCACCCACAGCCACGACCGAAAGTCTCGCAGAAAAAAGAAGGGGGACTGGGGGAATTCATTCCCCCAGTCTTCAGCCTTCAGATGCGGTCAGACACGCCGCCAGGACGTCGCCCCGGCCGTATCTTCCAGCACGATCCCCTGCGCCGAGAGCTCGGCGCGGATGCGGTCCGCTTCCGCCCAGTTCTTGGCGGCGCGGGCGGCGAGGCGGGCGGCGATGGCGGCTTCGATGGCGGCCACTTCGTCGCCCTGGCCACCCTGGCGCCAGGTCCTGGGGTCGGAACCCAGCAGGCCCAGCACGGCGGCGGCCTGGCGCAGCGCAGCGGCCGCCTGGCCCGATTCCGGTTCCCACGCCTTGCCGATGCGGTGCAGGACGGCGGTGTCGGAGCCGCCGACGGTGGCCACGTTCTCCAGCGTCCGCAGGTCCCGCAGGCGGGCGATGGCGAGGGCGGTGTTCAGGTCGTCATGCAGCGGTTCCAGCGCCCATTCGGCCATCTCGGCCACCAGGGCGTCGTCCGCATCCGGTTCCGGCAGGTCACGGGCCAGGACGGCGTAGAAATCGTCCAGCTCGGTATGCGCCTCGTCCAGCCGCTCCACCGTGTAGTCGATGGCGGCGCGGTAGTGCGTCTTGAGCAGCAGCAGGCGGAAGGCCTCGCCCGCCCAGGCGCCACGGCCGAGGATGTCCCGCACGGTGAGGAAATTGCCGACGGATTTGGACATCTTCTCCCCATCCACCAGCAGCATGCCGTTGTGCAGCCAGTAGCGGGCGAAGCGGCTGCCGGGGAAGGCGCAGGCGGATTGCGCCAGCTCGTTCTCGTGGTGCGGGAAGATCAGGTCGTGCCCGCCGCCATGGATGTCGAATTCCGCGCCCAGGTAGCGCCAGGACATGGCGGAGCATTCAATGTGCCAGCCCGGGCGGCCGCGGCCCCAGGGGCTGTCCCAGCCCGGCATGCCGTCGTCGCTGGGCTTCCACAGCACGAAGTCGCCCGGGTCCCGCTTGTAGGGGGCGACATCCACGCGGGCGCCGGCCAGCATCTCATCCGGCGTGCGGCCGGAGAGCTTGCCGTAATCGGCATAGCTGGGGACGGAGAACAGCACATGGCCCTCGGCGGCGTAGGCGTTGCCGTTGGCGATGAGCTTCTCGATCATCTCGACCATCGGCGCGATGTTGTCGGTCGCGCGCGGCTCCTCGTCCGGCGGCAGGCAGCCCAGGGCTTCCATGTCCCGGTGGAAATCGGCCGTGGTGCGGGCGGTGATGGCGCCGATCGGCTCGCCGCTCTCGCGGGAGCGGGCGTTGATCTTGTCGTCCACGTCCGTGATGTTGCGGACATAGGTGACGCGCGGGAAGCGCCGGCGCAGCAGGCGGGTCAGCACGTCAAACACCACGACGGGGCGAGCATTGCCCAGATGCGCCAGGTCGTAGACCGTGGGCCCACACACATAGAGGCGCACATGCTGCGCATCGATCGGGACAAAGATCTCCCGCCGGCGAGTGGCGCTGTTGTGGAAGGCGAGTTCGGTCATCCAGTCGGGCCTGTCGAATAAAGCGGCTTGGGCAAAGGGGGCGCACTCTACCCTGCCGCATCCCCGCCGCCCAGGCATGAAACGCCCCGCCGGTAACGCCCACCCGCGGCGCGGACACGGCGAAACGGGCGGAGGCAGGCCCCCGCCCGTTGCGCACCGTATCGGCAGGCCCCCTGAGCGGGGTGCCTGGTTCAGCCCATCCGGGCCTGGAACATCATGCGTTCACACTCGATGCTCTATGCCTTTGATCGCGTCCTTCAGGCTTTCGGCGCTTCCACCTCAAGCCATCACGCTCTAGCGGTACACGATCACCGGCTGGCCGTCCTGGTTGCCGACGATCACCGGGTAGCCGGCCGAAAGGTTGCCCTGCGCCTGGCCGGAGTAGCGGATGACCGGCTGGCCATCCTGGTTGCCGGCGAAGTGCGGCATGCCCTGGCTCACTGCCTCGCTATGCGGCTGCTGGGCAACGAAAGCCTCAATATTGGTGTCGCCATTCGCGGCCATCGCGGCACCGGACAGGCCAGAGATCAGAAGAGCAGAAAGAACAGCGGTGCGGAACATAGTATCAATCCTCTTGAGTCTTGGTGCGGCATCTGTGCCGCTCTTCGAGGAGTGAGATAGGCCCGCGCCGCCTGCTGTTCCAATTGCCTCTGCCGATACCCGCCATTCGCAGCGCCGATCCCCCCGCGGGCAGATCAGCCGCTGGTATACATCGCGATGCGGATGATGGCGCTGATGACCAGCAGCACCAGCACGATGCGGGAGAGAAGGGAAATGGAAGGCATGGCGTTTTTGCTCCCTGCAAAATGGGCGCCCCGAACCGGTGGCCTGGCGGCGGTCGTGGCCCGGGATATGGGGAACCGCCGTGCCGGCTGACAGGCGGGGAGGGCGCCGTTGAAAGGCCGTCGCCGCGCAGTGGAGGGAAGCGAGGCGGTGGGTGAGAGCAAGGGCCTGACCGCGAAGAGGTGGGCAGCCGCCGGATTCTGCTTTATCCAGCGACGCCATGCAGGATGCCACCGACAACCGCCTCGCCGCCCAGTACGAAGCCTATCCTTACCCGGCCCGCGACCCGCGGGAGGAGGCGAAGCGGCTGATCGTCGGCAGCCCCAGCCATTTGCTGGAGATCGACCACTGGATCTTCGGCGCGCGCCGCCCGGCCAGCCGGCCGATCCGGGCGCTGATGGCCGGCGGTGGCAGTGGCGACGGCACGATGATGCTGGCGCAGCAGCTGGCCCAGGCCGGCCGCCCAGGCGAGGTGGTGTGGCTGGATCGCTCGACCGCCGCGCGCAAGGTGGCGGAGGAACGGGCGAAGGTCCGGGGCCTGACCAATATCCGCTTCGTCAACGGCTCGCTGCTGGACCTGCCGGAGCTGGGGCTGGGGCAGTTCGATTACATCGATTGCTGCGGCGTGCTGCACCATCTGCCGGACCCGGCGGCCGGGCTGGCGGCGCTGGCGGGCGCGCTGGCGCCGGGTGGTGGCATCGGCCTGATGGTCTATGCGCCGCACGGGCGCACCGGCGTGTACATGTTGCAGGATGCGCTGCGCCTGCTGGCCCCGGCATCCGAGGCCCCGGCGGAGCGCGTGGAAGTGGCCAAGCGCCTGTGGAAGCACACGCCGGAGACCGCCTGGCTGCGCCGCAACCCCTGGATTGACGACCACATCAAGGGCGGGGATGCCGGGCTGTACGACCTGCTGCTGAACCCCCGCGACGTCGCCTTCACCGTGCCGGCCCTGGCCGCGCTGATCGAGGGCGCCGGGCTGCACCTGCGCTGCTTCGTCGAGCCCGGGCGCTACGACCCGGACCGCTATCTGCCCGACCCGCGCCTGCGCGCCCGCACCGCCGCCATGACGCCGGTGGAGCGCGCTGCGCTGGCCGAGGCCATCACCGGCAACATGGGCATCCACATCGCCTACTGCACATTGGGCGAGGCGGTGGAGCCGGCCTGGGACGACCCTGCTTCCATCCCCGTGTTGCGGGAGCTGGATGGGCCGACCCTGGCGCGGGGCATCCCCGCCGACGGCGTGCTGCGGGTGGCGTTCGACGACCTGCGCGTCGGCGTGCCGCTGCCGCGCCTGGCGGCGGCCATCCTCAGCCGGGTCGACGGCCAGCGCAGCATCGGCGCCATCGGGGCCGCCCTGGCCGCCAATGGCATTGCCCAGGACGTATTCCTCCGCGACTTCGCCGCGCTGCGCGGGGCGCTGGAACCCTTCAACCGGCTGCTGCTGGCCGCGCCGGCTTGAGCGGCCGGGCCGCCATCATCATCTTCGGCGCCGCCATCCGCCCGGATGGCGGGCCCAGCCTCACCCTGCGCCGCCGCGTCCAGGCCGCCGCCCGCTTCGGCGCCACGCTCGACAACCCGCTCTACATTCCTACCGGCGGCCAGGGAAAACATGGCGAACCGGAAGCGGTGGTCATGGCCCGGCTGCTGCAGGACCTTGGCGTCCCCGCGAGTTCGATCCGCCAGGAAGCCACGGCGACCGATACCCTGGAATCCGCTGTGGCCTGCGCCGCCATGCTCGCCGGGCACGAAGGTCCGGTCTGGGCCGCCAGCAGCGGTTACCACCTGCCACGCTGCGTCATGCTGCTGCGGCTGATGGGTCTGCCCGCCCGCGCCGCCCCGCCGCCGGAGGCCGCGATGGAATGGCGGGACCGTTGGTGGTGGCGCGCCCGCGAAGGCGCCGCCCTTCCGGTGGATGCGGCCCTGGGTCTGGCCGCGCGGTGGCGCCTGCGCGGGCGCTGATGCGGGGGCTTGGCGTTAGGGGAAGGCGGGGGAAGGAATTCCCCGGACCCCTTCTTTTTTTCTGCGAGTTTTGCGGCGGGCTGGGGCGGCGGGCCGTGGCGTTTGTGTACTTGCGAGCGCTGAATGACGGCTTCTGCCGGATGGCGACAGAACGGGCGTGGGAACTGCCGTAGAGGTGGAACGAGAGGGGAGCCACCTCCCTGGCATCCTCCTGGCACAATAGCAGCCTCCGGAGCCTCATTTCAGCTTCGTGATTCATTTAGAAATCGTTATATAACAATATAATAGTTGCTCATCTCAGCCCCTGCCTTGGCATCTGACAAAAGGGTTTCCAAAGGCCTCAGGCCTTTGGCGGGGAGAGTTTGAGAGGGGCAGCGCCCCTCTCAAGCCCCAGGCGGTACCTCACCTGGTATGGAGCACCCTCAAGGCATTGCTCTCACGCCAGAACTTCACAGGAAGGCATGGCATTCCCACCTCCTCCGACCTGTGCGCAACCCGGCTATTCCGTGGCGCGGTAATTCTGGACCTGGGGTCGTTTTGCTGTAGAAGCCTTTCAAACGCGCGGCATGTGGCTGCGCCTTTCGCCAGTTCGCGACGGCCCGGTGCCTGCACCCCTGCCATTCCCCTGGCCCCCCTTTTGCTTGAGACGCATGGTGCGCCGGACATTCCCCGCGCGCCTGGAGGATAGAATTTGAACGACGTCACGACCGAACCCTTGGCCCATCCGGCCGAGGCCGCCATCGCGGCCACAGGGCTTCGGGTCGAAGCGCGGGAAATGCCGCAACTGGTGCGGCTGGTTTCCCGCCGCATGCCGGCGGACCGCGATGTGGTGGCCGATGCGCTGTGCCAGGTCCGCCGCAAGGCCTGGACCGGCCGGCTGATGGACCTGGCCAACCGCTTCGGCGAGAGCTGGGTGCGCCGCGCCGATGCCGATGCCGCCGCCGGCCGCATGACCGATCCGGACGCGGACGACGAGGCGCTGCGCGATTCGCTGCGGCAGGTTGTCGGCTCCCGCATGCGTGGCGCCGGCGCGACGCCCGAGGCGGCACTGGAGGCGATGGCGGCCGAGCTGCTGGATGCCACCGGCCATGCCCTGCCCGCCGACCGGCATGCCACGCTGGCGCAGCAGGTGGCGCAGGCCCATGGGCTGGACCAGGGCGCCACGGCCGCCTTCGTGTCCACCGCCATCCGGGCCGAGGACCGGCGCCGCGGTGAGCTGCGCGCGGCCGAGCAGGCGTCCCGCGCCCGCAAGCGCGAGGAAGTGGCGCGGCTGCGCGCCTGGGAAAGGAGCCTGGTGGGCATCGAGGGCATCCCCGCCCTGCTGGGCTGCACGCCGCGCGAGGCGTTGCGCTGGGCTGGCGCCGGCCTGCTGCCGGTGGCCCGCAAGCAGCGCGAGCGTGGCGGTCGGGAGCGCTGGGAATTCGACCCGGCGGAGATCCTGCCGCTCAAGCGCGAATCGGCCGAATGGCGCCGTGCCGAGGTCGAATCGGCCGACCGCAAGGAATCGAGGCGGGAAGCCCCTTCCATCCGTGTCGGCAACGCGGCGGTGGCACGGGTGGCGGCACTGGACCGTTATGCCGCCCACTTCGCCACCGCGCGCGCCCTGAAGCGGCGCATCACGCTGGTGACGGGCCCGACCAACAGCGGCAAGAGCCACACGGCACTGGACCGGCTTGCCACCGCCGAGACCGGCTTCGCGCTCGCGCCCCTGCGGCTGCTGGCGCATGAGTTCCGCGATGCGCTGGCTTCGCGCGGCGTGCTGGCATCACTGGCCACGGGCGAGGAGCGCATCCACGTCCCCGGCAGCCGCCACCTGGCCGCGACGGTGGAGATGTGCCCGCTGCACAACCCCGTCGACGTCGCCATCATCGATGAGGCGCAGCTGCTGCACGACCGCGACCGCGGCGCTGCCTGGACCGCCGCCATCATGGGCGTGCCGGCGCGCGACGTGTTCGTTCTCGGCGCACCGGAATGCATCCCGATGGTGGAGCGCATCGCCACGCTGTGCGGCGATGACGTCGAGAAGATCTCGCTGGAGCGCAAAGGGCCGTTGCGCGCTGCCACCAACCCGGTGGGGCTGGGCGACCTGCGCCCGGGCGATGCGCTGATCGCCTTCTCCCGCCGCGATGTGCTGGACATGCGGGCGGAGCTGGTGCGGCGCGGGCGCCGCGTGGCGGTGATCTACGGCGCGCTCTCCCCCGAGGTGCGCCGGGCCGAGGCCGCGCGCTTCCGCAATGGCGAGGCCGATATCGTGGTGGCGACGGATGCCATCGGCATGGGGCTGAACCTGCCGATCCGCCGCGTCATCTTCACCACGCTGAAGAAGTTCGATGGCGAGGGCAGGCGGGACCTGAACGCGCAGGAGATCAAGCAGATCGGCGGCCGCGCCGGCCGCTACGGCAAGTTCGAGGAGGGCGTGGTGGCCGTGCTGGCCGGCGCCGGCAGCCCCGACTTCGTCCGCCACATGCTGAACGCGCCGCCGGCCCCGCCGGTGGAACTGCGGCCCCAGGTGCAGCCGGATGCCGATATCATCCAGGCCGTGGCGGCAGAGATTGGTTCGGACAGTCTGTTCGGCGTGCTGGCGCGCATCAAGCGTGCCGTGCTGCGGCTGGATGATCCGAACTACCGGCTGGCGGACATGACCCAGGCTCAGGCCATCGCCTCCGCCATCGATGGCGTCGGCATCCCGCTGATGGATCGCTGGACCTACGCCATGTGCCCGGTGGACGAGCGCGACAACGGCATCACCCGCCTGGCCCGCTGGGCGGTGGACCACGCCGCCGGCCGCCCCATCGTGCCGCCCTCCGCCGGGCGCCTGCCCGCGCCGGAACAGGCCAGTGGCGAGGAACTGCAGCGGGGCGAGAAGGTGCATAAGCGCCTCGTCGCCTGGCGCTGGCTGGCCTTGCGCTTCCCCCAGGCCTACCCGGACCTGGACCGCGCGGAAGCCGAGACGGCGCGCCTGGACCGCTGGATCGAGGACGTGTTGCGCCAGCAGCGGCGCGGCCGGACTGCCCTGGCCAGCTGAAGGGTCCGGCTCTTTAGGAAGGGGAGGCGAAGGCTGGGGAAAGAATTCCCCGGGCCCCTTCTTTTCTTTTTTCGAGTTTTGGTGGCGTGTCTGTTGAGATGTCCGCTGTTGTTTGGGCCGGCTAGTTCGCGCCGGAGGTCTGGGACCTCCGGCAACTGACGATTCAGCCCGTGCGGCCCATATTTGGAATCATCAAGCAGCGTCCGCCTTCACTTCGAGCGCGATGCCAAACGCGCAAAAAAAGAAGGGGTCTGGGGAATTCTTTCCCCGGCCTTCCCAACCGTCACGTACCGCGCCTCCCCCTCAGCCAGGCAGAGCGCTTTATGGATTGTCGCGACGCCGGACTGATCCGATAAAGAAATGGTTCAGTCCCGGAGAGCGCAGGTCATGCCCCACCCTTTGTCGAACGCCAAAGGCGGGCATCGTAGCTGGATCTTTGCTGTTATGACTGTGGTGGGGCTGTGGCTGCTGCCCTGGGTGGCGCAGGCGCAACCGGCGGCGGGGCGGGAACTGGTCGTCGGCACCCGCGCCGCGCCGCCTTTCGCGATGAAGAATGCCGAGGGGCAGTGGGAAGGCATCAGCATCGACCTCTGGCGCCATGTGGCCGAGCGGTTGAACCTGCGCTACCGGTTCGAGGAGCGGGATACGGTCGCCGCGCTGGTCGATGCCGTGTCCAACGGGCAGGTGGATGCGGCGGCGGCGGCGCTGACGGTCACCGCCGCGCGGCGGCAGGTCATGGATTTCACCCAGCCATTCTTCTCCACCGGGCTCGGCGTCGCGGTCGGCCGTGGCGGTGCCACCGCGTGGCTGCCGGTGTTGCGGACCTTCTTCTCCTTCGGTTTCTTGCAGGGCGTGCTGACGCTGCTGGCCATTGCGCTGCTGGTGGGCACGCTGATCTGGCTGTTCGAGCGCAAGCAGCACGAGGCCTATGGCGGCAACGCCATGCGCGGCTTCGTCGCCGGCGTATGGTGGTCCGCCGTGGCGATGACGCAGGCCGGCGCGGCGCAGGATGGACCGCGCACGCTGCCTGGCCGCATCCTGGCGGTGGTGTGGATGATCGCGTCCGTCGTCACCATCGCGGTGTTCATCGCCGGCATCACCTCGGCGCTGACGACGCAGCGGATGCAGGGCGTGGTGCGCACGGCGAACGACCTGCGCAGCATCCGCGTCGGCGCGGTAGCGGGCTCTTCCACGGTGGAATATCTCGGCATGCAGCGCATCGGCTTCCAACCGTACAACCTGCCGGCGGATGGCCTGCGCGCGCTGAAGGCCGGGCAGATCGACGCCTTCGTCTACGACCGCCCGTTGCTGGCCTGGACGGTGCAACAGGATTTCCCGGAACTGGAAGTGCTGCCCATCACGCTGGACAACCAGAACTACGCCATCGCCCTGCCGTTGGAGAACACTATCCGCGTGGCGCTGGATGTCACACTGCTGGCGACGCTCCGTAGCGAATGGTGGCAGCAGACGCGGTTTCGCTACCTGGGGCGCGATGCCTCGAACTGAAGGGGAAGGCTGGGGGAAAGCATTTCCCCAGACCCCCATCTTTTTTCTGGGAGTTTGGGGGGCGTCGTGGGCGGGGGGCGCCGGCAAAACCGGGGTCAGCAGCCTGCGGCGCATCCAGGCAAGCATCTCCGGGCTGAGAATAAGGCCCGGAAACATTCAAAAAAAACGGGCTACACGAGCTGAACTCTTAGCCGCCGGAGGTCCTTGACCTCCGGCGCACCTGCCCCGCTTCAGATCAGACAAAACCCCTCAATAGCCACGCCAGCAAACACTCGAAGAAAAGAAAGAAGCGGCCTGGGGAATTCCTTCCCCGGCCTTCTTCCCGCGGCCAGGACAGGCCGACGGTAAAGTCCCCGCTGATGCCTTACGCTGCTTCCAGCTTTTCCTGCAGGGAGAGCCATTCCTCTTCCAGCAGGGCGACCTGCTTGATCAGGAAGCCGTGCTTCTGCGTTACCTTGGCGATGTCGGACGCCTTGAAGCGCGCATGGGTGGCGGGGTCCGACAGCTTCTTGGCGATCAGCTCCGCTTCCCGCTGCATGCGGGCCATGTCGGTCTCGATCTGCGTGACGCGTTCGCGGATCGGCGCCAGGGCGGCCTTGCTGGCGGCACGGGCTTCGGCGCGCTCCTTGCGCTCGTCGCGCGGGCGTTCCTTGGCGGGGGCGTTGGCCTGCTTGGCGGCGCGGGTGCGGTCCGCCAGGTAGCCACGGTAGTCGTCCAGGTCGCCATCGAAGCTGGTAACCTTGCCGTCGCCCACCAGCCACAGCTTGTCCGCCGCCAGCTCCACCAGATGCGGGTCGTGGGTGATGAGGATGACGGCGCCACGGTAATCTGCCAGCGCGCGCACCAGGGCCTCGCGCGCGTCGATGTCCAGGTGGTTCGTCGGCTCATCGAGGATCAGCAGTTGCGGTGCTTCGCGCGTGCAGAGCGCCAGCAGCAGCCGCCCCTTCTCCCCGCCGGAGAGGGAGGAGATGGTGGTGGTCGCGCGCTCCACATCCAGGCCGAAGCGGGCCAGCTGGGCGCGGCACTGGGTTTCGGTCGCCTTGTTGCTCAGGGCTGCCTGCATGTGGGTCAGCGGCGTGCCGCTCAGGTCCAGCTCATCGGTCTGGTGCTGGGCGAAGTAGCCGACCTTCAGGCGCGGCGCGCGGTGGATGCTGCCGCGCTGCGGCTCCAGCCGCCCGGCCAGCAGCTTGGCTAGCGTGGACTTGCCGTTGCCGTTGGCGCCGAGCAGGGCGATGCGGTCTTCCTGATCCAGCCGCAGGTCCAGGTTGCCGAGGATGGTGCGGCCGTCATAGCCCACATCCGCCTTCGCCAGCGCCAGGATGGGCGGAGAAAGCTCCGCCGGCTCGGGGAAGGAGAAGCGGGTGACGTGGTCTTCCACCACCGATTCGATCTGCGGCAGCTTCTCCAGCGCCTTGATGCGGGACTGCGCCTGGCGGGCCTTGCTGGCCTGCGCCTTGAAGCGGTCCACGAAGGCCTGCATGTGCGCGCGCTGGGCGGAGATCTTGACGTTGGCGGCCTGCTGCTGGGCCGCGCGTTCCGTCCGAACCCGCACGAAATTGTCATAGGCGCCCGGGTAGAGGGTGATCTTCTGCTGGTCCAGATGCGCGATGGCATCCACGCCGCGTTCCAGCAGCCCGCGATCGTGGCTGACCACCAGCGCGGCGCCGGAGAAGCGGGCCAGCCAGCCTTCCAGCCAGATGGTGGCCTCGAGGTCGAGGTGGTTGGTCGGCTCATCCAGCAGCAGGATGTCGGGTTCCAGGAACAGCGCGGAGGCCAGCGCCACGCGCATGCGCCAGCCACCCGAATACTCGCTGACCGGCCGCTGCTGCGCGGCGGCATCGAAGCCGAGGCCGGAGAGCACGATGGCGGCCCGGGCCGGCGCGCTGTCCGCTTGGATGGCGATCAGCCGCTCGTGGATCTCGGCCAGACGGGCGCCGTCATGCGTCGTCTCCATCTCGGCCATCAGGCTGGCGCGCTCGGTATCGGCGGCCAGGACGGTGTCGAGCAGGCTGGTCGGGCCGCCCGGGGCTTCCTGCGCCACATGGGTCATGCGCGCGCGCGCGGCCAGGCGGATCTCTCCGCCATCGGGCTGCAGCTGGCCGGTGATGGCGCGCAGCAGGGTGGACTTGCCGGCACCGTTGCGGCCGACCAGGCCGATCTTGCGGCCAGGGTCCACCATCAGGTCGGCGCCTTCCAGCAGGGGGCGGCCGGCGATGCGGATGGTCAGGTCACGGATAGCGAGGACGGTCATGCGGCAGCGTTTAGAACATATTGTGCAGTTGCGGAAACGCTTCATGTTGCAGGAGCGTGCCGGGGACGCCGGTCTGCCCTGCGCCTTGGTCCAGGCCGATCGTACGGGCGCGCGTGCGGGCCGGGCGTGCTAGGGCTATGACGGTTTGATCGCAGCCTGACGGACACCACCCCTGCATATCCCGACGCCCCCGCAGAAGCCCGCACCGTCCTCGGCCCGTCCGCCGCGGCCGGCCTCGCCGCTGCGCCGGCGGCGGTTGTGGTGGTGGATCGGCGGTTCCGCCGTGTTGCACGCCATCCTGGTGGCGTTGCTGCTCTGGACGATGCCGCAGAAGCAGCTGGGCGAGCCGGCGGGGCCCAGCACGGAAGTGCCGGTGGTGTTCGAGACCAGCGGCGCCGCGCCATCGCTGCCGGACCCGCAACCGATGGAGAGCGCCCCCGGCGACCCGGACCCGGCGCCGCCGCTGCCCGAGATGCCGGACGCACCGCCGACGCCCGGCCCGCCCGGGCCGACGCCGGCACCCACGCCGCTGCCGCCGATGCCCGCGCCCCCCGTGCCGGCACCGCCCGTACCTGCGCCGCCCGTACCTGCGACGCCCGCACCGCCGCCGCCCGCCGCGGTGCCCGAGACCACCCCACCGCAGCCGGACCCGCCCGCGCCTGCCTTGCGGGAGGTGCCGCCACCGGCCGAGACGCCGCCGGTGACGCCACCGCGCCCGGCCGAGCCCACGCCCGAGCCGCCCCCGCCCTCCGACACGGCCGAGCTGGTCTTGCCGCCGCCGCCACCCCCGCCGCCGCCGCAGCCGGACCAGGCCCCGCGCGCCGCGCCGCCGCGGCCGCGCTCACCCTTCCCGGGGACGCTGGACCTCAGCCGGCAGCCGCCGATGGCCCTGGCGCCGCCGCCGCCGCGTGGCGGGGTACCGCGCCAGTCCCTGCCGCCGGGGGCGTTGGACCTCAGCATGGGGCGGGTGCCGCAGCAGCGCAGCGTGCCGGCCGATCCGAATTCCAGCACCAGTGCAACCTATATTGACGGTAGCCGGCCGAGCGGCAGCTGGGCTGGCGCGTTCAACAGCTGGGCGCAGAGGCATATCTACTTTCCGCCTGAAGCCGCGCGTAACGGCGAGGACGGTATGGTTACGCTTGAAGTCGTGATCGAACGCAGCGGCCGGGTTCGGTCGGTGACATTGAAGGGCCGCTCCGGCTCTCGCCTATTGGATCTCGGTGCCCAGTCGGTATTTCGAAACCAGTTCGTCCCGCCATTCACACCGGATATGCAAGGTGAAACGACCACGCTGGAAGTACGGATGCGCTATATTATCGTCTACCGCTAAAGACGAAAACGGTCCGTCGCTGCCACCAGCGCGCCCGCCATGCCGGGATCGTCCCGGCTATGGCCGGCGGCGCCCAGCACCACCAGTTCGCTGCCCGGCCAGGCTTTTGCCAACTCCCACGCCGTGGCCAGCGGACTGCCGAGATCCAGCCGTCCGTGGATCAGCACGCCGGGAATGCCAGCCAGCCGGCCCGCCTCTCGTAGCAGTGCGCCATCCTCCAGCCAGGCGGCATGGCGCCAGTAATGCGTGACCAGCCGGGCGAAACCGTAGCGGAAGCTGGCATCCTGCCAGCGCGCGCTGGGCGTGTGGCCGGGAAGGGTGTCGAGCAACGCCATTTCCCAGTTGCACCAGTCCCGAGCGGCTGCCTCGCGGATGGATGGATCCGCGCTTTCCAGCAGGCGCGCATAAACGTCGGGCAGCGTGCCATCCGGCGCATTGAGCAGCGCGCCATCCGACGCACCGGCACGGAAGGCATCCCAGGCTTCGGGCAGCAGGCGGCGCACGCCATGAGTGATCCAGTCGATCTCGGCGCGGGAGGTGGCGGCAATGGCATGCAGCACCATCTCGCTCACCCGGTGCGGGTGTTGTTGCGCGTAGGCCAAGGCCAGCGTGCAACCCCAGGAGCCGCCGAGCACCAGCCAGCGTGGGATGCCGAGATGCGCGCGCAGCGCCTCGATGTCCGCCAGCAGATGCGCCGTGGTGTTGGTGGAAAGACTGGTGGCCGGATCGCGCGCCGAGGGCGTGCTGCGGCCGCACTGGCGCTGGTCCAGCAAGACGATGCGATAGGCAGCGGGGTCGAAATACCGGCGGTGCGTGGGGCCGCAGCCGGAGCCGGGACCGCCATGCAGCACCAGGGCCGGCTTGCCCCGCGGATTGCCGCAGCATTCCCAGTAGACCCTGTTCCCGTCACCCGGTTCCAGCCATCCATGGGCGTAGGGTTCAATCGGCGGATACATGCCCGCCCCCGTGCGGCAAACTCGCAGAAAAAAGAAGGGGGCTCGGGGGAATTTCTTCCCCCGACCTTTCCCTATCAGGCGGCGACAAGCGCCTTCATCGGCGCATAGATGCCTGGCAGCAGCCCCAGGTCATGCACCTGCATGCCGGCGGGCTCCACCAGGCGGTACTCATGCCGGCCATCCTCGTGCAGCAGGTGCTCCACGTAGCCGACTGGCTTGCGGCTGCCCGGGGCGGCATGCTGCCAGGTGTCGCCAACGATGAAGGCGGCGGCGGGCGCCCAGATCTGCCGCAGCCCTTCCACCACGCCACGGTCCCGCCACTGGTGCACATGGCCGGAGGCGACGAAGCGCAGCGGGTGGGCGGCGAACAGGTCCAGCATCCGCCGGCGCGGCGTGGGCTGCACGGACCAGTAGGTGATGACCTCCTCGGCCATCGTTTCCTCGCAGAGCGGCTTGTGCAGGAACACGCCGATGGCGCGGTCCCCCGCGCTGGCCAGGGCGTCCTCCAGCACCGCGAACTGCTCTTCCACGTCCGGCAGGGCGGTGGTGGTGATCAGCGTATCCAGGCCGATCAGCCGCCAGCCGGGCACGTCCCGCACGAAATGGTCGTCGCCGAAGGCGTGCTGCCAACGGGCGAGGCGCTGCGCATCCGCCGGGGTGGCGCCGAGGCCGGGGTCATTGCCGACATCGTGGTTGCCGGGAATGGCCAGCCAGGGCAGGCCCAGCGCGTCCATCTTCTGGCGCGCGAAGAGCAGGTCGTCGATCGCCAGCTCCCCATGCGCCGAGATGTCGCCGGTATGCACCACCAGGTCCGGTGCCTGGGCGCGCAGATGCGCGGCCAGCACGTCGAAATTAGCGGTGAAGCCGTCATGCTGTTCCGACAGGTGGGTGTCGGTGATCTGTGCGACGCGGAACACCATGGCTCAGCTCCGGCGCGGCAGCAGGCGGCGGATTTCGCCGGCCATGTCGGGCAGAACCTGTTCCGGCGTCGCCTTGCCTTCGACGATGCGGGCCAGGTTGTCCACCATGGTCTGCGTCACGCGCACGCTGTTGCTGCCGGGGAAGGCGTACCAGGGGATGCTGATCGGGATCTGCTTCACCGAGGCCACGAAGAGCGGGTTCTCGCGGTAGAAGGCGCCGAGATACTGCGGGTCGTCGATGGCGATCTGGTTGCAGGGCAGGTAGCCGCTGGCCTTCACCATCATCGCCTGGCCCTCGGGGCCGGTGGAATAGCGCAGGAACTTCATCGCCGCGGCGCGGCGGGCGGGGTCCTTCGCCGTCAGCATGCCGGCGGCGCCGCCGGTCGGCAGGCGGCCATTCTGCGCGTCGATGACCGGCATGCCGGTGGTGCGCAGGACAAAATTGTTGCCGACGGCGGCGGCGGTGCCGCGCACCAGCGCCGTGGTCTGGAACAGCATGCCGATCTTGCCGGCGGCGAAGGCCTGGCGGGCGGCGACGGCGGTCATGTTCGGCATGCCGGCCTGCTTCACCATCCGCTCCAACAGCTTCAGGGAGGCCATGCCCTCGGCGCCGGCGAAGGCGACGTCGGTCTCGTCCGCGTTCAGCATGCGGCCACCATGGCCGAACAGCAGGGCGGAGAACATCCAGTCGTCACCGTTCCAGGTGAACCACATGCCGTCCGTGCCATCACCCAGCGCGTCGATCCTGGCGGCCAGCGCCAGCACGCCGTCCCAGTCCTTGGGGAAGTTGTCCGGGTCGCCGCCGGCGCGCTTCACCAGGTCCGCGTTGTAGTAGCAGATGGGGTTAGAGGCGGCGTAGGCCAGGCCCGCCTGCATGCCACCGAAATGCGCCAGGTTCAGCAGGTTTTCCGAATAGCCCAGCGTGGCCGGATCGGCGGCTTCTGCCTTCAGCAGCGGCGTCAGGTCCTGAGCGATGCCCCGCTCCGCGAACACGCGCAGGCGATTGAAACCCTGGTAGGAGAGGTCGGGCAACTGGTTCGTCGCCGACTGGCGGAGGAGGAGCTGGGCGCCTTCCTCGTAATTCGGCGTGGTGACGAAATTGACGCGGATATCCGGTTCCTGCTTGTTGAAGCCGGCCAGGATGGCGTCGTAGCTCTCCTTGTAGATGTTCGGCTGGGCGTAATGCACCGTGATGGCGGTGGCACTTTGCGCGCGCGCGATGGCGGGCAGGGCGAGGGCGGCAGGCAGCGCCAGGGCGGCGCGGCGGGACAGGACGGTCATAGGATCAACCCTTGAGGCCGGTGGTGGCGATGCCTTCGACGAAGCGCCGTTGCGCCAGCAGGAAGGCAATGACGAGAGGGGCCGTCATGATGACGGCGGCGGCCATCAGCGCACCGAAATCGTCGCCCGCCTCGGCCGAGCGGAAATACATCACGCCGAGGGCGGGCGTCGCGTAGTCCTGGCCATTGACCACGATCAACGGCCAGAACAGGTCGTTCCAGTGCGCGACGACGGAGAAGATGGAAAAGGCGGTGGCGGCGGGCCAGGCATTGGGCAGCACGACGCGCCAGACAATGGCCATTTCCGAGAACCCGTCCAGCCGCGCGGCGTGGATCAGGTCATCCGGCAGCGACTTGAAGAATTGCCGGAACAGGAAGATGGCGAAGACGGAAATGGTGAAGGGCGCGATCAGCGCGGTGTAGCTGTTCAACAGCCCCAGCTGGCTGAAGGCGACATAGAGCGGCAGCGCCTGCACATGCGGCGGCACCAGCAGCCCCAGCATCACTGCACCGAAGACGAACTCCTTGCCCGGAAAACGAAGCTTTGCCAGTGCGTAGCCGGCGGGCACGGCGAACAGCAGCTGGAAGAACAGGATGCCGCCGCAGACGACAAGACCATTCCACAGATAGAGCCCGACCGGGATACGGGCAAAAACCTTGCCGTAGTTCTCGATGGCATGGAAACGTTCCGGAAGCAGCGTGAGCGATGCGCGGAAAATCTCGTCCAGCGGCTTCATGCTGGCGGCGACCATCCAGATATACGGCATCAGCATGATCAGCCCGGCCAGCGCCAGCAACAGCAGGCGGGGCGTGTCCCGGTACAACGGTGTCGCGCGCTCAGCCATAATGCACCCGCTTGTCGAGGACTTTTGTCTGTAGCCACATCATGGCAAGGACGATGGCGAGGAAGACGAGCGTGATGGCGGCCGAGTAGCCAAGGCGGAAATACGTAAAACCTTCCTCGTACATCGTGTAGAGCAGCACCTGGGACGCCTTGTTCGGCCCGCCCTGGGTCAGCACCGCCACGGTATCGAACACCCGCACGGCGCGGATCATGGTGATGGTCAGCACGAACAGCGTGGTCGGCCCCAGCATCGGCCAGGTGACCAGCCGGAAGCGCTGCCAGGCATGGCGGGCGCCATCTACCTCGGCGGCGGCGTACAGCTCGCGCGGAATGGCCGTCAGCCCGGCCAGGAACAGCACGAGATTAAAACCAAGGTTTTCCCAGATACCGATGGCGGCGAGGGACAGCAGCACGGTGGAACTTGAAGAAAGCCATTCCGGCGCGCCCAGCCCGGCCACCCGCAGCATGGCGTTCAGCGGCCCGATACTGGGATGCAGCAGGTACTGCCAGGCCGCGGCCATCGCCACGGTCAGCGACACCACCGGCAGGAAGAACACCGCGCGGAAGAAGGTGCGGCCGCGCGTGCCGGCCTCGATCAGCAGCGCCAGCGCCAGCGCGCCGGCGATGGAACCCGGCGTCACCAGCCCGACATAGATGATGGTGTTGCGCAGCGAGGTCATGAAGCCACGGTCGCTGAGCATCTCGGCGAAGTTGTCGAGGCCGATCCAGGCGAAGCCAGTCGCGCCCAGCTCGAAATCGGTGAAGGCGAGGGCGATGGTGGCCAGCGTCGGCAGCAGCAGCATCAGCAGGTAGGCAATGATTGCGGGGGCGGAGAGCAGCCACGCCGTCGCCGTCTCGCCCAGCGCCAGCCGGGCCGGGCGGGGCAGCGCCTGGGTCAGGGCGGCGTCAGACAAAGGCCGCCTCGCCCGATAACGCACTGACGCCGACGCGGCGGCCCTCGGGGCCGAACAGCAGCGCGCGGGTGGTGTCGAACTGCAGGTGGAAGGCAGCGCCGGGGGCGGGCAGCTCGGCCCGTGCCTCGGGCGGCAGGCGCAGCACCAGCTTGGTGCGGGTCGCCTCGTGCCGGGCGTGCAGCAGCAGGCTCTCGCCCAGGAACTCCACCGCCTCGGCCACCGCGGGCAGGCCGGTGCCGGCGGGCACCAGGTCCTCCGGCCGGATCGCCAGGGTCAGCGGGCCAGGGCGGGCGCCCCAGAGCCCGACCGGGTGCCCCGCCACGCGCACCATGCCGTCCGCGCCGGTCTCGGCGGGTAGCGTGTTGATGCGGGGGGAGCCGATGAACGTGGCGACCCGCAGATCCTGCGGGTCGGCGTAGATGGCCTCGGGCGTCGCCACCTGCAGCAACTCGCCGCCCTGCATCACCGCCACGCGGTCCGCCATGGTCAGCGCTTCCGACTGGTCGTGGGTGACGTAGAGGGTGGCGGCGCCGGATTGGCGGTGGATGTCGACGATCTCGCGCCGCGTCTGCACCCGCAGGCTGGCATCGAGGTTGGAGAGCGGCTCGTCCATCAGGAAGGCCTTGGGGCGGCGGACGATGGCGCGTGCCAGCGCCACGCGCTGCCGCTGGCCACCGGAGAGCTGCGCCGGCCGCCGGTCCAGCAGCGCGCGCAGGCCCAGCGCCTCGGCGGCGCGGCGGACATCCTGCTCCATCAGGTGGTTGGCATCGGCGGCGCCGGGCAGCAGCCCGCCGATGGCCGGCAGACGTTGCCAGGCATTCAGGCGCCGCAGCGCCAGTGGCACGCGGATATTCTCGGCCACCGTCAGGTGCGGGTAGAGGGCGTAGGACTGGAACACCATCGCGACGTCCCGATCCCCCGGCCGCAGGCGGGTGACGTCCCGCCCGCCGATGTCGATGGCGCCGCCATCGGCCTGCTCGATACCGGCGACGATTCGCATCAGGGTGGTCTTGCCGCAGCCGGAGGGGCCGACCAACGCCACGAATTCACCCGCCGCGACGTCGAGCGAGACGCCGCGAAGGACCTGGGTGCTGCCAAAACGTTTCGTGACTGACTGGATGCGGATACCCGCCAAGACCGTGCCCCTCGTGCTGATGGGGCGGCCAATAGCGGCCGGGGATGACAGGTTGGTGCGCGTTTCGTGAAGCTTTTATGCAGTTCCGGGCGTTGAGCCGGTCACAAACTGCAGCCCCCCCGCTTGACCTGGGCACCGCGCCTGTGCCTCTGCTGCGCCCATTATCCGAGTTGGAGATTTCCTTTGAGCGATCAAACCCGCCCGATGAGCCGTCAGGACCTGATCGACGCCGTTGCCGCCGCCACCAGCCTGCCGAAGACGCAGGCCGATGCGGCGCTGAAGGCCGTCCTGGCCTCGCTGAGCGACGCGCTGGGCGAAGGCCGTGAGGTCCGTCTGGCCGGCTTCGGCAGCTTCGCTGTCAGCGAGCGCGCCGCCCGCAAGGGCCGCAACCCCGCCACCGGCGAGGAAGTGGACATCGCGGCCAGCAAGTCCGTGAAGTTCAAGCCCGCCAAGGACCTCAAGACCCGTCTGGGCTGAGCGTCCGCCCGGCCGGGACCTTCGGGGCCCGGCCACGTGCCCGGATGCGCGACCGTCGATGGCAGTCTGCCGGAGACAGGATCGCGCGGTCCGGGACGGCCAAAGGCCGGTTGCCGCGCTCGTGGCGGCCGGACCCTGGTGGCGCAGACAGAAAGAAGGCTCCGGGAGCGATCCCGGAGCCTTCCTTTTTTGCAC
>Ga0308171_1001967_pt1 | contig 23806 bp, 23 predicted proteins | sample PhyGR1_FD_202135 | JGI IMG/M metagenome (GOLD analysis project Ga0308171, IMG submission 202135) | Phyllosphere microbial communities from UC Gill Tract Community Farm, Albany, California, United States - DLSLSG.R1 | ecosystem: Host-associated > Plants > Phyllosphere > Unclassified | place: USA...
CTTACGGAACTATTTATATTATTTAGATGATTAGTCTGTGATCTCAGTAACCTGACCTGCACCTACTGTTCTACCTCCTTCTCTGATCGCAAATCTAAGACCTACGTTAAGAGCGATTGGTTGCAACAATTCTACAGTAATAGTTAAGTTATCTCCAGGCATTACCATTTCTACACCTTCTGGCAAGAAGATCTCACCTGTAACGTCAGTTGTTCTAACGTAGAACTGAGGTCTGTATTTATTGTGGAATGGCGTGTGACGTCCACCTTCTTCTTTAGAAAGGATATAAACCTCAGCTTTGAAGCTTTTGTGTGGTTTAACAGAATCTTTCTTAGCGATAACCATACCTCTCTTGATGTCAGTTTTTTCAATACCTCTCAACAATAGACCTACGTTATCTCCAGCTTCACCTCTATCAAGGATCTTTCTGAACATCTCAACACCAGTGATAGTAGAAGTCAATTTCTCATCACCCATACCTACGATATCAACAGGATCTCCTGTGTTGATAACTCCAGACTCGATTCTACCAGTTGCAACAGTACCTCTACCTGTAATAGAGAATACGTCTTCGATTGGCATCAAGAATGGTTTATCTTGATCTCTAACTGGAAGTTCGATCCAAGTATCAACAGCATCCATCAATTCTTCGATTTTACCTACCCATTTAGCATCTCCATTCAATCCTCCTAAAGCAGAACCTTGGATGATTGGAGCGTTGTCTCCGTCATATTCGTAAGAAGATAAAAGATCTCTGATCTCTAACTCTACTAATTCTAATAATTCTTCATCGTCAACCATATCTACTTTGTTCATGAAAACAAGTACGTTAGGTACGTTTACCTGACGACAAAGCAAGATGTGCTCTCTAGTTTGAGGCATTGGTCCGTCAGTAGCAGCTACTACTAGGATAGCTCCATCCATTTGAGCAGCACCTGTAACCATGTTCTTTACGTAATCCGCGTGACCTGGACAGTCAACGTGAGCGTAGTGTCTGTTAGCAGTTTCGTACTCGATGTGAGCAGTATTGATAGTGATACCTCTTTCTTTTTCTTCTGGTGCAGAATCGATAGAAGAGAAATCTCTTGCTGTTCCGAATCCTTTATCAGATAACACTTTACTGATTGCAGCTGTAAGTGTAGTTTTACCATGGTCAACGTGACCAATAGTACCAATGTTCAAGTGGGGTTTGTTACGATTAAACGTTTCCTTTGCCATGATTTAATATTTATTTATTAATTATTTATTTTTTTCGGTTTGCAAATATAACGATTTTTTGAATATCAAAAATATTTTTATTAAAAATTTCGATATTCAAATTCAAAAACCACAAACCAAATAATTTTTGTCTTTTGACGTGGCAAATTTACATAAAAAAATCAATTAAAAAAAGTGGATTAAATCCAACATCAGTTTTATCTCGTATCTGCTTATTGAAACTCTAAAAAAAATAAGCTTTATGAAAAAATTATTCAACCTTTGTCTGGCAACTTTTGCCATTGTGTCGGTAATCTCTTGTGATAATGATGATACGATCACCGGAATGCCGGAAGAACCAACAGTAACTGTAGGACCAAATCAACTGGCTTACGGACTTACAGAAAACAATGAACTTGTAGCTTTCAACGCAAACAATCCAGCAATGTTCAGTTCAAAAACCGCTATTTCAGGAATTGCGGCAGGAGAAAAATTATTAAGTATTGATTTTCGACCAGCTACTGGAGAACTTTACGCTCTTTCAAATGCCAGTAAGTTTTACATCATCAATACCGCAACAGCAACTTCCAGAGCTGTTAGCACAACAGCTTTTACGCCAGCAATCGCAGGAACAACAGCTTCAATTGATTTTAATCCAACTGTTGACAGAATCAGATTGGTCACAAATACGGGACAAAACCTCCGCCTCAATCCCGAAACCGGCTCCGTTGCGGCAACTGACACAAGCATCGCAACAACAGCTTCAATCGCAGGAATCGCGTACACAAATAGTAAATCAGGGGCAGCATCTACAATATTGTATGACCTTGATATGACTTCAGGGAAATTATTCAAACAAGATCCGCCAAATAATGGCACTTTGGTAGAGGTTGGAAGTTTAGGAATCACTTTTACTGGTCAAGCAGCATTTGATATTAATCCAGATAACAGTATAGCATTGATCGCAGCCACAAAAGATTCTAAAAACAATCTTTACACATTGGATCTCTCAAACGGTAAAACAACCAACATTGGAACTTTGTCGCAGAAAGTTATCGACCTCGCTATTCCAACAGACGCTGTTGCGTATGCCGTAGATGCTTCGAACACACTTCAGATCTTTAACCCGAACAAACCGGAACCAGTTTCAAAAGCAATCACTGGATTGCAAAATGGAGAAGGAATCTTAGGGATCGATTTTAGACCTTTGAACGGACAACTTTATGCTTTGGGAAGCTCCAGCAGAATCTATACTATCAACTTGGGAACAGGAGCAGCAACTCAAGTTGGATCAGGAACACTTGCCACACCACTTATCGGAACCGAGTTTGGTTTTGATTTCAATCCAACAGTTGATAAAATAAGAGTCGTGAGTGATACTGGCCAAAATCTGAGATTAAATCCAATTGATGGTGCTGTTACAGCAGTGGATGGCATCATAAATCCAGGAACACCAACGTTGAGCTCTGCCGCTTACACCGACAACTTCGCTGGCGCTACAACCACATCGTTATTTGTGATCGACCACAATACCGACAAATTATACCTTCAAAATCCACCGAATGCTGGAACAGTGGTAGAAAGAGGTGCTCTGGGAATCAATATTACCTCGAACAATGGATTTGACATCGGGAGTAAAAGCCAGAAAGCTTATCTTGTAGCCACCGTGGGAACTGAAACTAAGATCTACACTGTAAACACTACGAATGGAGCTGCGACCGCTGTTTCAAACTATCCAAATATGGTAAAAGGATTTACCGTAGGATTAGGATTCTAAAAATAACCTTAAATATTCATAAAGAAGCCCAGAATAGAAATCTATTCTGGGCTTCTTATTTTAACAACAGTTTTAATTTAAACATAAAAAATCCCGAACGAATCCGGGACCTTCTGAGCCAACTACGGGATTTGAACCCGTGACCTCTTCCTTACCAAGGAAGCACTCTACCCCTGAGCTAAGTCGGCCTAAAAAAAAATCACATTCCGTAAGGTTTGTGATTTTGAGCGAAAGACGGGGGTCGAACCCGCGACATTCAGCTTGGAAGGCTGACGCTCTACCAACTGAGCTACTTTCGCATTTTGTTTCCAAAAAGGTTGGTTAACGGTGTGCAAATTTAAAAATAAATCTTAGAACCTGCAAATAATATTTTTATAAAAAAGTGGGGAGAGCAGGATTCGAACCTACGTAGCCGAAGCAGCTGAGTTACAGTCAGCCCCATTTGACCGCTCTGGTATCTCCCCAAAATTTTTCTATAAATGAGCCTCCAGAGGGACTCGAACCCACGACCTGCTGATTACAAATCAGCTGCTCTAGCCAACTGAGCTATGGAGGCATTTATTTTTTTTAATAAAGATCGTTAATCTTGCGCTTAGGTTACTTCCTTTTTGCGAGTGCAAATATGAGACTTTTTTATTTAAACCTGCAAATATTTTTTTAAAAAAATTTGATTTTTTTTTGACTTAATCCAAAGACTCAGTTCAAAAAAAATAGGTTTCAAATTAAAGATCATATTTCTGCAATTGGGTTGCTTCCTTTTTGCGAGTGCAAATATGAGACTCTTTTTTGAAACCTACAAATGTTTTTTTACAAAAAAAACGTATTTTTTTCTAAGCTAATTCTTTTTTCTTGATTAACAGTTTCTTAGCGGTATCAACAGATTCGTCTAAACTTTCCTCAAAAGTAGCACAAGTCTTTTTTACGACGATATCATCACCTGGAACTTTGATAACGAGCTCGGTCGTCTTATTTAACTTTTCAGTAGTATTTTCAACTTTAAGATAAACCGTAGCCTCAACAATTTTGTCATAAAAGGTCTCAAGCTTAGCTAATTTTTTTTCAATTCTTTCTTTTAATGGTTCATGCGGTGTAACACCTGCAGTCTGAATTGTAATCTTCATAACGTCTGTTTTAAATGGTTAAACAATAAAAATGTAAAAATCATTCCATCTTATCTATTTTATAAAATTTATTTTTTCTCTCTTGGATGTGCGTTCTTGTAAACCTCTTTCAGCTTCTCAATATTCGCGCTGGTATAAACTTGTGTACTTGCCAAACTGGAGTGTCCCATCAATTTTTGAACCTTTGATATCTCTGCACCTTCGTTCAGAATGTGTGTAGCAAACGTATGCCTTAAAATGTGTGGACTCCTTTTCTGCTTGGAAGTAACATTACTAAAGTACCTATTAACCACTACATAGACAAATTTTTCGCCCAGTTTTTTTCCTTTTTTATTAATGAAAAAATATTGTTGGTTGTCGGAATCCGGAAGTCTCGTAGCAAGATAGGTTTGATAATCAGAAAGCAATTCGTCTGCAATTGGGATGATTCTGGCCTTGTTTCCTTTCCCAATGACCAAAATCTCTTTTTTTGAGAAATCGACGTTATTGAGCAACAGGTTGCAGAGTTCGGCCTTTCTGATTCCTGTTTGGTAAAGTGTTTCTATGATGAGTTTCTCCAGAAGCGTCATTTGTCCCTTCTCCTCTATTTCTGTCTTCATCGTATCCATTTCTTCCACAGAGAACGGAATGCGCTTTTCTGCGTAGAATTTGAGCGAATCTATGGTTTCCATTGGCGAGACCTTGATCTCCTCCAAACGGAGCATAAACATATAAAAACTGCGGAGCGATGATAGTTTCCTATTGATGCTTCTTTTACTTAGCCCAGAAGTACTAAGTTCAACGATAAAGTTCTTGATCACTTTTTTGTGAACACGAACCACATCCGCCGTTGCTTCGGTCTTCAAAACGAAAGCTGAAAAATCCGAAAGGTCTTTTTTGTAATTGGTAAGTGTGTGAGGCGAATATCTTTTTTCTACCGCAATGTAATCCAGGAATCTTTCTATCATAGGTCTATAAATGCAAAATCACTTCCAAATATAGAAATTTGAAAGTGATTTTTCTTATGTTTTGCAAAAAAGAACTTAAGCTTGTTCTTCGATGCTTGCGTTTCTTTGTTTGTAAGCTGCTTTAAGTTTTGATTGTCTCAAAGTTACAGAAGGCTTGATAAATTGTTGTCTTGATCTAAGTTCTCTTACAACTCTTGTTTTATCAAATTTTCTCTTGTACTTTTTTAAAGCTCTGTCGATAGACTCTCCGTCTTTTACTGGAATTATTAACATATATTACATCTCATTTTGGATTGCAAAAATAGGAATTATTTATTAATTCGCAAATTTTTGTAGCGTTATTTTTAAAATTATCAAGAAGTTTTTTCATCTAAATATTTTTAACGCAAAGACCGCTAAGATTTTTTGACATTATTGAAAATATTTTAAGGTTCACAAACACGTAAAACTCATCAAAGAAATCCAATCAAATAAAATTGGATTTTTATACTTGATGTTGATTGGAAGACAAACCTATAGCCCCGATTGCAGTGGAAATCCTTTTTTGCGTTTTGTCAGGTTCAACTTAAGGGAAATCGTTATGCAAAAAAGATTGCAACGGAAAGCGGAAAATAGCTCCAAATAAGAAATTTAAAAAAGCTATTCGACTTCCGTCAAACAGCTACTAAAATAGTTTATAAAATAAAAACTCCCGAATGAATCCGGGAGCTTTGTTTTATGCTTTGATGTAAAGAGCGTTTTTGATCTCTTCTTTTACTTTTTCCACTTTCGGGAACCACTCGGCAAACAATGGCGCTGAATATGGCGCTGATGCATCTGGTGTCGTGATTCTCTTGATCGGCGCATCTAAATAGTCGAATGCTTTTTGCTGAACCATGTAAGTGATCTCGGTTGAGATGCTTGCAAATGGCCAAGATTCTTCTAGAATCACCAATCTGTTTGTCTTTTTAACTGACTCAAGAATTGTATCGTAATCCAAAGGACGGATTGTTCTAAGGTCGATCACTTCTACAGAGATTCCTTCTTTTTCCAAGTCTTCTGCAGCTTGTAAAGCCACCTTCATAATTTTACCCCAAGAAACCAAAGTCACATCTTTTCCTTCTTTCTTGATGTCTGCTTTTCCGATCGGGATGTAATATTCTTCTTCTGGAATTTCCATTTTGTCACCATACATCTGCTCAGACTCCATGAAGATCACTGGATCGTTGTCTTGGATCGCAGATTTCAAAAGTCCTTTTGCATCGTAAGGATTGGAAGGAATGATCACTTTAAGACCTGGACAGTTCGCGTACCAGCTTTCGAAAGCCTGAGAGTGTGTTGCTCCCAACTGACCTGCTGAACCTGTAGGACCACGGAAAACGATAGGGATATTCCATTGTCCACCAGTCATTTGGTACATTTTCGCAGCGTTGTTGATGATCTGATCGATCGCTACCAAAGAGAAGTTGAAAGTCATATATTCTACGATCGGACGATTCCCGTTCATTGCAGCTCCTACAGCAATCCCTGTAAAACCAAGTTCCGCAATTGGCGCATCTATGATTCTTTTTTCTCCAAACTCGTCCAGCATCCCTTTGGAAGCTTTGTAGGCACCGTTGTATTCTGCAACTTCCTCTCCTACTAGAAAAATGGATTCGTCTTTACGCATTTCTTCGCTCATAGCCTGAGCAATTACTTCACGAAATGTATATTCCTTCATTATAATGTAATATTGATTATGAAAATGTTCGTTGTTAAATTTCGAAATACAAAAGTATTAATTTTTTTATTATCTGCATAACAAAAAAGGCTTCCATCTGGAAGCCTGTCATTTATCATAATGTTCACTTAACTCACTTTGTGCCAAGTCTGCGTCTTAACTGCAATTCCTAGGATGATCGCTTTCACTTTCAATTGGTCACCTTCTCTTACAATCTCTGTTTTGTAAGATTTACCGTCTTTTGGATTGGTGATGGTTCCACCAGAAAACTCGTTGCCATCTTTTGAAAGACCTCTGATGATCTCTAGGCCGACCAATGGTTTGTTTTTGCGGTCATCTTTGCATTTTACGCAATTGTTGCTTTCCGGCTTGATCAATAGCTGAACGATCTTACCGTTATATTTTCCTTTGGAATCTTTGGAAATTTCTACGATGGATTTTGGTTTTCCGGTTTCGTCATCGATGGTTTTCCACTTTCCTTCGATCTGTGCAAATGAAAGAATGCCGATGAATGATAAGGCAAATGTTAAAAGTAATTTTTTCATTGTCTTCTATTTTAAGTTTGTTTGTTGTTTGATGAGATTAACTTGTTAACGTTAAATTAATATTGATAAAAATATAAATTAATTTTAAACAAACAATAATTATTTGCTATCCAAAGCATAAATAAAGCCAATTGCCAGATTTTCCCAACCTTAAACATTTTTGTCTAATACAGTTTTCTGTTGATGACGCGATCCATATAATCCTGATACCACGCTTTTGTTTTTTCGATGCCGAGTTTTTGTTCTGAATTAAGGTTTGTGCTTAAGAGATTTTTTGACAAGCCTAAATCGGTCTTGTCATAGATCCCTGTTACTTCTTTGCCATTGAAAATGTAAATGTAATTACCAATGATCATCTGCTCATTGATCGCATTAGAATTGACAATGATTGAATCTTCATTTTTATTGGAAACCAAACTTCTTCCCCAACTCCTGATTTTTTTATTATAACCAATCAAATCTGCCAAAGTAGGATAAATGTCCATTTGCTGGGCAAATCCTTCATTAACGCCTTTCAAATTGTATTTTGGATTTGGAGAGAAGAACAAAAGTGGAATTGCAAATCTGTTCATCGCCTTTTGATATTCCTCGTAATGGATTTGATTGGTATGGTCTGCAGTGATCACAAAAATCGTATTTTGATACCAAGGCTGTTTGCTGGCGGTTTCAAAGAATTTCTTCAAAGCATAATCTGTATATTGGATTGGAATGTGGATCTGCAACGGCCCAGATTTGAACTTATTATGATATTTCTCCGGAACTTTGAATGGGTCGTGAGAAGAAGCAGAAAACAGTGTTGACATAAAAGGTTGCTTCTTCCCGATATTCTTTGCAAAATACTGGAAAAATGGCTCATCCCAAATCGACCACATTCCGTCGAAATCATTATCATTATTATATTCGTTTTTTCCGAAATAATGCTTGAAACCCAGAATATTCCCAAAACCCTGGAAACCCATCGAACCATTCGGCGCTCCGTGGTAAAAACTCGTATCATAACCCATATCATTACAAACCGAAACAATGGATTGGATTTTTTGATTGGAATAAGGTGAACTTGTAAAAGCGTCTGTCAAACTTGGGATTCCGGCGAGAACAGAACTCATTCCGTGGATCGATTGTCTTCCGTTTGCAAACGCATTAGTGAAAATCAAACTTTCATTAGCCAAACTATCCAAAAATGGTGTGTAGGAAACGAAATCTTTGATATTTGTATTTTTATTAAATGCACCAGAATATTCTTTCCCAAAACTTTCCATTATGAAAATCACCACATTAGGCTTCTGTTCAACTTCCCGTTCGTATAATTTATAAGGTTTGATTTCATTCTCAATAAATTCATCATCAACAAAATGAACCAGCTTAAAATTATTAGTATTAATAGTTCTGAAAAAAGAGAAAACACTATTAAGAACTAAGTTTCCCTGCAATGGATTGCTGACGTGTTTGTTCGCATCAACCAGATTAATAGGTCTTGTGGAATGTTTGAAATCACCACGGATCCCGCCGATAACCAAAAGTGTTGTCACGCATAAAATCACAACCGATGAAACAAAATAAACAATGAGATTTTTCGGTTTTTCTTCTTTGATTTTTACTTTTTTGTAAAGGAAAATCCACAGGAAAACAATGACGATAAAAGAGATCAACACAAATGGATTCTGTAAAACCGCATTGAAGAAGACTTTTCCTATATTACTTTCATTCTTCGCCACAGAAAACGCTGCGGAAGTCAATCTCGCCTGGCTGAATCTGTAATAAATAATATCGCCAAAGTTGAAAGCGTACGTAATTCCGTTCGTGATGAAATACCAGAAGAACAGGAATTTCTGGTAACCTTTTTTTGTATTAATGATAATAGGAATAATACTTAAAAGGATAAAAACAGCATTCACATACAAAATCGCAGTTGTGTCAAACGCAGTTCCGTAAAAAGAAAGCTTGAAATATTCCGAAACTCCTTCGACATTTATTAATTCCTGATTGAAAAACCAAAACAAGAATCTTGCGATCTGATAAAAGAAAAACACCAAAAAAAGTCTGTAAACCAAGGCAAAAACTTCCTGCCCTCTCAAATTCTTCATTTTGCAAAATTAAGAAAAGTGGGAAGATGGCAGTTTGAAGATGCAAGTTTTTCTACATACCTCAAAAACTTCGGGCTTCCAACTTCAAGCTTCCAACAAAAAAACTTATTTTTGTGATATGAATTTCATCAAAAACAACCTGGCCAACGCATTTACTTTGGGGAATCTTTTCTCAGGTTGCGTTGGGATTGTTCATCTCATTTCCGGCGATTATCAAACAACGGCGATTTGCATTATCATATCATTGGTTCTCGATTTTTTCGATGGTTTTATTGCAAGAGCTATGAATTCCAGCAGTAATTTGGGCGGACAATTGGATTCTTTGGCAGATATGGTGAGTTTCGGATTTTTGCCTGGCATTACAATGTTTGTAGCATTGGAACACTTGACACTATCTGGTCTTACAGAATTTATTCCTTGGATAAAGTATCTAGGTTTCATTATAACACTTTTCTCTTGCCTTAGATTGGCAATTTTCAATTTGGATGATGACCAAAAATATTACTTCAAAGGTTTGAATACGCCGAGTAACACGATTTTGATTTTCGGATTGTTTTATGCTTTCAAAGAAACTGGCGCTTTCAGTTTTCTATTTGAGAATGAAATCTACTTATTGATTTTAATCGTTGTTTTTTCCTGGCTTTTAATAAGTCCAATCAAAATGATTGCAATGAAATTCAAATCAAAACAGCTCAAAGATAATTATCCAAAATTAGCTTTGCTGATTGGCGGAATTTTGATTTTATTAATTTTCAAAACAGTCGGAATTCCATTAATCATTATCTATTACATTTTGATTTCATTGATATTTCAGAAACAATTGAAATAGTCGAAGATGGAAGTCAGATATCCGAAGTTATAATATTAGAAATTATCATATTTAGAAAAACATTTCTCTCGCAGATCTGCGAGAACAATCGTTTATCAACAATCATTTATCATTTATGAACCTCAAACTATATAAACCACTTTGCGTTTTCGATTTGGAAACGACGGGAACCAACGTTGGAAAAGACAGAATCGTAGAAATCTGCATCCTGAAAGTAAATCCGGACGCATCACGAGAAAGTAAAACCTGGAAAGTGAATCCAGAAATGCCAATCCCAAAAGAATCTTCCGCCATCCACGGAATCTACGATGAAGATGTTGTGAACGCACCAACTTTCAAAGACATTGCATCGAAAATTCTGGAAATGATCTCAGGATCAGATCTGGGAGGCTTCAATTCCAACCGTTTTGATGTGCCACTTTTGGCAGAAGAACTTTTGCGTGCTGGTTTGGATTTTGACTTGAGTAAATTCAAATTGGTGGATGCGCAAACCATCTATCACAAAATGGAACCTAGAAATCTTTCTGCCGCGTACAATTTTTATTGTCAAAAAACTTTGGAAAACGCACACTCTGCGGAAGCCGATGTTTTGGCGACTTTCGAAGTTTTGGATGCACAAGTTGGACATTACGAAGATCTACCGAAAGAAGTTGCCGGCTTGAGCGAGTTCTCTTTCCACAGCAAGTTTGCGGATCTGGCAGGGATGATTCATTTTAATGATAAAGACCAGGAGATTTTTGCTTTCGGGAAATACAAAGGTCAAGTCGTGAAGGAAGTTTTCCAAAAAGACATTGGTTATTATGGCTGGCTTCAAAGCGCTGATTTTCCGCTATACACTAAGAAGATATTTACTAAAATCCAGCTGAAATCACGGTTTTAATTAAATTACCAATGTGAAAATCTCACTATGTAGCACTTTGGAATAAAGGATGTTACATTGCAATACTAAAAAATTGTTACATTAATATTATGAAAATAATCTGCGTAGGAAGAAATTATGGCGAGCACGCCAAAGAGTTGGGGAATGAGATCCCAGAAGCCCCAGTGATCTTTATAAAACCTGACACAGCCATTTTGAAAAAAGGTTCAGATTTTTATATTCCCGAATTTTCTGATGACATCCATTACGAATTGGAAGTGGTTTTGAAAATCTCAAAAGGTGGAAAATATATTCAGAAAGAAAATGCTGGAAACCATTATGACGAGATTGGTTTAGGAATAGATTTTACAGCAAGAGACCTTCAAACCAAATTAAAAGAAAAAGGTTTGCCTTGGGAATTGGCGAAAGGGTTTGATGGATCAGCAGTGGTTTCTGATTTTGAACCGAAAAAGAAATATGATTTGAAGAACCTCGGTTTTTCATTAACCAAGAACAATGAGAAAGTTCAAGACGGAAATACGAACGAAATGATATTCAGTCCGGACGATATTATCGCTTTTGCTTCTCAATATTTCACTTTGAGAGTTGGCGATTTGATTTTCACGGGAACCCCAAAAGGTGTAGGGAAAGTTTCTGAAAATGATCTGCTTGAAGCATATTTGGAAGAGAAAAAATTATTCTCACTGAAGATCCAGTAGACAAAATTAGGTGATGGTTGTTGTTTAATTGTTGACAGTTATCAGTTCTGGCTTTTTTATAATGGCTAAATTTTTGCTCTTTATAACGTATAAACTTTGATTATGAAAAAAATTATTTTACCCGTAGATTTCTCTGACAGCTCAAACAAATTGGTAGATTATGCCATCAATTTTGCGAGAGATGTAAACGCCGAGATTCATTTGATCCACGTCGCAGCAACGGACATTGGTTTCGTAATCGGTGATATGGGATTCCAATATTTCCCGGAAGTTGAAGAAAATGAGATAAAATATGAATTAAAAGAACTGAATAAACTTCAAGAAAGAATCATTTCAAACGGTGTAAGTTGCTCTCATATTTTGAAACAAGGGATTGCTGGAGACACGATTTTGGAATTCGCTGATGAAAAAGCAGGAGATTATATTGTTGTAGGTTCGCACGGAAGAAGTGGTGTTTACGACGTATTCATCGGAAGTTTGACCAAAGAGATCACCAAAAAATCTAAAATCCCAGTTTTGGTTGTGCCTTGTCATGATGAAGAATAGTCTGAAGAAACAAGATAAAAGAATCAAGATCTTAAAATAAAAGAACCCGTCTCGTTGTAGTAACAAGACGGGTTTTTTATTATATAATCAATTTATTTAACCTTCGTTTTTATAAATTTTCGGGTCGTAATAAGGATTTTTACCTTCTGTTGGTGAGAAGTAATCTTTGTCCTTTTGAGCGCCCAAAGTCACTACCAAAATATAACACCAATATGTGAAAAATCCGGATGCTACAAGAAATAAAACCCAGTTCAGTACATTACCAAATAGGTTGTAAAATCCGAAAGACCATTTGAAAGCTGCACTTAATGCTAACCAGAAAGATGTCATATTTTTCTTTTTTTAAATTAACTTTGCACAAATTTATAAAAAATGTTTCGATTACTTTCAAAAGAAAGCAATATTTTTTCTGTTCCGGCTTACATTGGTTTTTTGTTTCTGATATTTCTATCACTTAACTTATTAGATTTCAAAAACATAACGCTTGTTCCAACCTTAATTACATTCACAGGGATCAGTTTGGGATATTTTTTATTCAATGCTATCGCCCTCAATCAATTTTCTCATCTTCCTTTATTTCTTTACACACTTTTTGTAGTCTCGTTTTATGACGGAACTATCGATCTTGGACTGAGCGTTACTTTTTTGATGAGCTCCATTTTATTACTGATTTTAACGAGTCAGAATGATCAATTGAGAAAAAGTTCTTTTATGTTGGTCGGCGCAATTTTGGCCTTTACCTTTCTGGTTTTTCCACCCAGTTGGCCTATGGCAGTTTTCGTGCTTTTCCACATTATTGGCACTTCTGGACGAGTTGGTCTTAATATCTTTCGACTTCTGTTTGGATCGGTATTAATAGTATTAAGCTATTTTGGTGTAATGTATTTGATCCATTATACAACTTGGGACAGTTCCTATTTCCCGTTTTCAGCTTCATTTGAAATGTTGAAAACCTATTATCCCCTATACATTTTGATCCCAATTGCATTGATGATCATCTACTCTATCTCAGACCATTTTAAACATTATAATGAGAAAAGCCCTATTAGCCGATACAAATATACTTTTGTCTTGGTCTTTTCTCTTGCTCAGCTGATCACCATCATTTTTTATATGGGAAATGATTATGAGTATCTTCTGATCTTAGCTTTGCCTGTAAGCATCATCATCAGTAGGATGTTGCGTTTTCTTCCAAAATACTGGATGCAGGAACTGGGACTTTGGATCGTGGCTTTTTGCTTGGTAGCATTTAAAATCGCTAATTTTGCACAATATTAAAATCAATGAAGAATGATTCAGATAGATGATAAACTGATCTCCGAAGATATTTTTGCAGAAAGCTTTGTCTGCAACCTTACCAAATGCAAAGGGGCTTGCTGTGTAGACGGTGATACAGGTGCGCCACTTGATAAGGATGAATTACCAATTCTTGAAGAAATTTTTCCCAAGATCAAATCTTACCTTAGACCAGAAGGCGTAAAAGCCATCGAGGAACAGGGAACTTGGGTTGTAGATTCATATGACGGCGGTTACGTAACAACTTTGGTCAACGGAAGCGAATGTGCCTACGTGATCTTCGACGAAAAAGGCACGACCAAATGTGGCATCGAAAAAGCTTATGAAGACGGCGTTGTAGATTGGAAAAAACCAATATCATGTCACCTTTATCCAATAAGAGTGAATGATTATAAAACCTTCATCGCCCTGAACTACCATGAGTGGGAGATATGCAACGATGCTTGTACTTTGGGGAAAGAATTGCAAGTCAGAATCTATCAATTTCTAAAAGAGCCACTCATCCGAAAATACGGTGAAGCGTTCTACAAAACCCTTTGCGACGCAGCAGAAGAATGGGAAAAAGAATACAATTCTTAATCACCAGACTCAAGAAACGAGATATTAGACATAAAAAAAAGGAATCCAAATTGGATTCCTTTTTTATTCAGTAGTTGTTGTACATAGTACAAAGTACATTTAATTTTTTACAATTTGAACTCGTCATCAGAGATAGGCTGATTGATCTTGATGTCAGAGTTTTTGATGCTGATTTGTTGCCCAGCTGCGTCTACAGACATTTCTTCCACAAATTTGATTCCGTCAACGTCCGCATATTTGTTGATGGTCATGTTGCCTTTTTCATTTTCAGTTTTGAAAAGCAATCCTGTTTTTACGTCAAAGTAAGATTTGGAATCATCGGAAGAAAGCAAGTAGAAATCTTTACCATCGATTTGCGTTTTCTCAACCGTTTTGATCTTTGCAGGATCCATTCCCAAGGCATCCATTATTTTAGCTGTTTTTAGTTTTGTAATTTGATCAGCTGGAAGGTCCATTTTTTGTCCCATTTGTGATGCGTAACCTTTTTCACCATCAAAAACCTGAACCATCTCCTGTCCCATCATAGACTGAGTGGATTTGAACTTATTATCTTTTTTAAGTGTTTTTCCTTCCATTTCCATTCCCATCACGCTGATGGTGTTTTTCATAGAAAGTGTTTTTACAGCTTCTAATTTCTGTTTTCCACCAAGCGCAGTCACATAGTTATCAATGATCTGTTTTGCTGTTGGCACCGCTTGTGCAGACATCGTTACCACCATCATAACAGATAATGCGAATGTCAAAATAATTCTTTTCATAATTTTTAAATTTTCCTTGAACGAAAGTAGTTAAATTTTCAAAATCAAATATCTCTCACTTGAAATATTGTTTCTTATTTAGTTATCATTACTTTAAAAATGTTACAAAAAAAGACCTCAAATTTTGAAGTCTTTATGTACTAAGTCTATTTCTTTATATCTGCCTTTACATCTTTATAAGTATCACTTACTGCATCAGCACCTTTTACGGCGGTTTTTTCTACGACTTTAGCACCTTTTTTTGCAGTTTTGCCAGTCCATTTAGCACCTTTCTTCACTCCTTTTTTGGTAGCTTTTGCTCCTTTTTTAGTTTTATCGCCAACCCATTCTGCACCATCCTTTACGCCCTCGCCAGTTGCTTTCGCACCTTTGTCAACTGCAGTTCCAACAGCTTTAGCATCTTTTTTCACTTCTTGTTTTACCGTTTGAGCACTCATCGCTATAGTTACAAATGAAACCGCTGCCAATGTTAAGATTCTCTTTTTCATCTTTTTATATTTTAAAATTAATATTACAATATTAGCATAAAGTAAGCCAAAAAAATTAATCAATATTTTAAATTTTAAAAATAAATTCATCTTGTTCTTTTTCAAATGGGAAATATAATATTTTTGCAAAACTTATGGCAAAGGCAAACCAATCTACCAAGAGAAAAATCCATCAGAAAAGAAAAAACGTTTTTATCAAAAAGCGTTGGATCCTTCTGTTGATTCTTTTGGTGTCTTTGCTGGGAACGGGTTTTTATCTTAGGCAAAAGATCAATTATTATTTCTCATATTATTTAGGGAAACATTTCGAACACAAGAATCTTACGAACTCCGAAAAAGAATCAGCGAGAATCGATAAAATAGTTGGCTTATATGCCAATCAAACTTTTGGATTCGACATTTCTCATTACCAAAGAAAAGAAGACATCCAGTGGGACAGTCTCAGTATTGGCAACCGAACGATCCCTCTGAAATTCGTTGTTCTGAGAGCAAGTATGGGAAACCGAAAATTGGATAAGAACTTTGACCATTTTTGGGAAACGGCAAAACACCACGGTCTCATCAGAGGTGCTTACCACTTTTACCGTCCGGATGAAGACCCGATAATGCAGGCCAATTCCTACCTTTCTGTTGCAAAATTAGAATCCGGTGATCTACCTCCAATTTTGGACATCGAAAAAAATCCAAGAAAAAAATCAAAAAAACAATTGGTTTCCGACCTCAAGGTCTGGATCAAAATAATGGAAGAAACCTACGGCGAAAAACCGATCATCTACACTTATTACAGCTTTTACAAAGATTACCTGAAAGGCGAATTCGATGATTATCCGCTTTGGCTTGCCAATTACAATGATGTTCCTACGCCGTCACCCGATGATGAATTTCAGTTCTGGCAATTCTCAGAAAACGGCATTGTGTACGGAATTAATACCAAAGTCGATTTGGATATTTACAATGGAAATCTTTGGAGTTTGAAAATGATGACGATAGATTAGAATTAATTTTTAATAAACCTGATCACATCTTTATTCAACTCTTCAGCCCTTTCTATCGGAACGCCGTGTGATGCACCTTTGTAGATTTTCAGTTTTGAATTGGGCGTTTCATTAGCAATATATTCTGTGTGAGAAAGAAGAATCAAATCATTTTCTCCAGCTAGTATAAAAGCTTTTGCTTTAATATGATTGAGTTGTTCTTTGGTGATTTTCGGCTCATCAATCATCAATTGAAGCAAGCGAATATCACGTTCAGGTTTACTTTCAGCCTTCATTTTCGCTACGTCTTTTTTCATATTTTCGACTTCACTTTCACCTACGCCATTAGGGAAAACGTTGGCGCCGCTTGTGATGATTTTATTGGTGTTTTTTGGATACTTGATAGCAAATTCAATCGCCGTATTTCCGCCATCGCTCCAACCGAGAATATTGATTTTCTTTAATTTCAGTTCATCTGCCAAAGCTTTTACATCATCAGCAAACTTAATGTAGGTCAGAGCTTCTATTGAAGTGTCCGTACTTTTCCCCTGAGCGCGCGTGTCCATCGCAATGACTTTGAAATGCTTGGAAAGCTCCGGAATTTCTTTCGTAAAAGCATCAATGCTTCCACCATTTCCGTGAAGTAAAAATAATGGTTCGCCTTTTCCGTAAACTTCGTAATAAATATCGGCGTCTTTCAAACGCAGTACTTTTCCCACATTTTCATTCTTTCCAAAATCAGAAACTTGGGAAAAGCCAAAAGTGAAACTACATAACAAGACTAAGAATATTATCTTTTTCATTGGATTTGATTAATGATCAAATGTAGAAATAAATCAAACTACTTTTTCACTTTCACATCAATGTTGATGGCTGGAGCTGCCAGTCCGATTTTTTCCCAATTCCCATAGAACGAACGGTAATATCCTGACCTGAAAAGCGCACCACTCAAAGCCACTTTACCATCCGATTGTCCAATAAACTGGATTCCAACAAAGAATTTGCCTTGAAGCCAGATTTTTTCACTGCTCACATCCACAGAAAAAGTGGAATCTTGCAATTTATCTTTAGCAATTGTGGCGATGATATCTTTATTTAAAATCAAATTGTTCGGTTTGCCATCTTTCTCATCGTAAATCGTGTAGCGAACTTTGATTGGCGTTGTAGCTTCGAATCTTGAAAAATTGATGTTGATTTTATTTATTTTCAGTTTTTTGCTGGAACTAAATTCAACCGCAGTTTCTTCCACCACAGAATTTCCTTTTTCCATATTTGGCGTAAACATCACAGATTTTGACTTGCTGTTCACACCCAGATTTTTGTCTTTGTAATGATTCGGAACGAGGGCAACTTCCTGAATATTGGTGACTTTTTCATACAAATAAATAGTATGAGGATTCTCTTTTGCAAAATCTTCCACAGAAGTTCGGAACTGTTTGTATCCTGGAACTGCGACTATCAATTCTTTATCTTTCGAAATATTGTCCAAGTGAATTTGGAATTTCCCATTTTCGTCTGCCTGAATTCCAAAACCATCATTCATAATTCCAATTTTAGCGTAAGGAATTGGTTGATTATCTTCTTTTGAAAGGATAGTTCCTGAAATGGTTTGCGCCTGAAGAGCTACGAATGCGAAGACTGCAAACAGAAAGTTGAGTTTTTTCATAGAGTTTAATTTGATTGCAAACTTCTGAAATTTCCCATTTCAATTATCTCAAGGAAAGGTTAAATGCGTTTTGGTTTTCGTTAAATTTTTCTAAAGATGACAATAAAACGTAGAATCTCCGCAGCCCGGCTTGAACGGAAATCCTTTTTTGCTTGGGGATAAGCGCTGGCAAAAAGATTGGGAGTGGAAGACGGATAAAGCTGCTCAAAATATGTTATTAATTTAGTTTAATACAATTTTCGGTTTTCAAATCCGTATTTTTGCACCTTTAAATAACATCCATCATTTATCCAACCAAAAATGAATTACGTTTCTGCAGAAAATCTTAGCAAATCTTACGGTGTCAAAGTTCTGTTCAAAAATATTACCTTCCACGTGAACGAAGGCGACAAAATTGCCATCGTTGCCAAAAATGGAAGCGGAAAATCCACACTTCTGAAAATCCTGATGGGAAAAGAAATCGCTGACGGCGGTGAAGTGGTGATTAACAAAGACATTCAGGTGGTTTTGTTTGACCAAGAGATTGACTTTGACCCGAAACTTTCTGTGGAGGAATTTATGATGACTTTGGATTCTGCGCCAATTCTCGCTTTGAAGAAATATCACCACGCTTTGACCTCGGAAAATCCGGATGATATGGAAACGGCTTTGGCTGAGATGGAAATTCATAAAGCGTGGGATCTGGAAAATGAGATGGAACAGATTCTTTCTCAACTGAAAATCACAGATTTGTCGGCGAAAATGGGAACGCTTTCCGGTGGACAAATCAAAAGAATTGCGCTCGCAAAACTATTGACAGAAACAAGAGCAGAACATCGCCACACGCTTTTGATTATGGATGAGCCGACCAACCACTTGGACGTGGAAATGGTAGAATGGCTGGAAAATTATTTGAGTAAAGCGAAAATAACCTTACTTCTTGTGACGCACGACCGTTATTTCTTGGATGCAGTTTGTGACAAGATTTGGGAAATGGAAGACGGAAATCTCTATCTCCACAACGGAAGTTACGCGACTTATCTCGAAAATAAAATGATCCGTGAGGACAATTTGAATTCGACGATTGATAAAGCGAATAATCTTTACAGAAAGGAATTGGAATGGATGAGAAGACAGCCGAAAGCGAGAACCACGAAATCAAAATCTCGTCAGGATGACTTTTACGAAACTGAAAAAGTAGCGAAAACTGATACCAGAAAAGAAACTTTGGCGTTGGATTTTGAAATGAAAAGATTGGGAAATAAAATCCTTGAACTTAGAGACATCAATAAAAGTTATGGCGAAAAAGTATTGTTCAAAGATTTCTCATATCAATTTCAGAGAGGTGAAAAAGTGGGAATCGTTGGGAAAAACGGTGCCGGAAAATCGACTTTACTAAATATCATCCAAGGTTTTGAGCCGAAAGATTCCGGGGAAATAGAAACCGGAGAAACGATTAAATTCGGATATTTTGCGCAGAAAGGTTTGACTTATAAAGAAGACGAGCGCGTGATTGATTTCATTAAAGAAATTGGGGAGAATTTTCCTTTGGCTAATGGAAAAACCATCTCGGCTTCTCAGTTTTTAAGATTATTCTTGTTTGATGACCAAACGCAATATTCGCCGATTTCGAAACTTTCGGGCGGAGAAAAACGCCGTTTGCACTTGATGTATATTCTTTATCAAAATCCAAATTTCCTAATATTTGATGAGCCTACAAATGATTTGGATTTGCCGACTTTGACAGTTCTTGAGAACTTCCTACAGAATTTCCAGGGAAGTTTGATCATTGTTTCTCACGATCGATATTTTATGGACAGAATTGTGGACCACGTTCTGGCTTTTGAAGGCGAAGGAAAAATCAAAGAGTTTGTCGGAAATTTCTCCGAATATCGTGAGAACCTGAAAAACGAAGAGAAAAATCCGAAAGCTGAAACACCGAAAATTGACAAGGTTGAAGCTCCGAAAGAAACACCTACTCCGGTTGCAACAATTCAGCCAGCTAAGAAAAAATTATCTTTCAAAGAGCAACACGAGTTGGAAACCATCGAAAAGGAAATGCCCAAACTGGAAGAACAAAGAAGCAAAATCCTTGACGAACTAAATAATGAAACTGATTACGAAAAGATTGCTAAATTCTCTGCGGAATTGGAAAGCATCTCTGAGAAATTGGAGAATTTTGAATTGCGCTGGTTGGAATTGCAGGATTAACTTTCAAAAACTAATAAATATCATAATCAATAAAATATTGAATAACAACACTTTATAAATATTATTTAGAATTATTTAAAATAGCTTTGCAAATATTAACATTTCTTATACTTTTGCACTGTTTTTAACAATTCTAAATAAACTATTATGAAAAAGCAAATCTTTGCTTTAGGACTACTCACTTTTTCTAACTTGTATTTTGCACAGGAAAAAGGGACCGATTCTTTAAATATTAGAACCATTGAAGATGTAAAACTTCATAAAACAGGCAATCCCAACAAAGCGAAAACCTTCACCACAAAATCCAATCTGGATGTGATGGAAAATCCGCAGGCCGTCTCTGTCGTGACCCACGAGATCATAGAACAACAGCAGGCTCAGCAGCTTTCTGATGTGCTGAAAAATGTAAATGGAGTCTATGTTACCTCGTCCAGAGGTTCTTCTCAGGATAGTTTTGGGGCAAGAGGATATATCTTCGGAGCCGACAATATTTATAAAAATGGCGCAAGAGTCAATAGTGGAATCTTTCCAGAGGTTTCCGGAATGGAGCGTGTAGAAGTTCTGAAAGGAAGTACTGCCATCTTGTACGGAAACGTTGCAACTGGTGGGATCATCAATATGATAACGAAAAAGCCGCTTTTCACAGAAGGTGGTTCTGCAACTGTCAGCGCAGGAAGCTGGAATAATTACAAAGTTGGCATCGATTATTACAATGCTTTGACCAATAAAGCGGCTTTCCGTGTAAATGGCGCTTATGAAAACAAAGAAAGTTTCCGTAATGGCGTGACTGGTGAAAAATATTATTTCAACCCAAGTTTCCTTTTTAACCTCTCTGATAAAACCCAATTAATCGTAGAAGGCGATTATCTGAAACAGGAATTCACACCAGATTTTGGAATCGGAACATTGGTATTGAATCCCACTACTTCCAGATCTATCATCAATGATCTTCTGGACATCAAAGATAATCCCGGAATCTCCTGGCAGAATCAGATCAACCAAATGGCGACTTCTACCGTGACATTGAATCACACCATCAATTCCAAATGGGGATTGAATGCTGTGGCTTCTTACCAAAACTACACCAGAGATTTTTTTGGAAGCGAAAGAATGCAGTGGATGTACGAATCTACAAAAAACGATTACTCCTGGGACAGAACGGCTGCAAAAAACTACCAGGAACAGAATTACGTTTCTATGCAGGTCAACCTGAATGGTGAATTCAATACAGGGAAAATCAAACATAAATTATTATTTGGAGGTGATGCCGATTATCTACAGGCCGATACATACACATTTTCTTATCTTAAAAATGATGGATCCTGGACACCAAATGGTGATACTACAGTAAAATACGGAACCAATGGCAATACCAATCTTGGAAAAATCTATCTAAGCGACCAGTCAACATGGGCCAGCGGTGATGTGTTGGAAACCAGAAAAAGAAACCTTGTGAGAACACCCACAAGAAGAGTTGGTTTCTATATCCAGGATTTGATCTCTGTTACAGAAAAATTCAAGATCCTTGCGGGTGTGAGATGGTCTTACTTAGAAAACAAACCTGTTTTAACCACCACTTATTATAACAATACGAAGACAGGAAGTGAACTCTTCTCGCAAAATGCTTTTTCACCAAGATTTGGACTGGTTTACCAGTGGAATGAGAACTTCACCACATTTGCAAGTTACTCCAACTCTTTTACTCCTAACACGGGAACTGATATAAACACGGCTGCCTTACCTGCCTCTATTATCGATCAATGGGAGTTGGGAATCAAGAAAAATCTTTGGAACAATGCCTTGGCTTTCAACGTAACTGCATATCAAATCACCAACAGCAATCTTGCTCAGGTAGCTCCTTTTGGTGCTGATGGACTTGTAAACACGAATACCAACATCAAAGAATTAACAGGTCAAACACGAAGCCGTGGTGTGGAAGTAGACATTACAGGTAATCCGCTTACGAACCTTTCTATTATCGCGGGCTATTCTTACAACCATATGGTTTATCTGGAAACAGCTAGTTCATTAAACAGTTCTATCGAAGGGGAAAGAGTGGTAAGAACACCTCTTAATACGGCGAATGCATCGGTGTTTTACACATTTGACAACTTTGCAAAAGGACTTAAAATTGGAGCAACAGCAGTTTATACCGGAAACAGATATGGTGGCTGGAACAACCAGAAAGACAAAGACGGTAATCAAAAAACTGACCGTATGATCCCTCTTAATGGATTTACCACGGTAGATTTCAATGTGGGTTATCAATTCAAAAAATTCCTGATCCAAGGGAAATTGGCCAATGTCTTTGATGTCTTAAGTTATACAGTTCACGAGAACTATTCCGTGAATCCTATTAATCCAAGAAACTTTTATATAACGCTTACATATAAACTTTAGAATCAAATACTATTAAATAATTTTTTCAATCAAAGTGGAAGTTGCAAATTTGCAGTTTCCACTTTTAAAATTTATAAACAACTGACTAATATGGACAAAATAAAAGATACCAGAAGCTTTATGAGAATCGTTCACCGCTATCTAGGCTATTTTCTTGCAGGAATAATGGTTGTTTACTCTGTTAGCGGAATTCTTTTGGTATATAGAGACACCGATTTTCTGAAAAAGGAAAACAAATACGAGAAGAAATTTGAAGCCAACCTGGATGAGAAAAAACTAGGGAAAGAAATCAAGATCAAAGGCTTTGAAGTGGATAAAACGGAAGGTGATGTGATGTTTTTCAAACAGGGAACTTACAATATCAAAACTGGAGAAGCGAAATACAGCAAGAAGGAATTACCATTTGTGTGGGACAAAATGACCAAACTTCACAAGTCACAATCCAAAGAATCTTTGTCTCTTCTCAACGTATTTTTTGGGATCTCCTTATTCTTCTTTGTCCTGTCAAGTTTTTGGATGTTTCCGCCAAAATCTAAGGTTTTCAAACGTGGAATGATCTTCGCAGCCATTGGTTTTGTACTTGCTTTGCTGTTGACGTTCTTATAACTTAAACTGAATAATTTGGAGTCGCTCGCAAAAGGGATAAGACAAGTGTTGGCGAGGGATTTGCCAAATTTTCTATATAACATGGAAAGTTTTGAGTAAAACATTCAAACTCCAGATGATGACGATGGCACCTACTCCGATGAACATTGCTTTCAAAGGTAATTTACCAGCTAATCTTGCAGCAATTGGCGCCGCTAAAACACCACCCAAAATCAATCCTGCAATGAGTTGCCAATGACTGATTCCAATCACTGAAAAGAAGGTCAATGCACTGGCGAAGGTGACGAAAAACTCAGTCAAACTTACAGTTCCGATGACGTAACGTGGTGTTTTCCCTTTCGAAATCAAAGTTGATGTTACTAATGGTCCCCAACCGCCACCGCCGAAGGAATCCAGGAATCCGCCAGCTCCAGCTAACCAACCTACTCTTTTGGTTTTCTTTCTGATCTTGTTCTTTTTGAAGGCATTCAATAAAATCCTTACGCCGAGGATGAACGTATAAAGAGCGAGGATTGGCTTGATGATC
>Ga0308171_1001968_pt1 | contig 23788 bp, 12 predicted proteins | sample PhyGR1_FD_202135 | JGI IMG/M metagenome (GOLD analysis project Ga0308171, IMG submission 202135) | Phyllosphere microbial communities from UC Gill Tract Community Farm, Albany, California, United States - DLSLSG.R1 | ecosystem: Host-associated > Plants > Phyllosphere > Unclassified | place: USA...
CTGTGCTGGCGGCTCGGGCTCAAGTGCGCGAGACGCACTGGCGGCTCATTGAGCTGCAGACACAGCGGGATACCGTGATTGCCCGCCTGAACAGCTTGATCGTCGACTGAGGGGAGAACAACGTGACCAATATCGATTTCAAGAAGACCGCTGTGGCCGTAGCACTGGTGGCTGCCGGCATCGCCCTCGGCTGGGGTGTCTCCCAATGGCGCGCCGCTAGCAGCCACGCCTCTGGCACTGCTCCTGCCTCAGCCGAAACTGCGAAGACCGACCGCAAGGTGCTGTACTGGTACGACCCCATGGTACCAACGCAGAAGTTCGACAAGCCCGGCAAGTCGCCCTACATGGACATGGCGCTGGTTCCCAAGTACGCTGATGAGGACGCACAACAAGGCACCGGTTTGAATGTCTCGGCACAGGCGGTGCAAGCCCTCGGCCTGCGCACCGCCACGGTGGAGCAACGGGACATTGGGGCCGATGTGGATGTGCTGGGCACGGTCCAGCTCAATGACCGGGATGTGAGCATCGTCCAGGCGCGTTCTGCAGGATTTGTTGAGCGTGTCTACGCCCGGGCCCCGGGCGACGTCGTGGCCGCGGGCGCGCCACTGGCCGATCTACTGCTGCCAGAGTGGGTGGCTGCGCAGCGCGAGTTCCTCGCGGTGCGAGCGCTCAAGGACGAATCGCTGACCACAGCGGCACGGCAGCGGTTGACGCTGCTTGGCATGCCAGCCTCGCTCGTGGCTCAGGTGGAGCGCGCGGGCGAACCTCAGGGCCGTTACACGGTTTCCTTCCCGCAGGCTGGGATGGTGGCTGAACTGATGGTGCGCCAGGGCATGACGGTCTCTTCCGGGGCCACCCTGGTGCGCGTGAACGGTCTGGCCAGCGTCTGGATCGAGGCCGCCGTTCCGGAAGCGCAAAGCGGCCCCTTGCAATTGGGGCAGGACGCCCAGGTCCGCCTGGCCGCGTTTCCGGGCGAAACCCTCAAAGCCCGTGTCGTGAGCATCCTCCCAGAGGCCAACCGGGACACCCGCACGGTGCGCGTGCGCCTGGAGCTACCCAACCCCACCCAGCGCCTGAAGGCGGGCATGTCCGGGCAGATTGTCCTGTCAGGACGCACACAGCCAGCGCTGCTTCTCCCCAGCGAAGCGGTGATTCGTACCGGCAAGCGGGCACTGGTCTACGTGGTGGACGGCCCCGGTAAGTACCACCCCGTCCAGGTGCAACTCGGCGCTGAAATCGATGACCGCCTCGTCGTACTGAGCGGGCTGACCGCAGGGCAACAGGTGGTCGCGTCGGCACAGTTCCTGATCGATTCGGAGGCCAGTCTGCGAGGCATCATGCCCATACAGCCTCAAGGCAGCGGCACACCGCCGACCAGCGAACGAGGTGCTTTGAATTTTGCTGCGCCCGCATCCAAGAGCTTTACTGTGCGAGGGGTGGTCGATGAGGTCACGCCCACCGAGCTGACCCTCACCCATGAGGCCGTGCCTGAGCTGAAATGGCCCGGCATGACCATGCCTTTCAAGCTGGCGACACCTGAACTGGCCAGAGCCCTGAAACCCGAACAGCAGGTCAAGTTCACCTTTCAGCAGCAAGGCAAGGACTTCGTGATCACTGCCGTGGAAAGGATCAAGCCATGATCGCAGGTCTGATCCGCTGGTCAGTGGCAAATCGATTGCTGGTTTTACTGGCGACTTTAATGCTGACCGCTTGGGGCGTATGGGGCGTGCGCAGCACCCCCGTGGATGCGCTGCCGGACCTCTCGGACGTCCAAGTCATCATCCGCACCTCCTATCCCGGCCAGGCACCGCAGATAGTGGAGAACCAGGTCACATACCCCTTATCCACCACCATGCTGTCCGTCCCCGGCGCCAAGACGGTGCGAGGTTTCTCGTTCTTTGGCGACTCGTTCGTCTACATCTTGTTCGAGGATGGCACGGACCTGTACTGGGCGCGTTCGCGGGTGCTGGAGTACATGAACCAGGTGCAAGGACGACTACCCGCTACGGCCAAGTCGTCATTGGGCCCAGATGCCACTGGGGTCGGCTGGATCTTCCAGTACGCCCTGGTGGACCGCACCGGCAAGAACGACCTGGCCCAGCTGCGCGCCCTGCAGGACTGGTTCCTGAAGTTCGAACTCAAGAGCCTGCCCAACGTCGCGGAAGTGGCGTCGGTGGGCGGCATGGTCAAGCAGTACCAGGTTGTGCTCGATCCGATCAAGCTCGCGGCCCAAGGGCTGACTCAGGGGCAAGTGCGCGAGGCCATCATGGGAGCCAACCAGGAAACGGGGGGATCGGTGCTGGAGTTGTCCGGGGCCGAGTACATGGTGCGCGCCAGCGGCTACCTCAAGACGCTGGACGACTTCCGGGCCATCCCCCTTGTGTCGCGCGCCGGCACTCCGGTGCGCCTGGGCGATGTTGCAACGCTCCAGATCGGGCCGGAGATGCGGCGCGGCATCGCCGAACTCGACGGCGAGGGGGAAGTGGCCGGTGGCGTGGTGGTCCTGCGCTCGGGGAAAAATGCCCAGGAAACCATCAAGGCCGTCAAAGCCAAGCTCAGCGAACTGCAAAGCAGCCTGCCCCAGGGCGTGGAGATCGTCACCACCTACGACCGCAGCGCGCTCATTGAGCGGGCGATCCAGAACCTCACCACCAAACTCGTGGAGGAGTTCATCGTGGTGGCTGTGGTCTGTGTCTTGTTCCTCTGGCACCTACGCTCCGCGCTGGTCGCCATCATCTCCTTGCCTCTAGGGATCATGGCGGCGTTTCTGGTCATGCGCTACCAGGGGATCAATGCCAACATTATGTCCTTGGGCGGCATTGCCATTGCTGTGGGCGCCATGGTGGATGCTGCGGTGGTGATGATCGAGAACGCCCACAAGAAGCTGGAGGCCTGGCAGCACAAGCATCCCGACCGCCAACTGGTGGGGGAAGAACGCTGGAAGGTGATCACCGAAGCTGCCGAGGAAGTTGGGCCCGCGCTTTTCTTCTCGCTGCTCATCATCACGCTGTCGTTCGTGCCGGTTTTTACGCTGGAAGCACAGGAAGGCCGCTTGTTCGGACCGCTGGCGTTCACCAAAACCTACGCGATGGCCGCAGCTGCGGCCCTCTCGGTCACGCTGATCCCTGTCTTGATGGGCTACTGGATCCGGGGCCGTATCCCTGATGAGCAGAAGAACCCGATCACGCGCGCGCTGATCGCCGTGTACCGACCTTGCCTGGAGTGGGTGCTGCATCGCCCAAAATCCACCTTGGTCATCGCCGTACTCGCACTGACGACCACGCTCTGGCCATTGTCGCGTTTGGGGGGCGAGTTCTTGCCCAGGCTGGATGAAGGCGATCTGCTGTACATGCCTTCGGCGCTCCCAGGCTTGTCGGCACAGCGGGCGACGGAGCTGCTGCAACTGAGCAACCGGATGATCAAGACGGTGCCCGAGGTCGAACGCGTTTTCGGCAAGGCGGGCCGCGCGGAGACCGCCACTGATCCGGCACCACTGGAAATGTTCGAGACCACGGTGAAGCTCAAACCCAGAGACCAATGGCGTCCAGGAATGACGCCCGAGGGCCTGATTGATGAGTTGGACAAGGCCGTCAAGATTCCCGGTCTGTCCAACATCTGGATTCCGCCCATTCGCAACCGGATCGACATGCTCGCGACCGGCATCAAGAGTCCTATCGGGGTCAAGGTGACCGGCAACGATCTGAAGGTGATCGATGGGATCGCGGCCCAGGTCGAGCAGGTCGCCAAAGATATTCCGGGGGTGGCTTCGTCACTGGCCGAGCGCCTGACGGGGGGGCGCTATGTCGATGTCCGCATCGACCGCACGGCCGCAGGGCGCTACGGGCTGAACGTTTCCGATATCCAGGCTGTGGTCTCCGGGGCCATCGGTGGTGAAAACGTCTCGGAAACCGTCGAGGGCCTAGCCCGCTTCCCGATCAACCTGCGCTATCCGCGTGAGTGGAGAGACTCGCCAGAACGCCTGGTGCAGTTGCCCATCGCCACCCCAATGGGGCAGCAGATCACGCTGGGTACGGTAGCCAGCATCTCTATCACCGATGGACCGCCCATGCTCAAGAGCGAGAACGCCCGCCCATCGGGCTGGGTGTATGTCGATGTGCGGGGGCGCGATCTGGCATCCGTGGCCAATGACCTGCGCGATGCGGTCAGCCGCCAGATCAAGCTGGAGCCCGGGGTCAGCATCACGTACTCAGGCCAGTTCGAGTACCTTGAGCGGGCCAACGCCCGCCTCCAGGTGGTGGTGCCAGCCACCTTGCTGATCATCTTCGTGCTGTTGTATTTAACCTTCTCGCGCATGGGTGAGGCGGGACTGATCATGGCGACGCTGCCATTTGCGCTCACCGGAGGCATCTGGTTCCTGTACCTGATGAACTACAACCTTTCCATCGCCACCGGTGTGGGCTTCATCGCCCTGGCGGGCGTCGCAGCAGAATTCGGTGTGGTCATGCTCATCTACCTCAAGCAGGCACTCGTGGAGCGGTGCCCTGATGGCAGGCAGCCCACGCTTGAAGAGCTGCTGGCTGCAATTCGGGAAGGTGCCGTGCTGCGCGTGCGCCCCAAGGCCATGACCGTGGCAGTCATTCTGGCGGGCCTGGTGCCCATCGTGTGGGGCAGCGGGACGGGATCGGAGGTCATGAGCCGCATTGCGGCGCCCATGCTGGGCGGTATGGTGACCGCGCCGTTGCTGTCCTTGTTCGTGATTCCTGCAGCTTATGTGCTGATGCGAAGGCCGAAAAAAGCGTGACTGCCCGGACTCCGAGTCTTCGTGAGGCTGGCTTGAAGCGTCCCGGGAAGGTGTCAGTAGGTTCCGCAACGCCAGGCGAGGAGGATCATATTGAGAAAACCCACTGATATACCGATGCCACCAGAATTACCCGCGCCCATCATGTCCATGCCTGACTGCATGAGCGTCATGTGTTCATCCATCAGCGCAGAACGTTCGGCGGGAGTCTTCGTCGCCTGCATTTTCTTGTGCAGTTCCTGATCGCCTTCATCTGACCATCAAAGGTGCCCGGTGCAGGCGTGGGCTCCTTGGTAGTTCAACTACAGCATGACGACGTCTGCCTTGTGCCGTCTTGATTCACGTCGACAGAGGTTGCGGGCCGAGCTGCACAGCAGCAGCCCCCGGCTGTTCGGCGCGATGAAGGACCCACCACTGCGTCTGCCTTGTATCCAGCACGCTCAATCGCAGAGCGGACAAGCTCCACTGCTCCGTTTCCGGCCTGCTCAGGAATGCGTACCTGCCGCGTAGCCACATCAATTTCTACATCGACGCCCGCTGGCAGTTGGGTCTGAGCTATTGAACGACTAATGCGTTGGGCGCAGCTGCCGCACGTCATCTCAGGAACATTGAAATGGACCATGTGAGCCTCCTTCGGTTGATTCACGTGTTGACTATGAACCTTGCCACCGTGACAAGGTCAAGGTCTTAAGGCAACCAATCGCACAGAAGATCGGAACGCAGCAAAACGGAGCCGATGCGGTGTCGTCTCTGCGGGTTGAGCACTCAAGTCTTATGTGAACAGCTGCCGAGCATCCCTTGGATCCCCTCAGCCGAAGGGGACGGGCACGTTTGACGTTGTGTGCCGCGTTGCACCTAGCGCGCAGGCGCAACCATGGCTGTGGCTATTGCCAAATGCTGGCCTGCTTCTGTATCCGTACGCGAGAGAAAACCCTCCGAGAACGAGAAATGTTTAGCGGAGCGGACCACATGCGCTCGGAAGGCAAGCGACTCGCTAACAATTGCAAGTGACAAGAACTTCACCGACAACTCCAGGGTGACAACGACCTTGGAATCGTGGTGGCCCAAACCGGCAAGTACGAAGGCTGCATCAAACCCTGCGGCGATGACGCCGCCATTGATTGCCGTGGTTCCTCCGCCTCCCTGAAGGCCGGATTCGATTTTGGTGAAGCTGATGATCGCCAAGCCCGGCTCTTCAAACGCCCCCCTAAACCCAAACCAAGCGACTTCTTTCCTGGCGTTGAATTGAGCCAATGGCTCTTCGCGCTGCGAAGAAGCTAGACGAAACGGGATGGTCGGACTTTGCATGGGAAAGCTGGCCGGAGGAATGGAGCGTTTAGCGTCCAAATCTACATTGAAGTACCGTCCAAATCTACATCGAGGGTGCGTCCAATCTTGCATCCAAAGCGCTTGCAGAGGGGATTTCTCGAATGAAGACTCGTAGTTTGACCCACTGCAAGTCCCCTTGTACCCCGCGAGCTGCTCACGCGAAAAAACTACGGGTTGGGAGCCGACAGACCCAGACCTGCACACCGCGAGGGGTGGCGCGCTACACGGAGTTGTGTCGAGAGGAGCGCCGGCGCGGAATCACCAGAGGCCCCGCTTGCTCACTTTTGCCAGTGCGCTGGTCAGGGCCATCAGCGTTTCCGCATCTACCAGCGCCTCGGCTCCCCTCAAGGTCACCGGCAATGGAATTCCAGCAATCTCTTGTGTGCGTCTGAGCACCTGCTCCACCAAACTGGTTCGCGGAACAAACATGTAGTGCACTTCACAATCCAGGCCATGAGCCAAACGTGCAAGCGTATTCAGCGTGATCGTGCCGTTGGCCTCGGCTTGCTCCAGTTTGCGTGCCCCCTGCGCCGTCATGCCCAAACGCTCCCCTAGCGCTATGGAGCTCATGCCCAAGGCCAATCTAACCGTCTTTGCCCAACCACACCCGGGCGTGACGTTGCGCTGCAGTTTTGCAAAGTCGCAAAACTGTCTGTCGAGTTCGGCCAAGCGGGTGAGATCCAGGCGATTTTTCAAGGGAGCAAACGCATGAGGCAACAGACTGGTTGCCTCGTTAGGCCATTTGGGCAACCGGTTGATTTCCATTGGGAGACGGGCGCACTTTGAACGAAAAAACGCAATCCCTGTTCAGTTATCTTCGCACGCCACGGTCTCGGACGGGACCAATTAGTCTCATATTAACTTGAATGGCGAATGATGCTGCGTTTGGAAAAAGCGAATCTCGGAGAATTTAGAGCACAGGACATGATGGGCCTGATCACGTCGCGGGGATGGGAGGCCATCTTGCCGGATGCGCTGGATGACAACCACCTTTTGGTGGTGTCAAACCAGTTCCGAGACCTTCTGTCTGGCGTAGGTTGGAGTGGTGCTCATGATCCCGCTCGCGCTGCCTTACCGCTCACCCTGTTGCTTCTGACAAAGGCGGGTGCCAAACGGTCAGGAGACAGCCTGGAAATGGGTCTGGAAACTTTGCAAGAAGCGCTGTGCTTGCTCAGCACTGCCGTGGATCGGGAGATCGTCAATCGCATGCTTCAACGCCAAGATGCCATTCCCATTGGCACCAGTCTGCTACAAGGCCTACAAATGCTGGTACAGCACGCCCAGGAGCACACCGATTCGGAATGCCACGCCTAGTCTGACACCATGGCCCTGAGATCCGCTTTGACTGTCTCGAGGATCTCATTGACGGAGGCGGCATCAAGACCCGGGCAGTATGCGGCAGCGACCAGTGTCAATGGATGAATCTGCATTTGCTCCGCCAACAACTCAATGGTTCGGACACTGGGTACTTGATGTCCTTGCTCGATACGACTGATATGTCGTCGGCTCGTGGCCAGCAACATGTCTTCCTGGACCAAGCCACGTGCCGCGCGCAACTGCTGCAGCGCCCGACCAAAGTCGGCTTGGGGTGGGACACGCTTTCGGGAAGGCATTCCCCCGATTTCCGCCCAATGGGACCAAAAAGACCACGACCAACTAGTCTCATTGGCTTTCTCATTTCATAGAAATCTTCCCCTGTTGGAAATCCGATTCTGAATACCGCTGTGCCCATCCTGTTTCTAGATTTTGATGGGGTCTTGCACCCAGAGCATTGCCATGAGTCGAAGCACTTCTGTTGCCTACCCTTCTTGGAAGATGCGGCACGGCAGGTGCCTGAGTGCAAGGTGGTGATCACAAGCACCTGGCGGCTGGAACAACCATTGGAGGCTCTTCTGCAAAGGTTTTCCCCGGACGTAGCCGTCATGATCGAAGGCGTCACCCCTAAATACAGCGATCTAACAAACGTGCCGAATACGCTGGTGGGATACGAGCGGGAGGCGGAGTGTCATGCCTGGCTTTGGGCCAACGACGTGCCGCATCTCAGCTGGGTGGCTGTGGATGATCGATCATGGCTTTACAGGCCGTTTTGCAGGTCGTTGTTTATGGTCAATGGGCGCACAGGGCTGACGCCCACTTCTGGGTCGCAGCTGGCGTCTCGCCTTCAATGTCTGCTGTGAACCACATCTGGGTTTAAAAACCGAGCAGGGTCAAGATCCGGGCAGGACCCGACCTGTGTTCGGATGCGACGGCATGGCAAACCGGGAAGAAAAGTCGGTTGCGTCTGACCAGTCCGAACGCTCGGATCTAACGTTACTTTCCGGTTTTGCTCGAAAAAAAGAAAAGACGAAATAGCGGACAACGCTAAGTCGTTGATTCATAAAGGGCAGCTTTCCGATTTTGCAAAGAAAAAATTGAAAACGAAAATGCGACGCTTCTGGACTCAATTGGTCCGAGCCCGTTTTGGCGGGTGTTGGCCCCTCAGAAGCACGCTGGCATACCGGTCAACGCTAAAGCTCATCAGGCCCCGAAAATTGATGTGACCGAAGTGCACTGGACCGATGCGCCGAAGAACGTTGTCTTCAATCCGTTGTCCACCAGCCTTAAGTCGGTCCACGGTTTCCTGCAACTTCATCGTGTTCCAGCCGATCACCATGTTGGTGAGCAGAGCGTGAGCACCCGAGATGGACTTCAGTTCATCGCGGCGTCGGCCGCGCTCCGCAGTGACGCGCCCGTAGTAGATGGCGCGTTGCAGCAAGTGAACCGATTCGCCACGATTGAGCAGGGTGTGGATCTCTCGCCTGAACACCTCATTGGTGAAGTAGTCGCACAAAAACACGGAGCGCAGCAAGCGGCCATACTGGTCGAGACAGCGGCGCACGTCGTCTCCAGCGGCGGCGCTGCCGTGGCGAGCCAATGCCCAGGCAACGCTGACCCGTCCTGACTTGATCGAGGCAATAAGTCGCATCGCTTGATCCCAACCGTCACGGATGGCTTTTTCTGTGATCGTGGGAATTGCCACTTTCTCCAGGGCCTCAGGCACCTGAATCGAGCGTGGCGTCCAGATTTTGCGGTCGGGCAGGCCTGCCAGCTGCGGACACAAATCGAACTTCAGCAGCTTGGCCACGCTCATGCCGGAGTAGGTATAGCCGTGTGTATCAACCGCCAGAAGATCGACTTTGATGCGGTCATCACTGTTGGAGTTGTACGCGTCGATCCCATGCACAGCGGGAGCATCCTGGCGCGTCATCAGCACAATAGGCTGATCGAAGATGACGGGATAGCTGCCGAGAATGTGGGTGTAGATACCTGCAGCTGCGGTCTTTCGACGAGGATCGGTTCGGGCAATAGATAGGTGGCGCGTAGCGTCCAATGCCATCATGTCCGAAGAGGCTTTTGTTCCATCGCTCCACAGGTTGACTATGGGAAACCGCTGCTGAAACGCGACCACGCTGTCGTTTGCAGCCCTAAGGCGACCAGGTGCTTCCAGCATGCGCATGGCTGCGGACACATGACTTACCGGCACGCCGGGAATCATTGAGGCTGCCGCTTTTGCGTCGATTTCAGTGCCATGGGCGAGCAAGCCCGCATACAGGGCAACAAGTTCCTGGGACGTCTCTGGCTGCCGCCCCAGCAGCATGGTGCTGATCTGGGTGCGACTGTCGACCTCCAGAATGATGTCTGGTAATTGAGTCGTTCCAATGGTTTCGCTTAGGAACTGGTTCGTGCGCCGCAGTTCAGGCTCTTCCTCCATGGCCCTGATGGCAGGGATTCGCACCGAACCGCCTTCGTCGATTTCGAGAAGGCCTCTCTCAAGACCGGCCTCAACATCTGCAAGCCCAGCTCGTAGCAATTCGTACTGGAGATCGAGAGCTCTTCTTGGGTTGAGCTCCAGGCCGTAGGCCTCGCACAGTGATTGCTTGTTCCGCTCCCATTCTTCCTGTGGAATCAGCAGGCTCTCTTTGCTTTGGTAAGTCGCACTGTGATTTACATAAAAGCTGCCGCCGCGCAAGCCTTTGCAAATGCGCCGCAACGCGCACCCTTCGAAAGCCCGAAGAGCAGCTACGCGGTCGGGCACCTCCAGAAACGGCCGCCACTTTGAATCGACCAGCGACGTGTCAAAGTCGGCGGGCAGTTCTTTGGCCTCGGCCGCCTGCAAAGCCTGCAGTGCGGCAAGAAGCTTGCTGTCTGCATGCGTTGGGTCCGCTTGCAGATCCAGGAAGGACATCCCGTTGAGTAAAGTACGAACCCTCGTCGTTTGCTCGGTCAGGGTTTCCCTGACAACCTCAGCATGGCTGACCGGAGGGAGCCCCAAGACACCCTCAGCTAGGGCCATGATGGCCGCCAGGCGTTCCTCGGCGTTCATATCGGTGTTGGCCGCTATGTCCCGCATCGATTCGATGGAGCAGCGGTACTGTTGGGCCCGCTGCGCCTGTTTTGCTTGCACACGTGTAGATCCCAGACGAATGATGTCGCTGGTATGCCTGTTGTTGCGAAAGATTGCCTCGTCACTGAGTTCACCAAGCAGGTGCTTGAGGAAACAGACGATCTCTACGGAGCGCGTGTCCTCAACGCGGCGGGCTGTCTCCGAGGGCGGTCGGTTGACCACGGCCTGGGCGAAGGCGTGGATGCGGCCAATAGAAAGCCCTTGCAGATCCCACAAATGGACGCCGAGCGCCTTCAGGGCGTCTATACGCGTGTTGACCTCTTTGAGGGCCTTCAAGCTGTGTTTTCCCGCTGACTGCTTGAGCCACTCAAGGACGGAAATCCCAGGTGCCATGCTTTCCTCGTGCATGACCTTGAGGACGGCACGAAGACGCACCGGCGTCACTGCAGAGCGAATAGTGGTGAGCGCCAATTCCTCGACCACTCGGAAGGCCGAGCGAGCAAGGTCTTGAAGGTGGCGCTTGCCCGGCAGGACGATCTTGTTATCGAAAAGCCATTGCTCAGCGGAGCTGAAGAGTTCATCGACAGAAGCGACGTCGAGCGCCTGCTGTGAGAGCGCCGCCTGCAAACGTTCTTGAGCGCTTGCATCGTAGGCAGCAAGGCCAAGCCTCTCTCGAACCCATGCACGATGGTTGGCTAGCGTGCGATCAGCGTTCTGGTATAGCGCCTTGAGAGATCCAATCGCGGTGGTATTGGAATAGATGCCAAGCTGCTCACACAACAGGCGCAGCATTGCCGTCGGCATTCGGAGTTTGCTGTCTGGATTTCTGCCAGTCAGGGCAAGGAAGGAGAGTTGGACAGCAAGCCCCAGGTGGTAGCGCTTTGCATAATTGCTATCGCGAATCTCCTTGACCAAGCGGTCAGGCAGACGGCAGTGCAACTGCACATCGTCAGCGTTCAGGCCCGATGGAAGTTTCTCATAGCCGACAAATCTGTACCGGTAGCTCGACATCAGCATCCTCCCCAATCCGGGAGACACTATAAAACGCTGCTAAGTTGTTGTCGCTGGTCAGTTTTTTGACGCAGGATTCCGATTTCACAACGAAACCGAGATCACCCCTCCAGTCCAGGGTGTAGGGGGCCGAGATGCCGGCCATCAGCGCCTGCAGCAATTGCTCGCACTCGGCCCGCGAGCCCAGCCCGGGCAGCAGGATCACGAATTCGTCGCCCCCTAAGCGCGCCACGCAGTCCACCGGCCGCAGCGACCGGGTGAGCCGCCCGGACATCACCACCAGCAGCCGGTCGCCCGCGCCATGGCCCAGCCGGTCGTTCACCGGCTTGAAGCCGTCCAGGTCGAGATAGGCCACGCCCAGCAACTGCCCGCCTTGCCGCGCGCGCGCCATGGCCGCCTGCAGCTGCTCGGCCAGCAGCACCCGGTTGGGCAGGCCGGTCAGCGCGTCGTGGTGCGCGAGCCGCTGCAGGGTCTCCTGTTGCGCCCGCTGGTGGCTCACGTCGATGCCCACGCCCACCATGCGCAGCGGCTTGCCCCGCGCGTCCCGGTGCACGATGTTGCCGAGGTTGCGCACCCACTGGCCCCGGCCGTCCGGGCGCATCACCTGCCAGGTGGCGTCGAACGGGGTCGAAGGGTGGGCCGCGTGCCGCTTGAGTTCGGCGGCGATGGCGTCCAGGTGCGTGGGCGCGACGCCGGCCGTCCAGTGCACGCCCATCGGCGGGTCGCCTTGCCCACTGTCCGCGCCGTCCAGGCCCTGCATCGACCGCCAGCGCGCATCGCCCGTCACCCGGCCCGACTGCAGGTCCCAGTCCCACAGGCTCAGGGCGGCGGCCGAGATGGTGAGCGAGAGCAGCGCCTCGCGCTCGCGCACCTGCTGCTCGGCCCGCTTGCGCTCGGTGATGTCGTGCAGCACGAAGAGCCAGCACGCCTCGCCGCCGGATTCCACCGCGCTCATCGATTGCAGCACGGTGCGCCGCTCGCCGCTGCGGGTCGTCATCTCCGCCTCGTAGCCCAGCAGCTCGCCGCTGGGCTGCGCGGCGCGCACCAGCGACTCGCGCACCTCCGCCGGATAGATGCCGAGCGACGCGGCGGTGTTCACCAGCGCCTCGGCCCGGCTGAAGCCCACGGCGCGTTCCCAGGCCGGATTCACGTCCACGTAGCGGCCGTCGCTGCGGCGGGTCAGGCCCATGGGATAGGGCATGGCCTGGAACATCTGCGCGAAGCGCGCCTCCGACTGGCGCAGCCGCTGCTCCGCGCGCTTGCTCTCGTCGATGTCCTGGATCACGCCGCGCAGGCGCACCAGCCGGCCGCCTTCCAGCTCGGGCTCGGCACTCACCCGCACCCAGGCGTGCCGGCCGTCGGCCCGCACGATCTCGATCTCCAGCCGCCAGGGCTCGGGCTCGGCGAAGGTGCGCTCGAACTGCTCGCGCACCACTTCGCGCCAGGCCGGCGCGACGTACTGCCGCAGGTAGTCGCCGGCCGATGGCAGCGGCGAGCCGGGCGGCAGGCCATGGATGGCATGGCACACCTCGGACCAGTAGAGCGGCCCGCCCGGGTCGGGGTACGCGTTGACCCACACGCCCAGCCGCGCCATGCGCCCGGCCTGCTGCAGCACGCCATAGGCGGCGACCAGCTTGTCGCGGGTGCGCAGCTGCTCCGTCATGTCGTGGAACACGAAGACCATGCTCGGCTCGCCGTTCACCCGCGTGGCGCTGGCCGAGATCTGCCCGCGCACGGAGCGGCCCAGCACGTTCAGCGTCACCGGCTGGCCGACCACCTCGCCTTGCAGTTGCAGGGCGCGCAGCAGCGCCTCGCGGTCGGCGGGCGACGGCCAGACGTCGAGCTGCAGCGAGGTCTTGCCCAGGATCTCCTCGCGCGGCTGGTTCGCCATGCGGCAGAAGGCGTCATTCACGTCCATGAAGCAGCCATCCGCCAGCCGGGTGATGCCTGCGGGGTCGGGCAGGGTCTGGTAGACGATGGTGTAGCGCGCCTCGGATTCGACCAGCGCGTTCTGCACCTCGCGCTGCTCGGTCACGTCCACGTCCATGCCGACCAGGCTCGCGACCCGGCCCTCGGCGTCGCGCTGCAGCACCTGGCCGCGAGAAATCAGCCAGCGCCATCGCCCCTCGGCGTCGCGCATGCGGTACTCGGCCTGGTAGCACTGCTCGCGGCCCAGCATGGCGTCATGCAGGTGCGGGCCGATGCGTGCCATGTCCTCCGGGTGGCGGCGGGCGTTCCATTCCTGCCAGACCCGGTCGGCATCCACCCCCGGCGTGCCCGGCGCGGGCAGCCCGAAGCTGCGGTAGAACCGGCCGTCGTAGGTGAAGCGCTGCGCATCCACCTGCCAGTGCCAGCGGCCGCCGCCCGAGGCGTCGAGCACCAGGCGCAGCTCCTGCTCGCGCTCGGCCAGCAGCGCCATCGTGCGGACCTGGCGCCGCAGCAGCTCGGCACCGCCGCCCAGCACCAGCACGGCCAGGGTGTAGCGCCAGGGTGCGTCCTCCAGCCAGTCGGCCAGAGGCAGCGCCGCCGCCCCCGCCGCCCCTGCGAACGCCCGGTGCAGGCCCAGCAGTCCGAGCGGCAGCGCCAGCGACAGCAGGGCGAGGGCGCGCCACACCCGCCGCTCCTGTGCCTCCCGCCGCTCCTGCCGCCCGTGCGGCCCCTGCGGCCCATACGAATCCTGCGCGCCGCGGGCGACGCGGCAGGCGCAGGCCAGGGCCAGCACCGCGGCCGTCTGCGCGGCGGCGGTCACCCAGGGCAGCTCGGCCGCGCCGTGCAACGCGGCCTGCAGCAGCAGCGACAGCACGCCCGCCACGCCGCCCGACAGCGCGCCAAAGCAGAACGCGCACACGGCGGACATGGTGGGGAAGATGGCCAGCCACGGCGCGCCGCCGGGCACGGCGACCCAGGGCGCCACCAGCAGCGTGACGGCGCCGCCCGCCGCGCCGATCGCCAGCCGGGCGCGCAGGGGCGGGGCGAGCAGCATGCCCTGCGGCAGCCGGGCCAGGAAGCCGAGCCACGCCAGATGGAACAGGCCGATGAAAAGGGACTCAACCGCCACGCCGGCCACCGGATGGGCGTGGGCCGCGCCAGGGTGCGGGCGCGATGGCGGGCGCAAGGGCGGGTGGCAGGACGGCGGGCATGGGCGCGAGTGTAGGCGCAGCGCGACGCCCGCGCGCTGGCGGCTTCCCAGGGTGGCCGGCGCGCTTCGGGGTCAGCGCCCAGCGGCCTGGCCGCCAGCCCGCGAGCCGACCAGGCCCGTCGACAGCACGGTGCCGCAGACGATCACCACGCCGCAGCCCACCATCCAGGGGGTGACGCTTTCTTGTAGGAAGAGCGCGCCGTAGAGCAGCGCGAACACCGGCGCGAGAAAGGTCACGGCCAGCGCCCGGCTGGGCCCCGCCCGGGCGATCAACCGGAAGTAGAGGATGTAGGCGATGCCGGTGCACAGCACCGCGATGGTCACCACCGCGGCCCAGGCGCGGGGGCCGGGCATCTGCGCCGGCCAGCACCAGATCGCCGGCAGCGCGAGCCCGAGCGTCGCCCCCAGCTGGCTTCCGGTGGCCGTGACCAGCGGTGGCACGCCCTGCAGGTTGCGGCGGGCGAAGCTGGCCGCCACCGCGTAGCAGAGCGACGCCAGCAGGCAGGCGGCCATCGCCCAGCCGGCGTGCGCGGTCTTGAAGCCCGCGCCGGCCGGGGCCCGCCAGGCCAGCAGCGCCACGCCGACGAAGCCCAGGCCCAGGCCGAGCCAGCGCAGCCGGGTGATGCGGTCTCCCAGCCACACCCAGGCCACCAGCGCGCCGAAGAGCGGCACCGTCGCGTTCAGGATGGACGTCAGGCCCGTGGTGATGTGCAGCACCGCCCAGGCGTAGAGCGCGAACGGGATCGCCGAGTTGATGACGCCGCTCAGCAGCACCGGCCGCCAGTGGCGGCGCAGCGCCGGCCACTGGCCGCTGCGCAGCAGCACCGGCCAGAGGAACAGCGTGGCCAGCCCGACCCGCAGGCCGGCGGTGGGCAGCGGCCCGAATTCCGCCGCGCCCAGCCGCATGAAGAGGAACGACGCGCCCCAAAGGGCCGCAAGCAGCACGAATTCGCCCATCCAGCGCGCCGGGGCAGCGGTGGCGGCCGGGCTCATGCCAGCGCCTTTGCCGCCGGGGAGAAGAGGGGCAGCGCGTCCGTGCGCGAGGCCAGCGCGCCTTCCAGCCGCAGCAGCGCGGCCTTGCGTTCCAGCCCGCCGGCATAGCCCGTCAGCGCCCCGCCCGAGCCGATCACCCGGTGGCAGGGCACGATCACGCTCACCGGGTTGCGGCCCACCGCCGCGCCCACCGCCCGCACCGCCAGCGGCCGGCCGACCTGGCGGCTGAGCGCCGCGTAGCTCACCGTCGCGCCCGGCGCGATGTGGCAGAGCGCTTGCCACACGGCCTGCTGGAACGGCGTGCCCGAGCCCAGGTCCAGCGGCAGGTCGAAGCGCACGCGCCGCCCCGCGAGGTAGTCGGTGAACTGCCGCGCCGCCTCCACCAGCACGGGATGGCCGGGCGCCTGTGGCCAGGCGGCGGGGCCGTCCAGCGCCGCCAGCGGCTGGTGGCGCTGGCCGTCGAACCACAGGCCGACGAGGCCCCGGGCCGAGGCGGCCAGGCGCACGTCGCCCAGCGCCGTGGTGATGCGGCTTTGCACGGTGTCAGCAGGGTATGGCATGTCGATCTTTCAAAGAAATGGGGCCGCAGCGCTTGATGGATGTACGCCTGCAGCTATGGGTTTGATAGCTATTCGCCGGACGCCGGCCGGGCCCCCGCGTGCCAGGCGCGCACCGCCGCGTAGGCGCGCCAGGGCCGCCAGCGCTCCGCCGCCGCCGCGGCGGCCTGGGCCGGGCGCGGCGTGCCGCGCAAGCCCAGCGCGGCCTGCACGGCCACGTCGCCGGCCGGAAAGGCGTCGGGCCAGCGCAGCGCGCGCATGGCGATGTACTGCGCCGTCCAGTCGCCGATGCCGGGCAGGGCGCAGAGGGCGGCCGTGGTGGCGGCCACGTCGGCGCCGGGGTGCAGCGCCAGCTGTCCCGAGTCCACGGCCCGGGCCAGCGCCACGATGGCCGCCTGCCGCTGGCGCACGATGCCGAGCGCGCCCAGCGCATCGCCCTCGGCTGCCGCCAGCGTGGCCGGCGCGGGGAAAAGGCGCGACAGCGCGGTCCACGGCGTGGCGATCGGCTCGCCGAAGCGCTCGGCCAGCCGCTGGGCCAGCGTGCGGGCCGCCGCCACGGTGATCTGCTGGCCGAGCACGGCCCGCACGGCCAGTTCGAAGCCGTCGAACGCCCCGGGCACGCGCAGGCCGGCGGCGCCGGGAAAGTCCGCGCCCAGCACCGCGTCGACGGCCTCGGGGTCGGCGTCCAGATCGAGCATGCCGCGCACCCGGGCCATCACCAGCGGCAGTACCGGGTAAAGACTTTCGCTGACCTGCAGCGAGGCCTGCGGGCGGGCGGGGTCGAAGCGCACGTCGATCCAGCCAGCGAGCGCCGTGCCGCCTGCGGCGGACCAGCGCACGGTGCGGCGCAGTGCCTGCAGCGAATCGCCCAGGCAAACGTCCTCGACCCCGGGAATGCGGCGCTGCGCGAAAAAGCCCAGCAGCGCGGGCACGTCCAGCGGCGGCCGGTAGGCCAGCCGCAGCCCACGGCCGGCCGGCGGGGCCGCGCCGCGCTGGCGCAACTGGGTCGGGTTCAGCCCGTAGTGGCCCTGGAAGGCCGCGTTGAAGCGGCGCACGCTGCCGAAGCCGCTGGCCAGCGCCACCTGGGTCACCGGCAGGTCGGTATCGGTCAGCAGCTGCTTGGCGGCCAGCAGGCGCCGGGTCTGCACGTACTGCAGGGGCGACACCCCGAGCGCGGCCTCGAACACCCGGCGCAGGTGGCGGTCGCTCACGCCCAGCCGCGCGGCCAGCGCCCGCAGGCCGCCGCCCTCGGCGGGTTCGGACAGGCTGCCGGCGTCCAGCAGCCGCAGCGCCTCGCGCACCAGGATCGCCGGGGCGTCCTGCGTGGACCAGACGAGCTGGCGCGGCGCCAGCTCGGGCCGGCAGCGCAGGCAGGGGCGAAAGCCCGCTGCCTCGGCCTGAGCGGCCAGGTCGTAGAAGCGGCAGTTCTCGCGCCGGGGCGTGCGCACGCCGCACACGGGGCGGCAGTAGATGCCGGTGCTGGTCACGCCGGTGAAGAAGCGCCCGTCGAAGCGCGCATCCCGGGCGGCGAGCGCCAGGTACCGCGCATCGTCCTGCGGACAAGGCGGCTCGGCAGCGGGACGGGGCAGGGTGCGGGACATGGGCAAATCATAGGCGGCCAGCCGGCGCGCGCTGGCCGTTTCCGGACCTGTGCCCCGGGGCCCGATCCGGCCCGCAACTCGCGGTGCCGGCCTACGCGGCGACGCGCCGGCGTGGCACGGCGCCGCGCCTACAATCCGCGCCAACTGCGCCCCGGGCGCCTGCCACACCGGCTGCGCGCCTCGCGCTGGCCGGTGCGCGACCGCACCGCGCCATCCGATCCCGACCAGAACCCCGAAGGAACCTCCCGTGCAACTGACGCCCGCCATCTTCAAGGCCTACGACATCCGCGGCATCGTGCCCACCACCCTGAACGAAGACGTGGCGCGCGGCCTGGGCCGTGCGTTCGGCACGGCCGCGCTGGCCGAGGGGCAGGGCGTGGTCGCCGTGGGCCGAGACGGCCGGCTGTCGGGCCCGGCGCTGTCGGCCGCGCTGATCGCCGGCTTGGTGGACGTGGGCATCGAGGTCATCGACGTGGGCGCGGTGACCACGCCCATGCTGTATTTCGCGGCGCACACGCTGTGCCGCAGCGGCATCCAGGTCACGGGCAGCCACAACCCCAAGGACTACAACGGCTTCAAGATGGTGCTGGCCGGCCGCGCCATCTACGGCGACGAGATCCAGGCGCTGCGCCGCACCATGCAAGAGGAGAGCTGGCAGCTGAAGGACGGTGGTAGCGTCCGCCAGGCCGACGTGCTGGCCGACTATGCTGAGCGCATCACGTCCGACGTGAAGCTGGCCCGCCCGATGAAGGTGGTGGTGGATAGCGGCAATGGCATCGCCGGCGCGTCGGCGCCCGGCATCTTCCGCGCGCTGGGCTGCGAGGTGATCGAGCTTTTCTCCGAGGTGGACGGCGACTTCCCCAACCACCATCCCGATCCCAGCAAGCCCGAGAACCTGCGCGACCTCATCGCCAAGCTGCAGTCCACCGACGCCGAACTGGGCCTCGCCTTCGACGGCGACGGCGACCGGCTGGGCATCGTCACCAAGGACGGCCAGAACATCTTCCCCGACCGCCAGATGATGCTGTTCGCCCGCGACGTGCTCTCGCGCGTGCCTGGGGGCCACATCCTCTTCGACGTGAAGTGCACGCAGCGCCTGGCGCCGGCCATCGCCGAAGCGGGCGGCGAGCCCGTCATGTACAAGACCGGCCACTCGCTCATCAAGGCCCGCATGAAGGAGCTCGACTCCCCCCTGGGCGGCGAGATGAGCGGCCACATCTTCTTCAAGGAGCGCTGGTTCGGCTTCGACGACGGCACCTATGCCGGCTGCCGCCTGCTGGAGATCCTGAGCCGCGAGAGCGATCCCGGCGCGGTGCTCAACGGCCTGCCCACCAGCCATTCGACGCCCGAGCTGAACGTGAGCTGCGAGGAGGGCGAGCCGCACCGCCTCACGGCCGAGCTGCAGTCGCTGGCCGCAGCCACCTTTGCCGCGCCCGCGCAGATCAACACCATCGACGGCCTGCGCGTGGACTGGCCGGATGGCTTCGGCCTCATCCGCGCCAGCAACACCACGCCCGTGCTGGTGCTGCGCTTCGAAGGGCATACGCCCGAAGCCATGCACCGCATCGAAGGCGAGATGCTGGCGCTGCTGGAGCGGGTGAAGCCCGGTGCCCAGGTGGGCAGCGCGGCGCACTGAGCGACCAGCGCCCGGCCATCCCAACCGTTTTTTGAGAGAACCCGCTGCCCGTGAGCCGCCATCGATGAGCCGTGTGGTGCGAGCGCTGTATTCGGCGCTGATGGTGTGCGCCCAGCCCTTGCTGCGCTCCAAGCTGCGCCGCCGGGGCGAGACCGAGCCGGGCTATCTGGAGGCGGTGGCGGAGCGCTTCGGCCGCTATCCACCCGCGATCGACAGCATCGCCGGGCTGGGCGACGCCGTCCGCGACGACGAGGCGCCGCTCATCTGGCTGCACGCCGTCTCGCTGGGCGAGACGCGGGCCGCGGCCATCCTGCTGGCCGAATTGCGCACGCTGCTGCCGCATCTGCGCCTGCTGCTGACGCACGGCACGGCGACCGGCCGGGCCGAGGGTGCCAAGCTGCTGCGCCCAGGCGACATGCAGGTCTGGCAGCCCTGGGACACGCCCGGTGCCGTCGGCCGGTTCCTGGACACCTTTCGCCCGTCCATCGGCGTGCTGATGGAAACCGAGATCTGGCCCAACCTGGTGGCCGGCTGCCAGCAGCGCGGCATTCCGCTGGTGCTGGCCAATGGCCGGCTCAATGACAAGTCCCTGGCCGGCGCGCGCCGCTGGGCCTGGCTGGCGCGCCCGGCCTATGCGGGCCTGGCGGCGGTCTGGGCACAGACCGAGGCCGACGCAGAACGCCTGCGCGCCGCCGGCGCCCGGGTGGACGGCGTTTTCGGCAACCTGAAGTTCGACACCGTGCCCGACGGGGACCAGCTGGCGCGGGGCCGCGCCTGGCGCGACGCGGCCGGGCGGCCGGTGCTGCTGCTGGCCAGCAGCCGCGAGGGCGAGGAGGCGATGTGGATCGACGCATTGAAGGCCAATCGCCCGCCAGCGCTTGATGCATCTGCGCATGATGCTACTGAAAGCATAGCATTCGACCAGAGCGCCGTGCAGTGGCTGGTGGTGCCGCGCCACCCGCAGCGGTTCGCCGACGTGCGGCAACTGATCGAAAGCACCGGGCTCACCGTGTCCTGCCGCAGCGACTGGGCGGCATCGCCCGGCGCGGCCGACGTGTGGCTGGGCGACTCGCTGGGCGAGATGGCGCTCTACTACGGCCTGGCCCATGCGGCCCTGCTGGGGGGCAGCTTCGCGCCGCTGGGCGGGCAGAACCTCATCGAGGCGGCGGCCTGCGGCTGCCCGGTGGTCACCGGCCCGCACACCTTCAATTTCGCCGAGGCGGCGCGCCTGGCCTGCGACGCAGGCGCGGCGCTGCGCGTGGCCGACATGGCGGAAGGCATCGACACCGCGACCCGCCTGGTCCATGACACGCAGCGCCTGCAGGCCGCGCAGGACAGGGCACTCGCCTTCACCCGGGCACACCGGGGCGCGGCGCTCTCCACCGCCATGGCGGTGGTGCAGCGGCTTCGCCTGCAGGTTCCGGCCAGCCTCTGACCGGCCGCCACGAGGCGGCCGGCGGGCACCGCGCGGCCACCCATTCCCGCAAAATGCGGGCTGGGGGCCGACCGACGGCTTCCCCATGCCGCACAAGGCCACGCACGCCGCACCGTCCATGATCGAAAAACACTACCTGACACCGCTGTTTGCCCCCACTTCCATCGCCGTGCTGGCCGGGCAGGTGGACGCAGAGGACACGCTCACGCCGTGCGGCCGCGCCGTGCACCAGGCCTTGCGCGCCCAACGCTTCGCCGGCACGCTGCAGTTCCTCGACATCCATACCAGCGGCACGCTGGCCGACCTGGCGCAGACCCGCGCCGACCTGGCGGTGATCGCGCTGCCGCCGGCCGATGCCGTGGCCGCGCTGGAGGTGGCCGGGCGCATCGGCTGCCGCGCCGCGCTGGTGCTCTCCAGCGGGATGGACGCCGACCAGGCCGCCCGCATGAAGCAGATCGCGCGGCGCGAGGGCATGCACCTGCTCGGCCCCAATTCGCTGGGCCTGCAGCGGCCGCACCTGCAGCTCAATGCCAGCGCGGCGGGGCCGCTGGCGCGGGAAGGGTCGCTGGCGCTGGTCTGCCAGTCGGGCTCGCTCACCGCGTCCATCCTCGACTGGGCTCGCAAGAACGGCGTGGGCTTTTCCACCGTCGTGTCGCTGGGGCCGAACACGGACGTGGACATCGCCCAGGTGCTGGACTTCTTGGCCAACGATGCGCGCACGCAGAGCATCGTCGTCTACATGGAAGGCATCTCCAGCGCGCGCCGGTTCATGAGCGCGCTGCGCTCGGCGGCCAACGCCAAGCCGGTGGTGGTGCTGAAGGCCGGCCGCAAGCCGGCGGGCAACGAAGCCGCGCAGACGCACAGCGGCACCATCGTGGGCAGCGACGACGTGTTCGACGCGGCCCTGCGCCGCGCCGGTGCCGTGCGCGTGCGCTCGTTCGTGGAGCTGTTTTCCGCCGCCAAGTGCCTGGCCTCGCGCTACCGGCCGGTGGGCAAGCGCCTTGCCATCATCACCAACGGCGGCGGGCCGGGCGTGCTGGCGGCCGACTGGGTGAACGAGATCCGCCTGGATCTGGCACGGCTGGCGCCTGAAACGGTGGCGACCCTGTCGCCGCAGCTGCCCGAGCTCGCATCGCTCGCCGACCTGATCGATCTGTCGGAAGAGGCCGACCCCGCGCACTACCGCGCCGCGCTCGAAGCCGCGACGCGCGACCGCCAGGTCGATGGCGTGCTGGCGATCTTCTCGCCCAAGGTGGGGGCCGATGCCGCCGCCGTGGCCGCCGTGCTGGCGGAGGCCCGCCCCCGCATGGGCAAGCCGCTGCTGGCCTGCTGGATGGGCGACGAATCCGTCGTGCCGGCCCGCGAGGTGCTGCGCGAGGCCGAGATTCCCAACTTCCGCACGCCCGAGGCGGCGGTGGGCGCCTTCGGCAACATCGCCTCGTTCTACCAGAACCAGCAACTGCTGCAGCAGACCCCGACGCCGCTCACGACGCTGGCCAAGCCCGACATCGAGGGCGCGCGCCTGGTCATCGAAAGCGTGCTGGCCGAGCGCCGCCACGTGCTGACCGAGATGGAATCCAAGACGCTGCTGGCGGCCTTCCACATTCCTGTGACCAAGACCATCCTCGCGCGCAGCAGCCACGAGGCGATGATGATCGCCACGCAGCTGGGCTTTCCGGTGGCGCTCAAGATCGACTCGCCGGACGTGACGCACAAGTCGGACGTGGGAGGCGTGGCGCTGGGCATCCACAGCGGCACCGCCGCCCGCGATGCCTACACCGACATGGTGCAGCGCGTGGCACGGCTGCAGCCGAACGCCCGCATCAACGGCGTCACCGTGCAGAACATGGCGCGCGCACGGCGCGGCCGCGAGATCTGCATCGGCGTGGTGACCGACGAGCCGTTCGGCCCGATCATCACCTTCGGCGCGGGCGGCACCATGGTCGAGCTGATCGGCGACCGCGCCATGGAACTGCCTCCGCTCAACCAGTTCCTGGCGCGCCGGCTCATCGACCGCTCGCGCGTGGCGGAGACGCTGGGGGAATGGCGGGGCGCGAGCGCCGTGCTCCGCGAGGCGCTCGAACAGGTCTTGCTGCGCGTGTCGGAAATGGTGTGCGCCCTGCCGCAGCTGCGCGAGATGGACATCAACCCGCTCATCGCGGACGGGGAGGGCGCCGTCGCGGTGGATGCGCGCATCGTGCTGGCCACCGCCGCGCAGTCGGCGAGCGCCCGCGCCGACAGTGGCGGCGGCAGCTATCACCACCTGGCGATCCTGCCGTACCCGGCGCGCTACGAGCAGCTCTGGCCCATGCGCGGCGGGGGTGAATTCCTGGTGCGCCCGATCCGGCCCGACGACGCGCAGATGCTGCAGAAGCTGGTGCGCGAGATGTCGCCCGAGAGCCGCTACTTCCGCTTCATCTCGCAGCTGGCCGAACTGCCCGCCAGCATGCTGGCGCGCTTCACCCTGATCGACTACGACCGCGAGATGGCGCTGGTGGCGGTGGTGCGCGAACGCAGCGTGGACGCGGCCGGCGACGTGACCGAGACGGGGCGCGTGGTGGGCGTGTCGCGCTACGTCACCAACCCGGACCAGTCCAGCTGCGAGTTCGCGCTGGTGGTGGCCGACGACTTCAACGGGCGCGGCCTGGGCTCGCGCCTGATGCTGAGCATCATGGACGTGGCCCGCGACCGGGGCCTGGCGGAGATCAACGGCCTGGTGCTGGCCAACAACCCCAGCATGCTCAAGCTGATGCGCCGCCTGGGCTTCGAGGTCAAAGCGTTCGAGGAAGACCGCGATTTCAAGCTGGTGGTGCACCAGCTCTAGGGAACCTCTGCACGAATCACCGCGCCGTGCGCATCTGCGGATTCGGGCAGTCTGCGGCGTTGCAAATCCTCGCCATAGCCCTGCTATGGCTGCGGTTTGCGCCTTGCAGCCCCTCCCGAT